>ERZ772889.13-NODE-13-length-197105-cov-15.259822_pt1 | contig 197105 bp, 175 predicted proteins | sample MGYA00512127_ERZ772889 | MGnify/ENA primary metagenome ERZ772889 (study PRJEB29015, sample SAMEA2737689) | human gut metagenome | biome: human gut; feature: human-associated habitat; material: faeces | place: China | collected 2012 ...
TGTTGCACTCGGAGGGATTGAAAAATAGCTTGGACATCGAGTCCAAGCTATTTTTGGCGCTTTCCGTCTTTTGCTCGGGGGCAGTACCATCGTACAGCTCCCACTCGCAAAATACGAAATTTATCTCACTTTCTCAAAGTCTTCCAGCGTGTAGAAATTTATAATTTTGCTTTTTCTACACGCTGGTGGCTAACATTGTTAGCCTCTTTTATTTTTATATTCTTACGCTGATATTATTATCTTTCAAATATTTTTTGAGTTCAGGTATCGGAAGTTCATTGAAATGGAAAAGGCTTGCCGCCAAAACCGCATCGGCTTTGCCGGTTGTAAAAGCATCAAGAAAATGTTCTGCCTTGCCTGCTCCGCCTGAAGCAATAACCGGAATACCCGTGTTTTCACTGATTGTTCGGGTAAGTTCAATATCGTAACCCGTTTTTTGCCCGTCTTGGTCCATAGAAGTTAAAAGTATTTCGCCCGCTCCGCGCTTTTCAGCTTCAATTGCCCATTTAACAGCGTTAATTCCCGTCGGAATTCTGCCGCCGTTTAAGTAAACTTCCCAGCTTCCCTTTCCGTCACGCTTGGCATCAATAGCGCAAACCACACACTGTGCGCCGAATTTATATGACGCTTCGTTAATCAAATCAGGGTTGCGAACTGCCGCAGAGTTTACGGAAATTTTATCCGCTCCGGCTCTCAAAAGTTCTTTAAAATCATCAACGGTTTTAATTCCCCCGCCTACCGTGAAAGGAATAAATACCGTTTCGGCAACTCGCTTTACAATATCAATCATAGTGCTTCTGCCCTCGTGTGTGGCAGTAATATCAAGTAAAACAAGTTCGTCCGCCCCCTGCTTATCATAAGCAGCGGCACATTCAACCGGGTCACCGGCATCTCTTAAATCCACAAATGAAACACCTTTTACAACTCGTCCGTTTTTAACATCAAGGCAGGGAATAATTCTTTTAGCGTACATATTATTTGCCCTCCTTATCCAAAAAGTTTTTCAAAAGGGCAAGCCCTGCATTACTGCTTTTTTCAGGATGAAACTGCACTGCGCAAAGGTTATCTTTTTGTACCGCACATTCAATTTCAACACCGTAATCCGTCACCCCGGCAACAACGCTTTCATCTGCACCTTTAAGATAGAAAGAGTGAACAAAATAAAAGTAGCTGTTATCTTCAATCCCTTTAAAAATACCGTCTTTTTGCTTTAAAGAAACGCTGTTCCACCCAATGTGCGGAACTTTAAGCCCGTTATCTTTCGGGATAGATACGATTTTTCCTTTAAGTATGCCTAATCCCTCAACACCCGGGCTTTCATCACTACTTTCAAACAGCAGTTGCAACCCCAGGCAAATGCCGAGAAAATTCTTTTCTCTTGCGGCTTGCTTTACTGTTTGCGTAAGCCCTCTTTCTTTCATTGATGCCATTGCATCACCAAAAGAGCCTACCCCAGGCAAAATAACATGGCTTGCAGATAATATTTTTTCCTTATCCTGTGTAATTTCACTTTCCGCGCCGAGAAAATCAAGCGCTTTTTTCACGCTTGACAGATTACCCGCACCGTAATCAATAATAGCAACCATAACTTATCTCCATAGTATGTAATAAAAATATTTTATCACAAAATATAATCACTTGCAATATTGACAAAATAATAAAAACAGTATAAAATAATTTCACCAAGTTTATATGCAGCGGTACCGAAGAGGTCATAACGGCATGGACTCGAAATCCATCGTGTGAGCAATCACCCGTGGGTTCAAATCCCACCCGCTGCGCCAGCGTCGTCGTCGCGGACTCCATATCGTTCGTGACGACTTTTTTATTACTTAAAAAAGTCATCAGCTCGCTCACTCCGTCGCTCCTCCTCTCCCCAAAAAGCTTATGCTTTTCGGGGGCCCCGAATTCTTGCGGACTCTATATTGCTTGTGGCGACTTTCTTTTTTATAGAAAGTCACCCCGTACTCATTCCGCTGCTCCTCCTCTCCCCAAAAAGCTTACGCTTTTCGGGGACCCCGAATTTTTACAAACAATCAATTTTTTACAAATCGTCGGCATCTTGGATAGGTTCTTCAAGTTCGCCGTTATAGTACATATCAGCCGGAACACCGGTATACATTCCCTGCGGGTCGCTTGCGACGATTTCCGGATTTAAAAAGGAAGTGTAATCGTTAAATTTATTTTTATGTTTTTTATTATTTTTGCTTTTTTTATCATTGCTTTTCATAAAAAATCACCTCTGCAATTATGTTGTGCAAAGGTGATTTATTTATTATAATTTTTCAACATCAATTCCTGCAATTTTTTCCAAAAATTGCTTTGGTGTTATTATATTTGCGAAGTCAAGATATTCATCCATATTCATATTAAAATTATTTATATAGATAGGAACACTTTCATATTCAAGGTCGATATGAAGTCTTTTTGCATCTTCCTTAATTGTTTGCGGGTTTGTTGTATTTATATCATAAAATCTTGTGACTACACTTTCGTGATTTCTGACATATTCAAGGATAATATTTCTGTCTGACTTGGAAATAGAAACATATTTATTTTCTTCTTTTGAAATTGCCAAAGCCATAGGCATTTGCGCAACAGCCTTGCAAGTATCGGAATTAACAAAAAATTCGTTAATAAAAATAGATTCAAGCTTGCTTGTATCATCAGGCACAATTATTGCAAAAATATATTTTGAAAGCTTTTTGCCGTATATTGTTTTCATAAATTCTTTGAAATAATACTGGCATTCGGCAATTCTTTCGGCGAATTGATGATAAAAAGGAATATTAGGCACAACGCTGAGTGCCGGCATAGTGAAAGTTTTAAATTCATCACTTTCTTTATCTTTAATCAAAATATTGTTATTAGTGATAATCATCGGAATAGTTTTTGCCAAATAATCGCCCCCTGACACAAGTATTTTACTACACACACAGTTTTAAATCAATAAATTTTGAAATTTTCACAAAAATATAGTGAAATTTAAAATGGTATATGGTACAATATGAATATTAAATAACGAAAGGAGCATCAATATGCCAGATTCTGAAGAATTAGATGAAATATTAAAAGAAATTAAAAATATTAACGCACCAAAGGAAAAGCCTGAACCTAAAGAGGAACAGCCTTTAACTTTAGCTGATGATAAACCTGCAAAGGAAGAAGCCGAAGCAAAGCCAAAACCGGTAAAAGAAAATGTTAATTTCAATGATTTTTCTTCTTTTAATTCGGCACAGCATAGCGATATTCCTAAGGATAACAAAGGGGAAAAGAAAATGCCAAAGAAAAAAGGCAAAAATAAAAAACCGTTAATTATTGCAATTGCGGTTATTTTAGTAGCTGCAATCGCAGTTGCGGCAGTATTTGCAGTAAAAAATAAAAACAAAGAGCCTGAAACCACAACACCGCAAACCACACAGGAGCAAACAGTTCAAACTCCTGTTGTATCAAAAGTCAACCCTCTTACAGGTGACAGCGACTTTAATGAAAAAGCAGTCGGCAAAAGGCCTATTGCCTGCGTAGTTGAAAACTCTGTTTCCGCAAGACCGCAATGGGGTATTAACGACAGCAAGAACCCACCTGACATTATTGTGGAAGGTGAAGTTGAAGGCGGAGAAACAAGAATGCTTTGGATGTATGCCGATTACACAGCAGTTCCATCACAAATCGGCCCTATGAGAAGTGCAAGACCGCCATACATTAAATTTTCTGAACTTTTTGATGCTATCTTCCTCCATTGGGGACAGAGCCAGACTAAAAAAGGCACTAACTATATCGGCGCTAACACAATTTTCAGGCAGGATAAAGTTGACCATATTAACCAAATGACTTACGGCGGCAAGGTTGCACTTTTCGGCAGGGATTCATCAAGAGGTGTATCAACCGAGCATACAGGTGTATTATACGGTGCTAAAATTGCCGATGCTATTAAGGGCGAAAAATTCAGAACAGATGCTAACGAAAGCAAATATACAAAGTTTAACTTTGCCAAGGAAGAAACTACCGTAAGCGATACTGAATGCAAAACACTCGGCCTTACATTTTCAAACAGAACAGCTACAAGAGATTGGACTTATAATTCAAGTGATAAAATGTATCATTGCAACGACTATAAAACAGATGTTGCAAGAAAAAATCTTCTTGTACTTTTTGATAAAACAGAATATGTATCAAAAGCCAATTATAAAAACAGCGGTTCAGCCGAAGTATACTGCAACTACAAGCTTGCAGGCGGCAACGGTAAACTTGCTACTGACGGAACAGTTGTTGATATTACCTGGAGCGTAGATAACGGTGTTCTTGTTATTAAGGATACTGACGGAAAAGATGTAAACTTCAATGTAGGTACAACTTGGATTGGATATGCGTCATCAAATAACGGCGGTTCGGTAAAATAAGAATTTAAAAAAGATGCAAAAAGAGCTTGGATTTTATCCAAGCTCTTTTTTATACCGTAGGGGCGAACATAGTTCGCCTCATTTAATTTTTATCCATATCATGCATACTTTGCGGGGCAGTATCAATTACTTCTATTTTATTTGCACGCATCCAAAGTGACGGAGTAATGCGAAGCTGAAAACCGTAGCCGGGGTCCATTTGCCAATGCACCATAGGTGCTTCGGGCAAACCGTAGCAGGAAAGAAGAGTCATAAGCACACCGGCGTGGCCGACTATTGCGATATTTTGCGTTCCGGTTTTAATGCAACCGTCAATAACCTTTTCAAAAGACGCACAAACTCGCTGTGCAAATTCTGCATTGCTTTCGCCATACGGTGTTTTTGAATGAATATCGCCGCCTATCCAATTTTTAAAATCTTCATTATCTTTTAAATCATCTGCCGTGCACTGCTCAAATTCGCCGAAGTTATATTCGATAAAATCATCAATCGTAATAATTGTGTTATCGGGAAACATAATTTCAGCCGAATCTTTACATCTTTTTAACGGGGATGAAAATACGGCATCAACCTTTGGGTAATGGTATTTAGCTTTGATGGAATGAAGCTCATTTATACTATCTGTTGTGAGTGGCAAATCCGTATGCCCAATATACTGTGCGTTTAAGTTGCCTTTGGTAATTCCGTGGCGGAAGAAATATAAGTTATAAGATTTCATTGTGAAACGCTCCTTTTTAAGCCAATTGTTACAAAATATTACAAACAGGAAATCACACTTTACAAATAGTAATACGGTGATATAATACTATTTGTAATAAAAGAGGTGCAAACTATGGGTGTAAAGAAAGAAGAAAAGAAAACTTTAAAAGCTGATAAAACAGAAAAAATATCAAAATTCGCATTAAAACTTTCAGAACTCAGAAGAGAGAGAGGCATAAGCCAAAAGAAAGCCGCAACAGACCTTGGAATTTCACAGGCACTTTTAAGCCATTATGAAAAAGGTATTAGGGAATGCGGACTTGATTTTGTTATAAGATGCAGTGAATATTACGGTGTTACCACCGACTATCTTTTAGGTGTAAGCGACAGCAGAAACGGGCTTGATATTGACGCTTTAAACAAGCAGGATGAAGAAGACGATGAATTTTCAATATTCACACTCGGCAAAGCGACAAAATATTTGCTTGACCTTGTTGCCACCGGCAGTGACGAAGGCGCACAGAAATATATTTCGGATTACTATACGCTTTGTGTATACCGCGGTGCAATTACCCTTGCAAAAGCCGGTATGCTGCCAAAAGAAATGTTTAAGCTTGATTACACACTTGGCAGGGAGCTTGCGTCTGCCGCACTTTCAGTTGAAGACGCAAAGTTTGTATTTATTGAAGATAAGTCAAGAACCGGCTCGGACCTTGCCGAAAAAACCGCTATTCACAGCTTGATTGAAAAAGCCGAAGATATTATTTATAACACTTTTGTATTAGAATAAAGTGTATTGATTTTTTTGAAGTTTAATAAATTCAAGTATAATCGTCGTAGAAATTTCTGCGGCGATTTTTTTAAATGTCGGGTAATCAAGCCGGGAATTTTCATCTCCCCCATCGCTGATTGAGCGCAAAACAGCAAATTTAACATTGTTTGCCGCGCAGGTATGCCCGATTGCGCCACCCTCCATTTCACCGCAAATTGCGCCAAATTCATTTTGAAGCATTGCTTTTAATTTCTCGCTTGAAATAAAGGTATCGCCGCTTGCAATTGTGCCGCGGTGTATTTTTTCACCGCAGGAAATCGCAGTCCTTGCCAAAAGCTCGGATATTTTTTCATCAGTTTTAACTTTAATAACATTAAGCCCGTTGATAAAACCGCGTGGCTCACCCAAAGCGGTAATATCAATGTCATATTCGCAAACATCGGTGGCGATAACAACATTTTTGATTATAACATCTTTTGAAAGTGAGCAGGCAACGCCTACATTTATAATCATATCTATATCAAAATTATCAATCATTGCCTGTGTGCAGATTGCCGCATTAACCTTGCCGGGCGAACATTTTGCAACGCAAACGGTAACATCTTCAATAAATCCGCAAACAAATTCAACCCCGGCAATAAACGATACGGTTTTGCCCTTAACCTGAGCTTTGATATTATCAACCTCGGTATCCATTGCACCTATAATGCCAATCATATTTTTTCTCCTAAAAAATTGTGTATGAAAAATCTCTTTCCCCAAGATATAGTGCTATTATAATATAATAATAAAATAAATACAAGAATAATTATTTTTTTATTGACAAACGGCTTAAAACTAATATATAATATCTACCGATATTGTGGAAAGTGTTTCTATCGCTTTATGGGTGAAACAATTTCTGCACGCCTGTACTATACCGTACAGAGCATACGAAAATTAAGACAAGTTTGATTTTCAGAAATGGAGTGAAAAAAATGAAGAGAACTTACCAGCCAAAGAAGAGACATGCACAGAAAGTACACGGTTTCAGAAAGAGAATGGCAACAAAGAACGGCAGAAAGGTACTTGCTCGTCGTCGTGCAAAGGGCAGAAAGCAACTTTCTTACTAATTACAGAACGGGTGCGATTAGGTGAAAAGCAAAACCTTAAAGGAAAATAAAGATTTTCGCCGACTTTACTATCAGGGCAAAAGCCAAGCGTCCTACTGCCTTGTAACATATGTTGCAAAAAGCAGAAGAAAAGGTGTGCGCTACGGCATTACCACAAGTAAAAAAATCGGCTGCGCAGTTGAAAGAAACAGAGCGAAGAGAGTTATACGCAGTGCTTTTTCTCAAATTGAGGACAGGCTCAACGGTAATTATGACATTGTTTTTATTGCGCGCACTAAAACTTCAAAAGTTAAAATGCAACAGGTGCTTGAACAGATGGAAAAGCAGTTTAAAGCATTGGGAGTAATTGATTGATGGGTACAATCAGAAATTTGATAAAGAAAGTATTGATATTTTTAATCAAAACTTATCAGATGACATTAAGTCCCCGTTTTTCACACGGAAGTTGCAGATACACACCGACCTGCTCGCAATATGCGCTTGAAGCTATCGAAATTCACGGTATATTTAAAGGGTGCTTGCTTGCGGCTTGGCGAATTTTGAGATGTAATCCATTTTCCAAAGGCGGATGGGATCCTGTTCCCCCTAAAAAAACTAAAGAGGACAAATAATGAGCAGTATTATTATGGCGGCTAACGCTGTATCTAACGGTATGGCAGTTTTTAAGCCACTGTATTGGTTGTTCGGTAAATGTATGGCATTTTTGCTTGATATACTTAACAATCAGTATTTTATCGCACTTATTATTTTCACGGTAGTAACCCGTTTAATTCTTTTGCCGCTTAATGTAAAGCAGCAAAAGTCAATGGCAGGAACTACAAGACTGCAACCTAAAATTCAAAAGATAAATAAAAAATACCCTGACCCGAGGGACAGAGATAAATTAAATCAGGAAATGCAGGACCTTTATGCCAGAGAAGGTCATAACCCAATGCAAATGGGATGCGGCCCTATGATTTTCCAGATGATTTTCCTTATGGGTGTCATCGGTATAATTTATTATCCTATTCAGTATGTTTTAGGTGCAAGTGGATTTAATGATGCATCAAATGAGATTTACAAGGTGATTTTGCCGATTTACCAGCAAATCACAGGTAATGCAGATGCAAAAATAACATATTTTCAGTTGAACATACTTGAGAACTTCCCGGCTTACAAGGAAGCGCTTATGCAATCGTTCCCAAAGATTTTCACATCAACTGTTTGCAGTGATATTGAAACTTACAGGCAAGGTATGACAATGTTTGGGCTTGATATGACACGCATTCCGCATTGGAAAGACGGTATTATAGTTATAATTCCTATTCTTTCACTTGTAACCTCGCTCGGTTCAAGCTTTGTTTCCACAATCATTCAAAAGAAGAATAATCCGGCAGCAGGCCAGCAAGCAACTCAAATGATGATGATGATGCTTATGATGCCGTTTTTCTCATTCTACATTGCATTTAAGGTTACGGCTGCGGTTGGTTTTTATTGGACTATTTCTAATATTATTGCTATTTTCCAGCAGCTTTATATTTATAAAGTTCACCCGCCGAAGAAAACCCAGGCTAAATTGATGGTTGAAAACACGATTGAACGCCGTTCACGCGAAGAAAATATTAAAAAGATGACGAAATAATTATCGGAGGATAAAGATGATAAAGGAATTTATCGGTACCGGTAAAACTATTGAAGAAGCTACCCAAAACGCAAAGCTTCAGCTTAATGCTCCTGAAACAGCTGATGTTCATGTTGAAATCATCACTATGCCGGAGAAGAAGAAGTTTTTCGGTTTAATCGGTGGCTGCGATGCCAAGGTTAAAGTTAGCTATGACGATGGCAAGAAAGAAAAGAAGCCTGAAGCACCGAAAAAGAGTGTGGAAAAGAAAGCTTCTGCTCCTAAAAAGCCGGCTCAAAAGAAGCAGGAAGTTAAGGAGAAGCCAGTTCAAGCTCCAAAGGCAGACAAACCGGAAGAAAAAATCAGCGAGAAAGATATTGATTTAGACTATGCTTGCGCATATCTTAAAACTATGATTGAAGGGCTTAAAGTTGAAAACCCTAAAATTACAGCAAAAGTAGCAGATGGAACAGTTGAAATGAATATCGAATGTGAAGATTACGGTATCATCATCGGCAGAAGGGGCGAAACACTCGACTCACTTCAATATCTCACAAGTCTTGCTATAAAGAATGTAACTAATAAATATGTAAGAGTTACCCTTAATGTAGGTGATTACAGAGCAAAGAGAGAAGAAACTCTCAAAGCACTTGCAACCAAAAATGCAAATTATGTTGCAAGAAGCGGCAGACGCTATTCGTTTGAGCCTATGAACCCATATGAAAGAAGAATTATCCACACTGCTGTGCAGGAAATCGAGGGTGTAACATCCCGTTCGATTGGCAGCGGAATGGACAGAAGAGTTCTTATTGAACCGGAAGGCGGAGTTAAGCACCCTTACAGAAATGACAGAAGAGGTGGCAGACGCCCTGCTTCTCCAAAAGCACCTGTTGATGCTAACAGAGAGAAGAAGGTTGACAGAGCTGACATTCCAAAGTTCGGTAAAATTCAGGTTAATAAGGATAACGACTGATAACCAAAGCTAATGGCGGACATTATTGTTCGCCATTATTTTACATAAAAATGTTTTTTATTTAGGAGGGTGAAGAAAATGAGTAAAACTATTGCGGCGGTTGCCACGGGTAACAGCGTTTCGGGTATCGGTGTAATCAGAATCAGCGGTGACAATGCCATTGAAATTGCCGAAAAAGTTTTTAAAGCTATGGATTCAACCCCTCTTTCTTCACTTAAAGGGTATACTGCAAAGTTCGGCAATGTATATTCAAAAGGTGAAAAATTTGATAATGCCATTGCACTTGTATTTCGTGCGCCGAAAAGTTATACAGGTGAAGATGTTGTTGAACTTTCGGTTCACGGCGGTATATTTATTGTTGAAAAAACTTTGGAGGCTGTTTTTGCCGCGGGTGCATCCCCTGCCGAAGCAGGTGAATTTACAAAGCGTGCATTTTTAAACGGGAAAATGGACCTTACACAAGCGGAAGCGGTTGCATCATTTATTTCAGCTAACGGGCAGGAATCGGCAAAAGCTTCGTTCAATCTTCTTCAAGGTTCTTTGAGCGATAAAATATCCAATATACTTGATAAAATAGTTTCGTTAAGTGCGTCAATGGCGGCTTGGGTTGATTATCCTGATGAGGAAATACCGGAGCTTGACGAAAGCACATTGAAATCAACATTGACTTCGGCTTTAAATGAACTTAAAAATCTGCTTGATAATTACGAAAGCGGAATGATAATGACGCAAGGTGTAAACACCGTTATTGCAGGCAGGCCGAATGCCGGCAAATCAACACTTATGAATATGCTTTCGGGTAAAGAAAAAAGCATAGTAACTCATATTGAGGGTACGACGAGGGATATTGTTGAAAATTCAGTTCGTTTAGGTACGCTTGTGCTTCACCTTTCAGATACTGCCGGACTTCGCGAAAGTGATGATGTGGTTGAAGCTATCGGAATTAAAAAAGCACTTGAAAGAATAGACACTTCATCACTTGTGCTTGCGGTTTTTGACAGCTCGCGCGAACTTGACGGTGACGACAAAATGCTTATTGATGCCTGCAAAGGCAAAAAAGCAGTTGCAGTTATAAATAAAACAGACTTATCCCCTGCTATTGATACCGAAGAAATAGAAAACAATTTTGAAAGTTCAGTCTATATCTCCGCTAAAAATAACACGGGGCTTAAAGAACTTGAAAATGCCGTTAAAAATATTTTGGGAGTTGAGGAATTTGACTCCTCTGCCCCGCTTATCGCAAACCAAAGGCAAAAACTTTGTATTCAAAAAGCATATGAAAATATCAGCGAAGCTTTATCGGCAGCCGAACTTGGCTTGACTTATGACGCTGTAAATGTGATGATTGACAGTGCTGTTGATGAACTTTTGGCACTTACAGGTAAAAAAGCGACTGAAGAAGTGGTAAATAATATCTTTTCTCGCTTTTGCGTTGGCAAATAAAAGGAGATAGGTATGGAATATCTTGCAGGAAGTTATGATGTAATAGTAATAGGCGCAGGCCACGCAGGAATTGAAGCTTGCCTTGCTTCTGCCCGCCTCGGCTGTAAAACCGCTGTGTTTACCATCAATCTTGATTGGGTTGGTAATATGCCGTGTAATCCGTCAATCGGCGGTACATCAAAGGGGCATCTTGTGCGTGAAATTGATGCGCTCGGCGGTGAAATGGGCAAAATGGCAGACAAATATACCTTGCAATCCCGTATGCTCAATCTCGGCAAAGGGCCGGCAGTTCATTCGCTTCGCGCTCAAATTGACAGGCGTGAATATTCACAGGGAATGAAGCATACTTTGGAGCTTGAAGATAACCTTGATATAAGGCAAGGTGAAATTGTTGACCTTTACCGTTTGCCTGACGGAAATTGGCAGGTGAAAACTAAGCTTGAAGCACTGTTTAATGCAAAAGCGGTAATTATAGCAACGGGTACTTTTCTTGGCGGCAGAGTTTACATAGGCGATGTTTCATACGAAAGCGGACCTGACGGAATGTTTCCTGCAACCGAACTTTCAAAGGCACTTAAAAAACTCGATATTCCGCTTCGCAGGTTTAAAACCGGCACTCCGTCACGAGTTAACAGAAAGTCGATTGATTTTACTAATCTTGAAGAGCAGGACGGTGACGAAGAAACCGTACCTTTCAGCTTTGAAACAGAGGAAGCACCTAAAAATAAAGTGTGCTGCCACATAACATATTCAAATGAAAAAACAAAGCAGATAATTCTTGATAATCTTAACCGCAGCCCTATGTATTCAGGCAAAATTGAGGGCAAAGGGCCAAGGTATTGCCCGTCATTTGAAGATAAAATAGTAAGATTTAAAGATAAAGAAAGGCACCAGCTTTTTATAGAGCCTTGCGGCCTTGAAACTGAAGAAATGTACTTACAGGGCTTATCATCTTCCCTGCCGGAAGATGTGCAGCTTGCATTTATCCACACAATTCCGGGCCTTGAACACGCACAGGTAATGCGAACAGCTTATGCTATTGAATATGACTGTGTTGACCCGACTGCGCTAAATGCAACTTTGGAATTCAATTCAATTGCAGGCCTTTACGGTGCAGGGCAGTTTAACGGTTCAAGCGGATATGAGGAAGCGGCGGCGCAGGGCCTTGTGGCAGGTATAAATGCGGCACTTAAAATTAAAGGCGAAGAGCCTCTTATTTTAGACCGCGGCGGTTCATATATAGGAACTCTGATTGATGACCTTGTTACAAAAGGATGTACCGACCCGTACAGAATGATGACGAGCAGAAGTGAATACCGCCTTGTACTAAGGCAGGATAATGCAGATGTGCGCCTAACCCCTATCGGCTACAAAATCGGCTTGATTTCGCAGGAAAGATATGATAAATTTATAAGTAAGGAAGAAATGGTACAAGCCGAGCGTGAAAGAATTGAGAATAAGAGTATTCCGCTTAGCGATACTCTTCAAAAAATAATGGAAGATTGCGGCACCACCCCGTTGGAGCGTGGCTGCAAAATGATTGAACTTTTAAAACGACCTCAAATTACATACAAAGCTTTAACCCCGGTTGATGATGACAGGCCTGATTTACCGCGTGCAGTATTCGAGCAGGTTGAAATTGCAGTGAAATACGAGGGTTATATTAAAAGGCAGGAACAGCAGATTAAAGAAATGCGCAGAATTGAATGTAAAAAAATCCCTGCCGATATTGATTATACTAAGCTTAAAGGGCTTAGGCTTGAGGCTGTTGAAAAATTATCAAAGATTAAGCCTGAAAATCTCGGGCAGGCAAGCAGAATAAGTGGTGTTAACCCTGCCGATATTGCCGCCTTGAACATAATTTTGGAGACATTATGATTGATTATAATCTTTTGACAAGTGAAGCTGAAAAAATCGGTGTGAATCTCGGCGAATACGGGGCAGACAGATTTGATGTTTATGCCGAAAGACTTGTTCGCTGGAATGAGCATACCAACCTTACAGCTATTACCGAACCTGACGATATAGTGATTAAGCATTTTATTGACAGTTTATATCCAATGAAATATGTTGATTTCAAAGCAGGCTTAAGCCTTGCGGATGTCGGCACGGGGGCAGGATTTCCCGGTTTACCGCTTCTTATTGCAAACCCAAAGCTTGAAGTTAATTTTATTGACAGTTCGGGAAAAAGAATAAATTTCATTAAGGATGTACTCAGCAATATAGGAATTATTGCCCAAGCCACGCACGAAAGAGCAGAAGACGCAGGCAAGAACCCGGATTACCGTGAGCAGTATGACTATGTAACGGCAAGGGCGGTTGCACCGCTTAATGTGCTGTGCGAATATTGCATACCTTTAGTTAAAGTCGGTGGTGTATTTGTTTCACTGAAAGGTGCAAACGGAATAGAGGAGCTTGAGGGTGCAAAAAACGCAATTGATGTGCTTGGCGGTGAAGTAATAACTGCTGAAAGCTACAAATTACCTAACGGTGACAGCAGAACTTTATTTGTGATTAAGAAAATATCGCAAACTCCGACAAAATATCCAAGAAAACCCAAAAAAATAGATACTCGCCCACTCTAAAAAGATAATAATATGTCGAAATACAAGGATTTCTCACGATGAGAAATCCTTTATTTTTGCTAAACTATGTGGTATATTTATATCAAGGAGTGAGGGACTTGGAAGAAATAATTCAAATACCTACCGAAAAACTGTTGCCAAACCCCTACCAACCGAGAAAGCAATTTAAAAGTGAAGATATGCTGTCACTTGCAGATTCAATTAAAGAAAACGGAATACTTCAACCGCTTTTATGCAGGCAGATAAATCACAGTGATTATTATGAGCTGATTGCCGGTGAACGCAGATTAAGAGGCGCGATACTTGCTAATTTGCAAACGGTACCATGTATAATAGTTGATTGCGAGTATGAGGACAGCGCAGTTTTTTCAATACTTGAAAATATACAGCGTGCCGACCTAAACTTTTTTGAAGAGGCACAGGCAATATCACATTTAATGAATACTTTTGGTATGACGCAACAGCAAATCAGTAAAAAGCTTGGTAAAAGCCAAAGTGCTCTTTCAAATAAGTTGAGATTGCTGCGGTTACCCGCCGATGTAAGATATTTTATTGATAAAGAGGGCTTGACCGAGCGTCACGCAAGGGCTTTGCTCAAAATTGACAATGAAAAAGATATGTGGACAACCCTGCGTGTCATTACTGAACGCCACTTAAATGTGGAGCAAACAGAAGCTTATATTGATTCTCTGACCAACAAAGAAATTAAACATAAGAAAAATGTAATAAAAGTATTTAAAGACATAAGGATTTTCGTTAATACGGTTAATAAGGCTATTGCCACTATGAAAGAAAGCGGAATAAATGCCGAATCGGATAAAACGGAAACTGACGAATATATTGAATTTAGGGTTAGAATACCTAAAGACGCTAAAATGCAGGACAAGACTGCATAATTAACTTCGCTTAAAACGGATAACATCCGTTTTAACATATTCTCCTCTTTTCATCACGCGGAAGAAACGGGCTTAATTGTCCGTTTCTTTTGCTTTTATATGATATTGACTTGTGTTTCATGTGAAACATCTATATATTGTGTAAGGATATATCGTTATACACAAATTTCAAAAAATAATTCTATTGTTTCACGTGAAACCACTTGCCTACTCCCCTATCTTGTAGTATAATCTTCGTACGGAGGTGAATGTATGGGCAAAACCGTATCTATATTCAACCAAAAAGGCGGAGTCGGCAAAACTACTACTTGTGTAAATTTTGCTGCCGCACTTGGACTTAAAGGCAAAAAGACGCTTCTTGTTGATTTAGACCCACAGGGCAATACTACAAGCGGTGTCGGAATAGATAAAACAGAAATTGAACAATCCACTTATGATATTTTAATCAATGATGTATCGGCTAAAGATATTTTGATTAAAACAGATTTTAAAAATTTATCAGTTTTACCTGCAAATATGAACCTTGCAGGCGCAGAACTTGAACTTGCAGAGGAAGAAAACAGATTTAAAGCACTTAAAAAGGCACTTGCCCCTCTTGTAATGGAATATGACTATATTATTATAGACTGTCCGCCAAGTTTGGGCTTGCTTTCACTAAATGCACTTACTGCTTCTGATACTCTTATAGTTCCTTTGCAGTGCGAATATTACGCATTGGAGGGTTTGAGCCAGCTTTTAGGCACTGTCAGAACAGTAAAGCAACATTATAACGAACACTTGGAACTTGAAGGTGTGCTTTTCACAATGTATGATACTCGCCTTAAACTTAATTCGCAGGTAATAGAAGAAGTAAATCAGTACTTCCCTAACAAAGCTTATAAAACTACTATTCCGCGCAGTGTTAAGCTTGCAGAAGCTCCAAGCTTCGGTAAACCGATATTTTATTATGAAAAGTATTCAAAACCTGCTTTTGCTTACAAAAAGTTTGCAGATGAATTTTTGAAAAAACAATAATATTATGAAAAAACATATAAATAAGCATAATGCAGGCAGTTTTGTATTTAGTGCTATACCTATTATAATACATATAGTTCTTTACATAGTTTATAAGGTTAATGCAGATGATGATGATGATGATTTATCTGATTTAATTTCGAGTATGGGTGAATTTGTAATTATATTGCCGATTGTGCTTTTATCATCCGGTGCGATATACTTTTTCTTTTTTGAGAAACGGTATACTCTTGCAGTTATTTCAAATACAGTCGGGCGAATAGCAGAACTTTGGTTTTATAAATCAATTATAGATTACCCATCAGATTGTGGTATTTCTGCCATTTGCCTTGAAATTGCTGAAATTGTGCTGTTTTTGGCAATATGTTTATGTGTAAAGCACATAAAATTCAATGAAACACCACAGCAAAAAGTATTTTATGAGCCTAAAAATCAGCATAAATACAAGCAAAACGGTAATGTATCGCAATACTTTTATAATCCAAACACAAATAGCGACAACATAAACAATAACAAACCTAAAGAGGAGGAATATAATGGCTAAAAAGCAATCCGGTTTGGGCAAAGGGCTTGGAGCTCTTATGCTTGAAAATTCGGTGGATGAAATGGTGGCAACAAATACTTTGCCGCTTAACGAAATTATGCCGAATAAGGAACAGCCGAGGAAGACATTTGATGAAGGCGCACTTCAGGAACTTGCTGACAGCATTGTTCAACACGGTGTGCTTCAACCGCTTCTTGTCAGGCCGCTTGCATCGGGCGGATACCAGCTTGTAGCAGGTGAAAGGCGTTGGCGAGCATCGCGTATGGCAGGGCTTAAGGAAGTACCTGTTGTTGTAAAAGAACTTTCCGATGTGGAAACAATGGAAATTGCAATTATTGAAAACTTGCAAAGGGAAGACCTTAACCCGATTGAAGAAGCAGAGGGGTTGCAGGCGCTTATTGACCGTTGCGGTTTCACACAGGAGGAAGTTGCCACATCGGTGGGCAAATCCCGCCCGGCAATTGCAAATGCATTGCGACTTCTTAAATTACCGCCTGAAGTGCGTGAAATGACTAAAGCGGGTGAAATTTCCGCAGGTCATGCAAGGGCACTTTTGGCATTTGACAGCGAAGCGGCAATATATGAGGTTGCACAAAATATAGTTAAAAATAATTTAACTGTTCGTGATGTTGAACGTTTAGCTAAAACAAGCGATAAGGCTTCTGCGTCTGCTCAAAGAAAAAACAAAAGGCGCGACAGCTTTTATGATGAAGTTGAGCTTACACTTACAGAAGTGCTTGGCAGAAAAGTAAAGGTATATAACGGCAGGGGAAAGGGAACGCTTGAAATAGAGTTTTACTCTGCCGATGATTTGAAAGAAATTGCAAATAAATTAGGAGAATAAAAAATGATTGACATTAAATTTTTAAGAGAAAATCCTGACATAGTAAAGGAAAATATTAAAAAGAAGTTTCAGGATAAGAAATTACCGCTTGTTGATGAAGTAATTGAACTTGATGAAAAGCGCAGAGAATCAATGGCAAAGGCCGATGAACTTCGTGCTAACAGAAACAAGCTTTCAAAGGAAATCGGCGCACTTATGGCACAGGGCAAAAAAGACGAAGCAATGGCTATCCGTGAAAAAGTTACTGCCCAGGCTAAAGAGCTTGAAGAACTCGGCGCAAAAGAAAAGGAACTTAATGAAAAGGTTACATCTATTATGATGTCAATTCCTAATATTATTGAAGACAGCGTACCAATCGGTAAAGATGACAGCGAAAATGTTGAAGTTGAACGCTTTGGTGAGCCGGTTGTACCTGATTATGAAATTCCTTATCATACAGATATTATGGAAAGCTTTGACGGAATAGACCTTGAAGCTGCCGGCAGAGTTGCAGGCAACGGTTTCTATTATCTTATGGGGGATATTGCCCGCCTTCATTCAGCAGTAATCAGCTATGCAAGAGATTTTATGATTGACAGGGGATTCACATATGTAGTGCCTCCGTTTATGATTCGCTCAAATGTTGTAACAGGTGTTATGAGCTTTGAAGAAATGGACGCTATGATGTATAAAATCGAAGGTGAGGACCTTTACCTTATCGGAACAAGCGAGCATTCAATGATAGGTAAATTTATTGATACTATCACACCTGAAGAAAAGCTTCCTCTTACACTTACTTCTTATTCACCTTGCTTCCGCAAAGAAAAGGGAGCGCACGGAATAGAAGAACGCGGTGTATACAGAATTCATCAGTTTGAAAAGCAGGAAATGGTAGTAGTTTGCAAGCCTGATGAATCAAAAATGTGGTTTGATAAACTTTGGCAAAATACAGTTGACCTTTTCAGAAGCTTGGATATTCCTGTTCGTACACTTGAATGTTGCTCGGGCGACCTTGCAGACCTTAAGGTAAAGAGCGTTGATGTTGAAGCTTGGTCACCAAGGCAGAAGAAGTATTTTGAAGTAGGTTCTTGCTCAAATCTTACTGATGCACAGGCACGCAGACTTAAAATCAGAATTAAGGGTGAAAACGGAAACTACCTTGCACATACACTTAATAATACAGTAGTTGCTCCGCCGAGAATGCTTATCGCTTTCCTTGAAAATAATCTTCAGGCAGACGGAAGCGTTCTTATTCCTGAAGCACTTCGTATGTATATGGGTGGCAAGGATAGAATAATTCCAAAGAAATAATGCAAATTTTATCAATTTCAATTGCAATAGTATTGCTTTTTGTGTTTATTGCGCCGATTTTTTCAGGCGTTCATAATCTCGGTATGGCAGCCGGTATATTATTAGGGCTTTGCTTTGGCGCAGAGGGTATATTTTATGATAAAATGAATTTTACAACTAAAAAATATACCGTGTTTGCGCTTTTCGCAATAAGCTTGGCACTTGTTTTGGCTTGCGCTTATGTAATGAGCTTTGGCAAAAATAATACTTCACATCAAAAAACAGTTGTTGTACTCGGGTGCAGGGTAAAGGGTGATGTTCCAAGCGTTGCACTGCAAAAAAGGGCCGATGAAGCATACTTTTATTTACTGCAAAATCCAAACAGTATCGCTGTTTTAAGCGGGGGGCAGGGGAAAGATGAAAATATAAGCGAAGCTTTGTGCCTGAAAAAACTTTTGTGTGACAGGGGAATTGAAGCTAAAAGGCTTTATTGCGAAGAACTTTCCACCTCTACTGATGAAAATATCCGCTTTTCAAAGCAAATTATTGATGATAACGGTTTTTGCAGTGATGTTGTAATCGTTACAAGCGAATATCATCAGTTCAGAGCGCGCAAAATTTGCGAAAAATATGGGCTTACCCCATACCAATTAAGTTCAAAAACACAGCCGATTCTTTTGCCTACTTTTCTTTTAAGGGAATTGATGGCAATAATAAATGAAATGTTGAAATAAAGTAAACAACAGCGTTGGATTAAAAATCCAACGCTGTTGTTTTATAGCATATTATAGATAGGCGATTGATAAATCGCCCATACGCAAATTATAAATATTTTAAATTTTTAACAATCTCTCATATTCTTCATCGCTGATTTCAATTACGCCGCCGTGTTTGAACCCGTAAGGGAAAGAAAAAAGTTGATTAACTTGATGAAAATGTGCGTCGCCTGCTTTTTCGCTTATAAATGGAACATATCCCATTTTTTCTTTTTCACAGCCGAAGAAGTCGAGCATTAAGCACCATTTTCCGTCGGGGAGGATATATGTAGTTGCTGCCTCGTGTGAGCCGGGGCGGTAAAGGGTTTGCATATATTTTTGAAAATCATAATCGTGTTGCCATTTTCCGAAAAGCGAATTTGATGTGGCGTGCATATTCATAAGAGGCTCGGCTGAATTTTTGTAAAACAGGTGGTATGTATCGCCGATTTTAACTAAATGCGAGTCAAACACACCGCATGCCTTTTCAAAGAAAAGTTTGGGCATTGTGAAATTTTCAAAATCTTTTGTTTTGGTATAATATATTGCCATTTTTTGATAACCGTCGGCTTTAACCGTGGCGCTGAAGTGAATTATATATTCATCATCATCTTCGTTATAAAAAATTTCAGGCGCCCAAAGGCATCCGAAATCGTCACGCCCGAAGTATTTAAGCTCCTGCGGGGAAAAATGAATTAAATCATCACTTTTCCAAAAGGATATGCATTTACTTCCATTTGACGATATGTCGCCCCAATCAACATTGTGGTTTTCATCCATTCTGTTAACTATGCAAAGGTCAGTGGCAATTATCACAAATGAATTATCTTTTAATCTGATAATATCAATATCGCGGCAACCTTTTTCGCCCTTGTCACAGGTGATTACGGGTTTGCCTGAATTAACGGCGGTGTAATCATATCCGTTTTTGCTTACTGCAAAATACACCTGCTCCCCGTCAACAGTTAATTTTTCCCTAAAATGTGCAAATAAATATGGCATAAATTCTCCTTGATTTTTAACAATGCGTGTATGCAAAGCTTTTTGATTTTATGATTAGATTTTACTCAACAGTCACAACTTTTGCTAGATTTCGCGGTTTATCAACATCAAGCCCCTTATCGCTTGAAACATAGTAGGCAAGAAGTTGAAGCGCAACAACACTTGGCACGGCAGTAAAATCATCATCAATTTCCGGCAACACAAAATCACAGCTAATATCTTTTGTAACAAGTGATTTTTTTGCGAAAGTAATAACCTCCGCCTTGCGTGACATTACTTCTTTGATGTTTGAAATTTGCTTTGCCGCCAAATATCTTTGAGTCATTAAGGCAATTACGGGCGTACCTTTGCTTATAAGTGCAATTGTTCCGTGCTTAAGCTCGCCTGAAGCAAATGCTTCCGAATGAATATATGATATTTCTTTTAGCTTTAAAGAAGCTTCAAGAAGTGACGGATAGTCAAATCCTCGTCCTATCATAAAAGTATGCTCGCTTGCAAGCAGCTTTTTTGCAAGCAGGTGAATTTCATCTTTTCTTGCAATTATGTTTTCAACTGCATCGGGCAGTTTTGCAAGCTCATCAATAAATTTGGTTACACCCTCATAATTCAGCTTCTTTTTAGTATAAGCCATTCTTGCAGTGATTAAATAAAAAATTGCAACTTGGGTAGTGTACGCTTTTGTTGAAGCAACCGCAATTTCAGGCCCTGCCTGTGTGTAAATCACATAATCGCTTTGCATTGCGATTGATGAGCCTTTTACATTAACTATTGCAAGGCTTTTTGCGCCCTTTTTTTGAGCATATTTTAAAGCTTCAAGCGTATCAATTGTTTCACCGCTTTGTGAAACGCAAATAACCAAAGTGCTTTTGTTAATAATAGGGTTTGAATATATAAATTCACTTGCCATATAAACATTTACGGGTATTTCGCAAATGTTTTCAATAAGATGCTTGCCTATTAACCCTGCGTGCATAGCTGTGCCACAGGCAATCACTGTAATATCGGTGCAGTTTTCAAACAGCTCATCACTGATTTTATCCTCGCTTAAATCAGGCAGGGAATTTTTTATTCGTGAGTTAATTGTTTTTCGCAAAACATCAGGCTGTTCGCATATTTCCTTTTCCATATAAAACGGAAAGCCGCCCTTTGTACCGGCGTTTATATCCCAATCAAGTTTTAATATTTCAGGGCAAACGCTGTTGCCTGCAAAATCTTTTATTTCAATGTCGTCACGCGTGATTTTTGCTATTGTCATTTCCGGCAGTACAAAGTAATTTTTACTGTATTGCCCTATTGCAATAATGTCCGACGCGATAAGTGAGCCTTTTTCACTTTTGCAGCAAACAATCGGGCTTACATTTCGTGTTGCATAAATTTTATCGCCCTCACCGTCAAAAATAATTGCAAGTGCAAAAGTGCCTTGTAACATTTTTACACTTTCAATTATTGCTTTTTCGCAGTTTTTATATTTTTTATATTGCCTGTCAATCAAAACTGCTATTATTTCACTGTCGGTTTCGCTTTTTAATTCGTTTTCAACTCCCAGGCTGTCACGCAACGCTTCGTAGTTTTCAATAATTCCGTTATGAACAAGCGTTACTTTTCCGTATTTGTGAGGGTGTGAATTGCTGTCACTTACTTTTCCGTGGGTTGCCCAGCGTGTATGTCCGATTCCTACCGAGCCTGTAATGCTTTTAACTTTTTCTTCAAGAGCGTTAACTCTGCCCTTGCATTTTGTTACTTCGCATTTATTGTTATTTAATACTGCAATTCCGGCACTGTCATATCCTCTGTATTCAAGTGCTTTAAGTCCTTTAATCAATACATTTTTTGCATCGTCGTATCCGACGCAACCTATAATTCCACACATAGCTTTTCTCCATTTACTAAGCTGAAATAAAATTTATTACAGCTTCTTATTCTATATTATTAAATATGATATTTTTTCTTTATTATTCCCTTATCGTAAGCTTTTGTTCAAATGTTGCCATTTGTTTTTGTGCTTTTGTTACGCGCTAAGGTGGCACGAAAGAGCATCCGCCGAATTTTCGATAACTCTTTATCCTCGTTATCCTGACTAATCAGGCACATGGCGCTATAAAGAAAAGCTTTGCATAAAACGCATATAATGTTAAAATATTAAATTTTCAAGGTACAAACAGACGAATGACCGCCTGTTAAGCGCATATTAGCACAATCAATTTTATTTGTCAATTAAATAATTATAAAAAATCCCTTTAGATTTTATTTCAATCTAAAGGGATAAATGCTATTTCAAAGCTATGTACATTTCTTTGATGTCTTTTTCGGTTAAAGTAATCGGGTTTCTTGTCATCAGCATTGACATACTTTTTTTCGTAAGTTCATCAATCTGCTCGTCCGTGGTACAGCCGATTTCACTTAATGTGCATCTCATTTTCATTCTTTTTTTCATAGCTGTTATTTCATCAGCCATTTCGTACGCATTTTCAAATCCGCAGTCTTTTGCAAGGGCGGTTATTCTTCCGTCATCATCAGCGTGCGTTGCATTGAATTTCAAAAAGTAATCAAGCGTAAATGCACACGCTTCGCCGTGCGGTACGCCGTAAATATTAGTCAGCGGAAACGAGCAGGCGTGCGAACCGGTGGTTCGCGGATGGCTGAAAGCAACGCCGGCAACTATTGACGCTTCTGCCATTTTTTCGCGTGCCGTTAAATCATTTGGGTTTTGATATGCTTTTTCAAGCCATTCAAAAACAAGCCTTGCGCTGTAAATTGAACAGGCGGAGCAAACAGGCTGGTGAATGGTTGCCCAATAGCTTTCAATTGCGTGTGATAAAACATCAAGTCCGGTTGACGCAGTAACCTGCGGTGGAACTGTAAGTGTAAGCTGAGGGTCAATAATTGCAATTTTCGGATACATTGCAGGGTCGTTCATCGGGTTTTTAAGATTTTTTTCAACATCGGTTAAAACAGAAATATTGGTAACTTCACTTGCAGTACCCGAAGTTGTGGTAACTGCAATCATCGGTATTGCTTCATCTTTGTTTATCTTTTTGCCTTCGCTGTGGTATGATCTGATTTTGTCGTTTCCTTTTGCAATGGCACTTGCAGCTTTGCAGCAATCCATAGGCGAGCCGCCGCCGAGAGCAACTGCAAAATCAGCTTTAATTTCACGCATAATTTTAACACAGTCGTCAACATTATCGGTAGTAGGGTTTGGGCGCACATCGCTGAAAACGGCCTTGATTTTACCGCCGCTCATTTTTACAAATTCATCTGCAACACCGTTTTTTTCAAAGCTTTTTCCGCAAACAAGCACACCGTTTTTGCCACCGATTTCATCGATATATTTTTCAATATCTTTCCTTTTTCCGTTTCCGAAAACAAGCTTTACAGGTAAGTTGAATTCCCATTCCATATGTTTATCACCTTTCATTTTTATATGGTTTTGTTCATAAACAAATTATACATCTTTTATATCAAAATTTCAACAAAACGGCTGAAAGTGGCTTAAATAAAGGGATGCAACCGCCGGTTGCGATTCAAAATGTAAAGTGCGGTATATAGATTTTTTCGCCCTTTTGGATTAAAATGCAATTGTAGCCGAAAGGAAATCGGCACATTAAATTGATATTAACGAAATTTACATATTAAGGAGATTAAACATTATGACTAAACAAACATTAACAACTATTAAGGATGAACATTTTGGTATTGCAAGAAAAATTGTATCAAATATGACAGCTGAAAGCTGGGAAACAATTCCGCACTGCTGTGCAACTTATGATGCAGAAGTAACTGAATTTATGAGAGTGTTAAAAGAAATAAATTCCACAATTCCGAAGGAAGAAAAAATCACTGTTAACACAGCTATGTTGCGTGTAATTGTAGAAGCAATTAAAGCCTGCCCGCAAGTCAATTCACACATTTATTTTAACCGCAAGCTTGTGCGCGGCGAAGTTAAAACTTTTAAGGAAATCAATATTTCAATGCCTACCGTTCTTCACAATGGTGAAATGATGACTTTGAATATTCACGATATGGATAAAAAAAGTATGTCCCAAATGCGTGACGCAATTAAAGAAACTATCCGCCGTGCAAACAATACGGATTTAAACGAAGTTATGTTTGAAGTATCACTTGATAATACTTTAACAGGACTTAAGCAGGGCAAAATTGCACAAACAATTTGCCGCCTTGTAGGCTCAAAAACAGGTAAGCACAAAGTTAAAACTTTAAAGGGCGAAGCAAAGAAAAAATATTACTCAATCCCTGAAAGCGACAGGCTCACAAAGCACGATATAGAGCAGGGAACAATAACTGTTTCAAACCTCGGTTCAATCTGCCGTGATTGGCAGGGTGCTTGCACACTTCTTGAAATCATTCCGCCGCAAACCTGCGCAATTGCAATCGGCTCAATTCAAAAAAAGCCTGTTTGTGACGAAAACGGAAATGTGGTTGCAGGCAATGTAATGCCGCTTACACTTGCATTTGACCATCGTGCATTTGATTTGGGTGATGTTAAACCGTTTATCACAAAGCTTAACGAAATTTTCAAAAATCCTGATGTAATGAAAAAGTGGTTATAATATTAAATAACACATTTTACATCGAAATATTGAATTCCTAAAAAATATTAAAAACTTTAAAAATTAGGAATACTCTCCTGAAACTTATTGACTTGTGAATAATTATAGATTATAATACTAATGATAAGTAAGGAGTGGTTATATGAAAACTATTGAAAGAACAGAATATTTGCAATGGCTTGAAAGATGGAAAGATAAGCAAATAATTAAAGTTGTTTCAGGTGTTCGCCGATGCGGAAAATCAACTTTATTTGAAATTTATAAAAACAAGCTTTTAAAAAGCGGGGTAAAAAAAGAACAGATTATATCAATCAATTTTGAAGATTTTGCTTTTGAAAATTTAACGCAGGCAAAGGCTTTATATGAATATATCACACCTCTTTTACTTAATGATGAAATGAATTACATTTTTCTTGATGAAATTCAGCATTGTAAAAATTTTGAAAAAGCCGTTGATTCTCTTTTTATAAAAAATAATTGCGATGTTTATATAACAGGATCAAATGCATATTTTATGTCAGGCGAACTTGCAACGGTTTTATCAGGGCGATATGTTGAAATCCAAATGCTTCCTCTCTCATTTAAAGAGTTTAATTTAGGTCTTGATGAACAGTATGGTAATTTAAGCTTAAAAGAAAAATTTAATTTATATGTAAATTACGGTTCTTTTCCTTTTATTACAAAATACAATAATTTTACAGATGATTCAAAGGATTATTTACAAGGTATTTTTGATACAATACTTTATAAAGATATTGCAAGAAGGCTTAATATTGCGGATACAGTATCGCTTGAAAATGTCACAAAATTTTTACTTCACAGTATAGGCAACAAAATATCGCCTACCAAAATCGCAAATACATTAAAATCAGCAGGCAAAAGTGTTGACCAAAAAACAGTTGATAAATATATAAAAGGCCTTGTTGATTCAATGCTTATATATGAAGCAGGAAGATACAACATTAAAGGCAAGCAGTTTTTATCAACGCAAAGTAAATACTATGTTGTTGATGTAGGTATGCGCAATGCACTTGTAAAATCAAGCGAGAGCGATATAGGCCATATACTTGAAAATATTGTATATCTTGAACTGAAAAGAAGATACAAAAATGTATATGTCGGCGAGATAGATTCAGGTGAGGTTGACTTTGTATCAGTTAATGACAATAAATATGAATACTATCAGGTGTCTGCAACTACACTTGATGAAAACACATTGAAAAGAGAGCTTGCACCGTTTGGCAAAATAAAGGATAATTACCCTAAATATTTGCTTACACTTGATGATGTTTTTTCAAATGCCGATTATAACGGTGTTCAAAAAATAAATGTACTTGAATGGCTTTTAAAATAAATTTTAACCGAGCTTCAATTTAAAGAAGCTCGGTTTTTTTAATATTAAATAATACTTTTCAATTTTCTGTTTAAAATATAATCGAGGTGTTTTTTTATGCAGAAAATCGGAAAAACAGTTGTTTTTGATAAACCGCCGATTATTGTGGGCCACGCCGGAGTTGCCGGCAAAAAAGAGGGCGAAGGGCCGCTTGCAAAAGATTTTGATATGATTTTTGAAGATACGACTATGGGCCAGCAGTCATATGAACTTGCAGAATCGGCAATGCTTCACGATGCAATAATCAGAAGCTTATCAAATGCCGATGTAAGCCCGAGTGCAGTTGATTTTGTGCTTAGCGGTGATTTGCTTGACCAATGTATGGGTTCTGCCTTTGCACTTAAAGATTTGGAAATTGCATCAATCGGCCTTTTCGGCGCTTGCTCAACTATGGCACTTTCACTTTCTGCCGGGGCAATGCTTGTTGACGGTGGGATAAACTGTGTGGTTTGTGCAACATCAAGCCATTTTTGTTCAAGTGAAAGGCAGTTTCGCTTTCCGCTTGAATACGGTGGCCAGCGCCCGCCGACTGCACAGTGGACTGTAACGGGAGCGGGCAGCAGCGTTGTTTCAATTTCGGGAAAAGGTATTAAAATCAAAGCTGTTCAAATCGGTACTATTACAGACCTCGGAATAACCGATGCTAATAATATGGGTGCGGCAATGGCACCGGCAGCGTCAAGAACTATCAGCACTTTTTTAAAAGATACAAAAACATCTCCGAGCGATTATGATTTAATCTTAACGGGTGATTTGGGCTATACGGGTACGCAGCTTCTTTATGAACTTCTTGAAAAAGACCATAATATTAAACTTAAAGGTTTTCATAAAGATTGCGGTATGCTTATTTATGATTTAAAAAAGCAGGATGTAAATTCCGGCGGCTCCGGTTGCGGATGTTCGGCAAGTGTTTTATGTTCACATATTATGAAGCAAATTGATAAGGGAATTTTGAAAAAAGTGCTTTTTGTGGCTACCGGCGCGCTGATGTCACCCACATCAAGCAAGCAGGGTAACCCAATCCCCGGTATTGCCCACGCAGTTTTGCTTGAGGGGTGAAAATATGAAACATTTTAATAATTTAAAGCTTCTTACATCTTTTCGTGAAATTTCAAGCATACTTGAAATAATTGCTACCGCAATGCGCATTTTTGCATTCGTGCTTGTGATTTTGCAGGGGATTTCTTTAATTGCAGAAAGCAAAGGTTCAAAATTCAGTGTAAAATAAACAACACCCCTTTTTATAAACTAAAAGGGGTGTCGTATGGCAAAGGTTACTCTTGCCAAAACAAAATCAAAAAACAGCGTTTATGGAAAAGTGGCTCGAACATTGTGTGCGAGCCACTTTTGGCACTTTTTTATGAATAATTGATTATTTTACAAATTCTTCTGCAACTTCTGCAATATGTTCTGCCGAAAGGCCGAATTGCTTAAGAAGGTCAAGTGCAGGACCGCTGTGGCCGAATTCATCGTTTACACCGATACGCTTAACAGGGGTCGGGCAATTTTCGCTAAGGCAAGCGCAAACTGCTTCGCCGAGTCCGCCGATAATGTTATGCTCTTCAACGGTGATAACCTTACCTGTCTTTTTTGCAGATGCAATTACAAGTTCTTCATCAAGCGGCTTGATTGTGGCAATGTTAATGATTTCAGCATTGATTCCCTTTGCTTCAAGAGCTTTGCCTGCTTCAATTGCTTCATTAACCATAAGTCCGTTTGCGATGATAGATACATCGCTGCCCTCTTTGATAACTTCGCCTTTGCCGATTTCAAATTTATAATCATCATTGTGAAATACAGGCACTGCAAGTCTGCCGAATCGAAGGTAAACAGGGCCTTCATATTTGTAGGCTGCTTTAACTGCCTGCCTTGCTTCAATATCATCTGCCGGGCAGATAACTACCATTCCCGGAATTGAACGCATAAGTGCAAAATCTTCACAACATTGGTGTGAAGCACCGTCTTCACCAACTGAAATACCCGCATGTGTTGCACCTATTTTAACATTAAGGTGCGGATAGCCGATTGTGTTTCTAACCTGCTCAAAAGCCCTGCCGGCCGCAAACATTGCAAAGCTTGAAGCAAAAGGAACAAGCCCCATTGTGCTTAATCCGGCAGCTACACACATCATATTTGCTTCTGCAATGCCGCAGTTAATGTGGCGATTCGGATATGCTTTTTTGAAAATTCCTGTTTTTGTTGCTGCTGAAAGGTCAGCGTCTAATACAACAAGTTTGTCAGCACCTTCGCCTGCTAATTCCTTGAGTGCATTACCATAGCTTTCACGAGTTGCTATTTTTTTAATTTCTGCCATAATTACGCCTCCTCAATTTCTGCAAGCTTGGCTTTAAGCTCATTCATTGCAATTTCATATTCTTCATCATTAGGAGCTTTACCGTGCCAACCAACTTGATTTTCCATATATGATACACCCAAGCCTTTAACGGTTTTCATAATAATACCGAATGGCTTTCCCGAACCCATATTTTTGTGGAATTCATCAAATGCTTTTTCAAGTTCGTCAAAATCATTACCGTTAATTTTAACTACATTAAGGCCGAAAGCTTCCATTTTTTTATCAATAGGTTCTGCGTTCATTACATCTTCGCATTTACCGTCAATTTGAAGTCCGTTAACATCAACTATAACACAAAGGTTATCAAGCTTGTACTGGCTTGCAAACATCATTGCTTCCCAAACCTGACCTTCTTCAATTTCACCGTCACCTAAAAGGGTGTAAACATTGATGTCTTCATTCAAATATTTTGCACCTTTTGCCATACCTGCGGCGGCGCTGATACCCTGGCCGAGTGAACCTGTTGACATATCAATACCCGGTACGGTATTCATATTAGGATGCCCTTGAAGGTATGAACCGATGTGGCGAAGAGTTTTTAAATCTTCAAACGGAAAATACCCCTTAAGTGCAAGCGCACTGTAAAGGCCCGGAGCGCAATGACCTTTTGAAAGAACAAATCTGTCACGGTTTTCAGCCTTAGGATTTTTTGGGTCAAGATTTTTCATTTCAGCAAAGTAGAGATATGAAAACAAGTCAGCAGATGAAAGACTTCCACCCGGGTGCCCTGCTTTTGCCGAATGAGTGCCTTCAATAATGCCAATCCTGATTTTAGTGGCATTTAAAGAAAGCATTTTTTTAGTTTCTTTATTCATAACTTACAGCCTTTCCGCTTACAATGTAAGCTTTAAGTAATATATATAATAAACCTCACAATGAGGGATTATATAAAAATTTGATTGATAGTATTAAGAATTTTGTTTTGTATAAAATGTATCAAGCACTAATTCCATAAGCTTATCCTCATCAGGATAAAACTCTGCATAAACATAATCTGCATAGTCTTTTTTAGTGCTTTCTTTCATTGTGCCTTCAATAGTGGTTGTGTCAAAATTTGTAATGCCCTTTGAAAGCATAAGTGAGGCAAGGTATGTTACATTTGAAAGTGAAAGATTTGTAGTGCTGTACTTGCTTGCGGTGTCATAAAGTCTGTTTACCACGCTGAAATCCTGTGTTACAGCCGGAATAACCTGCGAAGCAAAAGCTTTGATGTACTGAACCTGCCTTGCAGTTCTGTTAAGCGAGGCATTTATTGTATCCATATCCCTTTGCCTAACATACTTTTCGGTCATATCGCCTTTAAGTTTAATTTTATCGCCCTGCTTAATTCCCAAATCTTTAAAATCATAAAGTGAGTCAACGGTAACTCCGCCGATTGAATCGTTTATCGGGGCAATGCCGTTAAGGTCAAGCGCAAAATATTTTGTGATAGGCACATCGTAAAGTATACGACTTATTGAAGTTGTAACATTTTGTGCCGATTTGTTTTTACCGTCACCGTAAGCGAAGCTGAGGCAAAGCTGCATTTTTTCACTTCTTAAAAATATTCCGCTTTCACTGTATAAATCAACATCAACCATGGTGTCACGCGGTATTGCGATAGCTTTCGCCTTGCCGGTTTTTGTGTTAACAGTGAGCAAAATATCGGCGTCAGCCTGGCCGCCGGTGCCTACTGCTCCGTTTTCAAGGCCTAAATCTCTTTTATCAACACCCAAAAATGCTATTGCCACAACATCACTGTTATAAACATATTTGTTACCTTTATATTCAATTGTTTCTTGATATTCTGTTTGCCCGGCGGTATCTTTAAGCTCGCTTTTACCTCTTGTTTCAAGGTAGGCAAAAGTGCCTGCAAATGCAATCACCACTGCTAATATTATTGAAAGAGCAGAAATTCCTATCTTTGCCGGAATGCTCAATTTTTTCTTCTTTTTATGGTGGTGGGAGTGGTGAGAACTTGAAGAATGGCGGTGTTCACCTGATGAATGATGGAGGGAATGATGATATTCTCCGCCGCTTTTTGCTTCAATTTCAAATCCTGAATTTTGGCGGTTCAAATCTTTTTTTTCGGGAATATCCGCACTGCCGGTAAATGAAAAGTTGATTTCATTATCGTCTTTTAAATCGGCTTTGTTTAAAGACGGTTCGGCATTATCCGCATTTTCATAATTATCAGGTGATATTATATCGTCAATAATATTGTCTAAATTCGGGTCAATTGGTTTTTTCATCTTTTACTAATTCTCCGCAGACTAAATATCTGTTGTTTCTCTGGTTTGTAATGCAGGTTGAAAGAACTACGATTTTGCTGTTGATACTAAGCGGTACATCAAGATTTTTCCTCACATTTTTTAAACTTGATGTTGGATTTGTGATTGTATCCTGCCATTCTTTAATTGATGCTTCCTTGTTAAAATCAAAACTGTTAAGTATATGGCGGTTGTCATATTTAAAAGCGGAAATAACTTGATAAGTCAGCTTTCTTTTCGGGGTGTAAATGTAAAAATACGGGTGCGAATTAAAAAATTCCTCTTTTTCAAAATAGTGAAGTGTGGTGAAAAAAGTATCGGAATAGCCGTTATGCCCGTAAATCACCGTTACAAAATCATCAAAATCCTTGCTGTTTGCTACTTCGGTATAAATTGCACCGCTTGCAGACCAAGATTTATCTTCCGCCTTGTGCCTTAAATAAAATGCGTCATCACTGCCGCTTTGAACTATCGGGCAGTCAACTTTGGTATCGTCAATTTTGATGTATGCGTATATTTCGTCATTTTGCTTTTGAAGTTTTGCAAAATCAATAGGGTTTTCAACTGTTTTTTCAGCGCTTTGGGTTACGGTTACATTGCTTAAATCATCAGGTGTTTGTGCATTTTTTTGCCAAATTGCCATTCCAAAATACACACCTGCAAACAGCAAAGCAAATATAATCAAAAAAAGCACGATTAACTTTATTGATTTTTTCTTATTGCCGTTAACATCATTATTTTCGATATTGTTATCATCGTTCATCATAATCACCGAAGCATTGTAGTTTAAAACAAAATATAGTATAACATATTTTTATTAAAAATAATATAGCAATATTGTAAATTTATGTTATAAAAACAGCAAAGTTTTTATAACAACAAAACAAAACCTGTTTGCATTTGCAAACAGGTCAGCGTGTAGAAAAAGTTAAATTATAAATTTCTACACGCTGGGAGACTTCGAGAAAGTGAGATAAATTTCGTATTTTGCGAGCGGGAGCTGTACGACGGTACTGCCCCCGAGCAAAATACGACAAGCGCCAAAAACGGCTTGAACTCGATGTCCAAGCCGTTTTTTCACAATCCCTTCGAGTGTAACAAGTTGCACCCACCTTACTTTGCAATGGAAGTAAAAAGGTTAATTTAATTTCGGGGTCCTCGAAAAGCGTGAGCTTTTTGGGGAGAGGAGAAATGAATGGAGTGTTTATTATAAATTTTGTAAAATTTATTCAAACACGGAATTTCTTTAGACGAGGCGCGCTTTAGCCAGTTTATCGACAGTCTAAAACCTGTTTGCATTTGCAAACAGGTTTTAATCACGGTTTTATTAGTCGTTTTCCTTTTTCTTCATAGCTGCCAAAACTGCAATGCCTGCACCGGCTGCTGCTACACCGCCTGCCAAAACTGCACTTGATGCACCTGTTGCAGGTGATTTTGAAGAAGTATTTTTCTTTGCCTTGGTTGTCTTTTCTTTGCTTTCTTTGCTTGCTTTGGTTGTAGCTTCGTCAAAGTCAACTACTGCGTTTACTACAACAGAACCGTTGTTCCAAGCTGTGACAGCTTTCTGTGAAATAAAGCTGATTGTTTCACTTCCGTCTTTATTAACAGTTATTGTGTAATCAGTTCCTTCAACAAGACCGAGTGATGAAAGGTTATCGCTCCAACTTTTTAATGTACCCTTACCGTTATAAGTAAAAGTAACTTCATTAGGCTTGCTTGCATTGATTTTGTAAGTGACACCCTGTCTTTCCTCGCCGTTTACTGTGGTTTTAACCTTGCCGTCTGCAATTGTTACGGCAGCAGGACTGCTTACATTTTCAGCCATAGCAGGAACACTTACGGCAAACATTGATATAGCCATCATTGTTGCAATGATTATTGAAACGATTTTTTTCATATCCAAATACACCTCAATCTAAAATAACACATTATACTTGTATTTTAGTAAATTATATCATCATCGCTACTAAAAGTAAAGCGTTTTTTAAAAACTTTATATATATACAAGGTATAGTATACGAAATTTTAATTCTAATTATATGTTGTATATATTTAGCACTTTAAAAATAGAATTTGATGTGTTATAATATGACTGAGGAAATTGTTATGATTGATAAAAATATTAGAAAAAATTACGATATTTTACTTGCACCGTTTATAACAGCGGTAGTTCTTCTTGTCTGTTTTGCAATCGGCAAAATATATCCTTTTGGCAGCAATAATGTTGAATATTATGATATGGCACAGGGGATTATACCTAATTTTTATCATGTTTGGGATGCATTACACACAAAGGATATATCTCTTTGGTTTAATTGGTATTCCGGTTTAGGTGTCAATGATACAGCTAATGCGTCGCTGTCTGTTTTCTGGATTGCTCTTCTTGTTTTGCCAAGACGGCTTGTCGGTAAGGCTATGGGGCTTTATGTTGTGATGACTTTTTCGCTTTCTGCCTTTACATCGTCAATCTTCTTAAAAAAGGCAACCGGAACAAAGCCTTTTGTGACGATACTTTTGTCGCTTTGCTATGCGTTTTGCGGATTTTCGGTTATGTATTACACAAATGCTTGGCAGGATACCGTACTTCTTTTTCCGCTATTTATGCTTGCGTGGTATGCGCTTATGAAAAAAAGCAAAATATTGCCTTACATTATAATGGTTGTGCTTAATGTTTTGTGTGGATATTATGTATTCATTTTGCTTATTTTCTATGTCTTTTTCATGAGTTTTTTATATCTCAAAACTGTTGTTGATAAAAAAAGAAGAAAAAGATGTGCATTTGAACTTGGATTGTCAACCGCATTGGGCTTTGGCTTATCGGGGGCAATTCTTTTACCGAAGCTTGCTCAAACCTTTTCAAGCGAACGCTTTTTGAGTGAAACGGGCTTCGATTTTTCACGAATTGTTAAGCAATATATTGACATAGCGCAAACGACCGTCTGCAAAAGCGATGATAAATGGGCAATGCTATTTTGTGTCTCTCTACCGCTTGCAATGATGATTTTAGGCATAATCGAAAACAGAAAAAACAAGAAAACTAACATATTTTTTGTGTTCAATATCTTGCTTCTTGCTGTGCTAATTGTTTGCGAGGGCGCAAATGCCCTGATGCATTTTGGCGACTATAAATATTTCCCTATGCGAATGGGCTATGCGCTTGCGTTTTCATTTGTTTGGGCAGCAGGATATTATTCAAAATTTTTAAAGTTTAACAAGTTGAATTTTGAAGAAAAATCAGGCAAAAATATATTGCTCGTTTTGTTCAATTTTGTTTTGTTTTTTTGTCTTATGTTTTTAACATATTTCGTGCTTAAAAAGTTTGATAATACTTATGAATTTAAATATTCTGTACTTTATTCGATGCCTATTTTAACGGCACTTTATTTTGTTGTTTTTTATAAAAAAAATAAGATTGTTGATTACAGAGTTGCACTTTCGATTGTTCTTGCCGAAACGCTTGCTTTGTCAACAATATTTATCCCATATTGGCAGACCGATATGCTTGAAAAAGAGCATAATCCGCAGTACATTTCAACATCGCAGTCGCTTGTTAAAAAGCTCGGTATTGAAAGTTCAAAAATTGACAGAATTAAAACCGTCGGCACTACTCTTAATTGCAATTACGGCACGATTATGCAAAGAGCAACACTTGCCGATTGGACGCATCTTATTCCGTCAAATATTCAAAGCTCGCTCATTTCACTCGGATACAGCAGTGAATATACGCGCTTGCATGATAGCGGTGGAACTGCTTTTACCGACGCGATTTTGGGTGTTAAAAATGTTCTTTCCGTCAAAAATGAAAGCCTTGAACTTTATAATAAGATTTCCAAGAAAAAAGGGTATAATTATTACAAATGCAAATATACTTTGCCTTATGCAATGGCGGTGAACAAGAGTATTTTAGACATTGATACTCAAAATTCAAATTGGATTGACCTTAATAATCAGCTTTATAAATCCTTTACAGAAACTAATGAAAATATAGTTGAAAACGGTAATCTTACACTTAAATCAAAGAGCAATAACACGGAAATTTACACTTTCGATTCAAAAAAAGGCAACATATCATATTTCAAACTTGATGGTGCAGTCGGAGTAAGTGTTTATGTTGACGGAGAGGTTTTAAAAATACCGTCAATTGACAGAGAAAAAGCTAAAAAATACCCTGGTAGGTTTAACAGAAATCTTATTTGCCTTGGCGATTTAGGTGATAAAGAGGTTGAAATCAAGCTTGAATTCAAAGAAGGAAAATGCGAAAATAAAAAGAATTTCAGAAAAAATAATTTCGGCAATGATGATATAAGAAACAAGAATTTCGGCGTAGAGATTGGGCTTATGAGCCTTGAAAAGCTCCAAAAGGTTTGCGATATGTACAATTACAAATCGAATGTAAAGGCTGAAAATTACAACTTAAGCGTAAACATAAATGCTAATAATGAACAAAAAGTTTTGCTTTTGCCACTTCAATATAACGGCTGCTGGATTGCAAAGGTAAACGGTAAAAATGAGCAAGTAAAATCTGTACTCGGTTTGATGAGTGCAGTTGAACTTGATAAGGGCGAAAATAATGTTTCACTACATTTTGCACCGACAGGTCTGAAAGCGGGATTGATGATTTCCGGCGTAAGCGTTTTGATTTTTGCTTTGGCGATTATATTGAGAAAGAAAAATAAACTTATGCCAAATGCTGTTTGCGGTTTTGTTTATGCCTTTTACTTTATTTTATTTGTAATTGCATCGGTTTTGGTTTATGTTTTCCCTACGATGTATTTGATTTTTCACTCGTTTTTAAAATGATTTATATATGCTTATCCTAAAAAATCAAAATTTAGTGTAATTTTGTTGCAAAAAAAATAAACATATGATATACTGTGCTTGGTTTGTACTAATTTATAAAATCCATGTTTTTTTGAACATTATATTTTATGGAGGTTTAAAATGAAAGTAGTAATTCTTGCAGGCGGATACGGAACCCGTATCAGCGAAGAAAGTCAAAATAAGCCAAAGCCGATGATTGAACTCGGCGGTTATCCTATTCTTTGGCATATAATGAAAACTTATTCACATTACGGATATAACGAATTTGTAATTTGTGCAGGATATAAGCAATATGCAATTAAGGAATATTTTGCTAATTATTTTCTTCATTGTTCAGATGTTACATTTGACTTTACTGCATCAAATAAAATGACTGTTCACAGCGAACATGCAGAGCCGTGGAAAGTTACTGTTGTTGATACAGGGCTTGATACTATGACAGGCGGCAGAGTAAAGAGAATTCAGGAATATATCGGTGATGAACCGTTTATGCTTACATACGGTGACGGTGTTGCTGATGTAAATATTGACGAACTTGTAAAATTCCATAAGGAACATGGCCACATTGCTACAATGACAGCAGTATCGGTAGGCCAGCGTTTCGGTTGCCTCGGAATTGAGGATGACCTTACAATTTCTTCTTTCAGAGAAAAGAGCGATATGGACGGCAGCCGCATTAACGCAGGCTTTATGGTTCTTGAACCGAAGATTTTTGATTATATCGAGGGTGATTCAACCGTATTTGAAAAAGCACCGCTTGAAACAGTAGCTTCAATGGGCGAGCTTGATGCATACATTCATAACGGTTTCTGGAAGCCTATGGATACACTCAGAGAAAAAATGCAGCTTGAAGAAATGTGGGCAAACGGAACTGCTCCTTGGAAGGTTTGGTAAAAAATATGGATTTATCATTTTATAAAGGAAAAAAGGTACTCGTAACAGGCCATACCGGGTTTAAAGGTTCTTGGCTTTGCAAAATTCTTGTAAATGCCGGTGCGAATGTAGTAGGCTATTCAATCGACCCGCCTACAAATCCAAGCCTTTTTGAACTTTCGGGTATTAAAAATCAAATTACATCATATATCGCAGATATTCGCGACCTTGATAAACTCAAAGAAGTTTTTGAAAAGGAACAGCCTGAACTTGTATTTCACCTTGCTGCACAGCCGATTGTGCGTGACAGCTATAAAATGCCGGTTTACACTTATGAAACCAATGTAATGGGTACGGTAAATATCTGTGAATGTGTAAGGCTTTTTGATTGCGTAAAATCTTTTCTTAATATCACAACAGATAAGGTATATGAAAATCAGGAAACAAATGTTGCATTTACCGAGGATATGCCGCTTGACGGTTATGACCCGTATTCAAACAGTAAATCTTGCTCTGAACTTGTAACTCACAGCTACAAAAAGTCGTTTTTCACTGACGGAAGAGTTGCTGTTTCAACATCAAGGGCAGGTAATGTTATCGGCGGCGGTGATTTTGCTAATGACAGAATCATACCTGACTGCGTAAGGGCAGTTGAAAACGGCGAAACCATTATAGTTCGTAATCCTAATTCAACAAGACCTTATCAGCATGTTCTTGAACCGCTTAAAATTTATCTTATGATAGTTGAAGCACAGTATAAAAACCACGAGCTTGAAGGATATTATAATGTAGGCCCTAATGATTCCGATTGCAGAACTACGGGCGAGCTTGTTACTCTTTTCTGTAAACTTTGGGGTGACGGTGCAAAGTGGAAAGATGTGAGTGAGGCAAATGCACCTCACGAAGCTAATTTCTTAAGGCTTGATACTACTAAGGTTAAAAAAGTTTTCGGCTGGCAACCGCGCTGGAGCGTTGAAGAAGCAGTTGAAAAAATAGTTGAATGGACTAAAGTATATTTTGACGGCGGTGATATTTCTGCTGTTATGGATAAACAAATTGATGAATTTTTTGAATTGGAGGACTGACTGAATGTTAGAAAATAAGACAGAGGCACAGGCAAAAGAAGAAATACTTGCAATGGTTGCAGAATATTGCGATAAATTTAAGGCTAAACCTGAATATAAAGAGGGTGACAGAATTCCTTATGCAAGCCGTGTGTTTGATAATAAAGAAATGACAAATCTTGTTGACTCGGCACTTGAATTTTGGCTTACAGCAGGCAGATATTGCGATAAGTTTGAAAAGGAATTCGGCAAATATCTCGGCGTTAAGTATGTTTCACTTGTAAATTCAGGTTCATCTGCAAACCTTCTTGCTTTTGCTACACTCACTTCACCTCTCCTTGGTGACAGAAGAGTAAACAGGGGTGATGAAGTAATCACGGTAGCAGCAGGTTTCCCTACAACTGTATCTCCTATTATTCAATACGGTGCAGTTCCTGTATTTGTTGATTTAACAATTCCGCAGTACAATATTGACGCTTCACAGCTTGAAGCAGCACTCAGTGATAAAACAAAGGCAGTTATGATTGCGCATACACTCGGTAATCCTTTTGACCTTAAGGCTGTTAAGGATTTCTGTACTAAACATAACCTTTGGCTTATTGAAGATAACTGCGATGCACTCGGCAGTAAATATGTTATTAACGGTGAAGAGAAGTTTACAGGTACAATCGGCGACATCGGTACTTCAAGCTTCTATCCTCCGCACCATATGACTATGGGTGAGGGCGGCGCAGTTTATACTAACGACCCTCTTCTTAATAAAATTTCCCGTTCAATGCGTGACTGGGGCCGTGATTGCGTATGCCCGTCAGGTATGGACAACCTTTGCGGTCACCGTTTTGATAAGCAGTATGGTGAGCTTCCGCTCGGTTATGACCATAAGTATGTATATTCACACTTTGGCTTTAACCTTAAAGCTACTGAAATGCAGGCAGCAGTAGGTTGCGCACAGCTTGAAAAATTCCCTTCATTTGTTGAAAGAAGACGCCATAATTTTGACAGACTTCATAAAGCACTTGAAGCAGTATCTGATAAGCTTATTCTTCCTATTCCGGCCGAAAACAGCACACCATCATGGTTCGGTTTCCTTATCACTTGTAAAGAAGGAACATCTAAAAATACAGTAGTTCAGTATTGTGAAGACCACGGTGTTCAAACAAGAATGCTTTTCGCCGGTAATATTACAAAGCAACCTGTATTTGATGAAATGAGAAAATCAGGCACAGGTTACAGAGTTGTAGGCGACCTTTCTGTAACTGACAGCATTATGAATAATACTTTCTGGATCGGCGTATATCCGGGAATGACAGACGAAATGATTGATTATATGGCTAAAACAATTATTGAAGCTGTAAATCTTTAATTTTTAATAAAATTTAACGAGCTTTGCCTTTAAAAATTAAATTTTTAAAGGTAAGGCTTGATTTTGTGAATGGAGAATTTAAGAAAATATGAAAATTAAAGTTGCAAATTATATTTCCCAGTTTCTTGTTGACCACGGTGTAAGCGATGCTTTTTCGGTTGTCGGCGGCGGTGCAATGCACTTAAATGACGCTTTCGGCCATCAGGAAGGTTTACACACAACATATAATCATCACGAGCAGGCTTGCGCTATTGCGGCTGAAGCGTATGCAAGACTTGAAAATAAAATTGCGCTTGTTTGCGTTACTTCAGGCCCGGGCGGAATAAATGCGCTCACCGGTGTTTGCGGCGGCTGGCTTGATTCTATTCCTATGTTTATAGTTTCAGGTCAGGTAAAATATACCACTACTTCCCGCTATGCAAAAACTCTTAATCCTGAAATTAACCTGCGTTCACTCGGTGACCAGGAGTATGATATAGTTAAATCTGTTGAAGCTATGACCAAGTATGCAACTATGATTGAAAATCCTATGGATATTCGTTATGCTTGCGAAAAAGCTTGGCATTTGGCAACAACAGGCAGGCCGGGTCCTGTTTGGATTGATGTACCTGTTGATATTCAAGGTACTGTAATTGAAACAGATGACCTTAAAGGTTATGACCCTGCAAATGATGACGCACTTCTTCCTCCTCCGGTGGCAGAAAGTGAAGTCAAATTTGTTTTGGATGAAATAAAAAAAGCCGAAAGGCCTGTTATTTATGCCGGCGGCGGTATTCGCCTTTCGGGTGCATATGATGAATTCAGAAAAGCAATTAAAAAGCTGAATGTTCCTATCGTAACATATTGGAACAGTGTAGACCTTATTGAAAATGATAATGAACTTTATGTCGGCAGGGGCGGTAATATGGGTGATCGCCCGGGCAACTTTGCTGTGCAGAATTCCGATTTGGTTGTTGCAATAGGTACAAGAATTTCAATTCGCCAAGTAGGTTATGGCTATGATACCTGGGCAAGAGAAGCAAAGGTTATTATGGTTGATATTGATAAATCGGAAATGATGAAGCATACCCTTCATGTTGATAAAGCAGTTTGGGCAGACGCTAAAGATTTTCTTGAAAAAGTCAATGAAATTGCCGAAGATAAAGTATTTAATAATCAAAAATGGCTTGATATTTGCCAAAATTGGAAGCATAAATATCCTGTAACTCTTGATAGGCATTGGAACAACGGCGGCGAATTTGCAAATGTGTTTGCATTCATTAAATATTTGAGTGACCGACTTCCTGAAGAAAGCTATACCGCAGTATCAAACGGTGCTTGCTGTGTGGTAGGCCACCAAAATTATACAATTAAAAGCGGCACAAGGTTTATCATAAACAGTGCTATTGCAAGTATGGGATATGGCTTGCCGGCTGCTATCGGCCTTTGTGTTGCAGACGGAAGAAAAGATACAATTTGCCTTGAAGGTGATGGTTCAATTATGATGAATCTTCAGGAACTTCAAACGATTGTTACAAATAATCTTCCTATTAAACTTTTCCTTATAAATAATCAGGGTTATCATTCAATCAGGCTTACTCAAAATAATATTTTCAGCGAGCATAGTAAGGTTGGTATCGGCCCTGAATCGCACGACCTTTCATTCCCTGAATTTTCAAAGATTGCAGAAGCTTTCGGCTTCCCGTATTACAGCGCGCATAATAATGACGATATGAAAAAAGTTGTTGATGAAGTGCTTGCAAAACCGGGATTTGTATTTTGCGAAATATTTACGGATACAACACAGGTTTGGGAACCTAAAAGCAGTGCAAGAAGGCTTGAAGACGGTAGAATCGTCAGCCCGCCTCTTGAAGACCTTGCCCCATTCTTACCGAGGGAAGAACTCCGAGAAAACCTTTATATTAAACCGCTTGACGGTGAATAATTAAACAGTAAGGGAAAAAGTATGTTAATTAAAATAGCTGCTTGGTGCTGGCACATAATCAAAGCGATTATGAACTGGTTTCGCAAAGTGTTTACTAAAATTACAAAAATTGAAATTAAAGATGATGTTTGGAACGGTTTTGTTCAGTTTGTAAAGTTCGGTTTAGTCGGCCTTTCAAATACTGTTATTTCTTACGCAACTTATTATATACTCGTTCCTTTTAATGTTAATAAATATGTAGCAAGTGTTATTGGCTTTATTTTGAGTGTTGCCAATGCATTTTATTGGAATAACAGCTATGTGTTTAAAAAGGAAGACGAAGAACAGCGTTCACCTGTTCAGGCGTTTATCAAACTTTTCCTTTCATATGCAGGCACAGGCTTGGTTCTTCATAACATTCTTCTTTGGTTCTTTACAAGTATTTGCCACATCAGTGATTATGTAGCACCTGTACTCAACTTGCTTATAACAATACCACTTAACTTTGTGCTTAATAAATTTTGGGCATTTAGAGCAAAGAAAAAGAAGTAAATCAATAATCTAATTTGGAATTTTGTTAAAACAAAGACAATTTCCTTTGGGAGAAATCAATGAGTAAAAACATCAATTTATCTATTAAAAAATCGGATATTATAAATAAAGTGTTTTTTATAGCATTTTTTGTTGATGTTGTAGGCTTGGTAATTGTTTCGCAGTTTACCGACGCAGCAAATTCACTTGCACTTTATATCGGCTTGTCATTTAATTCGTTTACCGACTTTTCAGACACAGTTATGGCGGCACAGGGCAATCCATATGATGTCGGTGTAATTTATCCTCCACTTTGCTATCTTCTTTGCAAGATAATGGGTGGAATGATACCGGGATTTAAGGATTTTCAGGATACTATGGCTCTTCGTGACTCACAAATGGGCAGAATGGTTTACACCTATTTTGTCGTTTTGTGCGTACTAGTTGTATTTTTTGTTATCGTTAAGTTTTGCAAGTATGACAATCTTTATAAAATTTGCCTTAGCCTTGTGATTGTTTTGTCTGTTCCGTTTTTGTCAACTGTTGACAGGGGTAATTTTCTTCTTTTGTGTACGGTTTGCGTAATCGTTTTTGTTGCGTTTTATGACAGCGAAAACAAGTTTGCTAAGGAACTTGCACTCATTTGCCTTGCCGTTGCTGCGGCTATCAAGATTTACCCTGCCGTCCTCGGTTTACTTCTTATTAAAAAAGGAAATACAAAGACTGTTGTTCGCACTGTGATTTACGGCTTGGTTGCATTTGTACTTCCTGCTTTTGCATTTGACGGTTTAACGACTCTTAAAGAAATGGTAACAAACTTAACAGCCGAGTCTAACAAAAATGTGCTTGACCAAAACTCAATAAGCGGTCGTGTTGATTTGCCGACTGTTTTTTTGACATTTCTTTTGATGTTTAAGCATAATTTGTCGCAGGCAACATTTGACATGGTTGAAAAGATTTCTAAAATTGTCGGTCTTCTTTTCTCGGCAGAAATGGTTGTGCTTTCATTTGTCAGCAAGGACAAGTGGAAAAAGGTGCTTGCACTTACTTCAATTATGCTCGTTTTGCCATCGTTTTCATATGAATATTGCTTGATTTCATATCTTGCACCGCTCCTCATTTTCCTTGTAAGTGACCATAAGAAATTTGATTGGCTTTATGTAATTGCTTTCTTTATTATGACTGTCCCATTTGCATTTAATCCTAACAGTTTCTTCGAGGGTGTTTACGGCTACGGGGTAAGAGGTGTTGTAGTGCTTGAAAATATAGGTCAAGCATTTATGTTTGTTATTTTGCAGATAGATTTCATTGTTGAAATTATAAAAAATTCAAAAAAGAAAAAAGTGAGGTAGCATCATGAAAAAAGCGATAGTTACGGGTGCTACCGGTGCAGTCGGCACAGCACTTGTAAATAAACTCATAAGCGAAAATGTTGAAACACTTGTTTTAGTTCGCAAGGGTGGCAGGGTAAATAAAATTCCCCAAAACCCGCTTGTTAAAATTGCATATTGCTCGCTTGATGAAATGGCGGATTTTCAAAATACAGATAATGAAAAGTATGATGTAATGTTTCATCTTGCGTGGGCAGGCCCTTACGGTAAAGACAGAAACGATATGTTTCTGCAAACCGATAATATTAAAAATGAGCTTGAAGCAGTTAAGCTTGCAAAAAGATTTGGCTGTGAAACATTTGTGGGCGCAGGAAGCCAGGCTGAAAACGGCAGGCTCAAAGACGGTGAAAAAGTTTCACCAACTTCACCCACAAATCCGGATAACGGCTATGGAATTGCAAAGCTTGCGGCAGGTAAAATGAGCAGAATTTTATGCTCTCAGCTTGGAATGAAGCATATTTGGTGCAGAATTTTATCGGCTTACGGTCCGGGTGACGGTGCGCATACTATGGTTATGAGTACGATTATAAAATTCTTAAACGGGGAAGATTGTGATTTTACCCCAGGTGAGCAGAAATGGGATTTCCTCTATAATGGGGATATTGCAAATGCATTTTATCTTGCAGCAGAAAAGGGCAAAAACGGTGCGATTTATACCCTGGGTTCAGGCAAAACAAAGAGCCTGAAGGATTATATAACAACTATTCGTGATATTGCCTGCCCGAGTGCAAAATGTAATTTCGGTGCAGTCGATTATTTTCCGAATCAAGTAATGTATCTTTGCGCAGATATTGAAGATTTAAAAAGAGATACCGGTTTTGAGCCGCAAGTCGATTTTGAAACAGGTATTAAAAACACGGTTGAATGGTATAAAATGGCATTTTTAAAAAGAGGAGAAATTCAATGATAGCAGATACCTTACTTATTCCTTTTATATTATTGCTAGTTTGTGGTATGAAGTTTTCAAATTCAGGAAACAATTATTTTTTTGACGATTATTTATCACCGCAAAATACAAAGGTATTAAAAGGAATATTTGCAGTAGCAGTCGTTATATATCATCTTGGAATGATAACAAATAATGCAGGGAGTAAAATTCTTATTCATTGTTCGGGTGATTTTGCTGTTAAGTTTTTCTTCTTTTGTTCAGGCTATGGCTTGCTTACTCAGTATAAAAAATATCAAGCAAGAGGTGTAGACTATACTAAAGGATTTTTAGGCAAGCATTTGCCGAAATTGCTTGTTCCTTTGCTTGTGTTAACTGTTATTTATACATTCTTTTTTATAAATGAAGGCTCCTATTACGGAAGTTCACCATTTACTTTTAATCTTGTTGTTAACTTGTTTTTAAATAACGGTCTTTATGTTGTTTATAATGCGTGGTTTATTTTTGAACTGGTGCTTTTATATATTGTATTCTTTTTTAGTTTTCACTTTGGAAAGAAAAATGGTGGAATACAATGTTGCGTAATTTTAACGCTTGTTTTAATGTGTGCGTTTTATATGCTCAATACTTATAAAGCGTGGTCAAACTTTTGGTACTATTCCACATTTGCTTTTGCAGTCGGCGTTATTTATGCCGAATATAAGACAAATATCGATGCATTTTTGAAAAAGCATTTTAAAGCGGTTACATATATATTGTTCCCGATGCTTATTTGTACTATGGTTGCATTTTTCGCAGTAAAAAAAGAAATTGAAAATAATGCAGGAATTACATCTGCTGAAAACATTATTTTGACTCCGCTCTTTTTGCTTTCTCTTATGGCTTTGCTTACTAAAATTCAACCTGGTTGCAAGAAGTTTTGGTCGTTTATCGGCGAAATATCATATGAACTTTATTTGGTTCACGGTTTGATGTATTTACTTCTTCACTCAAGCGTAATCAATGTTAAAAGCCAAGTTGTTTTTGTTTTCGGCGTTATGGCTTTAAGCATAGTTGCGGCTATAATTATTCATTATATTGATTTTGTTATTTTAAAAATATATTTTTTTGTATATAATTTATTTCACAAAACAGATAAAAAGAGGTCGTAAATTATGGAAAAGAAAAAAATAGGTATTATGATTCCTTGCTACAATGAGCAGGAAAATATTGTTCAAATTTGTAATGCCGTTGTAAAAGAAATAACTGAAGAACTTCCGCAATATGATTATGAAATTCTTATTATGGATAACTGTTCTACGGATAATACGCGCCCTCTCATCAGGGAAATTTGCAAGAAAAATCCGAAAATTAAAGCTATTTTAAATGCTAAAAATTTTGGGCAGTTTAACTCACCTTATTACGGAATGCTTCATGTAGACGGGGACTGCGTAATTCCTATTTGCGCCGATTTCCAAGACCCTGTTGAGATGATACCGAAATTCATTCACGAATGGGAAAACGGATATAAAATTGTTTGCGCAATTAAATCATCAAGTAAAGAAAATAAACTTATGTATTGGGCAAGAAGCTGCTATTATAAGATGATTAAGAAAATGTCATCAGTTGAGCAGATTGAGCATTTTACAGGTTTCGCTCTTTATGATAAAGCATTTATTGATGTACTTAAAAATCTTAATGACCCAACACCTTTTATTCGCGGTATTGTTGCCGAGCTTGGATTTAAGAGAAAAGATATTGAATTTGAGCAACCGAAGCGTAAAGCCGGCAAAACTCATAATAATTTCTATTCTCTTTATGATGCGGCAATGCTTTCATTTACTTCTTACACAAAAATGGGATTAAGAATTGCAACTTTTGCAGGTTTCGGAATCGGTATTTTAAGCTTTTTAATTGGTATTATTTACCTTATTATGAAACTTATTTGGTGGGATAGATTCCCGGGCGGTACTGCACCGGCAATTATTTGCTCAATGTTCCTCGGCGGAATTCAGCTTTTCTTCCTCGGCTTTTTGGGCGAATACATTATGAGTATGAATGCAAGAATTATGAATCGACCTCTTGTAGTTGAAGAAGAACGAATAAATTTTGATGATGACGATAAAAAATTGATTGATGAGGACAAAGATGAAAAAAAATAAGCTGAAAAAAGATAACTTACTTACAATTGATAAACTGTATTTTGCTTTGTCATTTTTGCTTATTGCAGTTGCATTTCTTGTAATTGTGTTGAGTAGGGGTAAAGCGTTTGACAATTTGTTTTGGCACGGCAAGTCACTTGGATTTTATCCTGACCTTTTTGAAAGTGTAATTCACGCAAGAACGAGAAATCCGTACAAGCTTGACGCTATTTATCCTGCATTTGCATATTGCTTGATTTATTTCTTCAATTTCTTCATTCCAGGCACGTATAAGAATAATTTTGACGATTTGCAAAAGCTTTGTGACCAAAGCGAAACTTTCGTTATTGCGCATATTTTCTATGCAATGATAACTCTTGCACTTGCTTATTTTATAATCAAATCGTTTGGTGAAACAAAGTATAAGGGCAAATATGCACTTGTGCTGATTTTCTTTACCTCTTCGCCGTATATTTTCCTTATTGAAAGAGGTAACACGGTTATAATCACAATTCTCTTTTTATTTGTTTATGTTCTTTTCTATAACAGTGAAAACAAGGTGTTAAGAGAACTTGCACTCATTTGCCTTGCTTGTGCAGCCGCTATGAAACTTTATCCTGCGCTTTTCGGTTTACTTCTTTTGTCCGATAAGAAGTATAAAGAGGCAGTAAGAGCAGTGATTTACGGCATTGTTTTGCTTGTCGTTCCGTTCTTCTTTATGGGCGGCGTAGGTCAAATACCTCAAATGCTTAAGAACTCACTTACGCTTAACAACAATACATTGTCTGGCAGTACAGGCTTTGGCTACGGCTTTAAGGTAAATGCCACAAGCTCAATAGGCAGTATTTTTGACTGGCTTTTTGCTAAAAACTATACCGTTTATATTAAGATGCTTGTATACTTTTTTGTCGTACTTCTTCTTGTCGGTTCACTTTTTATCAAGAAGAAGTGGAAGAGAATTGCGGCAATCAGCCTTGTTGTAATTCTTATGCCTGACTTTAGTTTTATTTATAATGTGATTTATCTTATTATTCCGCTTATTTTCTTTATTAAGGATGTTAAGGGTAAAAAGATAACATTTTTAAATACAATTTATATGCTTTGCTTTGTCGGCGCTTTTGCTCCATTACCGTATGGTGATATTTTCCGTTCGGTAGGCGGATATAACAATATGAATGTAGGTACAATGATATCTTCATTAAGTTTGATTTTGCTTGCGCTTTTCCTTACAGGCGAAGGTGTGTACAAAATGTTCAAGCAAAGCAAGAAAATTATTGTTTGTGGTACACTCGTTTTTGCACTTATCTTTGGCGCTGTTCCCTATGTACTTGCAGACAATAGTGAACCTGAAATTCAAACAATTAAATCAGTATGGCAGCTTAACGATAGTGAAAAGTCACAGGTAAGTGATATGTATAACTTTGTTAAGGACAATGTTAAAAAAGACGACGAGGTTCTTTGTTTCCCTAAGGTTGACTCGCTTTCCGACTTTGATAAGCTTAACAATCATTTGTGGTACAGCAGTGTTGAAGCTAAAGATTCAATCACAGCTACTCGTGTATTTAAAAAGCATATGCCAAAGTATGTTGTGCTCGATTTGTCTAATTATTCAAATTATATGCAACTCATTAAGTCAAAGGATATCACCGATACTCAATACGACTCATTGATGTCAATGCAAAATGGAATTTTGAAATTCCTTAATAAGTACGATTATAAGGTTGTTAAATATGTTAAGACCGAGAACAACAGATATATTGCTCTTTGGGAAAATGGTGACAGCGTAAGCAAGGACGAGGAAAACTTTTGGAATGACGGCGGTGACGGTACAAGAGAAAAGCCGTATATCATTTCAAGTAGTGAAAGCCTTGTTGAGTTTAGTGATGTAACTAATTGCGGTAAAACCTTTGAAGACGAATTTGTTGCTTTGTCAAATAATATTGATATGTCGGATGTCGAAAAGTTTACACCGATTTCAAGATTTGACACAATTGGAATGTTCAAGGGCGTATTCGATGGTAATGGTAATACAATTTCAAATCTTAATATGAAATACAGTATGACTACAAAGGCGAACGATGCGTTAAATATTGCATTTATCAATAACCTTTATGGTACTCTTGCTAATCTTAAGATTGAAAATTCTATATTTACAGGCTACAATGCAGCAGTATTTGTGAGAACAAGTAACCGTGATAAAACAGCTATTGTAAACTGTGTTTCAAGCGGTAACAATGTTAAGGCAACTAACAGAGCCGGTATATTCGGTGATAAGTACGGTGCTGTTATCGTAAACGGCATTTCTTATAACGATACTGTTTCAGGTGTTAAGAATGAAGGCTTTATTGGTGTTAAGAATGCATCGGCAGACATCAGAAACTGCTATACGACTACAAGCGATTCACGAAATTATGCAACAAGCGTAAGCATTGATTATATTAACTCTCAAGCTATTGTTTCAACTCTTAACGAGTCTGCAACAACTTTCAAAACATATCAGTTTGAAACTAATAAGAAAGCCAAAAAGCTTAAAAAGAAGTATAAGATTGCCGAATATAATCAGTGGCAAATCAAAGATGGAAAGCTTGATTTTGTAAAATAAGGAGTATGAAAATGAAAAGAATTTTGACATATGGTACTTTTGATTTGCTTCACTACGGTCATATTCGTCTTTTAAAAAGGGCAAAAGCAATGGGGGATTATCTCATTGTTGCCCTTTCAACTGATGAATTTAATGCCGGCAAGGGCAAAAAAGCGTATCACACATATGAAACAAGAAAGAAAATGCTTGAAGCAATCAGATATGTTGACCTTGTAATTCCGGAAGAAAGCTGGGAGCAAAAAATCAATGATGTAAAAGAGTACCATGTTGATACCGTTGTTATGGGCGGCGATTGGGCAGGAAGTGACAAGTTTGATTATTTAAAAGATTATTGCGAACTTGTATTTCTTGACAGAACACCTGGTGTATCAACAACTCAAATCAAGAAAGACCTTGGGCTTCAAGAAGCTATTGTCGGTGTTGATCAACTCCCGGGCGAGCCGGAAGAATAAGCAGTTAAAAGGTTTTGTTAAAGATGATAAAAAATTTATTTAACAAATATAAAGAAATCATAAGCTATTTGTTTTTCGGAGTGATGACAACCCTTGTTAACTTTGTTTCGTTTTGGGCATTTAACAAAATTTTAGGTGAGAGCCTATATTTAATCAGCAATGTAATTGCTTGGGTTATCTCTGTGGTTTTTGCATATGTTACAAACAAACTTTGGGTTTTTGAATCAAAGAGCTGGAAGTTTAGAGTTTTACTCAAAGAAGTTCCTGAATTTTTTGCTGCAAGAGTTTTCAGCTTGTGCGTTGAAGAATGCGGCTTGTGGTTGTTGGTTGATAAACTTGGGTTTGATAAGTTTTCATTTTTGTTATTTGAATTTAAAGTTACAGGTAAGCTTATTGCAAAAGTACTGCTTGCTGTAATTGTTGTTATACTGAATTATTTTTTTAGCAAGTTTATCATCTTTGCTAAAAGGAATAAAGATAAATCTAACACTCAGTAAAGAAGTAAATAAAAAAGCGCTCTCTTGGTGTGAATTGTGCATCAGCAGGGTGCTTTTTTTCTATCTGCTTAATCTGTGGGCAATCTTAATTCGGGCATACTCGGCAGATTTTTCTTTTATTTTCAGTACAGATTTTCTTATTTTGTTGACAAAATTTGTAATAGTGGTATAATTAAGCTTGTATGGTTTGATAGAAATCAAGCCAAAGAATTACGCTAAGTGTAATGGAGGAAATATTATGAACATCTTTATGATTGGCGGTACAGGCCTTCTTGGCTGTGAAGCCGCAACCCAGCTTATCAAAATGGGTCACAAAGTAACAAGCGTTGCTTTGCCTCCACTTCCTCAGGGTGCTCCAATTCCTGAAGAAATGGAAATTGTTTTTGGCGATATTAACAAAAAGAGCGATGAAGAAATTATGGAGCTTCTCAACGGTAATGATGTATTCATCTATGCTGCCGGTGTAGATGAAAGAGTTGAATTCCCTGCTCCTGTTATGGATTATTATGATAAATTCAACAATGCTCCGCTTAGAAGAATTTTCCCTCTTTGCAAAAAAGCAGGTGTTAAGAGAGCAGTAGTTCTCGGTTCATACTTTGCTTATCTTACAAAGAGCAGACCTGATATGAGACTTCAGCAGAGAAACCCTTACTTCAAGGCAAGAATGATTCAGGAAGACATTTGTAAAAATGCTGTTGATGATAACTTCTCAACTTGCGTACTTGAACTTCCTTACATCTTCGGTACTCAGCCTGGCAGAAAGCCTGTATGGACTATTCTCATTGAGCAGCTTAAGATGATGGACAAGCTTCCGTTCACTCTTTATCCAAAGGGAGGTACTGCAATGCTTACTTGCCGCCAGGTAGGTCAGGCTATCGCAGGTGCAGCTGTAAGAGAAAAGGCAGGATTTGAAGCAATCCCTGTTGCTATGTATAATATGAAATGGGATAAGTTCCTTAAAATCGTTTACGAAGCAAGAGGAATGGGCCCTAACAGAAAGATTGTCGGCGTTCAGCCTTGGATGATGAAAATGGGTATGATTGGTATTGCCAAGGATTATAAAAAGAGAGGCATTGATTCAGGTATGGACCCATTCAACCTTCCTGATATTATGAACCTCGACCTCTTTATTAACAACCAATATACTAAAGAACTCGGCGTTCAGGAAGATGATATTGAAGCAGCAATTACTGATTCAATCCGTGTATCTCAGGCATCATACGACGGTAAGGTTAAGCTTCTTGAAATGAAGGGCGAATAATAACATTACATAAAACAAAAACCAAGGATTTATATCCTTGGTTTTTTATTATGGCAAACAATGTTTGCCGCTACATATTTTATTGATTATTCGTTGCTTTCTTACCCGTATTCACCACAAATTGAGTATGGCAGTGTGGGCAGGTTACATTTATTTTGCCCTTATGGCGGGGGAGGCGAAGCGTTTTTTTGCAATTCTTGCATTTTACGAATTTATGGGTTTTGCGCTGCTTAAATTTATCGTTTTGAAATTTGAAAAAGCCTTTAATTTTGCCCCAAAATTGAAGCCAGCTTGCATTTTCCTGCCTTCTTGCTTCAATGTTTTTTGAAAACACTCTGAAAAAAGCATAAACGAGCAAAACAAATCCCATTACTTCAAAAGCATAGTAGGTTATTTTTGATACCCTGTAAAATAAATTAGCTAAAATAGTAAATACAAAGAAGAAAATCAAAAGTGCTCTGTAAAGTTTATCTACGCCATATCTGCCAACCATAAACTGCTGAAATTTATATCCCTGTTTTCTGAAAAATTCTTTCATATCTTTTACCTCTACTGATTATGCGCTTCACCGTTTTGTGAGCCGAAATAGTTTGAAGCATCATTTGAATTTGAACTGCTTTCGGAATCATTACCGAACTCCTGCGACTGAGAATATGACTGCCTGTAATGCGGTGTGTAATAATATGTTTTTGATGAATAAAACAAGCCGCTCACAAGCGATATTATAAGCCTGATAATAAAAATAATAAAAATTATTCTCAATATTCTGCCAAGGCAACCGCCGCGCCTTACTTTATACGCTCTGCCACGGCTTTGCCTTTGGGAAGGGTTGTAATTATAAGTATATGTTTGCGAACCTGCTGTATCACCAAAATCAAAAAAGCTTGAAAACGGGTCTTTTTTGAGTGGGTTGATACCGTTTGTAATATCGGTATACGCTTGGTGATAAGTCATATTGTCCGGCTCTTTTGCATAAGCTGAACGAATATGGTCTTGCGCAATATTCCACTGCCCTATTGAAGCATTGGCAAGCGCAGAAAGATAGTACCAGCGAGCATTTCTGTTCTCAATACTGTTGAGCAAATTGATTGCCTGTGCATACTGCCCGGTGTTAATAAACTGCGTTACGGAATTTAGATAATCCGGCGCAGAGTTTGCGCTTTTATCGGCTTTTGAGCCATACGGGGAATAATATTCACTTTGATTTGCCGAGCCGTTTTTAATTTGGTCATATGCCGAATTTATTTGCGACATTTTTTCCTCGGCGTTTTTATCGTTAGGATTAAGGTCGGGATGATACTTTTTAGCAAGCTTTTTGTATGCTTTTGTACATTCATCAAGGCTTGCACCGTCAGGCACACCCAGCACCTTGTATGGATTAGTTATCATATTAGTTCCTCAATAATTGATTTTATAGAATCTTACCATAGAATTTTTACGCCTTTATTAACAAACTCGGTACAAGGAATAAACATTTATATTGAAATTTATAGATGAATTTGGTAGTATAATATAGTATAAATAATATTTGGAGGTTTAAGCATTATGTATCCTATTTTGCTTACTCTGGGTGAAAATATTGATAAAGTCTTTTCATCCTTTGATTTGTGGGTGTTCCACTTTTTCGGCTCAATGCAATGTACTTTTCTTACATATGTTGCAAAATTTTTCACAACCTTTGGTGATGAGGGTTTCATTATTCCGCTCGTAGTTTTGGGAATAGTTCTTTGCTTTTTCAAAAAAACAAGGAAGTTTGGCTTTTCACTTATCATCGCTGTTGTAATCGGCACACTTGTTACCAATATTGTGGTTAAGCCTATGGCACTTCGTATAAGGCCATATAACACACTTCAGGGCAACTCTGATTATTGGAATTGGTATATCGGCGCAGGCGCACTCAGCGAAAGCGACTATTCATTCCCGTCAGGCCACACAACAGGTGCTTTTGAAGTTGCTACCGCTTTATTCCTTTGCTTTAAAAGTGAGAAAAAGAAAATTGCTTATATTTTCCCTGCAATAGCAATTTGCACAATGGGAAGCAGAGTATATCTTATGGTGCACTATGCATCAGATGTACTTGCAGGCCTTGTAGTAGGTATCGTTGCCGGAATACTCGGTTACCTTATTGCAAAATTCATTGTTAAGTTTATATTTGAAAAAACCAAGCTTGATAATATCGACGCCGCAAAGCTTTTCAAAAAATTAACTGAAAAAACCAACGGTAAGCTTGCACCTGTGGCAATAATTCTTGCAGTTGTCTGCATTTTCCTTTATGCTTTCATTCCAAGCCTTACTGAAGGCGGCGACAAAGCTGTAAGATGCGCATATAATGAAGAATACGATTGCTATAACGAAGCAAGGGTTGATGATAAAGATTACCCTGCAATTGACGGAAAAAATTATTGCAAAATCCACTGGAAACAATTAAATGATATTAAAGAGTAATTAAAAAAATTAAGCCGATATTCCCAAAGCGGAATATCGGCTTTTGTTTATTTTATAATTTACTTTCTGCGTGATGCAAGGTCAGATGAAATCTTTGCTTTCTTTTCGCCTACTATATCATACTTAAACATAGGAACGATTGAAAGAAGAGCAAGTATACCCGGAAGTGCAGTATAAGCAAAGAAGATAATATCTTTAGTCTTTGTTGTAAATGTACCTGCCGAAAGAGATTCATAATAGCCTGATTTTTGAACAAAGATAAGGCCTACTGCTGTGCCGAGTGCAAGGCAAACCTTAATAGTAAGAGTAAGGATCGAGTAGCAAGCACCCTCCATACGCTTACCTGTTTCATGCTCGTAATAATCAACTGTGTCTGCTGTCATAATCATCGGCATAAGAGTAACTGCACCAAACTGCAAACCGATAAGGAAAAGTGACGCATAGAAAAGAACAGTAAGCACCATATTTTTAGGTGATTGGAACCAGAAGTGGCCGATTACAAATGAGAAAACAGAAGCGGCAAAGCCATAAACCGAAAGAAGAATATACGCATTTCTTTCATTAAGCTTTTTAATAAGAAGCGGGCAAAGAGCCATACTTATCATTGAGCCGACTGCTGTAACAATACCCAAAACAGCCACAAGGTTTTGGCTACCTAATATAACTGTTGCTGCCTGAACCTGAATACCCATTGCCATCTGCCTGCCGAAGCCGAGGAAATAAGAAATAATAACAAGCATAAAAGGTTTATTATTCTTAAGTGCGGCAACCATATCTTTAAAAGTTGTTTTTTCCTGTGCTGTGTTTGTTACTCTCTCTTTATTTATAATAGGGATAAGAGCGAACAAAACGCAGCCCAAAATTGCGGTTAAAAGGGCTGTGAAAAAATACTCTGTGCTAATCATAGGAGTGTCGGTTTCTCCGCTTTTAACAAATACCTTTGAACCGCCCGGAATAATAAGGCATACGATAGGAACGATTACAACGCAAGCTGAAAAACCTACCTGTTTAAAAGTATTTGAAATTGAAACAACATTTGTTCTTTCAGTTGGGTTAGGTGTTAAAACCGAAGCAATACCCTGTGACGGAACATCACCCATAGTCATCGCAATACTCCAAACAAGATATGTAAGGAATATCCAAACATAAAGGCCGACACCCTTAAAAGGAACTTTAACAAATACAATTGCGGTAAAAATAAGAAGCGGTGCAATTGAATATAAAATCATTGATTTGAATTTGCCAAGCTTGCTGTGTGAGCGGTCAACAAGGTTACCTACAACCGGGTCAGCAACTGCCGATACGATTTTTGCAACTAAAATAAGAATTGCAACCAAGCTTACATTTGCCCCGAGTATTGAACCGTCAAATTCTGCCTGATATGAATTAAGAAGCCCAACTATTGCCTGAAAGCCGAAAAGGCCGAGCGAATATGCCGCTACTTCTTTAAACGACATATGTTTTGTTTTTGTAATATCTTCCATAATTGCCTCCAAAAAAGATATTTAAAGCATAAAAGGGCGGAAGCATCACCATTGATACTTCTACCCTTTTTAAACAATCTAATCAATCATCGAATACTTCGCTGAAAAGGTCAATATCAGCCATCTTCATAATTGCAGAGAAAAGCTCTGAACCTGCAACAGGAAGAAGCCTGTTAAATATTGACATTGCGTGTGCATCTAAACCGTGAACCATCATTGGCCTTTTATGCTCAATACCGAACATAATCATTTTAACCATAAGGTCACAATCAGTTGAAATCATATCCATAACCTTTTGGCCCTTACCGCCTGCATTAGACTGGTCACGGAAAATATCTGTTTTAGTAAAGCCAGGGCATACAAGGCCAACATAGCACTTACCCTTGAATTCAACCCTAAGTGCTTCAGTGAAGCCCTTGAGTGCAGCCTTTGATGAACTGTACATTGATGTACCTGCCAAAGTCATAAGAGCGGCAGATGAATCAACATTGATGATACCGGGATCATCCTGAGTTAAAAGAACAGGTAAAAATGTTTTAACACCGTAAACGCAAGAATAGAAATTGATGTTCATTGCTTTTTCAATTTCTTCATATGAATATCTGTCAAATCTCTTAAATTTAGGAAGAATACCTGCGTTGTTAACAAGAACTGAAGGAACAATGCCCTCTTCTTCAAGCTCACTTGCAAAACTTTCCCAAGCTTCTCTTGATGATACATCAAAAAGCTTGTAAGAAAATTGGTCTTTATACATAGGACCGAGTTCTTCAATAAATTTAAGCATTTTTGCTTCATTTCGTGCAACACCTACAACACGGCAGTTATGCTTTTTAATAAGTGTAGCTGCAATGCCTGCGCCCATACCGCCGGAAGCACCTGTAACAATTACAGTTTTACCGTTGAGCCAGTCACCGCAAAGAGCTTTAGTATAATCACTCATAAATAGTTGTCCTCCTATTTCAAAATACTTAATTATTATACAATAGTTTTTAAAACTAATCAATAGCTTTTATTCTAATTTTTTACAGCAAAAAAGATAGGTACAAATCTATTGTAAACCTGTTACAATATTTTAGTTGACAATAAAGTTCTTTGGTGGCATAATCATTAAGAAAATTTATTATTGAAAGGCAAAATTATGAGCGAAACAACTAATCAAAATTCAAACACAAAAAACAGAAACAAAATTTTAAGCATTGTATATATCGGCATATCAGCGGCGCTGATTGCAGTCTGCTCCTGGATTCAAATTCCGCTTACAGTTCCTATTACATTGCAAACTATGGGCGTATGCCTTATTTCGGGCCTTTTAGGTTTTAAGCGCGGTACACTTGCTACACTTGTTTACATTCTTTTAGGTGCAATCGGTGTTCCTGTATTTGCAGGTTTTTCGGGCGGACTTGCAGTAATCCTCGGCTCAACCGGCGGATACATCATCGGTTTCATATTCACAGCGTTGATTGTAGGCTTTGTATCTGATAAATTCAAGGGTAAGCTTATTCCTCTTATTATATCAATGGTAATAGGAATTCTTGTTTGCTATGCTTTCGGTACAGCTTGGTTTGCTGTGGTATATAACAGAGCAAACGAGCCTGCTTCACTTGCTACCATTCTTGGCTGGTGCGTAACTCCGTTTTTAATTCCTGACGCTGTTAAAATCGTTATTGCAGCAGTACTTACCAACAGGCTTAAGAAATTTATAAAATAAGTATGGAAATAAGATACCACCATATTTTATGCCTGCCGCGATTTCAGGGAAAAGGGTACAGCGCAGACTTTTGCAAAAATATGGCAAATGTTAAAAAGAGATATAATAATGAAAAAATATCTTTTGTTGAACGGTGCGATGAAGTTTGCGCCCACTGCCCAAATAACAAAAACGGTAAGTGCGAGGAAGAAGAAAAAGTAAAAAGTTACGACAAAAAGGTTAAAGAGCTAATATCCCTTGGCAAAAAGCCAACGCCTAAAGAAGTTTGCAGTGACTGCAAATGGTATTATATCTGTAAAAATATTGAATAACTATTGAAAAACGCATAGCTATATAGTAGAATTAAACCATTAAATTTATAGGAGATTTGCTATGCATTTACTTGAAATAGACAAAGAAAATTATATAGGTCAGGCTGACCCGTTTATTTTTGAATCAAACGGTAAATTTTATATCTACACCACGGGTGATGACGGAATTTACGCTTATGAGGCTGATGACCTTTTCGGCAAATGGAACTTTTACGGCAGAGTTTTCACATATAACGGAAACAATGTTCATGATTTCTGGGCACCTAGTGTAATTGAACTTGACGGTACATATTATATGTACTGCTCATTCGAATATTTTGATGATGAGCCTGATAAAGGCGGACATCATCAGGCAATGTTCGTTTCAAGTTCAAAAAACCCGCTCGGCCCTTTTGAAAACGCAAAGCAGCTTTTGCACCCGTTTTCAATTGATTCTCATGTAGTTAAAAATGAAAGCGGCTTGTTTATTTTTTATTCCACAAATACTTTTGAAGGGGAAAGGCCGGGTACATACATCGTTTGTGACCGCCTTTTAACACCTGAAAAGGCAGAGGGCAAGCCTGTTACAATGCTGACACCTACACTTGATGAAGATATTTATATGCGTGACAGATATAAAAAAGGCGAAAATTGGCACACCATTGAAGGCGCATTCTATTTTAAAGAGGGCGATTGGCAATACCTTATGTATTCGGGCAACTGCTATTTGCAGCCTACTTATTATATCGGTTATGCACGAGCAAAGACTGATGAAACCGACCTTACAAAAATCAAATTTGAAAAATATCCTGATGAAAACACATATCACCCGGTTATGAAAGCAAATGAATTTGAAGAAGGCACGGGCCACCATTCAATGATTAAATATAAAGGCCAGTGGTATGCAATATATCACGCAAGGGATATTGAAGATGACGGACTTGCAGGCGACAGGCGAAACGCAAGAATTTGCAAGCTCAATGTAAATGACGGAATAATCACTGCCGAAACATATAAAGACCATATATAATAGATAAATTGCATAAAGAAACAATGTAAAAACCCTCTTGATGTATTTTCTGCATCAAGAGGGTTTTTATATAGTGTTTGGTTTTTATAAAAGCTTAATTACTTTCTGTTATTGTCGCGTCTGTGATTATCTCTGCGCGGCTTTCTTGGTGTTTCGTCAATTTCGTTTTCAGGTGTCATTCCCTCAAGTTCAATTAAAGCATCTCTTCTTGAAAGATTGATTCTGCCCTGATCGTCAATTTCAATGCATTTAACGATTACTGAATCGCCTACATTTACTACATCTTCAACCTTTTCTGTTCTCTTAACATCAAGGCGTGAAATGTGAACAAGGCCTTCCTTACCCGGTGCGATTTCAACAAATGCGCCGAAGTTCATAATTCTTGTTACAACACCGTTGTAGAATGAGCCGACTTCAGGATCGGTAGCAATAAGCTTAACGATTTCAACAGCACCCTGGCACTTTTCGGCGTCAACACCGCTGATGAATACTCTTCCGTCTTCTTCAATGTTGATTTTAACATCGTAGTCAGCTTGGATTTCCTGAATTACCTTGCCGCCCTTACCGATAACATCACCAATCTTATCAGGATTGATAGAAAGAGTGTACATTTTAGGAGCGTACTTTGAAAGCTCTTTTCTCGGTTCGCTGATGCAAGGAAGCATAATTTCATCAAGAATGTAATTTCTTGCTTTGTGTGTTTTAGCAAAAGCTTCTTTAATGATTTCAGGTGTAAGACCGTGTACTTTAAGGTCCATTTGAATTGCTGTGATACCCTTTTTAGTACCTGCAACCTTGAAGTCCATATCGCCATAGAAATCTTCAAGTCCCTGAATATCAACCATAGTCATAAAGTCACCGTATACACCCTCATCACCTGTGATAAGACCGCAGCTGATACCTGCAACAGGTGCTTTAATAGGCACACCTGCAGCCATAAGTGAAAGTGTTGAGCCGCAGATTGAACCCTGTGAGGTTGAACCGTTTGATGAAAGAACTTCAGATACAACTCTGATTGCATATGGGAATTCATCAACAGACGGAAGAACAGGAACAAGTGCTTTTTCTGCAAGTGCACCGTGGCCGATTTCTCTTCTGCCAGGGCCTCTTGAAGGCTTTGTTTCACCTACTGAATATGATGGGAAGTTGTAATGGTGGATATATCTCTTTTCTGTTTGCTCGTCAAGTCCGTCAAGAAGCTGTGCGTCTGACATTGGGCCGAGTGTTGTAACAGAAAGAACCTGAGTTTGTCCTCTTGTGAAAAGGCCTGAACCGTGAGCTCTTGCAAGAAGGTCAATTTCGGCATTAAGCGGACGAATTTCATCAATTCCTCTGCCGTCAACTCTCTTATGCTCATCTTTAAGCCAAGCACGAACAACATGCTTTTGAACAAGGTACATAATTTCTTCAATCTTGCCCTCGTTACCCTCAAATCTTTCGTCAAACTTTTCGTGAACAGCGTTATAAATAGGAAGAAGAGCTTCATCACGAACAAGCTTATCATCAGTGTCAAGTGCTTTCTTAACATCTTCAATGCAGAAATCTTCGATTTCTTTCATAATTTCAGGGTCCGGGTCAGATGATTCATAAGCAAATTTAGGCTTGCCTACTTCATCTACAATACCCTGAATGAATTTAACAATCTTCTTATTTTCTTCATGACCTGCCATGATTGCATTGAACATAGTGTCATCATCAATTTCGTTACCGCCTGCTTCAATCATAGCTACAAGGTCAGCAGTTGATGCAACGGTAAGTGTAAGGTCAGTCTTTGCTCTTTGCTCAAGTGTTGGGTTGATAACGATTTCACCGTCAACAATGCCTACATTTACAGATGAAATAGGGCCGTCCCAAGGAATATCTGAAATAGCAATTGCGGCAGATACACCGATTGCTGCTGTGATTTCAGGTGAGCAGTCAGGGTCAACAGACATTACTGTTGCTACAACCGAGCAGTCATTTCTTAAATCTTTTGGGAAAAGCGGACGGATTGGGCGGTCAATGCAACGGGAAGTAAGAATAGCTTTTTCGCCGGCTCTGCCCTCTCTGCGAAGGAATGAACCCGGAATCTTACCTACTGCATACATCTTTTCTTCATAATCAACTGAAAGTGGGAAGAAATCAACGCCCTCGCGTGGCTTTGCAGATGCAGTTACTGTACAAAGAACTTCTGTTTCACCGTAACGAGCCATAATAGCGGCATTTGCAAGGCCTGCCATTTTGCCGGTTTCAAGTGTAAGCTTTCTGCCTGCAAGTTCAGTTTCCCAAACTTTAAAATTCTTGAAAAACATTTTAGTTAATACCTCATTTCTTTTAAATAATAATTATTTAATCAAGGAGGTGCAATAGTAATAAACCCAATATATAAAAGCTATATTTACATACTCGGTTTACTACTATTGTATGCTCCCTCCTTAGATTACAAAAAAGTAAACAAGGCAAGCAGTGACCGTAGCCATTGCTTGCCTAAGTGACAAATTATCTGTCGAGTGTATCACGGATGCCAAGCTTTTTGATAAGAGCACGGTATCTTTCAATATCCTTATTGTAAAGGTATACGAGAAGGTTTCTTCTGTGACCTACCATCTTTAAAAGACCTCTTCTTGAATGATGGTCTTTCTTGTGTACCTTAAGATGCTCTGTAAGCTCGTTGATTCTTGTAGTAAGAACTGCAACCTGAACTTCCGGTGAACCTGTGTCACCCTCGTGTGTAGCATACTCTTTGATAATTGCTTGCTTTTCAGCCTGTGTCATAATTTTCACCTCATTTTAATATTTTACTGCACTGCGCAAAACTCAGTAACGGGCAGGTGAATACTGCTTGGCAGTCAAACCCCGAAACCGTGTAATTCGTTTACAGCGAAAAGATTATAACACATAATAACTTACTTGTAAAGCAAATTTGAAAAATAGTTACCTATATAAATTTATATACAATATATAGTATTATTTGCTATTTGATAACTAACTTTCTTTTATCTGTTTCAACAAGGCGGATTTCATAATCAATATTCATATTACCGCTGTTATTAACTTCAAGCTCAATTTCACTTTCGTTTGCCTTCACATTAAATTCAAGCTTTGCACAATTTCCCTTTTGATATTCATAGCTTATACCGTCATCCGTAAAAAATGTATCTTTAAATTTTCCGCTTTCGTTAGGATATACCGTAAATACAAGCTTTTCACTTTTTTTAAATCCGTATTCGCCCTCATCACTCGGCAATACACATCCGCCTTTTACAAAATACGGTACTTCTTTATCGGCAGGTATTTTTAATTCAACATTTTGCCCACCGGTGAATTTTTTGCCGTTTAAATACCATATTTCACCTTTCGGCAGGTAAATGTTAACGCTGTCTTTGCCCTCGTCAAGTACGCATTTTGCAAGTATTTTTCTGCCGAGCATAAATGATGTGGTGTTAACATCTATATTTTTGTCATCAAAATAAATAAACGGCGGGGCCTGAATAGGAAACTCGTTTTCCACAGCTTCATATGCGCAATTGTAAAGATAAGGAATAAGCCTTTTTCTTTCGGCTAAAATTTCTTTTGCGGCATCAATTTTATCTTCATAACTCCAAGGCATAGTGGCGCTGTTATCTTTGTTCCAAGAGTGGATTGTAAAGCGCGGTTCAAATACACCGTGTTGCATCCAGCGAAGCAAAAGTTCCTCGCTTGGCATATCACCTGAAAATCCGCCCAAATCGTGACCGTAAAAATATAAACCCGAAAGCGATAAAGTCATTCCTACATAGTGGCAAAAGCGCAAATCGTGAAAAGATGTGAAATTATCGCCCGACCAGGTTTGCGCAAGCCTCCTTATCGCACTGCTTCCGCTTCGGCTTGATAAAAACGGGCGGGTGTTAGGATATTTATCCACTTGTGCTTTGTATGATGAAAGCACCATTAAATAAGTTAAAATCGGCCTTATTTCACTTGCTCTGGCTTCTTTTCCAAATCCGCTTGCAACCGAATCGCAAGCCTTTATGTCAAATTCATTGTTATCATTCCAAGTGGCGTCAATTCCTAAATCAAGCAGCTTTTCTTTAACCTGCCTGTTCCAAAATTCAAATCCTTTTGGGTTTGTGAAGTCAATATAACTTCCCAATCCGTCCCAAAATTGAGTTACATACGGTGTACCGTCGGTATTTTTAACAAAAAGTCCCTGCTTTTTTATTTCGTCATACATCGGGTGCGATGTTAAAAACGCAGGCTTTATATTTGGAATAAGGTGGATACCTTTTTCTTTAAAATCGGAAATGAATTTTTCAGGTTTTGGGAATTTTTCTTTGTTCCAGTGAAATACACAGCGCAAATTGCCTATTTGCGTATACCCTGATGAAAGATAAAAGCCTTGGCAGGCAATATCAAGGTCATTGATTTTATTTAAAAATTTATACATTTCTTCTTCGGCGTTTTCTGCGTCGGTATATGCCATTGTGCTTGCACAGTAATCAAAACTCCATTTCGGCGGAAATGCCTGCTTTCCGCACAGCCTGTTATATTGCTGTAAAACGGAAAGTGTACTGCCGAAGAATACATAGTAAACCAAGTAATCATCATCTGTTTTGAAAAACTTGAAATGCTCATAGTAATTATTTATTTCTCTGCCTAAATCAATAAACGATGTGTTTGATGTATCATAGTAAATACCATAGCTCATAACACTGTTTTGGCAAATGTAAAAAGGAATATGCTTGTATAAAGGGTCGGTATATTCGGCGTCAAATCCCATACTGTCGGCTGTTTCTATTCTGTATGTTTTGCCACGCTTGTCGGTTTTGCCTGCCTTGTCACCCAAGCCGAAAATCTTTTCATCATCTTCCCTTGAAATGTAATGGTAAGCACCCGTGCCGAATTCACCGTCAATGTTGTAAGCGAGCGGTGCTCTGTCGGCAAAAATTCTTTTTCCGTTTTTTTCATAACTTAAAAGGAAATTGTGCAAATCAAGATTTACTTCAATTCCGTTTTTCAAAATAAATTTTTCGCCGTTATCAGTTTTCTTTGCAACAGGTTCAAACATTTCAAAGGCGTCTGTTGCAAGCTTATCCCTGCCGCTTTGGCTTAAATCATTATTTGGATTTATTGTAAAAGTCGGCAGCATATATGCCCCTTTTTTGTATATTGCAACTCTTATTGCAGCAGGGCTTATAAAATCAAGTTTTGCAACAGTGTTGTCGCAAATGTATGTTCTGCCGGTTTTTGATTTTTCGTAAAGTTTGAAACTGTGGTCAAATTTCATTAAACCTCAAATCCTCCGTGAATTGTGTTTTTAATAAGCTTTTTTGTCATCCAAGCTTTTGACTTGGTATCTTCGCAAAATGTCATTATTTTTTTGCTGCCGCTTTCCCATTTCGGTATAGCGTTGCAATTTGGATTTCCCGTTTTTGCAAATGCAATAAAGGATTTTGCAATTTGGTTTGATATTGTGTAATCAATATCTTCAAACGGCCTCCAATTTTTATCAAGTGTTGAAAATGCATATAATAAATCACTTGAATGCCAAGCTCCGTTTTTATCTCCGGGCAAGTCCCTTGCAAAGCAGTATAAAAAGCATCTACTGTTTTTATCACACTTAACCCATTTTTTACAAATCTGCTTTAATATTATAGGAAACATATCATTTTGTGTAATTCCTATAATTTTAGGAAGTGACGGAATGTTATTCATTTTAAATGTATCTTTTGTAAGAAGCTTTCCGTCATAAATCGGCATTGTGTAAAGCATAGTCTTCGGATTATTTTCCTTGCACGCTCTGTCCCACGCACGCCATAATACTTCTTTGTCAGCTTCTTTTAATTGCTCGATATTTTTGCAGTCGGCATATTTGATTATTTCATCCCAAAATGCCCGTGTTTTTTCTTTATCAAGCGGCTTTGCCACATCTCGTTGTATTCCGCCGCCGCTCATCATTATTGCGCCTTGAAACCAATTTTTGCAAAGCGGACTTGAAATCAAAATATCTACACTCATTGCACCGGCACTCTGCCCTGCAACAGTAATTTTGTTTCTATCCCCGCCGAAAGAGGCAATATTATCCCTTATCCATTCAATTGCAGATACCTGGTCGTATAAGCCGAAGTTGCCGCATACGCCCTCATCATTTGTAATGTCCGGATGTGAGCAAAAGCCAAAAGCATTAAGCCTGTAATTAAGTGAAACGAATATTACTCCGTTTTTTGCAAAATTTGTACCGTTAATATGCGCTTCGTTTGAGCTGCCGCCTGTAAAGCTGCCGCCGTGAATGTATATAAAAACAGGGCAGTCCTTTGCATTTTTCGGGGCGTAAATATTTAAAAACAGACAGTCTTCACTGTATGTAAATTCAAGGCCTTTTCTGAATTCATTGTGGTAAAATGCATTTACCTTTGCATCGTCAAGAAATGCACGGTGCTGAATCGCACATTCTTTAAAATATGTTGCGTCAAAAACACCGTCCCATTTTTTTACGGTTTGGGGATATTCCCATCTTTTCGCAGTAGCATATTTTATTCCGAGCCATTCGGTTGTGTTCTCCTTTTCAACGCCTTTTATTCTTCCGCATTTTGTATCAATTTCAATTGTTTTCATATTTTTCACCCCTGATGATTTTATTATAATAGAAAACAGTTGCATTTTCAATCATATAAAAAGATAAAAACACCCTTTTTACACAACTGCATAAAAAGGATGTTTTGCTCTTTAATATATTTTAATCAAAACAGCACCGTGTGCCTCAACTTCGGCGGTAAATGTGTTCTTATATTCGCCAAGCTCTTTGCCTGCCCAAATATCATATATTTTATATTTTTCGTCAGGCATTAAAATCTCGCTCAAATTAAATTTGATTTTAGATTTTGCATCTTTTGTATTAAACAGGGCGGCATATTTGCATTTCTTACCGTTTGCAACCCATATTACCGTGCCTTTGCCGTTTTTCTCACTTCTGTAATGCTGGTGCGCTTTTGTTGTCTCACGGTGCATTTTTAAATATTCCCTGTTGGTTAAAAGGGATAAAGTCCATTCGTCATTTTCCGGCATGTTACCGCCGAAGAAAAGAGGACTTTTAAAAATGCCCCAAAGGCTCATCATAGTGATTTGCTCAGGCTTTGTAAACTGCGTGTATCTGTTATTCGGCCCGTGGTATGATGAATGCTTGCAAAGTCTGCCGAGCGGCAGCATATCGCAATCAGGGTAGTTGCCCGGTTTAACTTCGTTTTGCCAGGTATAGCATTTATCAAACATATCGTGGAGCTTGTCCCACATATCCCAAAAATCGCCTGTCATTCGCCACATATTTGCATTTTTTGCAAGGTGCTTTGCGTTTTCGATTTTTGCAGGCCCCGGTGAAAGTGACAGTACCATATCCCTGCCGCAATTATCAATCGCTTTTCTAATCATTTCAATTTCATAGTAAGCACTGTACGGTGTGTCCCACTGCCTGAATTCCGTTACCGCAATATCATCGCATTTAATAAAATCTACACCCCAAGATGCGTAAAGTTCAAAAATACTGTTATAATAATCTTGCGCACCTTCGCAGTTTTTCAGCCCATACATATCTGTATTCCAGGAGCAAACACTAAAATGGTGGGCAATATCTCGCGCAGTAAATTTGCTGTTTTTAACAGGTGTGTTTTTATGCACGGCTTGGCGCGGAATTCCGCGCATAATATGTATTCCGAATTTTAAGCCGAGGGAGTGAATATAATCGGCGATTTCTTTAAATCCCTTTCCGCCTTTTGAACTCGGAAATCTGTTTTCAGCAGGAATAAGCCTGCCGTATTCATCCATATCAAGTTCGGTGAAATTGTTATAATCGTTGTCTTTTGCTTTGGGTTCATACCACTGAATATCGCAAACAACATATTCCCAGCCGTAATCTTTAAGGTTTTTTGCCATATAATCAGCATTTTCCCTCAATTCTTTTTCATTAACCGCCGCGCCGAAGCAGTCCCAGCTGTTCCAGCCCATAGGCGCAGTTTTAGCCAAAGCCTGATGTGACATTTTTGCCCTCCAAATGTATTTATTGTATTTATGCTTTTATATTATAATCCGGCAAGCCCATTGTCAACAACTTTATAAAAATTATACTATTTTATATGATTGTTTTAATTAAAATCAAAATTTCTTGCACGCAAGGGGGCATTGTGCTATTCTAAAAGATATGGAAAATAAATTATATAAATATGAGCTTCACTGCCATACGGGCTGTGTTTCACGCTGCGGCAGAGTGGAGCCTGAAGAAATTGTAAAACTTTATATTGAAAACGGGTATGACGGAATAGTTGTTACCGACCATTACAGCCCAATGACTTTTACACCTAATTGGCGACCTCAAAAGCAGGTAGATTTTTACCTTTCGGGGTACAGGAGAATGAAGAGGGAGGCTGAAAAGTTAAATCCCGATTTTACCGTTTTGCTTGGTATGGAACTGCGCCATTACGGTACTGCGAATGATTATTTGATTTACGGTGTAAACGAAGATTTTATTTATGCAGCAGGAAATTTGATGAAGCCTTGGGAGAAAAAAGTATATGATATGTGCCACAAAAACGGTTTTCTTGTTTTTCAGGCACATCCTTTCAGAGCGGGAATAAGGCAGTGCGACGAAAGATATATTGACGGAATTGAAATATATAACGGAAAAACCCAGAAAGCACTTAATGAAAAAGCTGAAGCGTGGGCCAAGCGAAGCGGCAAGCTTATGTGTTCAGGTTCGGACTTTCATACAAAGGCGCATACTGCACGCGGCGGTATTATTACCAAAGTGCCTATCAAGTCAAATTCCGATTTGCTGAATGTATTGAAAAGTCAGGATTTTGAAATAATAAAAACTTATTGATTTTTTCTTGCATAATTTGTAACATAATAGTTAAAACAAAGTAAAAAAGTCGAAAGATTGTTGACGATTTCGGCTTTATATTATATAATAATTTTTAAATTAGATATAAGATGTTAAAAGGAGGGACGTATATGTGGCTTGATAAAAATAATATTGAAACAATTTATGCACCTGAAAAGCGAGATTATAAAAAAGAGCTTTTTGAAGCTGTAAAAAAATGTGCAATAAATATTGCCAAAAAGCGTTCCGGTTTTCGTAAAGAGTCGCGTAAAATCCTCCTTGAAAGCAGGAAAAAATCATACGATGAAATAAAAAGCAGAATTAAAACAGATCCAAAGGTAATTTTGTTTTCCACATTTGACGGGCGCAGTTACGGTGACAGCCCGAAAGCGATTTATGAATATATGCTTTCAAACGAAAAGTTTGATGATTATACTTTTGTGTGGGCGTTTCGCAATCCTAAGCAATTTACTTTTGTTTTGGATAACCCTAACACTTATATCGTTACCGTTAATACAAAGGATTATGAAATTGCAACTGCAACTGCAAAATATTGGGTTTATAATTACAGAATGAGTGACCACATTTATCCAAAGCCTGACCAAGTATATATTCAGCTTTGGCACGGTACCCCGCTTAAGCGACTCGGATATGATATTAACATTTCAGACAATGCGATGAATTCAAAAAGTGAAATCCGTGAAAAATATAAGGTGGACGCAAGCAAGTTTAAATATATTCTTGCCCCGTCGCATTTTGCAGGTGAAAAGTTTATTTCCGCTTGGAATTTGGAAGCAATCGGAAAAACGGATACGGTTTTGGAACTCGGCTATCCGCGAAATGATTTTTTGGCTAATTACACCAAAAGCGATGTAGAAGAAATAATTGAAAATCTTAATCTTCCCCGCGACAAAAAGTATATTCTTTATGCTCCTACCTGGAGGGATAATCAGCACCAAGCAGGTATCGGCTATACCTATAAAACGGAAGTTGATTTTGATAAATTAAGGCAGGCACTCGGGGATGAATATATCATTCTTTTCAGGGCGCATTACCTTGTTGCAAATTCCTTTGATTTTGATAAATATAAAGGCTTTGTATATAATGTATCAAAAGTTAATGATATTAACCACCTTTATGTTATTTCCGATTTGCTCGTGACCGATTATTCGTCAGTATTTTTTGATTACGGCAATCTCAAAAGGCCGGAGATTTTTTATATGTATGACCTTGATGCATACGGTTCCGAAATTCGCGGCTTTTATATTGACCTTGATGAACTTCCCGGCCCGATTGTAAAAACAGAAGATGAACTGATAAAAGCAATTAAAAATGCCGAAAGTGACAGAAGCTTTGATGAAAAATATAAAGCGTTCAACGCAAAGTTTAATTACCTTGATGACGGTAAGGCGGCACAGCGTGTTACGGAAGCAATTATAGAGGAATAAAGTCTATATGATAACCACCTGTTTGTGCAGGTGGTTATTCTTTTACTAAAAGGCGAAAATGTATAATTAAATTAAGTGCAAATTTTGCTGAAATATGTTATAATTTTTTGGGTGATATATATGTGGTGGATTTTTGCTTTGCTTTCTGCAGTATTTGCAGCACTTACATCAATTCTTGCAAAAGTGGGTATTGAAGATGTTGATTCAACTTTGGCTACTGCTATAAGAACAGTGGCTGTCGTCGGAATGTCTTGGCTTATGGTGTTTATTACAAATACTCAATCGGGTATTTCAAGCATCAGTAAAAAAAGCTGGATATTTTTAATTCTTTCCGGCCTTGCAACAGGTGCGTCGTGGCTTTGTTATTATAAAGCCATTCAAATGGGCGATGTTTCAAAAGTTGTGCCTATTGATAAGCTGAGTGTTTTATTTACACTCATACTTGCTTTTATATTCCTGCACGAAGAATTTAATGTTAAGTCGCTTATCGGTTCAATTCTCATCACGGCGGGAACACTTTTTATGGTTTTATAAGCCATATAAAACAGTGCAGTATATAAAGAAACAGAAGTATGTTAAATTACAAAAGACCTGTTTAAGCCAAGCTTAAACAGGTCTTTTGCTGTATATTATGTATTTTTATTATCCGTTGCTTGGGTGCGGCATATATTGGTAAAGTTCAAGTGCAAGCTTGTTAACAGGAAGAGTTTGCACAACAATTTTGCCAGGTCCGGTTACAACTGTGTTGAAAAGCCCTTCGCCGCCGAAGAAAATATTTTTAGCTCCCTTAACCGTTTGAATATCCATACTGCAAGTACCGTCCATAATTGCAAGGTGGCCGGTATCAAGCACAAGCTGTTTGCCTGCCTGAAGGTTATATTCAATTGTTGAACCGTCAAGTTCAACAAATACAATGCCCTCACCGTCAAATTTCTGCATAATAAAGCCTTCGCCGCCAAATAAACCTGTGCCAAGGCTCTTTTTGAAATAGACTGACATATTAACACCCGGTGTCGACGCCAAAAATGCACTCTTTTGGCAAATTATTTGCTCACCCGGATGAATTTCAATCGCACGAATGTTACCCGGGCGGCAGCTTGTAAAAGAAATCATACCTTTTCCGCCGCGACAGGTGTATCTGTTTTGAAACATTTTGTCTTTCGCAAGTAATCTGCCGATTGCTTTGCCGAGCCCGCCGTTTGTCGTGGTTTCCATAACCATATTAGGTGTCATCCAGCTCATACCGCCGCCCTCGGTAATCATTTGTTCGCCGTCATCTAAATGGCAAATAAGTGCCGGAAACGGTGCGCCCTTAATTTCATATTGCATAGCATATTCTCCTTAAAATTTTTTGTAAAATATTCACTAACCCGAATGGGTGAAAATGCATATAGCTTTTCAAGGATATAATATCATATATATACTATTTATTCAATATGTTTAGATAATATTTATTAAAATTGCATATTGCACTTAATAAAATATAGGTATATAATTACATTGATTTATAAATATATAATTTATTTAGTTGGAGAAAATTATGAAAAATTTTTTAGATAAAGATTTTTTACTTGAAAGTGAAACAGCAAAAAAGCTTTTTCACGATTGGGCAGAAAAAATGCCTATTTGCGATTACCACTGCCATTTAAGTCCGCAGGAAATTTATGAAAATAAACAGCCTGAAAATATTTCGGATTTATGGCTTTCGGGTGACCATTATAAATGGAGAGCTATGCGTTCCTGCGGTGTTGATGAAAAATATTGCACCGGTGACGCAACTCCTAAAGAAAAGTTTGAAAAATTTGCTTATACCTTGCAGTATTGTATCGGCAATCCGCTTTACCACTGGGCGCATATTGAACTTCAAAGGTATTTTGGAATTGATACTCCGCTTAATGCCAAAACAGCGGATGATATTTACGAGCGTGCAAATAAAGCTATCAGCGAGGGTGATTTTGCACCGCAGAGCCTTATTACGAAAAGCAATGTAAAAGTTGTTTGCACAACCGATGACCCGATTGATGATTTAAAATATCACAAGCTTTTAAAAGAGGTTGACGGTTTTGACTGTAAGGTATTGCCTACTTTCCGCCCGGATAAAGCACTTAATATTAACCTTGACGGTTTTGCAGATTATATTAAATCACTCGGCGAGGTTGCGGGTGTTGATATTAAAAATGTTGATGATGTAATCACCGCTCTTTTAAACAGAGTTGAATATTTTCATTCGGTAGGCTGCCGTGTTTCTGACCAAGCTTTTGGCTGCCCGCCATACGCAGTGGCTGATAAGGATGAAGTAAACGCTGTGTTTAACAAAGCTATGAATGGTGAAAAGCTTACAGATTATGAATGTAATGTATATAAAACACCTATTGTAATCGCACTCGGCGAAAAGTATCACGAGCTTGGCTGGACTATGGAAGTTCATATCGGTGCTATGCGTAATAATAACACACTTATGTTTAACAAGCTCGGTGCAGATACAGGCTTTGATTCGGTAGGGGATGATAATATCGCAAAGCCTCTTTCAAGGCTTCTTGATTCACTTAATGTTAATGATAAATTGCCGAAAACAATTTTGTTTAATCTTAATGATAAGGATAATACCGTTCTTGCTACAATGCTCGGTAACTTCCAATCAAGTGACGCACAGTCAAAAGTTCAGTTCGGCCCTGCTTGGTGGTTTTTAGATACTATGGACGGAATGACTGCACAGATGAAATCGCTTGCAAATCTCGGCGTACTCGGCAAATTTGTGGGTATGGAAACTGACAGCCGCTCATTCACATCATATGGCAGGCACGAATATTTCAGAAGAATTATGTGCAACCTTATCGGCTCTTGGGTTGAAAACGGTATGTATGCTTATGATGAGGATATACTAAAAGAAATTGTTGAGGGTATTTCATATAACAACGCAATAAATTATTTTAATTTTGAATAATATCATATAAGGAGGACTTATTATGAATCTTAATTTAAGACCTAAAGAAAAATGTACTTTTGATGAAATTTCACTTGGTGAAATTATGCTTCGTCTTGACCCGGGCGAAGGCAGAATTAAAACTGCCCGTTCTTTTCGTGCTTGGGAAGGCGGCGGTGAATACAATGTAGCAAGGGGACTTCGCCGTTGCTTTGGTTTAAAAACATCTGTTGTTACTTCTTTTGCTGAAAACGAAATCGGCTACCTTATGGAAGATCTTATTCTTCAGGGCGGTGTTGATACTTCCCTTATTAAATGGGTACCGTATGACGGAATCGGCAGAAATGTAAGAAACGGTATCAACTTTACAGAGCGTGGCTTCGGTATTCGCGGTGCTGTCGGTGCTTCTGACAGGGGCAATACTGCCGCTTCTCAAATTAAACCGGGTGATATTGATTGGGATTATATTTTCGGCACACTCGGTGTTCGCTGGCTTCATACAGGCGGTATTTATGCTGCTCTTTCAGAAGACAGTGCAAATACTGTAATTGAAGCAGTTAAAAAAGCTAAACAGTATGGCACAATCGTGTCTTATGACCTTAACTACCGCCCATCACTTTGGAAAGGTATCGGCGGTCAGGCAAAAGCGCAGGAAGTTAATAAGGAAATTGCCAAGTATGTTGATGTTATGATTGGTAATGAAGAGGACTTTACAGCTTCACTCGGATTTGAAGTTGAGGGTAATGACGCTGAACTTAAAGAGCTTAATATGGACGGCTATTACAAGATGATTGATACTGTAACAAAGGCTTATCCTAACTTTAAGGTAATTGCTACAACTCTTCGTACAGTTAAAACCGCTACCGTTAATGAATGGAAAGCTATTTGCTGGGCTGACGGAAAGATTTATAATTCAATTCAGTATCCTGAACTTGAAATTATGGACCGTGTCGGCGGCGGCGACTCTTTCGCTTCAGGTCTTATTTACGGTCTTATGACTTATGAAGACCCGCAAAAAGCAGTTAATTACGGTGTTGTTCACGGTGCACTTGCTATGACTACCCCGGGCGATACTTCAATGGCTTCTCTTAAAGAGGTTGAGGCTAAGGTAAACGGTGGCTCCGCAAGAGTTCAGAGATAGTACACCGTTATTGCATATTACCAAATTGTAATGAATAAAAATCATAGGAGATATAATTATGTCAAATAAAATTGAAACACTTGCGAAAATTCAAGAGGTCGGCATTGTTGCGGTAGTTCGTGCTACTTCAATCGAGCAGGCTGAAAAAATTACAGACGCTTGTATCGCAGGCGGTGTTGCTGCTATCGAGCTTACATTTACCGTTCCTCACGCAGACAAGCTTATTGAAGCTATGAGAGCTAAATATTCAAGCGGAGAAATCATTATCGGCGCAGGCACAGTTATGGATGCCGCTACTGCCCGTATCGCTATTTTAGCCGGTGCAGAGTATATTGTTTCACCTTATTTCGACCCTGAAACAGTAAAAACATGTAATCGTTACGGTATTCCGTCAATGCCGGGTATTTACACCCCTACCGAAGCTGTTCACGCTATGGAATGCGGTGCAGATGTGCTTAAAGTATTCCCTGGTGATATTGCAACACCTTCTTTCATTAAAGATATTCACGGCCCTATTCCTAATGCTGTTATGATGCCGTCAGGCGGTGTTGATGTTGATAATGTTAAGGACTGGATTAAAGCCGGTGCAGTTGCAGTAGGCGCAGGTTCATCTCTTATCAAGGGCGCAAAAACAGGCGATTATGATTTAATCACCGAAACCGGTAAGCTTTTTGTAGAAAGAATTAAAGAAGCAAGAGCAGAAATGAAAAAGTAAATTTAATATTTGCGTAAAGTTAAAAAACGCCACGAGGTTATCTCGTGGCGTTTATTACTTGAACCATTAAATATTTTTTACTTTTTGATTTACATAAGTTGGCAAATTCTTCTATATATTTATCTTTCCCATTCCAAAATAAAATGAATTCATCTGCAAAATTCAAATCAAGAGTATCATAATTATTATGGCATTCAGACGCTTCAACGGTTTCTTCACAGTTTAATATTTCGAATGGGATATGATTGTTTTTTACATATTTAATTACTTCTTTGTCAATTAAAGTTCTATTTCCGCATATAACTTTTGTAACATTTTATGAAATATAGTAATTCATATTTTTGAGCAATATATCATTACTGCTGATAAGAGCTAAAGTCATCTGTGTTACCCCTCCAAGAAAAATGTGGTGTCATTATGATGTCATTGTAACATCATTTTCGTTTTAATGCAATAAATTCACTATAATTAAGTCATAATAATGTCAAGAGGTTTGATTATGGAAGATAAAATTGTTAGATATACATTAAGAGTTGACAGACACTTATTTAAGAAATTCAGGTATATTGCAGAAAGTGAAGGCCGTTCTGCAAATAAAGAAATTGAGCAATATTTAAAAAAGCGAGTTGCTGAATTTGAAAAAGAAAACGGAAAAATAGAAATAGAAAGTAAATGATAAAACAAAGTCACGAGGCTTACTTACCTCGTGGCTTTGTTTATTTTTCTTTTACTGCTGTGTTTTCACTGCCTTTAAATACAACGAATTTATCATAAAGAAATTCTGTGGTCATATTGCATGCCATTGTGCAGGCTAAAACTATGTAGTTAATAGCTGTTACATCGGCATATTTTGCTGTGAAATAGTTACCTAAAAGTGTAGAAACAGGGGTAAATACACAGTAAAATGCAAGTACCTTGAGCATTGCGATAGGTACATTTGCCGCTGACTTGAAAGTGAATTTGCGGTTAAAGGTGAAATTCCAAATTACCGAAAGAAGAAGTGCAATAAGGTACATCGGCCCGTATTCGTTTGACATAATTTTTGCGAAAGTTCGGTTAGTTTCCATTAAATTTTGCAAAAAAGGAAGTTTGATTATAACTTCGCTCATAAGGGTAAAGCTTAATATTTGGATAATACCTGCCGAAGCCGAAAAAAGTGCAAATTTAATAAATTGCCATACTCCGCCTTTTGATTTCGTTTCGTCACTCATTTGAAAACTCCTTTATAGTAATTTGTTTTATTTTATCATATTATCATATAGGATATATGATTTCAATATTACCAGTCGTATTTTGTAAGCTTGCCCTTTTGGCTTAAAGCCGGGTACCCCCACTGCCTTAACACCTCATAAGTGCCGATTGCAACTGCATTTGAAAGGTTAAGACTTCTGATTATTCCGCGCATAGGAAGTCTTACGCAAGAATCGTGATTTGCTTTTAGCAGTTCTTCCGGCAAGCCTTTTGTTTCCTTGCCGAAAACAAGGAACGCACCGTTTTTATATGTCATATCCGAATGTGCCTGCTCCGCTTTTGTGGAAAAATAGTAAAAATCAGCACCCTTGTTTTTTTTAAAAAATTCTTCTGTGCTGTCATAATATGTAATATCAAGCTTGTCCCAATAATCAAGCCCTGCTCTTTTAACCTGCTTGTCTGTAATGGTGAAGCCCATAGGCCCTACAAGATGAAGCTTTGCGCCTGTGGCCGCGCAGGTTCTTGCAATATTGCCTGTATTTTGCGGTATTTCAGGTTCAATAAGTGCAATGTTAAGCGAGTATTCCATTTATATATACCTCTTTTATATCTAATTTTTCATCAAGAAATACTAAATCTGCACACTTGCCTGCGGCAATTGAACCGATGTTTTCATCTTCCTTTATTGATTTTGCCGGGTTAATTGTGCAAGCTTTAAGTGCTGTTTTAAAATCAATGCCGAATTCAATAAGATTTTTAAATTCTGTGTGGAGATTTGATATTGAAGCCGCTATCGTTCCGTCTTCAAGTACCGCATATTTTCCGTTTGGTTTTACAAAAACAGCCTGCCCGCCAAGTTCAAATTCACCTTCGCCGAGGCCTGCACCACGCATTGAATCGCTTATGGCAATGCCTCTGTCCTCACCCAAAATTTTGAAAGCATTTCTTAAAACAGTAGGGCAAATGTGACCTCCGTCACAAATAAGCTCACACATCACCCTGTCATCATCAAGCACTGTGCCTACAATGCCTGCCTGCCTGTGATTCATCGGTGTCATCGCATTGAAAAGGTGGGTTGCGTGGTTAATTCCGCAGTTTATTGCCGCTTTGCATTCATCTGCATTCGCCTGCGAATGCCCGATTGAAACGCCGGTGTATTTTTTTGCGTGGTTAATAAATTCACCGCTTTCAAAAGCTTCCGGTGCAATTGTAATCAGCTTAATAAGAGAATTGCTTTTTTCCCAAAGGGTATCAAATTCTTCTGTTGAGCCTGCGCGTACATAATCACCGTTTTGCGCACCTTTTTTGCCCATTGCAATATAAGGCCCTTCAAGGTTTATGCCTGCAATTTTTGAACCCTTGTGATTTTCGCTTTTATATTCACTTATGGTTTCAACAATTTTTTCAAGCCTTTTTTGCGGCAAGGTCATTGAAGTCGGGCAAAATGATGTTACACCGTGCTTTGCAAGTTCATTTGCCATTTTTTCAAGGCCTGCTTTGTCAGCGTCCGATGCGTCACCGCCGGCACATCCGTGAATATGTATATCCACAAAACCGGGAATTAAAATTGTGCCCGCCATATCTTTTCCGTCACCGTCAATTATGCCTATTTGTTTTATGATTCCGTTTTCAACTTCAATATCGCCGAATTCTTTTTCAAAATTTTCATTAAAAAAAGTACAATTTTTAAAAATCATTATTCATTTTCCTTTGCAATTTTATAGGCAAGCTCTTCAAGCTGTTCAAAATGCTCGAATGTGCTGATTTCTTTTCTTAATGCAGCACCGCCGCGAATACCTTTTGTGTAATATGCTGCGTGGTGGCGTGCTTCTCTCATAGCGGTGTATTCGCCTTTGTATTCAATAATTTTTTGAATGTGTTTGAGCATAACAACCATTTTTTCGTTTATGCTTACATCCGGCAAAACCCTGCATTCATTAAGGTATGCGTTAATTCTTCTGAATATCCACGGGTTGCCGAGCGCACCCCTGCCAATCATTATGGCGTCACAATTTGTTTTTTCAAACATAATTGCGGCGCTTTGCTCATCAACAATGTCACCGTTTGCTATTACGGGAATATCAACCGCTTTTTTAACCTTTGCAATAATATCATAATCAACCTTGCCTGAATACATTTGCATTCTGGTTCTTCCGTGTACGGTTATGGCGGCTGCACCGTTTTTTTCTGCAATTTTTGCAAGTTCAACTGCGGTTATGTTTTCATCATCCCAGCCTTTTCGTATTTTTACCGTTACGGGAATATCAACAGCCTTGCTGACAGCTTTTATTATCTCACCTGCCAAAAGCGGATTTTTCATAAGGCTTGCACCGCCGCCGTTCATAGCGATTTTGGGCGCCGGGCAACCCATATTTATGTCAATAATATTTGGGTGATATTTTATGCACATTTTTGCCGCCTGTGCCATTATTTCAGGGTTGTCACCGAAAATCTGCACACCTGCGGGGTTTTCAATTTCGCCCAGGGTTAAAAGCTCGCCGCTCTTTTTATCCCCCATAGTAAGCCCTTTTGATGATACCATTTCGCTTACCGTGTAGCCTGCACCGTAATTTATGCAAAGTTCACGAAAAGCTCTGTCGGCAATGCCTGCCATCGGTGCTAAAAATACATTGTTTTCAAATTCAACATCTTTTATTTTCATATTTATTACCTTATTTGTATTACTTGCAACTAATATATCACAATATCAATTGTAAATCAATTAAATATATGATATAATATTATGATTTTAAATAAAGGAATTGAACTTATGAAGCTTCTTGTTTTAGACGGAAACAGCATTGTAAACCGTGCTTTTTACGGAATAAAATTATTAACAACCAAAAGAGGAGAATATACCAATGCAATTTACGGTTTTTTAAATATTCTTTTAAAGCTTGAAGATATTTGCGCACCTGACGCGGTGGCAGTTGCATTTGATGTGCATGCGCCTACTTTCAGGCATAAAATGTATGATGAATATAAAGCCGGCAGAAAGGGTATGCCTGATGAACTTCGCTCTCAAATGCCGGTGTTAAAAGAAATACTCAATTCTCTCGGTATCAAAACGATTGAAAAAGAGGGCTGGGAAGCTGACGATATTTTAGGTACGCTTGCTTTCGCTTGCAGAAATAACGGTGACGAGTGTTTTATCGCAACGGGTGACCGTGACTCGCTTCAGCTTGCGCACGGCGGCGTTAAGGTTTTGCTTGCAAGAACTAAAATGGGGCAGGCGGTAACAGATATTTATGATGAAAAAGCGATTGATGAAGAATACGGTGTTACACCGCAGGAGCTTATTCAGGTAAAGGCACTTCAGGGGGATACATCCGATAATATTCCGGGTGTTGCAGGTGTAGGTGCAAAAACCGCACTTGACCTGATTTTCCGATTTCATAATCTTGATTATATTTATGACAATCTTGATGAACTTGATATAAAGCCGGGTGTTAAAGCCAAACTTAAAAATGATAAAGAAAAAGCGTATCTTTCGCTGAAACTCGGTACAATCAGCACCGAAGCACCGATTGATACCGATATAAATTCATATGTAATTAAAGATAAGGATGAGCAAAAGGCGGTATCGCAATTTGTAAGGCTTGAACTTTTTTCGCTTATTCCAAAGTTTAATCTTGACCCTAATAAAGCCGGTGAAATTGAAGTTGAGGAGCAAAAGGAGCGAAAGCTTAACCGCTTAACTTGTGTTGATGCTGATTATTTGCTTGATAAAACTAAAAACAGCGATGTGTTCTTTTATCCTAATATAGTAGACGGCAGCGTTACGGATTTATATTTCGCATTTGATGATGAAATTATCGTAATGCCTTGCGAAACACCGGAGTATTCATATTTTGTACGCACCTTTTTTGAAGATGAAAGTGCGAATAAATTTACTTATAATACTAAAGAACTGCACCGCCTTGCCTGCAAATATAATGTTGAACTTAAAAGTGTAAAGGGCGATTTAATGCTCAGCGCTTATCTTTTAAGGCCGAGTGACAGCAATTATGATATTTCACATCTTTGCCTTGAATACGGTGTGAAAATTCCCGAGTATTTGAATTCACTCGGCAACAGGGATGAAATAGTTGAGCTTTCATCTGTAATTAAACCTCTTTTTGAAAAGACGGATAAGCTTATTGACGAAGCATGTGAAAGAAATCTTCTTGAAGAAATTGAACTTCCGCTTTCCCGTGTGCTTGCAAAAATGGAATATGTCGGCTTTGAAGTTGATAAAGACGGAATTGAAGCTTTCGGCAAAATGCTTGGTGAAAGAATTAAGGATTTAACTGAGTCGATTTATCAAAGTGTGGGATATGAATTTAATATCAACTCACCTAAACAGCTCGGCGTCGCTCTTTTTGAAGAGCTTAAATTACCGTGCAAAAAAAAGACGAAAACAGGTTATTCAACTAACGCAGAAGTGCTTGAAAGCTTGGTTAACGAACATCCTGCAATCAGCCAAATTCTTGAATTTCGTTCTCTTTCAAAGCTTAAGTCAACATATTGTGACGGACTTTTGAAAGTTATTGGTGATGACGGAAGAATTCATACCCGCTTTAATCAGGTTGAAACCAGAACGGGCAGAATTTCATCACTTGAACCTAATTTGCAAAATATCCCGATAAGAACGGAACTCGGCAGTCAAATGCGCAAGTTTTTCATTGCCGGCAGCGGCAAAAAGCTTGTTGATGCCGATTACAGCCAAATTGAACTTCGTGTTCTTTCTGACCTTTCGGGTGATGAAAATATGATAAACGCATTTAACAGCGGTGATGATATTCACACTATCACAGCGTCGCAGGTATTTAACTTGCCTGTTGATATGGTTACACCGCAAATGCGCAGCAGGGCAAAGGCTGTTAATTTCGGTATTGTTTACGGTATCGGCGCATTTTCTCTTGCCAAGGATATCGGTGTATCAAATAAAGAAGCCAAGCAGTATATAGATAATTACCTTGCACATTACAGCGGTGTTAATGACTATATGCAAAAAATGATTGACCTTGCCAAAGATAAGGGATACAGCGAAACCCTGTTTCACAGAAAAAGATATTTGCCTGAACTTGCGTCGTCTAATCATATGATGCGTGCATTCGGCGAGCGTGTGGCAAGGAATATGCCTATTCAAGGTACTGCCGCAGATATTATCAAAATTGCTATGGTTAAGGTTGATGACAGGCTTGCAAAGGAAAATATGAAATCACGCTTAATTCTTCAGGTACACGATGAACTTATAGTAGAAGCACCTGAAGATGAAGCGCAAAAAGCACTTGAAATCGTGACGGAAGAAATGGAAAATGCCTGCAAAATGAAAGTCCTTCTTCGTGCAGACGGAAAAATCGGCAACACCTGGTTTGATGCGCATTAAGTTTAAATATGATTAGTATAGAAAAATTCAGTAAAGAACATCTTGATGATGTATATAAAATCGAATGTGCCTGCTTTTCACACCCGTGGAGCAAGGCAGACCTTGAAAATCAGCTTGGGCTTGATACCTCCTATTTCGTTGTTGCACTTGACGGTGAAACGGCGGTCGGATATATGGGGCTTCAAATATTTTGCGGTGAAGGGTATGTGACCAATGTTGCTGTTTTGCCCGAATACCGCCGGCAAGGCATTGCACAAAAGCTTATTTTAAAAGAACTTGAAAATGAAATGAATTTCATTACTTTGGAAGTCAGAAAAAGCAATGCCCCGGCAATAAATTTGTATCAAAAAATGGGCTTTGAAAATGTAGGCATTCGCCCTCGCTTTTATACCGCACCGGATGAAGATGCGGTAATTATGACGAAAAACATCAAACCCGGCGAATGATTTTTGCCTGCAATATGTGAATGAGGTGAAAATATGATACTTTTATTTTTAGTGCTGTTGGTTATTGCAGTTGTTTGTGTTATAAAATATGTTGGTTATATGAATTCAACATATTATAAAGTTACAAAGAAACCGTTTCTTGCAATGAGAACGGATGTTGGAACTTATGGCGAATATTGCATATTCAAGTTGCTTAAATCTTACGAAAACAAGGGCGCAAAATTTCTTTTTAATGTTTATTTGCCGAAAGGCGAGGGTGAAACTACGGAAATTGATGTCCTTATGATTTGTTCACAGGGTATTTATGTTTTTGAAAGCAAAAATTACAGCGGTTGGATTTTTGGTAATGAAAAATATAAAATGTGGACTCAATCATTGCCACAGGGAAAAGGAAGACCTGCAAAGAAAGAAAAATTTTTAAACCCGATTATGCAAAACAAATTACATATCAGGTGTTTAAACGAATATTTGAAAGAAGAATATCCCATTTATTCGGTTATTGCTTTTTCGCAAAGATGTGAACTTAAAAAGATTGAATTGGTAAGCGACAATTCGGTTGTAATTAAAAGAAATGATATAACAAAAGTGCTTGCCAAAAATTCAAAATATTCAGGGCAATTAAGTGAAAAAGCCATTTCTGAAATTTATGAAAAATTGCACCCTCTTACTCAAGTGGGCGAAGAAGTGAAAAAGCAACATATAGAAAACATAAAAAATGAAAAGAATTTGAAAAAGTAGATATTTCGTAGGGGCGAACATTGTTCGCCTGTTTATGACTATATAATTTTATTTAAGGATAAAGAATATGAAAATTTTAGGAATTGAGTCGTCTTGTGATGAAACAGCTTGTGCTGTTGTTGAAGATGGGCGAAAAGTTTTATCAAATATAGTTGCAACTTCGCTTGAAGAGCATAAGCTTTACGGCGGTGTTGTGCCGGAAATTGCATCAAGGCGGCACGCGGAATCAATCAGCGGTGTGGTTAGGGAAGCACTTGAAAAAGCAAACTGCACTATGGATGATATTGACGCTGTTGCGGTAACATATGCGCCGGGATTGATAGGCGCATTGCTTGTGGGTGTCAACTTTGCAAAAGGGTTGGCTTTTGCAAGCGGTACTCCGCTTGTTCCGGTTCATCATTTAAGGGGGCATATTGCATCTAATTATATTTCAAGTGATGTCAAGCCACCGTTTTTATGCCTTGTTGTAAGCGGCGGGCATTCACACATAGTTGCGGTAAATGATTATACGGATTTTGAGATTATCGGCAAAACCCGTGATGATGCCGCAGGTGAAGCACTTGATAAAGCAGGGCGCACAATGGGGCTTGCTTATCCGGGCGGAATCAGTATTGATAAAATCAGCAAGCAGGGTGATGAAAACGCATTTAAATTTCCGCACCCTAAAGTTACAGGCAGTAAATATGATTTTTCGTTTTCCGGGCTTAAAACAAGCGTTATAAATACCGTGCATAACGCTAAACAAAAGGGCGAAGAGATAAATGTGGCAGATTTGGCGGCTTCTTTCCAAAAAAGTGTTGTGGATTGCCTTATTCAAAACCTTGAAAAAGCCGGTGTTGATAAAAATTTCAAAAAAATTGTAATAGCCGGCGGTGTTTCTGCAAATTCTAAATTAAGACGAGAAGCAGAAAAATTATGTAAAAAGCATAATTGGCAGCTTTATTTACCTGAACTTAAATATTGCGGCGACAATGCGGCAATGATTGCGTCGCAGGGATATTATGAATTTATAAGCGGTGTTACGGCAGATGAAAGTTTAAACGCATATGCCACAATGGCGATTGATAAACCCTACGAAAAACAAAACTGATAAAAAAATCACAAAAGAATTTAATAATATTATGTGTTATTGTTACATTTTAATGAATTTTGCCGACTGCTATTGAATTTTCACTAAATTTTGATATAATGAGTAAGAATGAAATTGGAAGACTATAATTGTTTTTCACTTTGGTTCAATTTGTTTGTAAATAATTTCAAAGGAGAATAAAGATATGGAATCAAATCTTACTTCTAACAAGTCACTTCTTACTTGGCTTGACGAAAAAGTAGAACTCCTTAAGCCATCAAACATTTTATGGATTGACGGTTCAAAGGAACAAATCGACGCTCTTAAAAAAGAAGCTGTTGAAACAGGCGAAATGGTAAAGCTTAATGATGAGCTTCTTCCTGATTGCTACCTTCACAGAACAGCAGAAAACGATGTTGCTCGTGTTGAAGATAGAACTCTTATCTGCACAACAAAGGAAGAGGATGCAGGTCCTACTAACCACTGGATGGCTCCTGATAAGTGCTACAAGATGCTTTATGACATTGCTGCCGGCTCATATGAAGGCAGAACAATGTATATCATCCCTTATTCAATGGGTCCTGTTGGTTCACCTATGTCAAAAATCGGTATCGAAATCACAGACTCAATCTATGTTGTTCTTAATATGAACATTATGACAAGAGTAGGCAAGAAAGTTCTTGACGCTCTTGGAGATTCAAATGACTGGGTACGCGGTATGCACTGCAAATGTGATGTTGATCCTGAAAAGAGATGGATTTGCCAGTTCCCTGAAGATAACACTATTATTTCTGTTAACTCAGCTTACGGCGGAAATGTACTTCTCGGTAAGAAGTGCTTTGCTCTTCGTATAGCTTCATACCTTGGTAAGAACGAAGGTTGGCAGGCAGAACATATGCTTATCCTCGGCCTTCAGAAGCCAAACGGCGATATTAAGTATATCTGCGCTGCATTCCCATCAGCTTGCGGTAAGACAAACCTTGCTATGCTTATCCCACCTGAAGGATACCAGAGAAAAGGTTACAAAGTATGGTGCGTAGGTGACGACATTTCATGGATTAAGAAAGGTCCTGACGGACGCCTTTATGCTATCAACCCTGAAAACGGTTTCTTCGGTGTAGCACCTGGTACTAACGAAAAGTCTAACCCTAACGCTCTTGCTTCAACAAAGAAGGGTACAATCTTTACAAATGTAGCTCTTAACCTTGATAACAACACTGTATGGTGGGAAGGTCTTGATAAGAACCCACCTGCAAACGCAATTGACTGGAAGGGTAACCCTTGGAACGGTCAGACAAGCGAAGAAAAGGGCGCACATCCAAACTCAAGATTTACAGCTCCTGCTGTTAACTGCCCTTGCATTTCATCTGAATTTGAAAATCCAAACGGTGTTCCTATTTCAGCATTCGTATTCGGCGGCCGCCGTGCAAAGCTTACTCCGCTTGTATATCAGTCAAAGAACTGGAATCACGGTGTATTCGTAGGTTCAATTATGGGTTCTGAAACAACTGCTGCTGCAACAGGTCAAGTTGGTGTTATTCGCCGTGACCCTATGGCAATGCTCCCATTCTGCGGCTACAATATGGGCGATTATTGGAAGCACTGGATTGAAATCGGTGAATCTCTTGATGAAGATAAAGCACCTAAGATTTTCAATGTTAACTGGTTCCGTAAAGATGACGAAGGTAACTTCTTATGGCCTGGTTTTGGTGATAACCTCAGAGTTCTTGATTGGATTATTGACCGTTGCGAAGGCAAGGTTGACGCTCAGGAAACAGCTATCGGTTATCTTCCATATGCTAAGGATATTAACCTTGAAGGCCTTGATATGACAGAAGCAGACCTTGAAAAGATTCTTGATGTTGATAAGGATGCTTGGAAAGAAGAACTTAAGGGTGTTGACGAACTTTATGCTAAGTTCGGCGATAAGCTTCCTAAAGAGCTTTCAGATGTTCTCAATGAAGTAAAATCAAATCTTGATAAATAATTATCTCTTTTGAAACAATATGAAGCACGGTGTAGATTTATCTGCACCGTGCTTTTTTTGATGTTTACATATAGGTTGGAATTTTATATAATATATTTGAAATACTTTGCAAAAATCAATTATTAAGATGTGAGGTTTTATGAAAAAACGAATAAAGGAATTTATTGAATATTATAAAGAATTAGGATTTAGCAAAATCTTTTGGTATTTACTCAGCATTGCGTATTTTATATTTAATATGTGGTTTATGTGGAATGGAATAAATTTTTTTGATTACATTAAAAGTCATTATACTTTGTTTTTTAAAGAACCTTTAGAATTTTTATACCCTTGTGTATATCCGATTGTGATAGCAATAATCATTTTGTTTGAATTCTTATTAAAAAAAGTAAACAAGTTAAGTATTATTTTTAATTATATACTTATTACAGGTTTATTTGGATTTGATTTCTTTTACATGATTAAAATGTTTTCGAAAGGATAAGAAATGCTATTTATAACAATTGGTGAAAATATTCCGGCAACGGCTGAAACAGCAGGAAATGAAGAAGAAAAGCCAAACGGCATTGATGTAGTAGACGGCGGACTCGATTGACTTTTATATAATATATTTGAAATACTTTGCGAAAAATCAATTATTAAGATGTGAGGTTTTATGAAAAAACGAATAAAGGAATTTATTGAATATTATAAGGAATTGGGATTTAGCAAAATCTTTTGGTATTTACTCAGCATTGCGTATTTTATATTTGATATGTGGTTTGTTTGGAATAGTATGAGTTATATTGGTTATATAAAAGAAAATTATATTTATTTTTTTAAAGAGCCTTTGGATTATTTGTATCCTTCTTTATATCCGATTGTAATAGCAATAACCATTTTGCTTGAATTCTTATTAAAAAAAGTAAACAAGTTAAGTATTATTTTGAATTATATATTTATTACAACAATGTTTGGATTCCATTTCTTTTACATGGTTAATGAGTTATCGAAAGGATAAGAAATGCTATTTATGAAACATACAAAAAATATTTGTTTTTTCTTTGAGCAAGTAAAAGTTTTTGTATAAATATTGAAAAGTCAAATATAATTTGATATACTATGTTTGTTAATTATTTAACATAAAATCTATTATAATAATCGGAGATAAAAAATGGCAAATTCACCTAAAATTATAGCAGTTGCAGGCAAAGGCGGAGTAGGTAAAACTTCAATCAGTGCAACTATTGTTAAAATCCTTGTGGAAAAATTTCCTGATAAAAAAATTCTTGCAATTGATGCAGACCCGGCAGTCGGCCTTTCAACCGCTCTCGGCATTGATGTTAAAACTACTATTGATGATATTCGTAAGGAAATTGTTGAAACTGTTGAAGACGGGCAAACAAAAACCGCTATTGAACTTTTGGGTGATGCAAGATATAAAATTTTTGACGCAATAGTTGAAACAGACGGTTTTGCATTTATCGCAGTCGGCAGGCCTGAAAGTGCAGGTTGCTACTGTAAAATCAACACTTATCTTAAGGAAGTAATCAATCTTATCAGCGGTGATTTTGATTATGTTGTAATTGACGGCGAAGCCGGAATTGAACAGATTAACCGCAGAGTTATGGAAAAAGTTACACATCTTCTTCTTGTATCTGATGCAAGTAAAAAAGGTACGCAGGTTATTAACACTATTAAAGATGTTGCCGATAAGCTTGTGATGTATGATGAAATCGGCGCAATCCTTAACCGTATTCCTGATGAAAGTGTAATTAAACTTATTGATACAAACGGTATTGAAGTGTTGTCATACATTCCCGTTGATTCAAATCTTGCGGTGTATGATATTGAGGGTAAAAATATCACAAAGCTTCCTGATGATTCAAATATAGTAAAAGGCACTGCCGAAGCACTTGAAAAAATCGGAATTTTATAATTGTTATGAACTTTTTTGATGAACTTATAGCAAAATGCGAGGATGCTTTTTCACAGCATAATAAAAATTCCTATCATTTTAGCCCTGCAAAGCAGTGGGAGGATACCGGCATAAGCCACATAGTTTTGCAAAGGGATACAGCCTTTGAGCTTAACGGAATAGGCTTTAACCTTGTAACTTCAAAGCCGATAGAAAACAGTGAAACGGCAGTTATCGGCAATGAATTAAAAGAAATTAAAAACAATAGGAAATTTTGCCGAGTGTCAATAATTCAAATTGATGATGTTGATGATGAGCAAAAGGCATATAATCTTATTCGTAAAATTGAATATGTTAAATATCACTATTTTCCGCTTGGCTATATGATACGCACTTCATCCGAAGAGCAAAAAGAAATAGTAAGAGTTTCTAAAAGTGCAATAAAAAAGGGAATATCGTTTGAAAAAATAGGCAATCTTTTGAATTCAAAATTCCTTGAAAATAAAAGCGTAAAAAATGTGAAAACCGTGTTTGTAACAGCTGAAGATTTTGATTATTCACTCTTAACTTCGGTTGCAGAAAAAAACAGCGAAATTACAAAAACACTTAATCATATTATGCAGGGTATAAATTTTGATTGCTCTGCCTGCAATTTGAAACCTATATGTGATGAGGTGGAGGGTATGCGTGAACTTCATTTCAAAAACAGCGGTATGATGTAGAAAAAAGAGCTTGGACATTGAGTCCAAGCTGTTTTTATATAACTTTATATTTATTTCCAAACCTCTTCTGCAATTTCTTTAACAAGCTTAAGCTTTGCCCATTGCTCGTCTTCAGTAAGCTTGTTACCGATTTCGCATGATGCGAAGCCGCATTGCGGGCTTAAGCAAAGTCTTTCAATAGGGATGTACTTTGCAGCTTCGTTTATTCTTGCAATAACATCTTCTTTGCTTTCAAGTTTTGGTGATTTTGTGGTGATAAGCCCCAAAACTACCTGCTTGTCACTTGAAACTTTTGCAAGCGGAGCAAAATCGCCGCTGCGTTCATCATCATATTCAAGAAACAGTGCATCAACATTTTCCTGTGCAAATACATAATCCGCAATTGGTGCATAACCGCCGCTTGAAAAGAAAGTGGAATGGTAGTTTCCGCGGCAAATGTGTGATGTGATTACCATATCGTCTGCCTTACCTTCAAGTGCAAGGTTGTTAACGGTCAATAATTGCTTTTTAAATTCATCTGCACTTAATCCGAATACATCGGCATTTGCATTTTCGCCGATTACAGAACCCCAGGAGCAGTCATCAAGCTGCAAATTGCGGCATCCGGCATCATAAAATTGCTTGATTACATCTTTATATGCTGCTGCAATATCAGCTATCAATTCTTCATTTGTAGGGTAATATTTGCGTGTGCTTTCAATATTTGCAGGTACAATAAATTGCAAGTATGTTTGTGCAGGTGCAGGAATTGTGTATTTTGCAACCGTATTTTCATCTTCAAATTGCTTTAAAAATTTAAAATATTCTACAAAAGGATGTGGCTTTGCTTTGATTTTTCCTACCAAATATGTATCATCAAGCACTGCAAGTTCGGCGTTAAAAGGAACTCCGTTTCCGGTATCCTTATGTTCAACTCCGCCAAATCCCCACATAAAATCAAGGTGCCAAAATGTTCTTCTGAATTCACCGTCGGTAATTGCGTGGTAGCCAAGTTCCTTTTGCTTTGCTACAAGCTTGGTGATTTCATCATTTACGATTTTATCGTATTCTTCTTGTGAAATTTCGTTGTTTTTGTATTTGCTCTTTGCGTCTTTTAATGCCTGCGGCCTTAAAAAACTGCCTACAAAATCATATTTAAACGGTGTTTTTAATGTACTCATTTGAGTTGCCTCCTTGTTATTTGCTGAGTACAGTTTAACACATCATTTATGTTTTGTATAATACATATAACATACGGCTTGTCATAGTTTTAATCTATGGCTACGCATTTCTTTATCGCTTCAATATATGCAAGCGCATATCTTGAAAGCATAATGTTTTTCTTTTTAATAAGCCCGATACGCATATTTGCATCTATGTTTAAAGGCTTTGCAATAATATCTTCACCGTTCAGCTCTTTATCAATAACACCGGAGCTTACGGTAAATCCGTTTAGCCCTATTGCAAGGTTAAACAGAGTTGCACGGTCACGCACCTGTATGTTTTTCGGCATATCAAGCACACTTAAAAACTCCTCGCTGAAATAGAACGAATTGCGCTCGCCTTGCTCATACACTAAATACGGATATGGCTTGAGTTCATCAAGTTCAACCGCATCTTTGCTTGCAAGCGGGTGGTTTTTGCTGATGAATATATGCGGCGAAGCTTCAAATATTTCCTCAAATACTAAATCGTTTTTCTTAAACAGTTTTGTAAGCACTTCTTCATTTTGGCTTGATAAAAACAATACGCCGATTTCGCTGTTGTTATTTGCCACATCATCAATGATTTCGCCTGTTTGAGTTTCACGCAAAATGAAATTATATTCGTCTGCATCATATTTATTTACAACATCTACAAATGCATTTACGGCAAAGGAATAATGCTGGCACGATACGCTAAGCTTCGGCTTTCTGTTTGTATCCTTGCAAAATCTGTCTTTCATAATATCAGCCTGCTCAAGTAAATTGCGTGCATATGAAAGTAATTCTTCACCCTCACGGGTAATTTTAATTCCCTTGTTTGTGCGTGCAAATGCGGTAACACCCATTTCTTTTTCAAAATTGTGTATCGCCGCACTCAAGCTTGGCTGGGATATAAACAGTTTTTCTGACGCCGATGTTATGTTTTTACACTCGGCAACAGTTACAAAATATTTAAGCTGCTGTAAAGTCATATTATTTCAGACCTTTCCTTATGCTTTATGAAATAATTATATATTTCTTTACTTTATATTTCAAGTGTAAAAGATTTATATGATTGAACCGATAATAACTATAAGCGTTATAATTAAATATTTTTTGATTATACACATAAAGTCAACGGTTATAGATAGAAAATATTGATTGAATTTAGGCAATATTCGCGATATAATTATAAAGATGAATAATTATGTCAATGTGAGGTAAGATTTATGTATAATAATATCAGCGATTGGGACAGAATGGTTGCCGGTAAGCTTTATAATTCTGTAAACAAGGATATTTTTAAGCGGCACGCATTAGGACTTACAAGGTGTGACCGTTTCAACAAAATTGCTTTGTGGAGATTTAAAACTAAACAGCGTGCGCTTGAAAAACTTATTCCGTCTGCAAAGGGTAAAGAGTTTGCAGTTTTTGCACCGTTTTACTGCGAATATGGTGTTAACATAAATGTCGGTAAAGGTTGCTTTGTAAATTATAACTGCACTTTCCTTGATGTCGCACCGATTACTTTGGGCAACAATGTTTGGCTTGGCGCAAATGTAACGCTTGCAACACCTAATCATCCTTTTATTGCCGAGGAGCGTTTGCCTGCCGATTATCCCGACGGTAAGCACGACCTTGAATACGCTTCACCGATAGTAATTGAGGATAACTGCTGGATATGTTCAAGTGCCACGATTTGCGGCGGTGTAACCATAGGTGAAAACAGCATTGTGGCCGCCGGTGCGGTAGTAAACAGAGATGTTCCGCCAAACAGTATTGCGGCAGGCGTGCCGGCAAAAGTTATCCGCCAAATTGATGAAGATGACAGAATGAATGTGTGGGAAACATATGAGAAAAACGAAGTTCCGCTTTCGGTAAGGAAAATAAAATCAAAGTCACAAGGACTTGTTTGAGAAATCACTGGATTTTTATTCCGGATTATTTATTTTAACGACAATAATTTGCCGTGCAGCGGTGCGTCAGGTTTTGTTAAGGACCATTTCAGGGCTCGATTCTCTACAACCCGAAACAATAAAAAAGCCATCAGGTATAAATACCTAATGGCTTTTTTGGTACGCTGTCGGTCCCGTCACTCAGTATCGAAAGGTCCACTGGACCTTTCTCCCAAATTTTTTCGCTTTGCTCAAAATTTGGACACTCGTGTTCGAGTCCCTACAACCCTAAGAATAATAAAAAGTCCAAAGTGGACAAATCCACTTTGGACTTTTTGGTACGCTGGAAGGGACTCGAACCCCCGACCTACTGGTTCGTAGCAGTTTAGATGCACATTAAATACGCTAAAAATGGCTATTTTAAGTCTTTTCTACTACACGAAATTTGTCCACAATTTTATTTAGACCTCTACAATTATAACAACTATATTTCGGAAGTGGTCAATATTATGGTCAAAACATAATCAAAGGATAATTGTAAAAAAGATTTATATTGCTATGTATTATGAGATGCATATATTGAATTTTAAATGATGATTCAATAAACATATTAGACTTTGATTATCTGTTTAATACATCATTAATAATCTTATTATTCATAGCATAAATCTTATAAATAATGAATATGAAAACTTTTAAGCCAAAAAAAGCGTATAAAAAATATGCTATTTTTGCCGTGAAAAATTGACTGGTTTTATAAAATTGCACCATGACACAGAACATAAAAACCACAGAAAAAACAGATGCGACAAAATCAAGTGTATCTTCAATAGTATATAAGTTTGAAAATACGTTTTTAAATGTATTATTGTCCATTTTTCCTGAAAAACGTAAAAGAATTTTTCGCAAAACATATATAGCAATATATACAATTACTATTATGGTCGTTATTTTTACTATAAGTCCATCATTTGTCAATTTTAGTTTAATATCCATACTATTTAGCAAAGGGACATTGAATTTGAATGGCAAAATATAGAGTAAAAGCACCACAAACATTATTATGCCACTTATTATGTAAAATATATTTGATAAAAATGGTCTATCCTTTTTTTCCAACAGACTGATAATTTCATTAATCATATTAATCCTCCTTTCTTAGTTAGTATAATTATAAATAAAAAAAGTTATTATTCTCCGAGAAGGAAAATAATAACTTAACTTAATTATAACTTGTTTTTATTATATCATAATAAAAAATTCTGTCAACCACAAAAATTGGTTTCGAAAAGGATAATAGTAATATTATTGACAATATTGTTTTTATTTTTTATTATATAGTTGTAGACTATATTAGTATTGGAGTTATATTTATGAATATCGATTTTGCCAAAATACTACAGAATTCTCAAAGCAGTGATTTAGAGCCAAGGGATATCTTTATGTCTTTGCCTGGAAAAGACAAAAAATATGAGTATCCAAGAGATGTACAGAGTGATGTATGGAAAAAATGGTTTGAATGTAGGAAAAATAAAAATAACATTATAAAAATGAATACTGGAAGCGGAAAAACAACGGTCGGCTTGCTCATTTTAAAAAGTTGCCTAAATGAAGGAGTGGGACCTGCTGTTTATGTTGTTCCAGATGCATATTTAGTTGAACAAGTTTGCAAGGAAGCTCAGACTTTGGGAATCAAGACTTCAACAGATGAAAAGGATTTAAGTTTTATTAGGGGACAATCAATTCTTATAATTAATATTCATAAATTAATCAATGGTAAGTCTGTGTTTGGAATGAGAGGAGTTAATAATGTTGAAATTGGTAGTATTATTATTGATGATGCTCATGCTTGCTTAACTACAATAAAAGACCAATACACATTGCAAATACCAAGAGAGACTGAAATGTATTCGAAAATATTACAGTTATTTTCTGAATCATTGAAAAATCAATGTGCAAATAAGTTTACAGAATTATGCAGGACTGATTCAAGGGATTTATTTATGTTGGTGCCTTATTGGGAATGGCAGGAACACCAAAATGAAGTTTATGAAATAATAAGGGAAAATCTTATTGACGGTGAACCTTTATCATTTCGTTTACCTTTACTAAAAGATCATTTCCAATTTTGTGATTGTATTGTAACAAATGCAAAAATTGAGATTAGTATTAAAAGCATTCCGATCACAAAAATTTCTTCGTTTGAACATGCAACAAGAAGAATATTTATGACAGCAACATTGGCAGATGACAGCGTTTTATCTACAGAATTAGGACTTTATCCAGATGATGTCCCAAATATCATTTCTCCAGACAAAGCTAATGATATAGGTGATCGCCTTATAATTATGCCCCAAGTTATGAATAGAAACATTACAAATGATGAAATTAAACAGCAATTATTAAATTTTTCGAATAATTGTAATGTGGTCATTATTGTACCTTCAAAAAAGAAAGCTGAATATTGGTCGGATATTTCAAATTTAGAGTTAACTATTGAAAACTTAAAAGATGGAGTTGAAAAATTAAAAAGCGGTCATGTTGGCATAGCAGTATTAATAAACAAATACGACGGTGTTGACTTACCTGACGAAGCCTGCAGTATATTAGTAATAGATGGACTTCCACCAATGAATAATGTATATGATCAGTTTGAAAAGAATGCTAACCCTAAAAGTTCGAGGTTAAAATGTGAGCAAATACAAAAACTCGAACAAGGAATGGGAAGAGGAGTTAGATCTAATTCTGATTCATGTGCTGTTATACTAATAGGTAGAGACATTGCTGAAATAGTTTATGCAAACAATGGATTAAACTATTTCAGCAATGCAACAAAGAAACAGTTAGAGGTTTCTGATTTACTTTGCAATCAAATAGATACTCCTAACGCCACTAATATACTTTCAATGTGCAATTATTCAATAAATAAAAACGAAGAATGGATTGCTGCAAGCAAAGCAACATTGTCATCAATCAAATATGATTCAAAACCCCATTTTAACAATTATCAAGTTGCCTTAAGAAAGGCATTTGACTTAGCCGAAAGATCACAGTATGATAAAGCAATAGATACTATTGAACAAGAGATAAATGACGCTGAGAATAAAGAACTAAAAGGTCTGTTATTACAATATAAAGCAGAATTGCAAAATTTCATTAATCAGGAAGAATCACAAGAAACATTACTTGCGGCTAATAGCTACAATAGAATGTTAATTAATCCAATCAAAGGTATAGTTCCTGAAAAATATGCCGCAAAAATTGCAGAACAAGGACGAACTATATGTGATTATATAGCTGAAAATAATTTTACTCCAAATGGCTTTTTGATAAAGGTTGACGGGGTATTAGGAGACTTGCGTTTTAGCTCTGTATCATCAAAAAAATTTGAAGCAGCAATCAAAGAATTAGGTTTAATACTTGGACTGTATTCTACTAGACCTGAAGAAGAATTTGGTTCTGGTCCGGACAACCTTTGGCAATTAGACAATCAACAATTCATGGTAATAGAATGTAAAAATGAAGCTACAACTGAATTTATCCCTAAAAGAGATTGTAATCAACTAAATGGTTCTATAAATTGGTTATATTCACAATATCATGGTATTAATGAATGCTATCCTATTATGATCCATCCTTCAGTTACTTTTTCTCATGATTGCTCTCCTGAACATAGGATACGAATAATTGATGAAGAATCACTAAAAAGGTTAAAGGATGAAGTTAAGAACTTTGCGTTAAGCATAACCAACAAATTCACTTTTTCTGATGTTATGGCTATTACTACATCTTTGAAAAATCACAAATTAATCGGTAGTATGATTGTAGATAATTATACAAAAAGATTTAGAACAAAGTAAAACAACACGGAGCGAACCATGTTCGTTCCGTGTTGTTCCCTTTTCTTAAAGTCTTGTGTTGATAATTCATATATGATAAAATAATTACTATATTATTGTTTTTGATAAGAGGTTGTATTATGTATTTAAAAAAGTTTAAATTAATAAATTTTAGGAAATTTGCAGAAAACGAAAATGAAATTGAATTTACTGATTCACAAGGGATAAAAAAGCCGATGATGGTTCAATTAATATTGCTTCAACTACAACCCTATTGGTTGGAAAGAATAATTCAGGTAAAACAACAGTTTTTGAAGCTTTAGACAAGCTGGTCAACGGTAATTCTGATTCTAATTCAAAAACCAAATTTACTTTTGATGACTTTAATTATGAATACATCAAGAAATTAGTTGAAGAGTATGGAAACGACAAGTATGATGTACTTCCAAGTATTGAATTTGTACTTACAATAGGTCTCGATAAAGGAAAAGATGACCTTATCGTTAATTTAGGCCATTTTATTCCAATAGGTTATGACCCGGATGAAATAAAAATATTTGCAAAATATGAAGTTGTTGAATCGGAAATATTCAAAGAACAAGTAAAGAATGAAATTAATTCAGAAATATACACTGAAGATAATAAAATAGATTGTTTTTATAAATTATCAAAAATAATAAATGAAAACCTTTTAAATTATAAGCTTAAATATTATGATGAAAATGGCAATGAAATCAAAAAATTCAAGCTTAGTAACTTAATTGATTTTTTCAAAATTCAAGCAAACAAAGTCACTACTGATGATTGTCTTTCTGTAGCTTTCAATAGTATAATAACTGCAAGAAATAAATCTGATAAATTTTATGATACGACACTTACAGAATCACACATTGAAGGAATCAACAAAGAATTAGAAGATAAATTTAATACTGCACATACCAATGAAATAAACAGAACATTAACATCAATAACTGACAATGATATTACTGTTAAATTGCGTGCGGATTTGACATTTGAAAAAATTATCAAGAATATAGTTAAGTATGAATACAAAGAAAATAATAACTTTGTTCCGGAAAATCAATTTGGTTTAGGTTATACGAACTTAATGGTCATTATATCAAAGCTTGTTGAATATATGGAGAAATATCCGGAGAGTTCATTTAATAGCAAAATAAACCTTATAGGAATTGAAGAACCGGAAACCTATATGCATCCACAACTCCAAGAGTTATTTATATCCCATATTAACGAAGCAATTGAAATATTATTGCAACAACATGAGAAAAATATAAACTCTCAGATTATATTGTCAACACATTCAAGTCATATTGTTAATAGTAAAATTCATTCCGGTGGTACATTTAATAGTATAAACTATATTTCGGCAAATTGTACTTTTGCATTACACGAAGTACAGTTTTAGGATTCTTGTATATCCCTTGTCTTTCAAGCCATATATGTACTCTGCGATAACCGTATGTTCTGTGGCTTTCTTCCTGACATTCCCTTATCTTATCAGCTAACGGTAAATCTTTATCTGGTATATCCTTTCTTTTTAGATATGCATAATATCCACTGCGAGATACATTAAATAATCTGCACATTTCACATATACTGTATTTGTCCTTGTGATTAAAGATTACTTGATATTTTATTGATGGCTTCACTTCCTTTCTGTAAGCGAGAGAAAATCCCTCATTAACTCATTCTCCATTTCTAATCTCTTGATATATCTATCCTTGTTTGCCATTACATATCTCATTTGGGCAAGCTTATCCAGCTGTTGTATTGATGGTGGTAAACTGCCGTCTTGATTTTTGCACGGTCTGCCTTTCCTATGAATAGCTTGCCATGCTTCCATTAATCTCTTGTTTTTATTGTATCTATATTTGAAATTACGGATTTGTTTAAAATTAAATCCTAATTCTTCTGCTATTTTTCTTGAACTTTGTCCTTTGTTAAATCTTTCGATTATTTCTTTTTCATATTCGCTTATGTGTCTGTAACTTCTTGGCATAAAAATATCCCCCCCTATGGTAGTTATTTTATTCTACCATAGGGGGTGCCTTTTTTCTATTGTCCATTTTTTACGGACTTGTTCAATTAGCAAAAACACTTTAAATTTTAACCTAAATAAAAACACAGACTCTCATTTTATAATAAATTGAGAGTCCGTGCTATTATAATACAAAAAATCAGTTGTTTATTGAACTAAAGTAATCTAAAAAAACTTAAACGATTCAAATAAAAAATCATTTCGAGTCTAATTTTAGATTAACCTTGTTAAGTTTATATTTCCAAAGTTCCATTGAAAATTTTAATATATATTTATTATGATAACGTCCTTGTAAAATATTATTTTTTATCTTTAAATATGGTATTTCAATTTCAGGAAAATCATTAAAATTACCAAGAATTAAATCTAACGGATTCATTTTCATAAGCCTAAAGTATATATTTTTCCAATAAAAATCCATATTTATAGATTTTTCTCTTATTCTTTCTATAATAAATTCAGGTACAATATTAGGAAAAATCTCGTCAAACATCTTAAAATAAAATGCACATAATGGACTCATTGAGTGAATAATACACATTTTTTCAAATTTATTCCAATCAATCTTACTATTCAGTAAAATCAGTGCAACATCAATAAATTTATCAATTTCAATACTCATTCTTGATAAATTATATCTTATATACGGTAAATGTTGAATAGTATGGTAAATTAAAAATAGTATTTGACTTTCGCAATCAAGGACTCGAAAACCGTTATACAAAATACTATCGTTAAACATAATTTCATCATTAATATCTACTATTTTAAATGTATCAAATGAGCCATGAATTTCAATTTCTAAATAATTTAACCCACTTGCAACTATTTCATTATTTTCATTCCATAACACAATATGATGAGTTTTATCCAAATTAACATTAATCATACTGGAAAGTTTTGGCTTTTTTTTGAAGGGATTAATATCTCTTTTATTTATAACTCTATATGTACCTTTTTTTGAAAAATAGTCATAGAGTTTTTTTATATCATCTTTTTTAATTATAACGTCAATATCATTATAAAAACGAGGCTGTGACCAAAATTGCTTTTCTATAAATATACCTTTCAATCCAACTATACTAACATTGTTTTTCGAACAAAACTCAAACAAATCAGAACATTCTTTTTCCATAAACTTATGGAGCAGTTGTTGTTGCTCCTCTTTTTTTAGCAATTTATTATAAGTAATAATATCATATTTTAAATAATATTCCTTTAAAACAGGCGAAAAAGAATTTATCAAGTAATCCCTAAATCCATCTCTATACAAATTTTTTTCTACAAATGCCCTTAACATCTTTTCCATAAATATCTCCTATTTATATTGATTTGATTGTTTTTGCCACAGTTCATTAAATAAACTATTTCTTTTCATTCTTAAATTATCAAACGAATCATCTTCAAAAATATTTCCATTATTAAAAACAAGTATTCTGTCCGAATATATACATGAACACAATCTGTGTGAAATATAAATTATACTTTTTTGTTTTAAGTACTCATTAATTCTTGTATAAAAATTATATTCTGATATGGCATCCATCGCCGAGGATGGCTCATCAAAAATATAAAACATACAATTTTTATTTAAAGTTCTTGCTAATGCAATCTTTTGTTTCTCTCCACCAGAAAAGTTAATTCCACTCACATCATATTCAGTACCCAAATAATTTTCATTTAAATTTATATTTTGTAAAAATCCGCTACAATCTGATGCGTGTAAAATTTTCTCATTACAAACTATTTTATCTTGTCCAGTTATTATCTCATTTAAAGTAAAACCTGGTAAAAAATAATCTTGAAACATTGTTGAAAAATTTTTTAAATAATCATCATTTATTATAGTATTTAAATTCACTCCATTAACTAAAATTATTCCGCTTGTTGGTTTATAAACACCTAATAATAATTTAATAAATGTTGTTTTTCCGGAACCATTTTCTCCGACAATCGCAATTTTTTTATTATTTGATATTTTCAAATTAAGATTTTGAAAAATATAATCATTTGCATTTTCATATTTAAAACAGACATTTACAAACTCTATTTCCTTGATTTCATTGATTCTATTTATTTTATTTTGACATTTAATTTTGCTTTTTTCATAAATATCAATCAATTGAAAATAATATTTTAGATTATTGTTTAAATATATTATTTGTCCAATGCCGTTTGCTATGAGCACACCACCCTGAATTATTTGCATAAATCCGCTAATATATCTTGTTAATTCTCCGATACTAAACAAACCTATATAACATTTCAAGCCAATAAATAAATAAACAAAAAATGCTAAAAAACTTCCTATGATTGCAATAACAGCACCTTGTTTAGCTAAACAACCGCTCTTTTTGTCTAATAAATCAAATGCCTTCTTTTCTATTGTTTGTTTTATAGAATTAATTATAAAATTCCTACCACTAAAAATTCTAATGGATTTTCCTGTTTCAAAATCATTTAAATAATCCCAATAATAATCAAATTTATTTAAACTTTTTATTAGTTTTAAATTAACTTTTGAAGTTTTTTTATTAACAATAGCACTTACAAGACCTACTAATACTATCATAATCAAAGTTATGCAAATCACAATAATTGAAAAATACCTTGATGTAATAAATAAATGATTATCATAAACAAAAAATAATTTTGCTACTATAAAAAAAGTCAAAATAACATTTGTAAATCCACTTACAAAATCATATACCAATTTACAAATCATAAACAATGGATTATTTGATTCATGCTTAATTATCGACTTTTCCTTATTACATATTTTTTTCAATTCATCACTGTCGTAATTTGTTTTTTTTATGTCAATTAAAACATCTGTAAAATACATTTTCTGTTTCAAAAATAAAACTTTTCTACTATTATAAAAACATTTATGAAAAACAGTATTTAAAATATATATAACAGAATTTATTGTTATAAAAAAAACAGTATGTATATATAAACTTTTTTCATTTAATATTAAATCATCAATGATGATTGATATGCCATATATTGAAACAAAAGGATATATAGCAGAAATTAAGCCGTATAAAATTGTCAATGGGAACATTTTTGGCTCTAGTTTCTTTATTTCATATATTCCTTTAAAAAAATTAGAATTTCTAACTTTCAAATAATTTTTGTTGAATTTTATACATTTCATAGTAAGTGCCTTTTTTGTCGACTAAATCATTGTGATTTCCTATTTCTTCTATTTTACCTTCATTAATAACAATTATTATATCTGAATTCATTATGTTACATATTCTATGAGATATAACAATTGATAATACACTTTCTTTAAAAATTGACTCATAAACATAATTTTCCGCTTTAACATCAAGTGAAGCTGTCGGTTCATCAAACAAACTCAATTTTGTATTTTTATAAAAACATCGACTCATTAGCAATCGTTGAGTCTCACCACCTGAAAAGTCTGGTGCCCCATAATTAACTAGAGGAATTAAGTATGTGTTAACACCATTTTTCAAGTGTTTTATTTTATTTAACATATTGGTTTTGTACAAAGAATTTTTTAGAAGTGTTTCATTATAAGCTTTTTCAAATGAAATATTACTAAATAATTTTTCAGGCAACAAATTATCTTTTTGAAACATAACAGAAATATTTTTATTTATCAAAAAGGAATACTCTTCAAATGTAACTTTCACATCATTAATGAGAATTTCACCCGAATTAGGCTGTAACAATCCACATAATATATTTGCAATTGTACTTTTACCAGAACCATTTCTTCCTATAATCGCTATTTTTTGATTTTCTTTAAATATTAAATTTATATCTTGAAGTACAAATTTTTTGTTATATTTATAAAAAATATTTTTAAATTCAATTTTTTCAATTTTTTCAAAGTGATTATGACCAATAGTTATATTACGCTTAAAACGATTTGCATCTTTATTAAACTCAATATAATCTTCATAGGACGAACAAATAAATAGTAAATTAGATTTGCTTGTAAAATATAGATTTAACCATTTTGTTATAACATTAATTAAACCATAATATAAAATAAAATCAGATACACTTTGTTTACCTGATAATATATTTTTTATTACAACTACACAAATTATTAAATCCCTTGAAAACACAAAAAATATTTTAATAACATCTAATTTTAAATCATTTTTATTAGATCTATTTAATTCATTCATGATTTTATTATTGTATTTAATATACTTATTTTTTATTATATCTGTTTCATTAAATACAACAGCGTCTCTAATAAAGTTTGATGTCATTGACTTTCTAAAAATATAATCACATTTAATATTAGGCAAAAACATATTTTTTTTCATTATTGATTTATTAACATGTTGCTTATAATTGAAAAAATATTCAACAATTATAGAATAAACAAAAACAAAAAACATAACAAAACTATTATGAGATAATATTATCATACAAGATAATAAACCAATTATAGAAGTTATCCAATCACACAACACACTAATATATTCACGACTCGGAACTTGATCGCTTTCATCAACATAATACTTAGCTTTTTCATATTTCGTTCTATTATTTAAGGATTCGTAATTACAAACAAGTAGATTATTCAATAATTGTATTTGATATCTATATCTTAGCTTTTCTGACTTCGTAATAACTTTTTCTTTTATAACTGGATTTACCCATGAAATACCAGACATTAATACTGATATAATTACTACTCTAACTATAAGAATTTTTATTCCAACTTGATTAATAATACTATCCATTATAATCTTAGGAATTATTGATAATAACAAAGGATATATTACTGAAAACACAATCTTATTTAATCCTATAAATAACAAACTTTTATCATAATTAAAAATATCTTTAATTATTGATACATTACACATTAAAAAGTTTTTTATATTTAACTTCATTACATTGATCTCCAGCTAGTTTTTAATACCATTATTATAATTTTTATTTTATCAAAACCTACCAAACATTATAAAATTGTTGGTTAAATGTTCAAATTCGTTAACAATAAAAACATACTATCCACTCAATGAATTTGAATAAACTATAAAAAGATTTCGTAATATCAACATAATAAAAAAATTCATACTACAGAACTTTACTGGTTGGTCGATTATATGCAATTAGTTCCTTACCCTATTCGAATTAATTTTTAAAGCACTATTTTTTATATGCATTGTCAATATACTATATCAAATTTTCAAAAATACTGAACAAATTTATATTAAAATCGTTTATTATAAAAAGAAGCATCAAATTACTCAAATATTAAATATTAGAAACATAATTTATAAAACAAATACGATTTTGTATTTTTCTCTAACACTTATAATCCTTTTCCAAATAAACGCAAAAAATTCTTTATAATAAAAACAATTCATTTGATATTTGAATAATTGGAGGAAAATTATGAAAAGAACAAATATAAATAAATTAATAGCACAAAAAATTTTTATTAAAATAATGTTGATATTGTTTTGCATAATTTTTATTATCACATCACTCTTTACTTTTCATATCACCAGAAATGTAAATTTGGACAGTGTACCTAAAAATATAATATTACTAATAGGAGATGGAATGGGTGAAAATCATATTAAAATAGCAAAAGAAAAATTTAACATAGATTTATTAAATATGGAAACACTTCCCCAGAAAGGTAAAGTGACAACATTTTCAAAAAAATTCAAAACAACAGATAGTGCTGCGGCTGCTAGCGCAATTGCAACTGGGAAAAAAACTTATAACAAAACCATTTCACAAAACAAGAATTCATCTAATAATGAAACTATAACAGAATTAGCAATTAAAAATAAAATGAATACAGGAATAATTACTTCAGCATATCTATACGATGCAACTCCTGCTGCGTTCTCTAGTCACACATCCTCAAGAAAAAACTATGATGATATTATAATGCAACAAATCTGTTCAGAAATAAATATAATGATTGGAGCAGGTAAAAAAGAATATGACAAATATGATAATTTCGATAAAGAAAACAAATTATATATAAACAATATAAACGATGCACCCAAAAATATATCCAAAAATTTCATTTGTGCATTTGACAATATAAGTTCAAACAATGAATTAGATAATTCCTTACTTTCTTGCTCAAAATACGCAATAGATGTTTTATCAAAAAGCGATGAAAATTTCTTTTTGATAATTGAGGGTGGAAAAATAGATTGGGAAAGTCATAATAATAATATTGATAACATGATTAATGAGTTATTGGCATTTGATGAAGTTGTAGAGTATTGCCTTAATTATGCAAAAAATCAACCAGATACTTGTGTATTAGTTACAGCTGATCATGAAACAGGTGGATTATTACTACCTAAAACAGGAGAAATAATAAGTGATAATTTATTCACAACATCAAGTCATACTGGAAAACTAGTTGAATACTATTTTTATCCAGAAGGTATTAATGATATGCCATATTTAATTGATAATACTTACATATACAAATTACTATATGAAATAATTTCTAATAACTAATAAATAAACTTATCAAAAGCAGGTATAATATTATGATAGAATATGGTGCGATTTATAATAAATATAATGAAAATCAATTGGATTATATATTTTGTGCATTTAGAAATAATGATTATTTATTTATTTCTGATGCATTAAACAATCGAATAATAAGAATCAACTTACGAACAAATAAATCTAATGAAATATTTATTAATAACTGGTTTCCTAGATGGATCCAACCTATTAATAACGAGAAATTAATTTTTATTGACTCAAAAAAGAAAACAATAGGAGAACTGCAAAATGATCAAATTATAAATGAAAAATATATACCCATGGATAAACCAAAATTTGTGAAATTAACAAGTGCTGGAACTTATTTAGTTGGTGGTAAAGGAAACAAACCTTTAATCGAATATGATGTTAATTTAAATATTATAGGAAAATATTTAAATCCAACATTTAATATTCAATCTGCAGAATATATATATGATAAATTATTAATATGTGATGTAGATAGACATCAAGTATTAATATGTGATAAAGAAGGAAATGTGTTTTGGAGCTACGGAAAAATTCATTGTCCGGGAGAACTCAAAACAGAATTATCAACTCCAAAATTTGCTTGTTTTTACAAAAATCTATTTTATATTGCAGATGGAAAAAACAATAGAATTCTCTGCTTAGATGTTAACAAAAAAATAAAATTCATTTATAAATATGATGAATATCATCAAGGCTTATGGTGGCCTAGTTGTTTACAAAATCAGAAAAATGAGCTGATTATAACCGATTCTGCAAATTGCAGAATTATACAATTATCATTATCAACATTAAAATCAAAACAATTTGGGAAGGCAAAGATCAAAACATTTAATTTAAATAATCCAAGAGGGATAGAAATCTATAACGATGTATTTTATTTAGCAGATACATATAACCATCGTATTCTAGAATTAGACAAGCAATTACAACCGAACTTATTTTTTGGTGGAACTAGAGGTAATAAAGAAAATGAATTATTTTGGCCCCGAGCTATTCGAGTTGTAAAAAATAAATACTATATAGCAGATAGTCGAAATTCGAGAATAATATGTGTAGATAATAAAAAACATACAAAATCAATAATACAAGGCTATACTTATAACAATAAGTTTTACAAATTTAGAGACCCTCACGATATTGATGTCTATGATGATAAAATATTAATTACAGATTCCTCATTAAATAGAGTGATTGAAATTAATTCTTTTGGCAAATGTTCATGGCTTTATGGTCTCAATGGTGAATTAAATGACCCTCATAATGCCAGAAGAACAATTGATGGAGCATTTTTAATTTCAGATACACGAAATAACAGAGTAATAAAAGTATCGAATAAAAATCAAATTATATATAGTATCTCAAAAACCAACAATAATAATTTAAAACTACCTCGTTGGAGTGAAGAAATTGACCAAAACATTTTAATAACAGACTCGGGAAATGATCGAATATTACTAGTCGATCGAAAGGGATTTATAATTAAACAATATGGTAACTCTATCCAAAATTCAGGTTTTAAAATACGAGGACCAAGATGTGCAAGAAAATACAAAAATCATATTTTAATAAGTGATACTTGTAACAATCGTATCATACTTACAGATTTATAAAGGAGAAATTATGACAAATGTTTTAATACTAGGATATGGAAATATAGGAAAGCATATTTATGATGAGCTTAAGACAATGAACCCATATATATACGATCCTAATATACCTCAATATAATAATTATCCTAAAATTAATATTGATATCGCTTTTGTTTGTGTCCCCACCGATTCACAAGCTGATGGAAGCTGTGACACATCTATTGTCGAGAAAACAATAAAAAAATGTAACGCTGAAATAATTGTAATAAAATCAGCCATTCCAGTTGGAACAGCCGAATACCTTGAAAAAAAACACAAAAAACGTATAGTTGTATCACCAGAGTATTATGGTACAACACAACATAGCGATAACTCACCTAATTTTTTAATATTGGGTGGAGATATTAAAGATTGTGTGAAAGTTGCACAAATTTATTATACTATAAAGAATGGTAAATTTAGAATAATATACACCACTTCAAAAGTTGCTGAAATAGCAAAATATATGGAAAACTGTTTTTTAGCTCTAAAGGTAACCTTTTGTAATGAATTTGCAACGGTAGCTTCCGAATACGATATTCCGTATGAGTTACTTAGAGAAGTTTTTATTATGGATGAAAGAATGGGAGATTCACATACATTTGTATTGGAGAATCAAAAATTTTATAATAGTCACTGTCTCAACAAAGATATTCCTGCATTTTTAAATATTGCCAACGGGAAAGCTCCTTTAATTGAAAAAATGTATGAAATAAACAAAGAAAGGAAAAAAAATACTAATTATAATTTAAATTAGGAAGTAATTATATAATGTTAAACTTATTAGATTATAAAAAAATAATGATAATCGGAAATAATGGAAGTGGTAAAAGTTATTTTGCAAAAGAATTATCAAAAATCACAAACATGCCTTTGTTTCATTTGGACTTGGAATTTTGGAAACCTAATTGGGAACATATTTCAGAAAATGAATGGATAGAAAAACAAATTTCAATAACTTCTGGAAGGGAATGGATTATAGATGGTAATCATACGGAAACTATGGAAATCAGATTCAGTCAAGCTGATTTAATCATTTTTTTAGATATAAATAGATTGATATGTTTAAAAAGTGTTATTAAGCGTCATAAAAAAAGCCATGAAGATTTGCCGGATTTTTTAGAACGTAAATTCGATAAAGAATTTTTTAATTTTTGTAAAAGACTTTGGACTTTTACAAAAACACGAAAACCCGTCATTATTCAATTACACAACAAATATCCGGAAAAAGATTTTATAATTATTAAAACAAGAAATAAGGCGAATAAATTACTAAAACAATGGAAGGAAAATTATTATGGAAATTCAAAATAATAAACATCTACATGAAGACTATAATATTGTTATAAAACTAACTACCAATTGTCCTGCAAATTGTAAATGCTGCTCAAATAGAAAACGAGAAATAAAAAATAAAAATGAGGACAATAGTATTTTTGAAATATCATATTTTGACAAAATATGTAAAAATATAAAAAAAATTGGTGGTTCTTTTATATGCTTAAGCGGTGGAGAACCGACTATTGTAAAAAATATAAATGATTATTTTGAAATAGCACACTCATATAATCTTGCAACAAGGATTAATACAAACGGTTGGAACATTACAACAGAGAATTTCAAAAAATGGCTTTCTCTTGGTTTGGAGCAAATTGTACTATCAGTTTATAGTCTTGATGCAAACAATACAAAAAACATTAGAGGGAATGAAAGATTGATAAACAGAGTATATGAAACTTCAAAAATAATAAGTGAATTTAAAAAAAGTAATCACTTCAAATTTATTATTCAAACTGTTATTATGCAAACTAATTATAAAGAAATGGCAGATATATTAGAATTTGCTATACAGAACAATGCTGATTGCTTTTGGCCCTCATATTTAGAAGATGCGATTAATCTTCCAACTGTAAGAATGGAAGAAAACCATATACTTCACTTTAGAAATGAAATAATTCCTAAAATGAAGAAAATAATAAAAAACTATGGGTATATTAATGAAAATATATCATGCGAATCAATAGATAAATTATATAATGATACATACGAAAATTATATATATCACGAAAATAAATTTCAGTGTGATTGGCTCGGAAGGCATTTAACATTTTATCCAAATGGTACAATTTATCCTTGTCCTGGGCATGAATACTTTAGTAGCCCATTTCAAATGAAAATTAATTTTTTAGAAATCAATGAATTTATAACGGAAGAAAATATAGCAAAAAATAAACAATGTAATATAGAAAATTGCAAATATTGTCCGCAAGGGGTATTTCAAGAAATAAGACTTACAAAATAATAAGAAAAGCAAGGATTAAAATGGCAACTTATAACAACTCATTCTTGGCGTTAATATTTAGAATGAAATACATTAATCGCTGGAATTTAATGCCGGTTATTAAGGCTGAAAATTTATCGCAACATTCTTCCGAATGTGCATTTATGTCGCATTTTTTAGCTCTAATCGGCAACAAAATATTTGGAAAATCATATAATATTAACTCCATTACTATATGTGCACTATATCACGATATAACGGAAGTTATAACTGGAGATGTTCCTACACCAGTAAAATACTATAATACAGAAATTGAAAACAATTTTAAAAATCTTGAAAAGATAGCTGCTAAAACAATAATCAATCATTTACCAAAAGAATTACAAAACACTTATAATGAATACATCTATGAAACAAACCTAAGTAATGAAGAAAAAAAAATAATTAAAATAGCAGACAAAATATGTGCTTATATAAAATGTTCAGAAGAAAACAGTTTAGGAAACAAAGACTTCAAACAAATAATGAATTCATTATTTTATGAAATCAAAGAATTTGGTAGTGTTGAAGCTGATTACTTTTTGGAAAATTGTTTTAATTCTTTTTTTCTTTCATTAGAAGAATTGAAAAAATAAATAAAGCATAAGGAGTATTATGAAAAAAGTACTAATAGGGATTTGTGGAATTGGAAATGGACATATCAATAGACAAAAACTAATCATTGACGAATTGTTAAAATATGATGTAGAAATAGTTTTAGCCGTTACTGATAATTGTCGGCGATATTTCAACACTCTATATCCCAAAATAAAAAAAGTAAATATATATGTTCCTTGGATTTTTTGCAATAACAACGGAATCGATTTTAAATTAACGGAGCAAAAATACATAGAACAAAATAAGGATTGGTATAAAACATTTTTGAATTTCTCTATTAAAGTTCAAACAGCATTTAATAACAACAATCCTGACTTTGTTATATCAGACTATGAACCAAATGTCGCACAATTTGCATATGCAACAAATAAACCATTAATTTGTTTAGATCAACATTCAAAATTCCTAAATTTAAATTCCGAAATGATTAATGGTTTTTCTATTAATATAGAGAGAAGTAGACTACTTTATTTTTTCCCTCGTTCTGATCAACGATATGTTTCGTCATTCTTCAAAATAGAAAATAATGAAGACCTTAATATTAAAGTATTGCCACCAATTGTAAAAAAAATAAAAAGAACAAAGATAGAAAAAAATAAAGTTGTGGTGTATTTTTCAACTTATTCAAATAATTCAGTATATTATAAAAGCATACTGAATTTAATTAAAACATGTACCGATTACAAGTTCTATATATATTCAGATATTGAATATCCTAAATATACAAAATTTAATAATTTAGTTTTTAAAAAAATAGGTCCAGAATTTGATATGGATTTATCAAATTGTAATTTTATAATTTCATCATCTGGTCATCAATTGATTAGTGAAGCAATAAATTTAGGCATTCCCCTATATATTTTTCCACTAGATACCTTTGACCAAAACTATTGCTGTAAAATGGTTGAAAAGAACTCGTTTGGTAAAGCAATAAAAAAATGTAATAAAACCGAACTCAATCAATTTATTAATAATATAGATGTTTATAGAAATAAAATGTTAGATTATAAAAGAACAAATTGGAATACCTCTTGGGAGCGTATATTATTCAAAGATTTAGAAAAAAAATTTGGAATAGTAAAACTTTAGCTTATTAAATTTTACTGAGTAATCTGTAATGTTCCTGCGTGTTTGTAGAAATACAAATTATCTTGAAATAATATAAACATATCACATATAAGAGCAAAAGAAAAAATTAAATAATCAGTAATTGAACTTGTGAATCCAACGATATCAAGTATAACATTACAAACAGTGAAAGCATTTTTGAAAACAATTCTCTCACTACTCTTCATTAATATTAATTTGTAATAATACCAAGTGTATTTACACAAAATTTTGAATTCTTTTCTCGGAATGAAACTGCATAGTGCAAAACCAGGACTAAAAAAGTTAGCCAGTTTATTGGGAATCCTTTGAATTATCTCTAACAATTTTAACTTGTTTAGCATTTGCTATTGTGGTATATAAATGCATACTTATCAATAATGTTGAAAAGCGTTTTCTCTAATAGTGTATCTGTACACCTTTTTTTGCGGAGAGAATTATATCAACTAAAAATCTATTGTATACATTTACTCCGCAGCATACTTAGGAAAACTATTTTCAGTCTCATCCTCTAAAAAACATTATGGAGAAAAACCATTTCAAAAAACAAAAATCCAACTATGACTTCACCTGCCGTGCGTTGTAGTTAGATTTTTTCAAAACAATCATGCTAATTTAGTAGCACATTTTTTTAGCACTATTTGCACTGTCGTTTCACAGCGTAAGCGTATTAGAGATTCCATGAAAAATAAACATCGAAAAAAGTAAGTAAACCAAAATCCTTATCGAAATTAAGATACATCATACACTTTCATTTATAGTAAAAACAGAAGAATTCATAACACTTAAAAAAGCAAATAACTATATGACATTTTAAAACAATGTCACAAGAACAAAAAAATAATAAATTAAACCAAAACGGCAATATCAAAAAATATCTTGTTTCATAATTAAAGACTATTTTTGTTGCAAGCATAATCTTGACAATTGTTTTCAAATAAAACACTAAAAAATCACACAAAAGAGATCCAGGTAACATACAACAAATTTATAAGAAAACAAAATTTGTAATATATTTCAATATTATTGACTATATCTTTTCTATTGACAATAGTCACTTAATAACGGAGGTAATAAAGTGGAAAAGCCATTAGTAATATTTGCCACAGCTGCAACTGCAAGTAATAAAACTGCTGAAGAAAATTTAGGATTGGCATATTTAGCTGCAGTTTGCAGAAAAAACAATTTTGAAGTTGAAATTATTGATGGATGGTTAGAAGATTTATCAATTGAGGAAGTTGAAAAAAGAATACTATCAAAAAGGAAACCATTATTTGTAGGATTTTCATGCAATCAATTAAATGGTAGCACAGCAATTGAAATAGTTAACTCATTAAAAAGCAAGGATTATTGTGTTCCATTTGTAGCAGGTGGTTTTGCCCCAACTTTTAATCCGGAAAAGTTTTTAAACTCTGGATTTGATATAGTTTCTATTGGGGAAGGAGAAAAAACAACACTTGATTTGTGTAATCATTTTCATACCGGAAAACCCAATTTCGAAGATATACCTAGCATATGTTATTATAATGAAAAAAAATTACAATTTCATAAAGCCAACATAATTCAAAACCTAGATACTTTACCATTTCCCAGTCGAGATACAATTAGTTATGTGATAAATGAAAAAACTCCCGTTAACATTTCGACATCTAGAGGTTGTATGTCAAGTTGCCTCTTTTGTAGTGTATCAGCCTTTTGGAATTTATGTAATGCGCCAAAATGGAGGGGTAGAAGTGTTCAAAATATCGTAGATGAAATTGAAGAACTATATAATTTAGGGGCACGTCATATAAAATTTGTGGATGACTCTTTTATTGAGTCTCCTCGCGATGAAAAATGGTGCAACGAATTAGCAAATGAAATTAATAAAAGAAATCTTGATATTAAACTTCGTATAACATTAAAAGCAGATAAAATAACTGATGGAATAATAAATGCATTATGTAATGCCGGATGTAATTTATTTGCTTGCGGTATTGAAAATTTCAGTGATACTGCATTAAAACGGATGGGTAAAAAAGCCAATTCTTTACAAAATAAAACAGCTTTAGATATTTTAAGAAAATATAATGTATATGTGCAAATGGGATATATTCTATTTGATTATGGAACAACAATGTCAGAACTTCGAGAAAACTATGAAATGATGAAAAAATATTCATGGACAATATGTAGAGGTATTTTTTCAGAAATGTATGCCGCTAGAGGCACTGCATATACTAAAATGTTAAAAAAGAAAGGCGTTATTGAATGCGTACATTTGGAAAACTATGACTATAAAATATGTGATAAAAAAGTTAGAATGATGTACCACGCCCTAAAAAAATGGCATATTAGTCATATGAGAATGTATAATATGGTAATTGAGCCAATAAATAAACCTAAAGTATTAAGTGATAAAGGCTTAGAAGAATTCTATCAAGTGTATTTACAAGTTAGAAAACAAGACTTAACTTTTATGGGGCAAGCATTAAACTTGGTCGAAAACAATGTTACTGAAATTCAATTAGATGAATTCATAAAAAAATCAATAAAAAATTGCGAACAATGGTTCAAACTATACGAAGAAAAAATTTATGAATTATATAAACAAGAAAAAATAACTTATACAGCGGAAGATGATCCTTTTACTTGTTGACTTTTCTTAAGTGTTCATCTATTATAAGCATAATACTAAAATAAAGGAAGCGAAAAGATGAATTATCAAGATTTAATAGACAGCATCAAATCTTATGGTGTTATTGACGAACAGATATGTTATAATATTTTAGGAGTAAATTCTGATATAATTCACGAAAATGTTATAATTGCACCTTCTTGGGAAATAAACTCACTAATTAATCCAAGTGATAATGAATCTATTAATAACACCAGTACTTTATTTTCGTCATATAAGTTATGGAATGTAAATAGGCACGGATTAAAATTCACATACATAAAAACAGGATTTGGGGCTCCATTGTTAATGGATGCTATATTGGCGTTAGGTAACACTAAATGTCAAAATATAATTTTTATTGGTTCCGCAGGAGCATTAGATAAAAACATAAAAGTAGGCGATATTATTATTCCAAAACTATCATTTTGTGGTGATGGTGCCAGTAGATATATATCTACTGATTGTTTTAAAAAAGATATCTTTTGCGAGAAAGTGTTTCCTGATAGAAAATTATTTAATAAGCTAAAAAATGCAACCATAAAAACTTGTAATCAAACCGATATTAATTGGCATATAGGGATTAATTTTAGTATTGACTCTATATTTGCACAATACTTCCACATAAATAAAATTATAGAATTAGGATGCAATAGTATTGAAATGGAAACAGCAGCAGCGTTCCGAGCAGCCAGTTTAATTAAAATTCCTATCGCAGCAATATTTAGTGTTTCAGATAATACTATAGACAAAAAATCATTAATTAATGGTAGAGAGCAAAACACTAAAGAATATAGACGCTTTGTAAAGAATACTATAATTCCGGAGATTGTATTAAACCTTTTTAAAGAAAATGATAACACACAAAAAAAGAATACAATATTATGAATACGAAATACAATAATTTAAAAGAACTTATATCCAAATCCCAATATCAATACATATTTTTCAATGTTTTTTATACAGTTATTAAATTCCCCTTCAGCAATATTGATCAAATTTATTATTTAATGGAAAAATCCTATAATAAAGAAATAGCCACAAACGTAACATTTATGAAATTAAGAAAAGAAGCTGAAAGCATTGTAAAAAATAGTTCTGTTTATAATAATATAACAATTGAAAAAATATATGATTGTCTAAATCAAGTATTTGATATAGACTTTGATATATGTCAAAAATTAAAAAGCATAGAAGAAAAACTTCTTATAGATTTTAGCTCTGCAAGAAATTTTATAAAAGAAATATATGACACAGCTGTAAAATTCAATAAAAAAATAATTTTTATTCAAAATACTTATTATAACGAATCAACAATTATAAACATATTAAAGTCAAATGGAATTACTAAATTTGATAATATATTCACTGCATCCAATAAACAATTTAATGAGCATTTGACAAATTTATTGGAATTTTCGATAAACAACCTTAAAATAAATCCATATAATATCTTATATTTTTGTAGTGATAATTACAATTTAGAATTGGCGCAATTTTTGGATATAAAGTCTATTTTAATACCAAAAACAACAGATAAGTTAAACAGCTATACACTTAAATCATTGCCTAATTCTTTAATAAATTCTAACTCCTTCATTAACTCATCAGGATATGATTTTACAACATCCATCATAGCTAATAAATATTTTGATAATCCGTTCAGATCATTTACAGAAGGTTCTGCATATAATTGTGATCCTTATTATTTAGGAAGTTGCGCACTGGGAATGCATTTATTATCAATAATCTATTGGATTTTAAAAGAAACCACAGATTATAATAAAATTTTATTTATGGCAAGAGATGGTTATCTTGTAAAAAAAGCTTTTGACATATTAGTACAAACAAATAAAAGCAAAAAAAAGTTCCCCAAAACTGAATATATTCACATATCACGACGTTTAATGATGCCCTATATTATATCGGAATACTCCGATTTACTCAATTTTCCTTCTTTGAATTTATTCAAAGCAACGCCAAAAATCATGTTTGATTTGTTGGATTTTTGTACAAAAGATATAAATAAAAAAGATTTGTCCGCCTTTTATAATGATATAAATTTATCTGAAAACACTTGTTTTGAAAATAAAGAAAATTATTATAAGTTTATAAAAGAATTATATGTACGTTTTTATGATAAAAAAAAACATGAACAATCCAAAAAGGCACTTAATGAATATTTTAAAAACTTTAATAATAATTATATAACATTTGATCTTGGTAATTATGGACGTGTGCAAAGTGCCTTTGTAAAAGCAACAAAAAAAAACATTGATGCGTTATTTCTGTTTTCAAATACAGATGTAAGTATTATTGAGTCACAAAAAAATAATTTTAAAATCAAAACTTTCTATGAATTCTATCCAAATGGTAATCGAAGCTTTAGAGAATATATTTTTTCAAGTGATGAACCATCTTGTATAGGATTAAACAAAATGAATGGTATTTACGAATTAAAATTTGATAATTATAAAGTTCGAGATTTAGCAAAAAGAGAAATTCAACAAGGAGCAATTGACTTTGTAAAAGAATATTGTGAAACATTTAAAAATCATATCGAAGAAATCAATTTTAAAAATTATGAAATGTCTTTACCTTTTGAAACATTTTTGTGCCATCCTAATAAGGACTTAGAAATATTTAAACATTCATATTTTGAAGGGATATTTGATAAAGAAAATATTTTTGATTATATAACTAATTACATAAATAATACACTCGTATAAAAACTTTTTAAATAATTTTAAACAAAAGCAGTCATGATAATGAACAAATAAAAATATTTAATAAAATAATTAATCTCATTTAAAACCCTTATGTATATTTTCTTAACGAATATGAATTTGGTATTTAATATTTTGAAATAATTTGATATAATATTGTCAAATTATAAATATTCGTGGTGAAGTATGAGAATATTAGTTTGTGATGATGAGCAAAGATATTGCCAAATAATAAGTGAATACATTTTGGCAAATTTTGATGAAAACTCTGAAGGAGTAATTGAAACTTTTAATTCTGCTAAAGAGTTAGTTTCGTTCTGCCTAAAAAATGAACCGGATATCTTGTTTTTAGATATTGAGCTCGGTGATTTGAATGGAATTGAGTTAGCTAAATATTTACGCAGCGAGTTCCCTGCTCTGATAATCGTATACATTACTAATCATCCGGACTATGTATTTTCCTGTTTTGAAACAGAACCTTTAAACTTTTTGAGGAAACCAATAGATAAAATTGAATTCAATAAAACATTTCAGAGAATTATCAAGAAGTATACTGAAATACATAAATGTATCCCTATTAAATGGCAGAATGATTCAGTTAATCTTGAAATAAAAGATATATGTTATATTGAAGGATACAACAGGCACTTAGTTTTTCATTTGTTTAATGGCGAAAGTTATGAAGTGGTTGGTAAAATTGATGAAATGTATAACTTTCTTAAAGTACACGGCTTTGTAAAATCTCATCAGGGATTTGTTGTTAATATGCTACATATAAAAGATTTTGGTGAAAGTGAAATCCGTATGAAAAACGGAGCATCTGTTTTGATGAGTGTACGCAAAAGGTTAAAAACTAAAGAGGCATATTCTGATTATATAAACAGGAGATTTTAATGGCGATTAAATACATATCAATTGTTCTCGGTACTATATTTGAAATATATTGTATAAATATGTTTACAAATATATATTTACCAAGAAAAGAAATAGAAAAGTACAAATATTATCTAATATTTATATTAATAAGTATTTTTTATATATCAAAATCATTTTTACTTAATGGCATATCAATGGCAATAGCCTCATTAATAGCTAAATTCTTGTTTACTCAATTGTATGAGTCAAAACAATATGTGAAAATGATAATATCGATATCTTTATCAGTTTTGTATATATCATCCGAATTGCTTTTTGGCGGTGTTTTTATGCTTATTTCTGGAGATAATCATATGGAGATCAATACTTCTCCGGAAGCATATGCAATTGGTACTTTATTATCAAAATTTTTTGTATTCGTAATTATCTTGCTTTTTCAATCTAAAAAGAAATCTATTGCTATATCAAATTTATCATCAAAATACCTTATACAATTAAGTGTATTGCCAATAACAACAATTATAATAAGTATTTTAATGTATCGGGTTATATTAGTAATAGACTCATCAGCCATAAAACTTGTTTTTGTATTTGCTAATATGTTATTAATTTTATCTAATGCAATAACATTTGAAATAATTCGTGTTCAAAACAGGTTAGCAACATCAGAGTACGATTTAAAATTATTAAAAAACAATATAGATGAGCAGACCAGACATTATGAAGAACTTAAATCATCCCAAGAAGAAATAAGACAACTACGTCATAATATGAGAAGTGTTTATATTGGTACAATTGCAGAATTAAAAGCTGGTAAAACTGAAAATGCTATAGAACAATTACAAAGTAATATTGATATTATAGAAAAATCGAGTAAAGTTATTGATACCGGTCATCCTTCGATTGATTCTATAATTGAAAATAAATTAAACAGATGTGACGAATTGAATATACATACAAATTTATCATATCAGTACAAAGAAGCAATCAACATCAATGAAATAGAAATTGCCGTAATAATTGGTAATATACTAGATAATGCAATTGAAGCGTGTTTAAAATTCGTAGACATAGATAGAGAAATCTGGGGTTCACTTACAGTTGATCATCAAAATATTATAATAAACATTAAAAACACTGCTATAGATTCTAATAATTTAAAGACATCTAAAATTAATAAAAAAGATCATGGATATGGATTAAAAAGTATATCCCATATTGCAAAAAAGTATAACGGATATGCTAAGTTTTCCTTTGATAATAATAACTTTACATCATATGTAATACTCAAAAACTAACACTTTCGTATTTTTAATCAACGAATTTGTATAAAAACTATAAATATATAAATTTAAGCACTATTGTAATGATAGTGCTTTTTATTTTGGAGAAATTACAAATGATTGAAACATTAGCAAAAAAAATAACAAATAAATTTATTGACAGTAATATAATTATATATGAAGAAAGAGAAATATATAATTACTGTTTTGAAACAACTATAGTTACAGGAGTAAGTTATATAGTATTAGCTGTATTATCAATTCTTTTCAAAGAATCACTAACAACGTTAGTTTTCTTGCTTTCATTTTGGATATTTAGAAAAACCTGTGGAGGATATCATGCTAATAACTATGTATCGTGCGGTCTCATGTCGTTGTTTAGTTATTTATTTTTAATATTAGTAGTAAAGAGAATAATTATACTTTTTAATGTATCATATGTTTTATTAATTGTTGGATTACTGATTATATTAGCTCTCTCACCTATTCAAGATAACAATAAACCATTTACTGATAAACAGTACAAAAGATTTAAAATAATAAGTAAAGTCTTAGCTACTATATTTATACTTGTATTCACTATACTTGAATTAAGTGGGAAGCATGATCTACTTATTAACAAGTATTATTTCTCTTTTTGTTATGGTATTGATTTAGTTGCTTTAGCCTTACTTATCAGCAAAATAGAAAGGAGTATAAACCATGCAAAAAATTAAAAATTTCATTATGAAATTTGGAAGTTCTTTTGCTGCATTTGCTTTAATTGTTGGAATTGCAACAGCAAATTCAGCTTGTGAGATAATATGGCATCAACCTAAAGAACCTTCGGCAATGGACAAATTCAAATTTTAAAAGAGTACGGAGAGGGCGAATAAAGCTCTCTCCGTATCCTTTGTACTAATTCAATATAGTTATATATTGAACGGTAATATATAAACAAAACTCAATAAACAAGTATAAAAAATCATTTTGCTCTATCCACCGATTATATCGTTTACTGAAATCTTAAACTTTTCTGAAATACTTATAAGTTCGTTGAGTTCAATAAAGCGTTTTTTTTGAAGTATTAAATCTAAATTTTTACTATTTATATCAATGTACTTCGCAAAATCAATTAGGCTCATTCCACTGTTATATATGAGTTCTTTTAAAAAGTGAATAATATTTTCCTGATAAATAGTTTTGATTTTTTTTACTGAACGATATGTCAATTTAATATTATCCTGCAATAAATTTTGCTTTAACTTTTCTAATATGTTTTTTTCTCCAATAATTCCTTGAGATTTCAATTCGAACAGTAAATCTTGGTTATCAAATTTACTGTCAATCAATATTTCTATATTGATTCCATAAATTTTTGAAAGAAGTATTAAAATATCACATGGTATAACTGTCATTGCTTTTTCAAAGGAAGTATACTTATATGATGATATGTTTAAAAAAGAAGATATTTCTTTCTCGGTCAGTCCTAATGTTTCACGAAGAAATTTTATTTTTTGATTCATAACTAAACCTCGTAACTTGGTTATATATTAACAAAATAATGACTAAATGTCAACAAATGACAAATAGGCAATTAAATAAAGCTCTCAAATTGTCTATACTATAGGTATCGGAAAGAGGTGCTTATATGGAAACAGACTATTACAGAAAAGTTATTAAAGAATATCGCAAAGAGAAAAAGCTCTCTCAAGAAAAATTTGCTGAATTATTGGGATATGATACCACATATATGAGTCACATAGAAACTGGTAAAAGAGAACCAAGCGTTGATTTCTTTATAAGATTTTCAAATTTATCAGGCATATCTTTCGATTATATGTTTTGTTGTGAAACTCAATTAGGAGCACAAATAAAGCTTAATGAAATTTCCGATAGAGCGATGAAGTTATTACCAAAAGACAGACAATTTGCTTTTAAAATACTAGATGAGTTATTAGACCGTTTTGAACAAGATACCAAATAATAATATAGAAATAAAAAAAGTGTGATAAATTGTAAGGCAAATACGCAATAATGTTATTTGATTTTTACATTTATATAAGATAATATAATCATTTTTACAAATCGTAAACTGAAAATGCAATATTGTCGAATTTTTTTGAGTTTAATAACACTTCTGAATTTTAACTTAACGCTTTTGCAGTTTTGCTTTTCGTTTTAGAGCAGCAAATCTATGCTTATTTTCATGTATAGATTTGCTGTTTTTATTTTATCTTATTATTTAAATATAATTTGTAGAAAGAGTGTATTCGTACACTCTTTCTTTTGTTTATGGCAGCAATCAATTGCAAGATATCCATAACTTCCGATTTTTAAAAATATTTTAAAATCGGAGGAAATGTGAAAAAGATATTAGAAATATATGATATCAGTGATGACTATTATGATTATCAGGGAAATCCATATATTGTAGTTTTAAATCCACTACTCGAAATTGACAAAGATATTGTTAAAAGGATTTTAAGTTCTCAATATACAATTTTGACAAGCAACGAATGGTTGGATTATAAAAATACAGTAGCTACATTTAATAATAATGATGCAAAACATCGTATGAGAAAAGAACAATCAATTGAATATGCAACATCAAATAAACTAAAGCGAATTAACGCTGATGAAATACACTTTGATAACAATTCAAATGTTGCAAAAGCAATCAATATGCTTTCTCCTCAACCGAAAAGCAGATTTATAAAATACTATATTGATGGTAAAACATATAAAGAAATTGCTTTAGAAGAAGGAAAACATATTTCGTCAATATATGAATCTGTAGAGGGAGCAAAGAAAAAATTTTTAAAATATTTAAACATTTTTGAAAATACCCCCCGAAAAATAAACCCCAGAAATTTCTATTTAATGAAAGGACTTTTCCTTTTCATTAAATAGAATACCAATATCATAAATACTTTGGTTTGTATGAGGGGTATGAAATCGTCTCAGCAGAAAGAATTACTGCGCCATGATCTGTAAAAGGGAGCGAACAACAGTAATGTCTTTTCTCTTTCAGTGGTATGAAGAGATTGCAATGAAAATACAAACTCATAATGATACTTCCGCTATGGTAGCGGGTCGCTTGGAGGGGGCTGGTGAGATTCCAATGAGGATTACCAAAATCCGTTTATGATATTCCTTTAAATCGGGACAGGAATAAATGATTTAAACAACAGTTTTGCATTTTAAACAAGCAAAATGGAATTACTGCTATTTTATTACATTAATGTATATTATTCTGTTAAATACGGAGGCGATGATATGTTCACAGGACAAAAACATAAAGAAAGATTTTTGAATGAGATTGGAACACTAAAACAATCCCATTCGTATTTTAATAGGAAATTCTTATCAGCCTTATATACAATAACAAGTGATGACTTTTTATGGGAAGCTTCAAAGAACTCAATAAAATATAATTACATAGATTTTAATCAAATAAATATAAGAGGCATTAGTGTTAATTCACATCAATTATGGCAATTCGCTAAAAGTATGATTTTAGGTGACAAAATGTTACTTGAAGATATAATTGATAAAGAATTATACAGTGATAAGAATTTTAAAATAATTATTGATGCAATAAAAATAGCAAGAAAAGGATTAAATTTAAACTAAATAAAGTGATAAAGGCAACTGATTCAAGTCAGTTGCCTTTTACTATTTGGAGGTGTTAGTAATAAACGAATTCCTAAAACTTGAAAGAGAAGCTAAACGATATAAGGAGCAGTACCCTAAGGGCACTCGACTTGAACTTATCTCTATGGAGGATCCTCAAGCAGTTCCACCCGGCACAAGAGGTACTGTGCAATTTGTCGATGATGTCGGATCAATCCATATGAACTGGGATAACGGCAGGACATTGGCTCTTGTTCCTAAAGAAGATAGTTTTAGAAAACTCACGGAGCAGGAAATTGAGCAAGAGCAAAATGCTATGTGCGTAGAAGAAACTACAGACGATCTTGCTGATGAACAGTCTGATGGTCCTGTAATGAGTATGTGAGGTGATAAAAGTAAATATAAGGCTGATGCCTTATGGGTATCAAATATCTTGATATGTTTTCCGGAATTGGTGGCTTTAGATCTGCACTTGACAGAGTCGGCGGATTTGAGTGCGTCGGCTTTTGCGAGATAGATGAAAAAGCCAAAGAGACATACGAGGCAATATATGATACGAAAGGAGAATTGTATTTTAATGATGCACGAGAAATCAATCCAAATGCACTTCCCGATATCGACCTTATTTGCGGAGGATTCCCTTGCCAGAGCTTTTCTATTGCTGGAAAGCGAGGCGGATTTGAAGACACAAGAGGAACCTTGTTCTTTGAAATTGCCCGAATCGCTTCCGTTAAAAAACCTAAATATATGCTGCTTGAAAATGTACCCGGATTGCTTAACCACGACCAAGGCAGGACATTTCAAAAAATCATCAGTTCATTGGATGAATTGGGGTACGATGTCACATGGCAAGTGTATAACAGCAAAAATTTCGGAGTTCCCCAGTCAAGAAAGCGATTGTACATTGTCTGCTATTATCGAGAAAAAGTGCAAGGCGAAATATTTGCTTTCCCTGAAGCAACTGCTTCAAATACTGTCCGATGCATCCGAGGAAGTGAAGGTGATAGAGTGTACTCCGTTGATGGTACATCAATTACTCTCACAAGCTCGGCAGGAGGATTTGGCGGAAAAACAGGACTTTACTTAATTCCTGTTATCAGCAACACAAAGCTTGGTTATCAATACGCTAAACCCGGTGATAGCATTGATATTGCATACTTAGGGCAAAAACAGAGGCGAGGTCGTGTAGGAAAGAATGAAGCACATACATTAACTACTACGCCGTCACAAACCTACTATTTCATTGACATGAATGCTGATCCTAAACTCACTGAAATTGCAAGATGTATCACAGCAAGACAAAATTCAGGAGTAAGCAAGCATAAGGGCGAACATTCAGCGTTGCTTGTTTTAGTTGGTGAATTTAATGCGGATGAGTTTTCTGATATATATGCAAGACTTCACGAATTCGTGGAACTTGACGAAAAGGAAAACAAAATTGCATTGCTGATTATTGTTGCCGATACTCAATGCTTTGTTGGTTTTATTCGCAGACTTACTCCAAAGGAATGTTGGAGACTGCAAGGATTTTCCGATGAACAGTATTTGAAATCACGAGAGGCAGGATTCAGTGATTCCCAACAGTATAAGCAAGCAGGAAATGCGGTCACCGTAAATGTAGTTGAAGCACTTGCAAAGCGAATTAAAATAATTGATGAAAGAAACAAAGGAGGTTTAAATGGCTAACGATATACGAAACATTTTAACCATCAGTGGTAACCAAAAATTGATTGACGAAATGCTCAAAGCAATTCAGGTTGATGCGTTTGGCAGAGGTTCTATCGATTTTAAGAAGGTTTTACCGATACCGAAAGATTTGGATATACCCGAAGGTTCAGATACTCGTGAGGGCATTGCTCTTGTTAAGGACTTTCTTGATAAGATACCCAACGAGGATTTGAGTCGTGAGGGTACTTTTGATGATTTCATGGAATATTTGAAGAAATATGCAAATGGTTTGACAGAAGATAAAAAGGAAATATGGAATTTAGGCATAGCAGCAGTTTCAAATATTCACTATTATAACTCGGCTACTTGGTATGATTGGACAATTAAGAATTGGGGTACAACCTCGCTTGCATACAAATACCATAAAAGCGATAACCCTAATGAGCTTAATTTTTTAACAGCCTGGGAACCGGCGAAAGGAATTATCGGTAATCTTTCAAAACATTATCCTGAATTGACATTCACAATCAAGTGGGCTGATGAGGATTTCGGAGAAAACTGTGGAGCTGAAACATATCAAAACGGAAAAGTTGTTTCGAGAGAACTGCCTCATACAGAAGTGTCAGCAGTTGATTTTGCAGCTGATATTTGGCAGATGAGTCCTGCTGAGCGAGGATTGGTTCTCAATTTATCGGGCAACAAATACATTTGCAGTAGTGTTGACGAATATTCCGTAATTGAAATATTCGGAAAGTCCGGTCTTTTCGCAAATGAAAGATTAACTGAGGATGATGTTCCTAAAGGATTACATATTTATCATTTACGGTATGACGATGATAACTGTGAAATGCAAACGCTTGAGCGTAAAGTGACTGTTAATCATGCCGGTTCATTGGTAACAGCCGAAGAGATTGACTTTGGCAATCAAGAATACATTGAACTTACTGATGAAAGCGACTTGAATTTTTTAGGTGTAGACAGTGATTTTGAACATTTGCTGTCTGGTGATATACCTACTTTCGATACTTTAGATGAATATATTAACAAGGATGGTGGTCTTACATATGATTAAGGAAATCAATGAGCTGGATTTGCTCAAAATGAAAGATAAAGAAGGCTTAATTCTTCAAGGTTGCGGTGGTGACCTTAATGATTGGCTTCAAGGAATTAACGAGGATTTCACAAAACGAAACATTCTTATGAATAATTCCAAATTTGAAGATATCTACTCGTTTAAGTCGGGTGAAATTACAAATCTTTTATTTCCACTTGATAATGCAGATGTCAATGTTCCTAAACTTGCAATGTGGCGAATCGGTACGCATGAGGTGTTTGGCGGCACTTGGTTATCAGATTATATTGACAACAGACTTTCTGACAAGGAAGAAGTTGTTAATAACGAAAGCCAAGAAGTCATAAAACCGGATTGCGAGCTTATCGGTCAAGACAGCAATATCTTTAATCTAATGGGCATTGCGGCTCGTACTCTTAGAGAAAACGGTCTTGATGAGCAAGCAAAAGAGATGATTGACAAGGTTACAAACTCCGGAAGCTACAATGAGGCATTATTGGCTATTAGCGACTATGTTAATATTGTAGGTCCAGATGAAAGTGAAGATGAAGGGATGTGTATGGGATGAATAATCTGTTGTGTTTTGTTTTAGGCGTAATGGTCGGCGGTTCTGTCGGAGTCGCTTTTATGTGTTGCTTTCAGCTTCATCGAATGAATAAACTCAATGAGCAAATTGCATCGCTGCAGGCTGAATTAAACAAAAATGGTGATTGTAATGGAACCGTATGAAGCACTTGCTAATCGTGTGATTTCATTTACTGTTGAGGATTATAGGTGGGCACGAAAAATATTGCACCGATATCCAAATCCACAGACAAAATCGCAAAGAAAAAAGTGTGCTGCGGCAAGACGATATATATACGATTTTCGTGTTTGTCACAAATCGGAATATTGGCATATTTTAACCGATGTTGATTTAGATTTGCTGTATAAAAGAGTTGTTGACGAATGCGATAAAAAATACGGAAAATATAACCCTGTGCCGAGACCATATAGAAACAAATAACACACAGAGCTTGCCCTAAATATTATGAACAGCTTTATGTCATGGGTAGGCGGAAAAAAGGCTCTGCGTGAAGAGATTGTTAAACGCCTACCCCTTAACTATGGTAGATATATTGAAGTGTTCGGAGGTGGCGGTTGGGTTTTGTTTCATAAAGAACCTGACAAATTCGAAGTGTATAACGACTTCAATCAAAATTTAGTAAATCTATATCGTTGCGTTAAGGAAAAGCCGGAAGAATTGATTAAATGGTTAGAGTTTTCACTTGACTCACGAGCAGATTTTGAATATATGACGAATCGCTTAAAAGACGATGATTTGTCTGATTGTCAGCGAGCAGCATATTATTATTCATTGATTCGATACAGTTATGCATCCGGCGTTGACAGCTTTGGAAGTCAACCACACGATATGTGGAAGAACTTTCCCCTAATTCGTGCTGCACACGCAAGACTCCGTAATACGATTATCGAAAACAAAGATTTTGAAAAACTGATAGGTCAGTATGACAGACCAATCAGCTTTTTTTATTGTGATCCTCCATATTACAATACCGAAGATTATTATGACGGTGGCGGATTCGGAAAGGACGATCACGAAAGACTTGCGAATACGCTTTGCAATATACAAGGCAAGTTTCTTTTGTCATACAATGACTGTCCTGAAATCAGAGAGTTATATCAAAGACCGGGAATTCTTATTGAAGGTATTACACGAATTAACAATATTGCTCAACGATATGAGGGAGGCAAACAATATTCAGAACTTCTCATATCAAATTACGATACATCGGAACGAATGAAGTCATACTTCCAATTTTCCTTGTTTGATCGTGAGATTGATGTGGACAAGATTCTGTCTGAAAAAATAATTTACCGAGGAGGTTAAAGTTAAAAATGGATAAACAGTATAAGGTAATTGATGACCGAGGCAGATTAACGATACCCCGATCAGTTCGCTTTTTAACCGGCATTACTGCCAACAGCATTGTGAGTCTTACTTTTTCAAAAGACGAGATTATCATAAAGAAAGAAAAAATTTGTAATAACTGTCAAAATGAAAAGGAAGGAAAAGAAACCATTACCCTTGCAGAGTTTTTGAATCAACTACCGGAGGCGGAGCAGGATGCTGCTTTGATTCATTTACTCGTTGAGAGATCAAAGAAAAAAGGAGGATATGAAAATGTCGGACAAAATCCCTCTTTATCGCAGTTCTCTTAATACAGCAAGACATTGTAATGAGGTTGACATTTGGCGTCAAAGTGACTTAGAAAACTCACGCTGTGCAACCGCTCTTCATAATGCAATTGATTGCAACTTTGCCGATAATCACCTGAATACTGATTTCATGAAAAGCATTATTGACGAGTTTGGCTTAGACCGAGTCAGTTATATTCTTGCCTGTAATATAAAAAGAGCTATGCAGGATGCACGATACTCACAGGAAAACAAAAATTGGAGTGAGCTGATTGCTATCCCCGACAGCAATTTGCGAAATGAATATCTCATAAACAATCACCCTGTTCTAATCAATGCACTAATTGATAAAACTCGAATTGCTTTTGATGAGTTACATATGTTTTCGGCTGATGATTGCGAATCAATGGCAGGACAAGAACTTTTAGGCAAAGTATTGCTTCTGAAACCATCTATTCTTGCGGATGAATATAAATCCCCTGACAATCAGTTGTTTTTAGCAACAGCCGGGTTTGGATGTTCTCCAAGTTCTCTTGGTCGAAGTATCTATGGTATCTTTCTAAAGGATAATGAATACACTTCATTCTATCGGCAAGACTTTTTGGGCATAGCAAGAGATGATGTGTTACCTGATTGGGCAAAAAGCAAATTAGAAACGCAAGAGGCTGAATCGTTGGAGACGGTTCAGCAAATGTAAGGAGGATATATGAGAGTAAAAATCTATCAAATCAACGCAGAAAAGGATGAGAATACGAAACGCTTCTCACCATTTTCTTATGCTGAAGAACATGGCGGTGTAAATTCCGACATGTATAAACAAGTGTATTTTGGCGATTTGGATACAGATGATTTAGAGGGTGTGTTTGCTAAGCTTAATGAGAGTGATAAACCACCGCTTTATCAAGGTACCAGCTTATCAGTCAGTGATGTAGTTGAGGTGTTTGACAGTGAAGATTCAAATGCAGATAGCAAATGCTTCTATGTTGATTCTGTTGGATATAAAGAACTTGATAATTTTGATACTTCACTCTGCGAAGAGATGAATGGAGAAAAGGCAGTATATATTACACCGCACCATACACCGCTTGTTCTTAATATGCATATCAATGATTACAAAGATCTCAGCGCCGCTGTCGGCGGTTTGATTGAACTGACACACCCATTTAACGATGAAGCCTGTGTTATCGGAAATGATGAGGCAAAGTTAATTGGGATGGATGGAAATCGTAAAATCGGACAAAGCATTTATGCCGGTCCTATTCTTATTGTCGGTGATAACGGTGATGAAAACTTTATACCGTTAACCGATAAACAGGCAGATTTTTATGCTGATAAATTCAAAGAAATCGAAAACATTTCAGAGGAAGAAGTGCAGTCAGATATGTATTGTACCTTTATTCCTTTGGAAATGAATTAAAGGAGGAATACTTATGTCAACTACTATTGCGGCACGAATTGATCGATTGATTAATGACGAAAGCAAAACCAAGGCTTATGCTACACTAACAATTAATGACACATTTGCTATTCATGGGGTTAGATTGATTCAAGGCAAAAATGGTCTTTTTGCCTCAATGCCCTCAAGAGCAGTAAAGGACGAGCAAGGAGTAACCGAGTACATTCCTTATGCAAATCCGATTACAAAGGAAGCGTCAGATGCAGTTAGAAATTGCCTTGTAAATGCGTATAACGAGACTGTGCAAGCACAGGCAGAACTTGATGATTTGCTAAACTCGGATTTCGAGGAAATCCCGGACGAAGAGTCATCGTTTGAACAGTCCATGTAGGTATGTTTGGTAATATTGCTTAATTAGTCATAGTTCCTTTTTATCAATACTACTAAAAAACGGACCTTCCCCTATATTTCACTTGATTTATTCTCTGTTTAGAGTTAATGTACAGTTGAAAGGAGATAGATACATATGACTAAAAAGTTAATATTAACAATATCGTTTATCGTTTTATCAGCACTCATATTGGTAAGTTGCTCAAACAAAGCCAAAACGCCAATGCCGATTTCAGAAAGCAGTATAATATCCTCAGTTGAAAGTCAGTCCGAAAATGAAGGCACAACAAATACGGAAGTTCAAAAATCGGATGAAACGTCAAAGGAAAAATCTGTTTCTAAAGAAAATGAACAGAAACCGTCTGATTCAACAAAAGGTAATAATAAGAATATTTCAACCTCACCAAAAAAGAACACTGGTAGAACTGAAAAAGAAACACCTACAAAGACAAATGCCAAGTCGGTACAGTCAAGTTCTACAACAATTAAGCAGACAAGAAAAGAAACTACAACCAAAAAAGTTACCACTACCACAAAGCCGACAACAACAAAGAAACATACTACTACTCAAAAATCTTTTGATGTAAACCACTATGTAAGCTATGCAAAGAATTATGCTAAAAGTATCGGCTTAAATCTTGACAGCAGTTGCACGGATTGTTGGGATAATCCTATCAATGCAAATGCCAATTGTTCCAATATTGAAAGAGATATCAAGAGCAGACTGAACAGATATAAGAATGTCGAAGGATTTACTGATGTATGGATTTGGGCAGAAAGCACAGGAAATGGTAACTATAATATTTATATTGGCTATGCTTAATTAAAACTAAAAATAACCATTGTTAAAGCACATCGTTTTTCGGTGTGCTTTTTCATTTTAAGGAGGAATTATCTAAATGAAGAAATTTATAAAACGAAGTACATCATTGTTTCTTGCAGTATTGATGTGCTTTTCTTCTCTTATTGGCGTAACTGCAACGGCGCACGCTGCCACTAAGCAGGATGTATATATTATTGACCTGCCGAGAGGTAAAGAAACAAACAAGGAACATTGGGGACATCCTGCATACGAGCTTATGAATGGTTGGAGCACCTTTAACACGGACTATGTAACCGTTAAGGCTATTGGCGATTATGAGGGCGATTCCTGTTACTGTATCGAACCCGGTGTTTCACTATATACGGGAGATAAACTTTCAAAGGAAGCAGAGAGCTTTTGGGATAATTATCCAAGTAAATATAATAAAACAATTGATCCTGACACAATAAAAGTTTATCTCGGAAGAATTATGCAGTATGGTTACACAGGCAAAAACTCAGTAGATTGGGTTTCTACGAATTCATCAAAAGCTGATGATTGTGCTAATCATCTTGCAACGCAACTTCTTGTTTGGGAAACGGTAATCGGAGAGCGTGACGAGAATTTCAACCATGTTGATGCTACTAAACATGGCAAGCACAATATTAAAGAAATCATTTCAAGCAAACATCCGCTTAGAAGTAAAATTTTCAGCCACTATTCTCGCATTGAAAAAAGTGTAAAGCAGCATACAACTGTTCCGAGTTTTGCAAGTAGAAGTAAAAGCAAAGCAAGAAGCGTTGAATTAAAATGGAACGGTAAGAACTACAGCGCAACCATAAACGATACAAACGGAGTGCTTTCAAACTATGATTTTAGCGGTAGTGGACTTACATTCAGTAAATCCGGTAATTCGCTTACTATCACAGCAGAAAAAGCACCAAAAGATGATGTGCTAATTACTGTAAATAAAAAGAACAGTCAGCGTAAAGCCGTTATCACATGGACTGATGAAAAAATCGGACCGCAAAGCGGACAGCTGCAAGACATCGTTACTTTTGGGCAGTCGGTTTCAGACCCGGTAAAAGCATACTTAAATGTTAAAGTTTCATTGGGTAATGCTAAGCTGATGAAAGTCAGCGAAGATGGAGAGGTTTCCAATGTAAGATTTCATATAAGCGGTAATGGCATTTCTAAAGATGTAACAACCAATGCCAATGGTGAAATAAACATTGCCAATCTTGCACCCGGCAATTATCAGATTTCTGAATATACGGATGTCAAATATGTTCCGCAAGAAACACAAACAGTAACCATTGTAAGCGGTCAGACAGCTTCCGTTCAGTTTTCTAATGTTCTTAAAAAATTTAGGGTTAATGTCACAAAACAAGACTACGAAAAAGGACACGCACAAGGCGACGCAAAACTCAGCGGTGCAGTATATGGTTTGTTTAAAGGTAATGACCTTGTCGCTCAATATACAACTGACCAAAACGGTTCATTTACTACAGACTATTATGTTTGCGGAACAGATTGGACAATAAAAGAAATCAGTCCAAGTGAGGGATATTTGCTTAATGATACGGTGTATAAGGTAGGTGCAGACCCGAAAGATTATACAGTTGAATACAATAACGCACCCGATATGACTGTTATGGAACAAGTTATCAAGGGTAAAATCAGCATTATCAAACATACGGATAACGGCGATACCAAAATTGAAACACCCGAAAAAGGTGCGGAGTTCCAAGTCTATCTTAAATCGGCAGGTTCTTTTGTAAATGCCGACAAAGACGAACGAGATACTATTGTTTGTGACGAAGACGGCTTTGCAAGTACAAAACTACTTCCGTATGGAGTATATACAGTTCATCAAACCAAAGGCTGGGCAGGACGAGAACTTATCACCGATTTCGATGTCTTCATCAATAAAGACGGCAAGACTTACAAATTCCTTATCAACAACAAGAATTTTGAATCGTATCTCAAGGTAGTTAAGCTTGATAAAGAAACAGGAAAGCAGATAGCTTACGAGGGTGCGGCATTCGAGATTTATGATAGTGATAATCACAGAGTTACAATGCAGTACACCTACCCTCAAGTAACTTCGGTTCATACTTTCTACACCAACAAAGAGGGATATTTAATCACACCTGAAAAGTTGCCGTATGGTGATTATACTCTTAAAGAAGTACAAGCACCATATGGATATGTTCTTGACGATACTCCGATTCCGTTTTCTATCAGTCAAGAAAATTCATCAACCGATACAGGCGTTACCGTAGTAAAGGTTAAGGCACGAGATGTTGCACAAAAAGGTGTAATCAATATCACTAAAACAGGTGAGATTTTTTCATCTGTTGAAGAAAACAAAGGCGTATACACTCCGAAATACAGTATAAGTAATCTTAAAGGAGCAATTTTTGAAATCTATGCTGCCGAAGATATAACCACTCTCGACGGTACGGTAAGATATGAGCAAGGCACTTTGGTTGATACTATCACAACCGACGATGACGGTGTGGGTAAATCAAAAGAACTTTATCTCGGTAAATATACAGTTATTGAAAAGACTGCACCAAACGGATATGTTCATAATGCCGCCAAGTATGATGCTGAACTCACCTATGCAGGACAGAATGTTTCCGTTACCTCAACCGACATTTCGGTGTATAACGATAGACAAAAGGTTTCGGTTTCACTTAAAAAGATTATGGCAGAGGACAAGACATTCAGTATTGGCAATAACGGTGAAATTACTTGTGTAAGATTCGGTATTTATGCCGATGAGGACATTAAAGCAAGCAACGGCGATGTTATTCCAAAAGATGCTCTTATCACTTTTGCAAATTGTGATAAAAATGGAAGCATTGTCTTTGATTGTGATTTGCCGGTAGGCTTTAAGTGGTACGCAAAAGAAATCGCAACCGATGCGCACTATATCTTATCCGATACAAAATATGAGTTTGATACCGAATATCAAGGTCAGGACATAAAGGTTATTGATATTAAAATCAATAACGATAAAGCTATCGAAAACAATCTCATTTATGGTTCTGTTAAAGGCTTAAAAATTGACAGAGAAACGCAGGAAGTAATCAAGGGTGCAACCTTTGGTTTGTTTAAATCGGATACTACCGAATTCACAAAAGAAAACGCAATCTTAACTGCTATCACCGATGAAAGCGGTATCTTCGCATTTAACAATGTTCCTTTCGGCGAATACCTTATAAAGGAACTCAAGCCAGCCGACGGCTATCTCGATAATGAAGATGTATTTACTGTAACAATCAAAGATAATGAACAAGTGGTTGAACTTACTGCAATCAATGATAAAGTACCCGAACTAAAGACAACAGCAACCGTTAATGGCAAAAAGGAAGTCATCGCAAAAGGTGAAATAACCATAAAAGATACTGTTGAGTACAAGCATTTAGTACCTAATACCGAATATGTTATCAAAGGCACATTAATGGATAAAGCCACAGGCAAGCCGTTTATGGTGAAAGGTAAAGAAATCACTTCGACCGTTAAGTTTGTACCCGATAAGGCAAACGGCAAAGTAGAAGTCACCTTTACTTTTGACGGTTCGGCTATTAAAAAGGATACCAAACTTGTAGTGTTTGAGACGTTGTATTGTAACGGTGTCGAGTTAACCGCTCATGCTGACATTAACGATGACGGACAAACAGTAACGATTAAACCGTATATTCCTCATAATCCAAAAACGGGTGATGAGAGGAATATCGGTACTTGGATAGGTCTTGGCGGTGTTGGACTTGGTGCGGCTGTTGCCGTCCTTGTACTTAAACTAAAAATGAAAAAAGATGAGGATAAATGATGAAACGAGTATATATTTGTGCTCCGCTTTCAGATAATCCCAATCAAGATGTAATAAATGCTGTTCGTTTTGGCGAGTATGCTATGAAAGAATGCGGTGCGGCTCCTGTCGTTCCGCATTTTTACATCTTAATGACCAATCCCCAAAGTGATAAAGAAACAGAACAACGAAAACTTGCTGATTTCAGTCTGATTTGGATGATTGATGAACTGTGGGTATTTGGGGATTACTGGACGGATGAAATGGTGGAAGAAATTTCACGAGCAGAAATGCTCAAAATTCCAGTCAGATATCATTCTGACGATAAAGTCAAATCAATTTTGAAGAAATACGGAGGTATTCTAAATGAACAAAGTTATAAATAAATTCACTAAAAAGCAGTGGGCTGTTTTTGCCGTTGCACTTGTATGTGTATGTCTTTTTACCGCAACAACAGTCTATGCCGCCGGAGATGTTTCAACTGCAATTACAAGCACTTGGAATTCGGCGAAATCTCAAATAAAAACAGTTGTAAACAATGTTGTCTTTCCTGTTGTCGATACAATTCTCGCCGTTCTTTTCTTTGTTAAAATCGGCACAGCGTATTTTGATTACAGAAAACACGGTCAATTTGAATTTGCGGCTCCTGCTATTCTTTTCGCTTGTCTAATCTTTACGCTTACAGCTCCACTTTATATTTGGGGTATTGTTGGTATGTAATAATATTACGAAACAGAATATATACTCGACAAATAAGCATCAAATATTTAAAATCAGAAAAAATTTGCTATTATCAAGCTATAAAAATATTGTAGAGGTAATAGCCAATGAAAGATGTATTAGATATTCTATATGATTCACAAATCCAAACCAATGCATATAATCGAAAAGTCAATACCGAAATCAATACCATTAAGTCAAAAAAAGATGATGCCGAATCAAAATTCTCCTGCGTCTTATTGGAAAATCAAGAAATATGTTTCGATGATTTTATGGATACTATAGATGAGTGTTGTGACGATGTGCAAAGAGCTATATTCAAAAAAGGCGTAGCTATTGGAATTTCAATTATGCAAGAAGTCATAAAACAGAATGAAAAAAGCAGTGATACTCCTTTAAGAAAACTTTTTGAAAATATGTAATGGTTTGTTTTTATATAGATGGTTGATTTATTTCAACCATCTTTTTTATTGGAGGTGATTATTATTTTTGATTGGTTAGGAGATATAATCTCCGGTATGGGTGATGCAATCGGAAATGCCTTTTCGGGTATTTCCGATTCAATCATTGATGCCATTCTAAACAGATTTATTCAATGGCTTTTTAAGTCAATATATGATGGGATCGCTAATTTCTTTACGCAAATTTCAAATATGGGTACAGAGATTTTTGATTTGTCATGGGTACAAGCTGTTGTTAAATTGTTCTCTTTATTCGGTTGGAGCCTATTTGTAGTAGGTGTTGTTGTATCTGCATTTGATCTTGCAATCGAATATCAAACCGGCAGAGCAAATATTAAAACAACTGCACTTAATTGGATTAAAGGTTTTATGGCAGTTTCTTTATTTACGATTACGCCAATTGAGTTATACAAATTTTGTGTTTCTTTGCAAAATACATTTGCTAAAGACTTGGTAACGATAGCTGCAGGCGAGCAATATATTTCTCTCGGAAGTCTTGCTACAAAAGTGCTTGTTTCATCGTTTAATCCCGGTGGCACAATGATTACAGCAGGACTTTTTGAACTTATAACGCTGATTGCATTAGGATTTTGTGTATTTAAAATCTTCTTTGATAATATTAAGCGTGGCGGAATACTGCTTATTCAGCTTGCCGTAGGTAGTTTGTATATGTTCTCTATTCCAAGAGGTTACGGAGATGGGTTTAACAATTGGGTGAAACAAGTATTTGCATTGTGCTTAACTGCCTTTTTGCAAACAACACTTCTATTCCTTGGCTTGCTTTCATGGAGTACAAATATGTTACTTGCTATTGGTATTATGATGAGTGCGACTGAAGTTCCGAGAATAGCACAGCAATTTGGATTAGATACAAGCGTTAAAGTTAATGTTATGAGTGCAGTTCATATGGGTACTTCTGCTGTTAACCTTGTTAAAGCAGTTGGTAAGTAATATTTATTGTTTTTAATATTGCAATATGTTATGATGAACATATCATAATAGAAAGTAGCAATAGTCATGAACAAGTATGAAAATACAGAAAAAGAAAATGAATTTAATGTTGAAAAACTTGATGTTTCAATCAAAAGAGGCTTGCAAGATATTAAAAATGGTAAAGTATCACTTGCCTCTAAAGTTTTCGATGATATAGAAAGGCAATATGGATTTTAATAATATATTAAACAGTTAACGCTCGTCATTGATGGGCGTTATTATTTTATCCGAAATTCAGGAGGAAAAATGAAAAAACAATATATTTATCCGCAGAATATGAGAGCGTCTGCAACCTTGTGGCTGTGGTCATTAAAGGATTTTGTTGTAGTTATAATCGGTGCATTATTTTCAGCTATTGTATTGGCAACAACAAAACTGATGATTCCGGCTGTACTTGTCGGAACATATGCTCTTTTATCAATCCGTGCGGACGGAACAACAATGCTTGATTTCATTAAATATGGAATCAAGTTTTTTATTTCAACACAGCAATATTACGAATGGGGTTTGAAAGACGAAACACTCCCCAAACAGAATAAAACAAAAGTAGGTGATGAAAATGGCAAAAAAGAAAAGTAAAAATACGGTTCAAGACCTTATTGGTATTGAAACATTTACAAAAAGAGGTATAAAAACAGCTCACGGTGAGCTTGTTTATTACCTTATCAGTCCAACGAATATTTCTGTTCTTTCAAAAGAAAATATCGAAATCAAAATATGGCATTTAATGCAAGTGCTATCGGCTCAGCCTAATATTGAAATCTCCTGCATTGATTCATGCGAAAGGTTTGATGATAATAAAAACTTTATGCTTGATCGACTGGCTAATGAGCAGAATTCAAGTGTTAGGAAATGTCTTGAAAAAGATATTGATTATCTTGATAACATTCAAATTGAAATGTCAACAGCTCGACAATTCATGATGGCTGTTCGTTTTAGAAAAGAAAAAGAAGAACAGAAATTCAATCAGATTAACCGAGTGGAAAAAGCAATTGCCGAACAAGGCTTTGAAGTTAAACGAATGAATAAAGATGATATTAAGCGCTTTCTTGCTATTTACTTCGGAGCTTCAATGCAGGGCGAATTGATTCCCGATGTTGACGGAGAGGATGGATTTGATGAAGAAAAGCTCAAAAAGGCGGTGCTATAAAATGATTCAAGTGTTTTTAACTGTATTTATGATTGTTACATATGCATTAGCGGCTGCGATACTTACTTATGTGAGCATTTGCAGTATTGAAGATTCAAAGGATCAACAGCAATTTGAAACAATTGCTAAATCCATTGAGGAGCAAAACGAAGATGGAGACACAGACACCACGAATAAGGTTTATGATTTAATGCTTAAAAATAAGGATTGTGTCGGTTGGTTAAAGGTTGTGGATATGGATGTCAACTATCCGGTTATGTTAACCAAGCAAAATCCAGAGTTCTACTTGCGCCGAGATTTTAATAAGGAATATTCATATATGGGTACGCCATTTATGGATGCCAACTGTAATATCGGTATTTCAAAAAATCTCATTATTTATGGTCATAATATGAAGAATGGTAGAATGTTTGCACCACTTATGAAATTTAAGAATAAAGAGTGTTTTAATAAACACCAAATCATTGAATTCATCACACCTAATGAAAAGGCAATTTATCATATTGTATGTGTTGCTAAAGTTAAGTCTGATGATTCATGGTATTCGTTTATTGAAAATTCGGGTGAATCCCATTACAACGAAAAAATTAAGGAGCTGTATTCAAAATCGTTGTATCACTCAGATTATGAATTTGGTTACGATGATGAGTTCTTGACATTGTCCACTTGTGAGTATTCTCAAAATGACGGAAGGCTTATCGTTGTAGCTGTTAAGGAAGGAGCGAACAGTAATGTTTAAGAAAAAGAATAAAGAATTAACCGAAGAAGAAAAGGAAGTAATTCGTACAAAATCATTTTTTGATATGATACTGCCGTCTACAATAAAATTTTCAACAGACCATTATGTATGCGGTGACAGTTACAGATGTGTATGGGCAATCAAGGAATATCCGCCTACTACGGAAGAACTTGCTTTGTTTTCAACTCTAGCGGACAGAAACAATTTAACTATTCATTTGTATTCTCGCATGGTTGATGCTATTGAGCAAAGGAAAATCATACAAAATGCTACAAGAAAAAACAAACTTTCAACTGGTTCAAACGATGTTCAGGAAAACATTACAGCCGAGGGCAATCTTGAAGATGTCGTTAATTTGATTGCAGAGCTTAGAAAAAATAAAGAGCCGTTGCTACATTGTGCTGTATTTCTTGAATTAAAGGCTGACAGTATGCAAAAACTTCGTGAGTTGCAATCCGAAATTCAAATGGAACTTACAAGGTCAAAGATGTCTGTTGATAGGCTTACACTAAGACAAAAGGAAGGCTTTTTAACTGTTTTGCCTGTCGGATACAATATCTTTAGAGAACAGTTTGAGCGTGTACTCCCTGCAAGTTCGGTTGCGAATTTGTATCCATTTAACTATTCGGGCAAAACGGATCCTAAAGGCTTGTTTATCGGCAGAGATAAATACGGCACAAATATTCTTGTTGATTTTGATAGGCGTGCCGAAGATAAAACCAACTCAAACTGTTTGATTCTCGGCAACTCCGGTCAAGGCAAGTCATTCCTTTTGAAACTCATTCTTACAAATTTCAGAGAATCGGGGAAAAGAGTTATTTCACTTGATCCCGAAGCGGAATATGAAGAATTGACGAAGGCTCTCGGCGGTTGCTATATCGACTTCATGAGTGGCGAATGTATTATCAACCCTCTTGAGCCTAAATCCTTTGGCGATGCCGATAAGGAATATGACCAATTTACACCCGAAGCATTCCGCAGAGTAACAAGGTTAAGTCAGCATATTGCCTACTTGAAAGACTTCTTCAGAGCATATAAAGACTTCTCGGATGAACAACTTGACACATTGGAGATTATACTTTCTAAATTGTATCAAAATTTCGGTATAACCAACTATACCGATTATGACAAGTTAAAGCCAACAGATTATCCGATTATGGAAGATTTATATGCTCTGCTTGAAAAGGAATACAAGGGTTATCAACATAATCAAAAGAATATTTATCGTGAAGAAACATTACAAGAACTTTGTCTTGGACTTCATTCTATGTGTGTAGGTACAGAGTCAAAATATTTCAACGGTCACACAAATATTATTGATGATACTTTCCTTTGCTTTGGTGTTAAAGGTTTGATGGATACTAACCGCAGACTTAAGGATGCAATGCTTTTTAATGTTCTTTCGTATATGACAAATGAATTGCTCGGCAAAGGCAATACTGTAGCTGCTATTGATGAATTGTATCTATTCCTCACTAATATGACGGCTATTGAATACATACGAAATGCATCAAAGCGTGTTCGTAAAAAGGAAAGCTCGGTTATCCTTGCAAGTCAGAATATTGACGACTTTTTAATTGAGGGCGTTAAGGAATATACAAAACCGCTTTTCTCAATTCCGACACATCAATTTCTGTTTAATGCAGGAAGTGTTGAACCAAAAGTATATATGGATGTACTGCAAATTGAAGAGTCTGAATTTGAGAGGATTCGTTATCCCGAACGAGGTACTTGTCTATTCCGTTGCGGTAATGAACGATACTTACTTCAAGTAATCGCACCTGAGTTTAAGCAAAAAATGTTTGGAAAGGCTGGCGGAAGGTGAAATAATTGTGGACATTCTTTTATAAAAAAGATATAATGATTGTAGAATAAATAATCGACAAATTAGAAATTAGGAGGTTGTTTATCTGTATGGATACACTGAAAATAAAAAAAGTGAACAAAGGTACAAACTTATCAGATAAACTAATCTGTTTTGTTGAAAATTTCTCATGGGAAGACGTAAAATACCATATGTTGGGTGAGCTCCAGACATGGACATTTACGGATTGGGAAACTCCATTTGCGGCAATAGTAAATGACCAGATTGTAGGAATAGCCTACATCCGGAAGGAAGACTATTATCCGTTACCTGAAATATATCCATGGGTATCAGGTATTTTTGTGGCGGAAGATTATCGTGGACATAGGATTAGCGAAAAACTGATTTTCTTTGCAAATGAGTACGCAAAGAAAAATGGATTTGATAAAACATATATTCCATCAATACATGTAGGATTATACGAAAAGTATGGATATCGTTATCTCAGGGATATTGTTAATTATGGTAATGGAACAGACAGATTGTATGTTAAAGAAATATGATATGAGGGTTCAACAACTTCTAATATGTTTCAAAAACAAAAAACTGAATTAATACAATATAATCCGATTGATTTCCTTAATGAATTTCAATCGGATTTTTCTATTTTAGGGGGGGTGAATCTATATGAGTGCAGAAGTTGCTGCTGTAAAGGCATTAGCCACAGTTGCATCGGATAAGCGTGGCAGAGTGACAATAGCAACTATTCTTTGTTCAATCCTAATGTTGTTCTTTCTGCCTTTAATTGTGTATATGGGAATAATGAGCAATCTCGGTGAGGTGAAAATTGATACCGTGCAGTCACAGGAAAGCATAGTACAGAACATGTCAGCAGAAGAAAAAGCAAAACTACAGCATGTTGAAAATGTGATGAATGAGATTTCAAAGGAATGCTCAAAGCGAAAACTAAAAAGCATTGTAAGTAAAAAGGCACAGGCGGTTTACGCTTGTGCCTTTTATGATGTCGAGAAGTCTGATAATGATTTCATTTCAAAACTTGTTGATTGTTTTGAACAGGCACAGGACGATAACGAACTGCTTAATATGCTTAATTCCGCTTTCGGTACGAATATATCAGCCGAGGATTTCAGTCACTTAATGTCTGTAATTTCAAATACTGTTATCGATATTGATTTGAGTAACACGGATAAGAATAATCTTGATTTAGTTAAGTGGGCACAAATGGCTTATGATAATAAATGGGGTTATGTTTGGGGTTCACACGGAGATGTATTAACTTCAAGTGAGCTTAAAAGGCTTAAAAAAGTTTTTGGCGCTAATGTTACAGATAAGGAGGATTATATCAAGTCACATTGGCTCGGAAGACGAACTTCTGACTGTGTTGGATTAATTAAAGGCTACGGCTGGTATGATGAAACAAGCGGAACTATTAAGTACGGAACAAACGGTATGAAAGATGTAACCGCTGATGGTATGTTTAATGCTGCTGTTGAGAAAGGACCTATAAGTACCATGCCTGATATACCCGGTATAGCGGTATGGCATCAAGGACATATAGGTGTGTATATCGGAAACGGTTATGTAATTCACGCAGCAAATACATATGATGGTGTAATCAAAACTCCGATTACTTCAAGCGGTTGGACACATTGGCTTAAAGTTCCGTATATTAACTATATTGAAGAAACGGAGGATAATCCAAATTGAATATTTCAAACGAGAGGCAAAACGAAATTCTCGGCAATGCTCTTGATTGGTTTTCAGAACATTATGAGCAAGAAGAACTGCTCAACATATTGCACGATAAACTTGGAATGACTGATAGTGAGATCGATTTCTTTGGGTTCGAGTTTGATAGCGATATTGAAGATGAAAAAGATCTCTCAATCGTCCATTTTCATAATGATGACGAAGATTATTGTTTGATAACTGATGCACCATTTTATCTTTGGGAAGCTGCTAATGCATATGTTAATACAATTAAGGATGTTAAAGACCGATGGAGTCTTGACAGTATTGCCGAAAACATTGCTGATGGCACGATGATAGATGAACGCATTTATCCGATACTTTGTAAGTCAATGGCACCGGATGGAAATATTGTATCTGTGGTTGACTTTAATCTTTCGGACAATGAATTATTTATCAAGTACAACAGAGATGATTTTTGGTATAAGTTTCATCTTGACGATATTTGCGATGCATATAATCAAGCAACATCAACACCGGGATTAAGTCAAGTAATGCAAAAGCGAATGTTTGTTGAAACCATTGCTGAAAAGGATTTACAGATAAATCCAGATGAGACTAATGCTTTAGGCATTCCAAATATGTAAACGAAAAGCGGTATCAATCACGATACCGCTGATTTTTTATTAAGGAGGTATTATTTTGGTTATAAATACAGTTATGAGAAGAAAAGATACTCAAGTTGATTTGCAAAAATGTGTAGTAGAAAAAGCAATTGAAATATCACAGGCGGAATTTTCGGCTTTGTGTAATGGCTTGCTTGAAGATAAGGATTACATATCAAATTATAAAGATCTTATGAGAGTTGACAATAATGGTATAACGCATTGTCTGCTTGTTTTAGGCTCTGATACCGAAGACGGAATTCTCATAAACAGCGAAGGCTATAATTATGCTCGTTATTCAGCATATATTCCTAATATTAGGCAAAGCGTAACACTTGAACAATTCCCGGCTCTTGAATCATTCAATAAGCGAATGATTGATGTAACCAATAGCATAATGAACCAAGCAATTGCAAGCTGTGAAGAATCGGGCGATCCCGAATACAGAGTTGATATTAACAAATACAACCGAGTCGGAGAACCTGCCGTGTATCCTGCATTGATTGATGATATGCTTAGGGATTTAGGTAATGTCGATGAAACAATTCTATACTCCGATAGTATTGACTTAATGCTTAACAGTAAAGCAATTGACATCCCTTTTGATTATTCCGATGAGGATTTTACAGACATTGAAATTTTATGCGCAAGACATGTACTTTGGCTTTATGGCGGTGAAGGTGAAAAAATGGATTTAAGCGGTAAGGCATTTCTGAATGTTGATTTTTCGGGCAAGGATTTGAATGGTGCTGATTTTGAGAATTGCAAGTTTTATCACTGTACTTTTGATAATGCGTCGCTTGTTAACTGTAATCTGCAAAATGCGTTGTTCAGTAACTGTTCTCTGTATAATGTAACAGCTGAAGAAGCAGAATTGCAAAATGCACGATTCTTTTCTTGTAACCTTGCCAAGGCATTTTTCACACATAGTAATTTCAAGGAAGCTGTACTTAAAACCTGTCAAACAACAAGTTCGAGTTTTATGAATTGCTGTATTGAAAATATTGCATTAGAGGAAACGGACTTACCCAATGATAAAATGTTTGACAGCGAATTAGATTGGATTAAAAATGATATTCCGGATTTTGAGCCGAATATGTGAGGTGACAGTTATGGATAACTTGAATAAAAAGGCAAGGCTTATTGATGATTGGTCTTGGGTTTTATATGAAGATGGTTCGGGACACATTGAGAACTCAGAAGGTAAGCAATTTTGCAGTTTCGATTATACAACACAAGAGGTTAAGGATTTAAATAACCGATGGCAATTTATGAATGAATATCCATACAGGACTCCGTGGGAAATGTTCAAGACCGATGTTGAAAATACGCTTGTTTCAAATGGTCTTGCTTCATATAACGATATTGTAAAATCAATTGCCAAGTTGGAGGAAAAGCTGAATATCAACAAGGATTTTCGATTATTTAATGGCAATCAATTTGTCGGTTGGAAATCATATTATGATTTGCCCAAAGTAGAAAAGGCATTATCGGATATGGAGGCTGCAATGAAAACTACAAACAGTTTTGATCTTTCAATTGCAGACAGATTATGCGATTCGTATCCTGTAGAGGCGGTTTGTTCGATGCTTACAGACAGCCAAAAAGAAATATTGATTTTGGGCGTAGAGTTTGAGCGCGATTTCGGTAACGATGTATCTGAAAATCTATATGGGATATATAAGGCAATAACCGATGAAAATACAATGTTAAATGATACTCAACCTGAAATGACTATGTGAGGTGATATTATGAAAAATGCAATTGTAACAATACAATACGATGAAGAAAAATTAACTACACTAAATCTATTCTTAAAAAAGAAAAATGTTGATTTGAATTCGGAAATGACTAAACATTTGGACTTATTATATAACAGATATGTGCCGTTGCAAGTTAAAGAGTTTTTCAACATGAAAAACAATGATACAAAATAATTAAAAATAAACAAGGAGACAAAAAATGAAATACAAAGGTTTTAATGTAATTGTTTTTGTATCTACAAAAGTACAAAAATTTGATTATGATTCAAAAAAATATCAAACGTATAATGGCTTTAATTGTTTTATATATTCAAATTATGATGAAAATTGTTATACCCCATTAGATTGTTTTGATTTAGCGATTGGAATTGATATTAAAGAGAAAAAGTATTTTTGGGTTGAAGATTATATTAAAAATTATATTGATGATAAATTTGACGAATTGAAACAATTGGAAAAAGAGTATTTTTTAAATAAACACAATTGAATATATAATTAACAATTAGGGAGAAATAATTAGATGTCATAATTTATGTGATTTAATTATATAGGATGATAAGAATGGATGATATTGCAAAAAAATTGATTGCTCGTTGTTACAAAACCGATGAAGAAATAAATATTATTGATTTTGAGGAATTGTTCAATGACGAGATAATTGATAATATTTATTTAAATAAATTGATAGATGATTTGAATATGCAACAAGAGGTTAGAACGTGTGGTCTCTTAAAAGATTCAATATTTATTTGTTTACATAAATTTGATGATACAGGAGGAATTGTTGAATAAGAATTTTTATCAAATGCCAAACAATATATTTGCTTTTCATATGAATAAATATGAAATTGTTGTTTATTCGTATCTTGTGTGCTGTGCGGGAAAAAAGAAAGAATGCTGGCCCAGTCTTACTACAATATCAAAGGTACTTGGAATATCAAGAGGTACAGTAGTAAAAGCAATTGACAAACTTGTACAACTTCGGTTAGTTGACAGAGTGCAAGTTATGATGGAAAACAAAAACGGAATGATGGTTATGCGAAATAACCATTATTTTATTTTGCCATTTGAGGATGCTTGGCAATTATATATGAACAATGGTATTCATTATTGAACCCATAATAGTCGCATTTGAAACGGTAATATAACAATATGAAGTAAATAACAAATTATACAGCCTTGTAAGACGATGTTTGCGTACTTTTAATGAATGTAAAGGTTGTGCCCGACAAAAGCAAAAAAGCCGCTTTTGAGCCATTCGTTAAGATTTGATAATCCGCCGAATTGTTAGAGTTATATTCGTCTGATTCTGTGCAGGAATAAGGGACTGCGCTGTAAACGCAGTCCCTGTTCACATCGTCGAGCAATGCTCGCCGATTTTCAACAATTAAAATATACGCTGTTGAAAAATCTATTAAGCGTAGAAAAATGAAAATATGCAATAAAGGCAACAATAAAAACGTATGCCGAAAGGGGTGTAGTAAATATGGAAATTAAAGATTCTCCTTTTTCTGAAAAGGGTCGATATTCATTGTGGCTGTCTAATGAGAATATAAAGAGGGCGGATATGGTTTATCCACTTGACCGTTGTAAAAGCCGTTCGGAATTTATAGACAGAGCAATACGATTTTACTGTGGATATGTTGAAAGCAGTATCGCAGAAGATTATATAGCAGATGTATTTGTGCAAACATTATTTCCTAAACTTGATAATATGAAAAAGGATTTAATAAAATCTGTATATAATATGGCTCTGCAATTATCAATGCTGATACACTTTGAAGCTACATCTTGTGATTACAGTGATGAAGAATTAAGACAATTAAGAAACAAGTGTATTGTAGATATAAAAAAAGCTCAAGGAGTAATAGATTTTGAAAAAGCAATTCATTATCAGCGAGGTGACAAATGAGTCAACTGATTGTTAAATGGAGATATATGAGTCCCGATTCAAAAGCCAATGCAAAAAACTTAATAAAATATATTGCTAAAAGAGATGGTGTTGAATTCACTGATGAATGTTGGAGAGGAAAAAAGATTACTAAATATCAGGAAGAATTGATTAAACAGTTAATAAATGACTTCCCCTCTGCAATTAATTCAGAAGAATATAAAGTGTACTTTGAAAAGCAAACAAGGGGTTCTGCCTCCGATTTAATTACACAAACACTTGATTACAACTTGGATATGGTTGCAAAAAGAGAAAACTATGTTGATTACATTGCACACAGACCGGGAGTAGAAACATACGGCAAGCACGGATTATTTTCAGATGTTAATGTTCCTGTTGATAATCTTGATAAAATTGCAAACCGAGTTGCAAATCAAAACGATAATGTTCATACATATATTATTTCGCTTTCAAGAGAAGATGCTGTTAGACTTGGATATGATAATGCGGAAAACTGGATGGGATTGATTCGGGAAAACAAAATGAATTTTGCTAAAGCACTCGGCATACCTTACTCTGATTTAGAGTGGTATGGTGCTTTCCATAATGAATCATATCATCCCCATGTGCATCTTGTAATGTTTTCAAAAAGTCAAAAAGCATTTATAACAAAGGAACGTCTTGAAAATTTAAAAATGAGTTTATCAAGACAAGTCTTTGCTGATGACAGAATTGAGATATATAAAGAGCAAAACAAAATAAGATCTCAAATGAGTGAAACCGTGAAAGATAAAATTGATTTGCTCATTTCTTCAATCAATAATGGGAATTTTCAAAATGATAATATTGAAAAGACATTGATTGAATTATCCGAATCACTTGAAAATTACAAGGGCAAAACTGTATATGGTTATCTTCCTCAGCCAATGAAAAAGAAGATAAATTACATTATTGATGAACTTGAAAAAGATGAAAACATCTCTGAATTATATAATCTATGGTGTAAATACAATGATAAAATAGTAGAAATGTATCAGCAAACAAAAGCCGAATACGTTCCGTTATCTCAAAACAAAACCTTTAAACCATTGAAAAATATAATCATTAGAGAAGCTCTTAATATTTGTTACGATGAAATTTCATTTGATGATATTGAAGATGAGGATGATGAACCTATTGATGAATACACGGGCAAATCTTTTTACGAAAACCATCCTGGACTTTATGAATATCAAATGGCAAAAATGTGTTTGAATACTAATTCGGAAAGTTATGATGTTGTGCTCGGCATAAAATATTTAAAAGAGTCTGCTGATTTAGGATATGAATTTGCAATTTATAAGTTGGGCAAATTCTATATTGATGGTGAATATGTAAAAAAGGATTTGCACAAGGCTGAAGAATTATTAACAAAAGCAAGTGATATGAATAACTGCTATGCACAGTATAGATTGGCAAAATTATATCTTAATAATAACAGTGATTTATTTGATTCAGTTAAGGGATTAGATTATTTATTCAAATCAGCATCAAATGGATACAAATATACTTTTTATCAGCTTGGCAAAATATATTACAATGGAAAATATATTAAAAAAGATATAAACAAAGCTATTCAATATCTAATATTTGCCGCTGAAAAAGATTGTGAATGTGCCGAAAAACTTCTTGAGTATATAAATAATAACAGCAAGGAATGGCAGAGATACACTGCTATCCTTGCTGTGTTAAACGATTTATCTAAATTGTTTAAGAAGGAGTTTGATAATATGTATAAACTTGCTCCTCGCACTGATAGAAAAACACTTCAAAAAATCAATGAGAAAAAACAAGCTATGGGATTAAGACAATGAATATGATTCGATTTTCTTTTGATATAAATTACCGTTTTTGTTATCCCCTATTGCATAATAAAAGTTTCTTGCTTTAAATTTAAATGATTTAGGAGTATCTTTTCCAAATGAAAGAGTAATAACATTTTCTATTTCTTTTAATCCTCTTTCTTTAAATGTTTTTTCCTTCCCTGATATTAAATATTGATACATGTGAACATGTATCATATGGTAATGAGCTTCAACACTTGTATTATCAATAAGAAATACTGATGATAAATATCTGTATGCTGATTCAATTAATTGAGTTGATGTATAATTGATCTTTAATGCTTTTAATTTTTTGTCAACTTCACTTATATCTATAGTTGACAAATCCTTATATCTACCATTGTTATCACTGTGAATTTTTATTATTCTATCAAAAATTTTTAAAATACATGATGATAAGCAAGTAAGCGTTTTTATATCTTTTGAATCTAGTTTGTAAGCCATTAAATATTGATTATATGCCTCAAATAACTTCATTATATATTCACTAGTATGTCCTTTTATATAATATTTTATGTAATTTTCAATATTAACACCATAATTTCTATAATCTCTAACATATCCAGTATTCAAATTATTGCCATCTTTATCTAAACATGCATTTTTACTATAATCATATGCCTTTTTAGCGAACTCTTTTTTCTCATCAATATTTCGATTATTACACATATTATGAAAAAGCTGATAAATATAACCTAAAACATTGTTAATATATATATTTACAGTTTTATCGTTGATTTTATATTTTGTTATTATTTGAAGGTAATTATTTTCTGCTTCAAGTAAAAACTTTCTTGCAGATGCATATTCGTCGATACTTTTATGATATAAACCATAATAGTAATTATAATCTGCCAGTCTGCAAGTTATATATGATCGAATAAATCTCCGTTCTTCATCATTTAGACTATTGCTTTTTAAATCAATTTCTTTTTTGAACATATCAATTTCATTTTTCAATTTATTCAAATGGCTTTCCATTAAAGTGGAATTATTGTTGCCATAACTCTCTATTATACTTTCAAATGATTTTTCAAAAAAGACAATAAATTTAGTAAGTTTATAATTTAATACATTTGAATGTTTTTGGGTGAATTCATTAATAAAATAAGTGTTAATTCTATCTTCTTGTATATGTGCATTTTCAATAGCAATGATATTGAATTGAGTATAATTATCACTAAATTCATTTAAATCGGTCTGTGTTTTATTTGCTTGTTCTTCTAGTTCTCGAATACTATCTCTTTTTATAATGTTATAAATATTTAAACCTATCCAAACACTAATTGCAACACCAATAATCTCTAATCCTAATGATAAAAATTGATTATTATATGTGTCAATGAATTTATTTATCAATATAATCGTATCGTTAGTTATACCTTTATCATTATTCATAGTATCAATAATTTTATTAGTAATGCTTGTTTCAAAACAAAAATAAGATACTTGAAAAGATATAACCAAAATCAAAATAACAACTGGAATAATATATAGAAAATTCTTTTTGTCTATACTATTAAACCAAGATTTTATATTTTTCCATTTTCCTTTATACTTACACATATGTAATCTCCCCTTAAGATAATTTATATGCATAAGATACAAAAAATGGATAAATATGTCAAATAATTTATATTTTTAGAAGGTGATAACATGCAATCTAACATAATATCGTTAATTATTGCAGGGGCAGTGATGGGATTGGTTTTTCTTCTCATCACTGTTTTTTCATACATATACAGTTTGAACAGTATAAAAAGTAAGACAGTTGGCGACGGACAACATGGCACAGCCCGTTTTGCGACAAAAAATGAAATAAGAAAAACATATAAGGAAATTCCGTTTGAAGTTGAATTATGGAGAAACGGAAAAAATCTTCCAACAATACAAGGAACACTTGTCGGTCAGAAAACCATAGGCGGAAAAACAACTGCACTGATAGATGATGGAGATGTTCATACTTTGATGATTGGTGCTGCCGGAGTTGGTAAAACGGCATATTTCTTATATCCTAATTTAGAATTCGCATGTGCCTCAGGAATGAGTTTCATAACCTCGGATACCAAAGGTGATTTATACAGAAACTATGGAGAAATTGCAAAAAAATACTATGGATATAATGTATCAGTTATTGATTTAAGAAATCCAACAAGATCAGATGGATTCAATCTTTTGTATCTGGTTAATAAGTATATGGATCTTTGGAAAGAAAATGAAGATGAAATTTCCTACAAAGCTAAGGCTGAAAAATATGCAAAAATAACATCAAAGACAATTATATCGAGCGGTAGTGACACTTCTTCATACGGACAAAATGCATACTTTTATGATGCGGCAGAAGGTCTGTTAACAGCATCAATTCTATTGGTATCTGAATTTTGTCCCAAAGGAACTCGTCATATAATAACTGTTTTTAAAATTATACAAGAACTATTGAAAAAGGAAGATTCGAGTAAGAAAAATGATTTCTCAAAAATAATGGATTTACTTCCGGATGAACATAAAGCAAAATGGTTTGCTGGAGCAGCACTTAATACATCTGATCAATCAATGGCGTCGGTTATATCAACAACACTTTCAAGGTTAAATACATTTTTAGATAGTGAAATGGAATCAATACTTTGTTTTGATACTTCATTAGATGCAGAAAAATTTTGCAATACAAAATCAGCCGTATTTTTGGTTATGCCTGAAGAAGATTCAAGTAAATATTTTATGATTTCTTTAATTGTTCAACAATTATACAGAGAAATCTTATTGGTTGCAGATGAAAAAGGCGGGAAGTTAGACAATAGGGTTATGATGTATCTTGATGAAATGGGAACAATACCGAAAATTGAATCGGCAGAAATGATGTTTTCGGCTTCAAGATCAAGGAGAGTATCAATAGTTGCAATAATACAATCATTCGCTCAACTAAATCAAAATTATGGAGAAAATGGTGCAGAAATTATAACTGATAATACGCAATTGACTATATTCGGAGGATTTGCACCTAATTCTAAATCTGCTGAAATTTTATCAAAAGCAATGGGAAATAGAACGGTTATGTCAGGGTCAATAAGCAAGAGTAAAAATGACCCTTCGCAATCATTACAAATGATTGAAAGACCACTTATGACACCTGATGAATTGAAATCAATGCCTAAAGGACAATTTATTGTAATGAAAACGGGCTCGAATCCAATGATTTCAAAATTAAAACTTTTCTTTAAATGGGGTATAAATTTTAATGATACATATAAGCTTACTGAAAGAGAAAAAGAAAAAATAAAATATTCAAATAAGAATGAATTAAAACAAGAAATATTAAACAGATATCCAAGAACTGACAGATTAATTAAAACCGTTAATAACAGCGATACACCATATAGTTATACACAAAAAACTAGAAGAGCACCAAGGTTTGATAATTATTAAAACATTTATGCATTTTTAAGTAACAATAATATCCATTAACCTAAAGTTAAAATTTTTTATGCTAAAATATCTTATATAATAAATAGAAGGAGGTTATATAATGGATAAAATTAGGGACCTTTTTGAGGATGTAATTTCTTTTTTAGAATTCGTCTTTATAATATTATTGCTAATTTTCGGATATCCTTTTTGTAAAAAAACACTAAAAGAAATTTGGGAGCTAATAATTAATCATGAACAGTAAGAGGAGGCAGATAAATGCCTCCTCTTTTTTAGAAAGTAGGTGATAAAAATATATAAAAATTTTGAAGAAGTTCCAGTCTTTATGACTGTTCCACAAGCAGCAGAAGTTTTGGGCATTTCGGCAGTCAGTTTATATAAATTAATTCAAAATGATAAAAGCTTTCCTGTAATCAGTATAGGAAGAAGAAAGACCATCCCTAAAGAGCAACTGAAAGTTTGGATTAACAGTAATTGTAAACGATAGTTTGTAATAGTTTTGTATACTGAATATGCTGGATAAATGACCTTCTTTGTGATATTGTGGTCTTGAAAAAAGAAAGGAGAATCATTATGGCTAAAAGAAATAATGGTATGGGAACACTAAGAAAACGAAAAGACGGCAGATGGGAAGGTAGGTTTAATGCTGGAGTAGATGAAAATGGTAAAAAACAAGTGAAATATATACTTGCTAAAACTAAGACCGAATGTAATGAAAAATTGGAGAAAGCAATTAAAGAGTATGAAGAAGCACAGCTGATTTTAAATCGCTGTGCTTTTCTTAATAATGCTAATCCAACACTTGAGGAATGGTATGAAATATGGATGGAATCATTCTGCAAAGCGAGTGTAAAAGAATATACAGCAAACGGATATAAGCAATATTTTAATGCTAAGATAATACCCAAAATAGGAAATATTAACATTAAAAATTTAACTACAGTTGTATGTCAACAATTTTTAATGGACTTATATCAAAACGGAAGAATAAGAAATACTAAATCGAAAGGTAACGGATTGTCGGTAAAAACAGTCAAAGATATTAAAATCGCACTGCAAACCTGTTTGCAAAAAGCGGTAGATGAGGAACTTATACCAACTAATCCTTGTAAGAAAGTTCAGTTACCAAAGGACGAACCCAAAGAAATGCAAACACTGAAAGCAAATGAACTTGCGGCATTTCTGCAAGAAACAAAGGATTCCGGTTGCTATGAATTTTATCTGCTTGAAATCACAACAGGCTTACGACTTGGTGAAATACTTGCACTAACTTGGGATGATCTTGATATGAAAAACAAAACTATATCCGTAAACAAGCAAGTGCAGAGAATTAAAAGTGAACTTAAAGCGACAACTCCTAAAACAGCGGCGTCAATTAGAAAAATCAGTATATGTGACGAGTGTTTAAATCAATTGATTATTTTAAGGAGCAGACAACGACTGAATACAAAACTGATCTTTCCGTCACCAATTACAAATGGCTACAGAGATCCATCATCAATAACACGAAAATTGCACCGAATGCAAAAACGTGCAGGTGTACCACAAATACGTTTTCACGATTTGCGACACAGCTTCGCAACCTTATCGCTTGAACAAGGAATGGATATTAAAACAATATCACATATGCTCGGACACACCGATGCAGGTTTTACAATGAATACTTATATGCATGTGACAGATTCAATGCAACAAACAGTTGCAAACGCTATGGGAAACCTGGTCGCAGAAAAAGAAAATGAAAAACGCGCAAAAATAATACAGTACACAGCATAAAACAGAGAAACAGGCAGTCTTGATGTAAAAATCAAGACTGCCTGTTTTTTCTTTGAAAAGCAATGTGGTCAAATTGTGGTCATGTGGATTATTTTTACAATAAATATGTTGTAAATATTAACAAGAAAAGCAAATATGAAGATTTTAATTTTCGGATAAAAACTTTATTTATTATTTGATTCATAAATTCAATTTGAAAAATTATAAAAAGTAAAAAGTCCCGAAAACGCAGTGTTTACGGGACTTTTTGGTACGCTGGAAGGGACTCGAACCCCCGACCTACTGGTTCGTAGCCAGTCACTCTATCCAGCTGAGCTACCAGCGCATACCAATAAAATATATCAACTTATTCAGTTGTTAACAAAATGTCCACAAGTCGACCTTGTGTTTCGTAGCCAGTCACTCTATCCAGCTGAGCTACCAGCGCGTATATGTGTTGCACTTTTTGTGCTTTAATACTATAACACAAATAAAATAGAAATGCAACACTTTTTTTATTTTTTGTAAGGATTATTTGAAATATATTTTTCGAGTATATCACCGGCGAGTTCTACAAGTTCAGGGCAAGGGCGCTTTTTGTAATACTCTTTTGTGCGTTTTTCGGCAATCGGTGAATCCGGCCCCGGCTTTGAAATGCCAAGAAGTTCACGGCATATAATTGAACCGTTTTCTTCTTTATATTCATTTGCTACTGCCTGAACCCGCTTGTAAATATCGGATTTTTCGTCATCGTAAAGTGCTGAAATCACGAAAGTCATTCCCGAAACAGCACCGCATACTTCTCTCATTCTGCCAATTCCGCCGCCAAAGCCGATTGTAAGCTTTGCCACAAGTTCTTTTGGCATATTCATTTCATCTGCAAATGCCACAGCAACTGCTTGCGAACAGTTAAGTCCGTTCATAAAATTTTCTCTGGCAATTTTTCCTTTTGTCACGGTAAACACTTCCTTAATATTATTCGCCGAAAACGATGTCACTGCTTGTACTTTCGGCTATGGTAGTATCAGGAGCTTGGGTTTCAACAGGGGTAAATACCGCCGAAAAGCTTGCGTTTTGATTTGCTGTGAATGAATATTTTTCACTGCTGCTTACTTTTATTCCGTTAGAATACCAACCGTCAAATTGATAGCCTTCATCAGCAGTTGCAACAAGAGTTACGGTTTTACCGTTTTCATACTTACCGTCACCCTGAGTTTGGCCACCGCCGCTTGAACTTGTGTTTATTATCCAAAGGGATTTTGTGGTTTCCTTTGTGGTTTTTTCAGTGGTGGATTCGGTGGTTTTTTCAGTAGTTCTTTCTTTTGTGGTGCTGCTTCTTGAAAGCTCGTCCCTCTCGGAAACCTTGGTAAGCGGTGTTGTGGTTGAGGTATCCTTATTTTTATTATGCGCAATTACAGCAATGCTTGAAACGATTGCGATAAGAAGAACAGCAAGTATAGCAATAATTATCAAGCTCTTTTTTTCAGAATTTTTGTTGCTGCCGTTATTGTTTTGCTGTTTGCCGTATTGATTATCATTATAATCATTATAATCATTATTGCTATTGTTTTGTGGTTGATAATTTTCACCGTTTACAGCTTTGAAAGTTTGGGTTTTATCGTTATCATCAATGGCGGCATTGTCAAAATCATCTTCATCATAAAGCGGAGAACCGCATACTTCACATATGTATCTGTTATCATCATTATCTGCACCGCAGTTTTTACATCTCATTTTCGTCACTCCTTAGTTTTAAATACATCTTAATACTCGTTATTTATCGAAAATAGTATATCATAATGTTGTATAAATCTCAATGTAAAAATGAATTTTTTAAAAATTATGACTTATTTTTAAAATTTCTATTGACTTTTTGTGAGATTTAATATAAATTTAATATGTAGCGTTTTATAAAACGGATTCGTATAATTCTGAAAGGGGACCCCTGAAAATGAACAAATATGTGAAGAAAGGCTTATGCCTTGTGCTTGCTACCGGTTTGATTGCAAGCTCATTTGCGGGATGTGCAAAAGTAAATTATGTAACTAACGGAGCTATTAAAGCTATCCATCAAATTAAAGACGGTAGTTGGCAAAACCAAACAAACGGTGAAGAGGCAGGCTCTTCAGACGACACTTCTGTTCTTGAAAAGTCATTTGAAGCCGGTAAATACGGCGGAGTTGAATTCAAGTCACTTGAAGATGTAGCTAATTACTATAAGGAAGCATATGATTATACCAAGAGCCTTACTGCTGAGTATACTAACAAAGAAGGCAAAACAGAAACATTCTACAAACTTCTCGGTAACGAAGAAATCAATGTTGGTTCTGTAATGATTGACGGTAAGGAAAATGCAGTTATTAACAAGCTTGTTCCTGGTATCGTTGGCGGTTTATTTAAGCCGAATATTTACGGTCTTGTACCTTGTAACAACCGTAACCCTAAGCTTGACAACTCAAATACAGATGAAGCAAATCCTGGCGAAAAGGACTTCAGAAAGTCATATGTAACCAAGGATGATGTTCTTGATGCTAACATCACAGATAACGGTGACGGTACTATCACAATGGTAATTCAGCCAAAGGCTGCAGAAATGAGTATGAGAGGTGAGGACTCACAGGGTAACTTCTTTGAAGTTCTCGGTGATATTTCAGGCACTGTTGCTCAAATTTCTGTAATTTCATTTGCACAGGGTACTGCTGAAGATAACATTAAGGTTACTTATAAGGGCGGTACTGTAACTTGCACAATTGATACAAAGACTAAGGAAATCACCAAGGCTGAGTACAATATGGTTGCAGAAGTAGCTGTTAACCACGCTACTGTTACAGTTATTAAAGATAAGAGTGCATCTCTTTCAATTTCTTATAAAAACACATTCCCTGCTTCTGATAAATATCTTAAGGAAACAAAGGGCGTAGTTAGAAAGTAATAGTTTAACTAATCAAAGAGCTTGGACATTGTTCCAAGCTCTTTTTACATTATGTTAATTGAATAAACTTTAATAATAGTTTATAATATGCATATAATTTTAGAATGGAAGGGGTATCTTATGCGTGAGATTTTAAACATAAATAAAGGCTGGAAATTTTCTAAAGGTGTAAGCAGTGTGCCGAGTGAACTGCCTGATGATTGGCAAGATGTTGATTTGCCTTATACTTGGAACGGTGATGACGGGCAAGACGGCGGAAACGATTATTATCGCGGCAAAGGGTATTTTGCCAAGATTTTAACTAAAGATAAAATGCCGCAGGGTGAAGAAATTTATATTCAGCTTGACGGTGTTAATTCAACAGCCGAAGTATATTTTAATGGTAAAAAACTTTGTGAGCATAACGGCGGATATTCCGCTTTCAGAGTCAAGCTTGATGATATTAAGGATGAAAATTTGCTTGTTGTTACGGCAGATAATTCACCGAATGATTATGTGTATCCGCAAGTTGCCGATTTTACTTTTTACGGTGGCATTTACAGGGAAGTCAAGCTTATAGGTGTTTCAAAAAATCATTTTGACCTTGACTTTTTTGGCTCAACAAGCTTTGCTGTAACCCCTGTCATCAGTGGAAATGATGCAAAAATCACACTTGATGCATATTGCAACGGTGAAGTTGAATTTGAAATTGATGACGGAAACGAAGTTGTTGCAAAAGCAAAGGTGAGCGGCAAAAACCCGAGTGCTGTGCTTGAAATTAAAGATGTTCACCTTTGGGATGGTGTTGATGACCCATTTCTTTACAATGCAAGTGCAAAGCTTATAGTAGACGGGCAGGTTGCAGATGAAGTTAAAACCCGTTTCGGCTGCCGTACATTTGAAATTGACGCACAAAAAGGCTTTATTTTAAACGGAAGGCCATATCCGTTAAGAGGTGTTTCAAGGCATCAGGACAGGCCACATATAGGCAATGCCCTTTTGCCTGAACATCATAAGGAAGATATGGATTTAATTTGCGAAATGGGTGCAAATACAATCCGCCTTGCGCATTATCAGCACGCACAGTATTTTTATGATTTGTGTGATGAAAGAGGTATAATCGTATGGGCTGAAATTCCGTATATTTCAAAGCATCTTGAAAAAGGTGTTGAAAATACAATATCACAAATGAAAGAACTTATTTTTCAAAATTACAATCATCCGTCAATTGTAGTTTGGGGACTTTCAAACGAAATATCAATGGGCGGGGCAACACCTGCCATCGTGCAAAATCATAAAATGCTTAATGACCTTGTTCATTCAATTGATAAAACAAGACCTACCACCGAAGCGGTTCTTACAGCGTGCAATATCAATGAGGAATATGTGCATATTTCCGATGTGCTTTCGTATAACCATTATTTTGGCTGGTACGGCGGTGATGTTTCAATGTATGGCAATTGGTTTGATAATTTCCATAAGAAATATCCTAATAAAGCAATTGGTATGAGCGAGTACGGATGCGAGGCTCTTAATTGGCACACAAGCAATCCCGAACAGGGCGATTATACAGAGGAATACCAAGCATATTATCACGAAGAAGTAATTAAGCAAATAGCAAAAAGGCCGTATATGTGGGCGACTCATGTTTGGAATATGTTTGACTTTGCTGCCGACGCCCGCGCAGAAGGCGGCGAAAACGGTATGAACCATAAAGGCCTTGTTACATTTGACAGAAAGTATAAAAAAGACAGTTTTTATGCATATCAGGCTTGGCTTTCAAAAAAGCCTATGCTTCATATTTGTGGTAAAAGATATGTTGACAGGGTTGAGGATGTAACTAAAATCACTGTTTATACAAATCTTGATGAAGTTGAACTTTTCGCAAACGGTGAAAGTGTAGGAAAGCAGAAAAAGGGCGAATTCCCGTTTTTCTACTTTGAAGTTAAAAATGAGGGTGAAACAACACTTGTTGCTAAAGCAGGCGAATTGACCGATGAATCCAAAATCAAAAAAGTTGATAAGTTTAATGAAGATTACAGGCTTAAAGAAGAGGGCGCGGTAATCAATTGGTTTGAAATTGAAACTCCGGCAGGATATTACAGTGTAAACGATACTTTGGGTGATATTCTTTCAACATTCAGAGGTAAGATTTGTGCAGTAAAGCTTCTGATGAAAATGAAAAAGGCACTTACTCCAAAAGCTCCTAAAGAAAAAGGTAAGAAAAAGCAGGGTGCTGAAATTATGGGCTTTAAGCTTAATGACATCAACAAAACTATGATTGATATGTTGAAAGGATTTACCGTAAAAAGAGGGCTTATGATGCTTGGCGGTAAGTTTACAAAAGAGCAAATTCTTGAAATAAACGCAATGCTCAATAAGGTTAAGAAAAAATAATATTTTGTAAATAAAGGCAGAAACTATTATCGGTGATAATGTGTTTTATGTTTTTGATGATGAACTTAAGAGTATTGAAATAGAAGAAATAAGCAAAAATATGCTTTGTGCAGGATTTATGACGGTTGGCGAGTTTGAACGGCTCGCCACCGTTTTTTCTTTGCCTAAAAATATTGTAGAACTTTGCAAAAAAGACAGTGATAAAAATTTTTTAACCAAATTTTTAAATGATGATTTGACTTTTTTGCGCTTAAATATAATGTGTAACAATAATAAAAATAATGAAATAGCACTTATCGTAATGAAAAATATGATTATGGCTGTTGATATTTATGATGAATTTTCGTTTAACCAAAAATGCTTTTTAAACGCACTTTCAAATTGCGCCTGCGAAAGTGTGACAGCAGAAAAATTGATATGCTCGTTTCTTGAAATTATTGCAAAGCAGTGCTCTGCAAATTATAATGAGGAGGAAGATATTTCAGCTCTTGAAAAAGCGGTTATTGATAAAAATGTAAGCGACAATTTCGGCAAATTATTGATTGAAAAAAAGCAGGAGCTTTTAATGCTTCGTGCTTTTTATGAAGAACTTATTGATGTAACCGAGGTTTTTATAGAAAACGAAAATGAAATATTGGATGAAAAATCATTAAAACTTTTTAAACTTTTTCGCGATAAAGCAGTTAGATATAAAGAAAATACCGATATACAGCGTGACAGCGTAACTCACCTTTGGGACGCTTATCAAACAAGCATTGACCGGGGGCAAAACGAAATAATGAAGCTATTCACCGTTGTTACATCTGTTTTTCTGCCTATGACTGTAATAGTCGGTTGGTACGGAATGAATTTTAAATATATGCCTGAAATATCGTTTCGCTACGGTTATGTTTATGTGATTTTACTCAATATAGCAGTTGTTTTGACTTTGATTTATATTTTTAAAAAGAAAAAATGGATATAAAACGATTCGATTAAACAAAAAGCATCGTATATTTTGATTTATGGTTTTGTTATCGGCATATTCGTCAAAAAATAATTGTTTTCAAAAAAATTTGATGTTTTTTTATCCGCCGAAACGACCTAATCAGGCTGATTTTTTAAAAATTGTAACTCTTGTTTACAAAAGAGTAACAAAAACATCTTGATTTATCTTATAAGTTGATATATTATATAAATATTAAAGTGAAAAAGTGCGTATAAGCACAAATTATATAACAAGGGGAAAAAATCGTGATAGAATTCAGAAATGTATCAAAGGTATACGACAGTAACGGTACTCATGCCCTTTCAAATGTAAATATTAAGATTGAAGATGGAGAATTTGTTTTCGTTGTAGGTTCTTCGGGTGCAGGTAAAAGTACATTCTTAAAACTTATTATGCATGAGGAGAAGCCGACTGAGGGCGAAATAATCTTTAACGATTATTCATCTGCCACTCTTAAGAAAAAGCAAGTTCCTTATTACAGAAGAGAAATGGGAATCGTATTCCAGGATTTCCGCCTTATTCCTAAAATGTCGGTTTACGATAATGTTGCATTTGCAATGCGTGTTATCGGCGCGAAGGAAAAGGAAATCCGTAAAAGAGTTCCTTATATTCTTCAGCTTGTAGGTCTTTCACAAAAGGCGCGTTCAATGCCGAATGAACTTTCAGGCGGTGAGCAGCAGAGAGTTTCGCTTGCAAGAGCACTCGTTAATAACCCTAAAGTAATTATTGCGGACGAACCTACGGGTAATGTTGACCCTGAAATGAGCCATGAAATCGTAGGCCTTTTAACCAAAATCAATAATGCCGGCACTACCGTTATTATGGTAACGCATGAGCATGATTTGGTTCGCTCTTTCCAAAGGCGAGTTATTGTTATTAAAAACGGTGAGGTTGTATCAGATACTCCTGACCCTACTCACGCTCAATTTACAGGGGAGAACCCTAAGGCAGATACAGATATGTTCTTCTTTGATGAAGATGTTGAAATCGACGATGTAAATGTTTTGCCGAAAGATGACGAAGAAGATGTATTTGACAACCTTGAAAATGTTGTAAGCGAAGAGGAAAATCAGGGAGGTGAGCAGTAATGACAGGCGCAAGCTTAAAATATTTAATTAAAGAAGGCTTTAGAAACACTTGGACAAACAGGATGATGTCTATCGCTTCAATTTGTGTACTTATGAGCTGCCTTGTTCTTATCGGCTCGGCATCTATGATATTCCTTAACATTGATTCACTTCTCGGCAAGATTGAAGAAGAAAATGTTATTATGGTTTATATTTCCGATGATTCAACACCGGATGATATTGCAAATATGCAAAATGAAATTAACGCTTGCGGAAATATCAAAAGTGTTGAATTTGTATCAAAGGAATCAGCTTGGCAGGAACAGCTTAACACTATGGAAGAAGCACAGGCAGAGTTCTTTACTCAAATCAGCTCTGATATTCCGCTTCCAAATGCATATAAAGTAACTGTTGAAAACCTTGACCAATTTGATGAAACCGTATCTAAACTTAAGCAGCTTCAGCATGTTGATACAATCAGGGAAAATAAAAATCTCGCTAAAAAGCTTGTAGCATTAAGGCAGGGAATCACAGTTGTTGCAATTGTAATTATTGCAGTCTTGTTCCTTATTTCCGTGTTTATTATTTCAAACACAATCAAGCTTACGGTATACAGCCGCCGATTAGAAATCAGCATTATGAAATCGGTTGGTGCTACAAACTCGTTTGTCCGCCTGCCGTTTGTGGTAGAGGGTATGATTTTGGGCATAACATCGGGCGTTATCAGCTTGGGATTTGTTTGGGGGCTTTATGAACTTGCGGTTAAAGAATTTTCAGATCTTCTTAATTCCTTCAACGGATTAAGCTTCCTTAAATTTGCTGATTATGCCCTTCCGATGCTTGGCATATTTGTTGCTATCGGTGTTTTAACAGGTGTTGGCGGTTCGCTCATCACTATGAGAAAATATTTGAATAAGGAAGGCAGTGAAATAAGTGGCATTTAGTATGAAAAGAACACTGTCATTGATTTTAAGCTTTGCATTTTTTGTCGGCACTTTCAGCGGTGTTATTTCGGCTGAAGCCAAATCAACATCACAACTCAGAAGTGAAAAGCAAAAAATTCAACAGCAGATTGACAGCGCTCAAAGCAAACTGAATAAGCTTTCTGCAGAAAAAAAGAAAAATCAGGAATATCTTGAAACTCTCAGGTCAAAAATAAATTTATTGCAGGACAAGATAGATTCTCTTGAAGAGGATAAATCTGCATTGCAGGCAGAAATTGATGCAATCGGTGTTAAGATTGCAAAGACAGAGCAAAATATTGCAGAAGCTCAGGCGAAGATTGACCAAAAGCAAGCAGAATTTGACCAAACATATCAGATTTATTGCCAAAGACTTCGCGCTATGTATATTTCGGGTTCGGCTTCTACCCTTGAAGTGCTTCTTACCTGTAAGGATGTAAGTTCAATGCTTACCCGTGCGCAAATGGTTAAATCCGTTTCACAGCAGGACAACGCAATTCTTGATGACCTTATGAAGAAAATGGAGGAAATCGAGAAAGAAAAGAAGAAGCTTGAAGAAAAGAGAACAGAATTAACAAATGATAAAAAGCAGCTTGAATCTAACAAGAAAGAGCTTCAATCAAGCATTGATGAAATTAACAAATCAAAAAGTGAGCTTGATTCGGAAGTTGCAGAATGTAACTCTATTATGAAGGAACTTTCAAGTCAGTCAAGCGAGTATATGGAACTTATTGAAACAAATCAGGCACAGCTTGAGCAGGTTGAAAGTGAAATCCGTGCAGCAATTGCCTCAGCTTCAAGGGGCAGCGGTTCAATTTCGGGTTCAACAGGCGGCGGCTCCGGCCAGCTTGGTTATCCAACCGATTCGCGTTCTATTTCAGCCGGTTATCCTAATTATTCTTCCGGCGGTTATCACGGCGGTATCGACTTCCCGGTAAGGACAGGCTCAAATGTATATGCAGCCGCATCGGGTACAGTTATTCTTGTTAAATATCTTAATTATAGTTACGGCAGATACATAATTATTGACCACGGTGACGGATTGTCAACATTATATGCACATAATTCAAGCATTTCGGTCAGCGTTGGCGATAAGGTATCAAGAGGGCAGGTTATAGCCCACAGCGGTTCAACCGGTAATTCAACAGGTCCACATTGCCATTTTGAAGTTCGTGTAAACGGAAGCAGAGTTAATCCAAATAACTACTTATAAAATACAAATATTTAAAGGGGTGTAGCCAATGAAACAGAAAAGTTTTTTAACTAAAATTTTAGCTGTTTTGTTGGCTACTGCCTTTTTGTTGGCTTATCCGGCAAATGTTATTTGCTATGCAAACGATGATTCATCGCAAAGTGACGAATATGCAGGAATGACTGCCGAAGAAAAGCAGGCTGCAATTCGGGAAAAGATAAAAGAACTTGATTCCAAGCTTTCATCACTCGGAAAGGAATCAAAGGAAACAAAAGAATATATAGATGCACTTGATGAAAAGATTTCATATCTTAAAAAGCAACTTGATTATTCCGAAAACAAGATAGATTACTCCAAGAAAAAGATTGAGGATTTAAAACAGCAATATAAGGATAATGAAGAGCAAATTGCACAGCTTTCGCTTGATGTAACAAATCTTGAAAGTAAAAATGCACAGCTTGAGCAAAGCTTTAACCAAAATTTAAGCCTTTATTATCAGCGTATCCGTGCTATTTATGTGAGCGGCGAAACAAGCACAATTGCAATGCTTTTAACCTGCCCTGACCTTTCAACTCTTCTTACAAGATATGAAATGATTAAGCGCGTTTCAAAAAATGATAAGGAACTTTTGCAATCGGTTAAATCGCAGGCAGATGAGCTTACAAAAACAAAGCTTGAAATGCAAAAAAAGCAGGAAACTCTTAAAAATGACCAAGTTGTGCTTCAAACAACTCGGCAAAACCTTACCACTTCAATTTCTACGCTTGAAAATCAGCAGCAGGATTACACGCAAAAGCAAAGTGCGTATAAAAGCCAAAAGGCTGAAAGTGATGAACTGCTTAAACAGCTTGAAGATGAACAGCAGACATACAGTGAATACAGAAATCAAGACCAGGCTGAACTAAACGCAGTGAATGCAGAAATTGCAAAAGCTGCCGAAATTTACAAAAAGAAGCTTGAAGCAAAAAAGAAAAAGAAAGCTGCTACCACTACGACCACCACAACTACTCAGGCGGCACAGGATAATAATTCAACAACAAAGCAGGAAACCACTGCCGAAGCAACCACTAAAGCCGAGGATGATTCAAAACTTAAAATGACTTATCCCGTTCCGAGCCAGACTAAAATAACTTGCGGATACGGTTCGGCAGGGTATGCAGGGCATACGGGTGTTGATTTTTCCTGCCCGGCAGGTTCCGCTGTCGTTGCGGCAGAATCAGGTATAGTTATTATTTCTAAAGACTTAACTAATTCTGACGGAAGTTACAGAAGCTATGGCAGATATATCGTTATTATGCACGACAAAACAGATTCAGCCGGCAATTATGTTTATACTTTATATGCTCACAATAATTCAAGGCTTGTGAGCGAGGGGCAGTATGTCAGCAAAGGGCAGCAAATTGCAAAAAGCGGTTCAACCGGTAATTCAACAGGTCCGCATTGCCATTTTGAAGTCAGAACCCCAACGGCAGAATACAGTAATTGTGTAAATCCGACTTATTATTTACCGTAAAGGTAATATAATAGTTTTATATATTTATTATTTTAAGGGAATGTAAAGCGTGAATAAAAAAATATTATCATTAGTTCTTGCAAGCACTTTTGTGCTTGGTAACTGCTTTGGAACAACTGCTTTCGCGGCTGAAACAACTACGGCTGCTCAAACTCAAAATGCTCCTGCCACCACCGCTTCGCAGGCAGAAGGTGCAAGTAATTCGCAAAGCACCACTTTGAGCGCGAAGGAAGCGGAGCAAAAGCTTAAAGAGCAGCAAAAGGAACTTGAAGAAAATTTAAAAAAAGCCGATAAAAAGCTTAAAGAATTGGAAAAAAGCTCAAAAGTAACGGAAGAGTATATTGATACTCTTGACCAAAAAATCGGCTACATAAACGAGCAGTTAACCATTCTTGAAGATAAAAATCAAAAAATTCAAGATGAAAAAAAGAAGCTTGAAAAGAAGATTAAAGCAAATCAAAAAAATGTTGATGCTTTGCAGGCGGAAGTTGATAAAGCGCAGGCAGAGTATGATAAACTTTACAGCGAATTCCAGGCTGTATATAGCGCATACTGCTTCAGGCTTAAAGCTATGTATATGAGCGGAAGCTACAATGTTTTTACCGCCCTTTTGACTTGCAAGGATATTTCGAGCTTTTTAACCAGATATGAAATGATTAAAACCGTTTCAAAAAGTGATTCAAGACTTCTTAAAGAAGTAAATTCCAAAATGCAGGAAGTTACAACTAAAAAGAATGGCTTGGCGGATAAAAAATCTGAATTTGATAAAAAGAAAGCGGAACTTGATTCGCAAAAAAAGGAACTTAACGCAAAGCAAAAAACTATTGAGCAAAACAGTAATTCAATTGCAAGTAAAAAGGCTTCACTTGCAACCGACAGAGCTGAAAGTGACAGGCTTTTGGCAGAACTTACTGCTCAAAATAAGCAATATACCGAATTCAGAAATGAGGACAGCGCGCTAATAGAGCAGGTTGAAAGTGAAATTCAAGCTGTTATTTCAGGCGTTAAACCGCCTGATGAAATCACTACCGCAGTTGCAGGCAACACTTCTCAAAAGGTGGAAGCAATTGACCAAAGCAAAAGCGATGTTTATTCAAAGAGTGACGCTGTGCTTAATATGAAATATCCAGTGCCGGGTAAACACGGTATTTCCGCAGGTTTTCCTAATTATTCTTCGGGCAAATATCACGGCGGTATTGATTTCCCTTGTGCAACCGGCTCAAAAGTTGTGGCGGCACAAAAGGGTGTGGTTATCACTGTTAAAAGGCTTAATTACAGTTATGGATATTACATAATGATTTATCACGGTACTGATTCGCAGGGCAGAAGTGTGGTTACTCTTTATGCTCACAATTCTTCAATCCTTGTTTCCCCGGGCGATACCGTTAAGAAGGGTGAAACAATTGCAAAAAGCGGTTCAACCGGTAATTCCACAGGTCCGCATTGCCATTTTGAAGTTAGACTTAACGGTTCACGCGTAAACCCGAAAAATTATTTAAGCTGATGAATAAGATAAATTACCAAAAAGAATTAGACAAATTGATAGAGCAAAATATGAGAGAGGACTTATCGCCCTCTCTTTTGCTACATAGTTGCTGCGCTCCATGTTCAAGCTATACTATTGAATATTTATCGCAGTTTTTCAAAATAACCGTACTATATTATAACCCTAATATTTCACCTAAAGAGGAGTATGAAAAACGCAAGAGCGAGCAATTGCGCCTTATCGGTGAAATGAAAACAAAATATCCCGTATCGTTTCTTGATTGTGATTATGATTATAACGAATTTTTGGATATTGCAAGGGGATATGAGCTTTGCAAAGAGGGCGGGGAACGCTGCTTTAGGTGTTACCGCTTAAGGCTTGAAAAAACAGCCAAGCTTGCAAAGAAAAATAATTTTGATTATTTTTGCACTACCCTTTCCATAAGCCCGCTTAAAAATTCACAAAAGATAAATGAAATCGGATTTGAACTTGAAAAAGAATTAGATGTAAAATGGCTTCCCTCCGATTTTAAGAAAAAAGAGGGATATAAACGCTCGATAGTGCTTTCAAAAGAATATAATCTTTACCGCCAAAATTTTTGCGGCTGTGCATATTCAAAAGCACAAAGTGTTGAAAATAAATAACATATTATTTATAATATCTGTATTAAATTGATTTATTGGAGAATGTATGAATAAACCACTTGCAGACCGTATTCGTCCTACTGAACTTGACGATGTTGTAGGTCAAAAACATTTGCTTGGCGAAGGTAAGGCATTAAGGCGCCTTATTGAAGCAGGTGATATTCCTAATTTAATATTTTACGGGCCGAGCGGAGTGGGCAAAACTACGGTTGCATCAATAATTGCGAGTAAAACCAAAAGGAGCTTGCGCCGGTTAAACGGTACTACTGCGTCAACTCAGGATATTAAAGATATAGTTAATGAGCTTGATACTTTTTCCGCACCTAACGGGATACTGCTTTATCTTGATGAAATTCAGTATTTTAATAAAAGGCAGCAGCAATCACTGCTCGAATATATAGAAAACGGAAAAATAACGCTTATTGCATCAACTACCGAAAATCCGTATTTTTATATTTATCCGGCTATTCTTTCCCGTTCAACCGTGTTTGAATTTAAAAGTGTGGAACCTGATGAGGTTATTCCTGCAATAAAAAGAGGGTTTAATATTTTAGCTGATGAATATCAGGTGAAGCTTGATATTGAAGAAGATGTATTTAAGCGTATAGCATCAGGCTGCGGCGGTGATGTAAGAAAATCGCTTAACAGTGTTGAAAACTGCTTTTTTGCCACACCGACTGTTGACGGAAAGAAAAATATAACAACATCACTTGCAAAGGAATTTGTGCAAAAAAGTGCTGTGCGTTATGACCGCGATTCAGATGAACATTATGATATAATTTCAGCTTATCAAAAGAGTATGCGCGGCTCTGACCCAAACGCAGCTTTGCATTACCTTGCAAGGCTTTTGCAATCCGGTGATTTACCGTCGGCTTGCAGGCGGCTTGTGGTTTGTGCCTGTGAAGATGTAGGCCTTGCCTATCCTCAAATTATTCCGATAGTTAAATCTGCTGTTGATATAGCTATGATGGTCGGGCTTCCGGAAGCTCGTATTCCGCTTGCAGACGCAGTTATTCTTGTTGCAACAGCACCGAAAAGTAATTCGGGCGAAGCGGCGATTGATAAAGCAATGGCTGATGTTCAAAGCGGAAACTACGGGCCGATTCCGCGCCGACTTCAAAATAAACATTTTGACGGTGAAGATGCCGAAGAAAAAGGGCAGTTTTATGTTTACCCGCACGATTATGAAAATCACTGGGTTTATCAGCAATATCTTCCTGACAGGATTAAAAACAAAAAATATTATGAATTTGGGCCTAATAAAAACGAGCAGGCGTTTAAATCATATTGGGACAGAGTAAAAAATAAGAAATGACTAAAAAAGAGCGAGTATTAAATGTAATTGAAATATTAAAAAAAGAATATCCAAATGCAATTTGTTCACTTAATTCATCAAATGCATTTGAACTTTTGGTAGCAGTCAGGCTTTCGGCACAATGTACGGATGCAAGGGTAAATCTTGTAACTCCGGCACTGTTTGAAAGGTACAAAACACTTGATGATTATGCTAATGCCGATGTAAAGGATGTTGAAAATTACATAAGGTCTTGCGGATTTTATAAAAACAAAGCAACTTCAATTATAGGTATGGCGAAAATGATAAGAGATGATTTCGGCGGAAAAGTACCTGATAATATTGAAGATTTGATTAAACTTCCGGGTGTCGGCAGAAAAACAGCAAATTTAATAGTGGGTGATGTTTACGGTAAAGAAAGCATAGTTGTTGATACCCATATGATTAGAATTTCAAACAGGCTTGGGCTTGTAAATACTGCCGACCCCAAGAAAATTGAATTTGAACTTAAAAAAATCGTGCCAAGTGATGAAGGCTCTGATTTTTGCCACAGAATAGTTCTTTTCGGGCGTGATACCTGCTCGGCAAGAAAGCCGCTTTGCGATTCTTGCCCCTTATATGATTATTGCAAAAACAGGAGAAAAAATAAATGAATTCAAACATTGTACTTATCGGAATGCCGGGCAGCGGCAAATCTACCTGCGGTGTTGTATCGGCTAAAATGCTGCTTAAAAATTTTTATGATACAGACTTGCTGATTCAAAATCTTGAAGGCAGAAGTTTGCAAGAAATAATTAACACCGACGGTGTGGAATATTTTGCAAAAGCTGAGGAAAGGGCAATTCTTTCCCTTGATTTAAAAGGTACTGTAATTGCAACAGGCGGTTCGGTTGTATATTCAGATAAAGCAATGCAGCATTTAAAAAGCCTTGGAAAGATAATTTATCTTCATTTAAGCTATGATGATATGTGCAAAAGAATAAGCAATCTTGAAACCCGCGGTATAATGCTTCAAGGCGGTGAAACACTTGAAGATATGTATAAAGAGCGTCTCCCTTTATATAATAAATGGGCTCAGGCAGTAATAAATTGCGGGCAAAATACAGTTGAGCAAACCGCAAGGGCAATTGCAAGGGCAAGTAAGTAACAAATAACTTTGCCGCAGTTTAATATAATTTGTGCAAATTATATACTTGAACATCCGGCTGAAAAGTGCTATTATAGTAAAAATATTTTAATAATATAATTTAATACTTGTAAACGGAGGGAATTTAATGAGCGAATACGGTGCAAAATTTGTAAAAGAAGGCTTGACTTTTGATGATGTGCTTCTCATTCCTGCAGAGAGTGATGTAACACCCGATAAAGTTCAGCTTCAAACCAAGCTTACAAAGGATATTACACTTAATATTCCTGTTATGACTGCTGCAATGGATACCGTTACCGAATCAAGAATGGCAATTGCCATTGCAAGAGAAGGCGGTATCGGTGTTATTCATAAAAATATGACCATTGAAGAGCAAGCTGATGAAGTTGATAAAGTAAAGAGAAGTGAAAACGGTGTAATTACAAATCCGTTTTTCCTTTCACCAAATCACCTTGCAAGTGATGCTGAAGAACTTATGAATAAATATCGCATAAGCGGTGTGCCTATCTGTGAAGATGATGGTACTCTTGTTGGTATTCTTACTAACCGTGATATGCGCTTTATGACTGATTACAGCGTTAAAATTTCTGAAGTTATGACTCCGAAATCACAGCTTGTTACAGCACCTAAGGGTACAACTCTTGAAGAGGCTAAAAAAGTACTTATGGGTTCTAAAGTTGAAAAGCTTCCGCTTGTTGATGAAAACGGTAAGCTTTCGGGTCTTGTTACAATTAAAGATATTGAAAAGAGTGTTAAGTATCCTAACACAGCAAGGGATAAAAAAGGCAGACTTCTTTGCGCCGCTGCATTGGGCGTAACCGATGATGTTCTTATCCGTGCAAAAGCACTTGCAGACGCAGGTGTTGACGCATTTGTTCTTGACTCTGCTCACGGACACAGCCATAATATTATGAAGAGCGTTGAAACAGTCAAAAATGCATTCCCTGAAATTTCACTTATTGCAGGTAATGTTGCTACTGCCGATGCAACAGAGGCACTTATTAAAGCCGGTGCAGATGCAGTTAAGGTTGGTATCGGCCCGGGTTCAATTTGTACAACCCGTGTAGTTGCAGGTATCGGTGTACCGCAAATCACAGCTATTTATGATTCGGCAGAGAGAGCAAATAAATACGGTATTCCTGTAATTGCCGACGGCGGTATCAAATACAGCGGTGAAATTGTTAAGGCTATTGCAGCAGGCGGCTCATGCGTTATGATGGGTTCACTTGTTGCCGGATGTGAGGAATCACCGGGCGAAACAGAAATTTATCAGGGCAGGCAGTTTAAAGTTTATCGCGGTATGGGTTCTCTCGGCGCTATGAATAAGGGAAGTGCAGACAGATACTTCCAAAAGGGTTCAAAGAAATTTGTTCCTGAAGGGGTTGAAGGCCGTGTTCCTTATAAGGGACCTCTCGGTGATACAATTTATCAAATGATGGGCGGTCTTCGTTCAGGTATGGGTTACTGCGGTTGCCATACTATTGAAGAACTTAGAACAAACGCTAAGTTTATTAAAATCACAAGTGCCGGCCTTATTGAATCTCATCCTCATGATATTTCAATTACTAAGGAAGCACCTAACTATTCAGGTTCTTTAAGATAATATAAAATGGGCGATTCGGCATTATTTTGCCTTTTCGCCCATACTATTATTATATCCGATTTTTTATAATGACAAGTAGGTAATCGTATGGCTCAAAAAATCTCTAAATGGAAAAAATTTAAAAGATTTTTAAAACGAAATATGACACCCACATGGGCAAAACATTTTTCATATCAGGTTTTTGCTTTTTTAACAAGCGTTGCAATGATAGTCGGTGTTGCCGATTATGCTGTAACCAAGTCTTATGCTGAAAGGAAGCTTACTTTAATGGATGATTTCACCATTACTGCACATACAGGTGCTTTTGATACGGAAATGAACACTATTGATTCTGTTAAAGCGGCAATAAAAAATAAAGCAGAAGTTATTGAACTTGATATTCGCCAACGCCCTGACAAAACTGTTGTTATGAGCCACGATTTAGTTGTAACGAACAATGATGCAACCGAGCTTGAAGAGGCACTTAAGCTTATAAAAGATGTTCCCGATATGAAAATAAATTTTGATATTAAGGAAACCCGTGTGCTTAACTCGCTTCATGCACTTTTGGTGGATTATAATCTTATTGACCGTTCATTTTTAACAGGTATTGAAGTCATAAATGTTAAAGCCGTGAAAGAGTCAAACTGCGCAAATATGGATTATTATCTTAATTATACACCGTCAAAATTCAAGGCTTTTTCTGATGATTACAGGCAAAAGATAATCAAGTTGCTTGAAGATACGGGCGCAATAGGTATTAACTGTAACTATAAATTTGCAGGCGGCCAACTTTCAAATCTTTTGCATAAAAAGGGATATAAGCTTTCTGTTTGGACTGTTGATTCACAGCGCAATGCTAAAAAAATGCTTGTAATTAAACCGGATAATATTACAACTAAAAATCCCGAAATGATTAAAGAAGTTATATCAAATTGGGGCAAATAAATTTCAAAAAAATCAAAAAAGGACTTGACTATTATTTAAAATTATGATATAGTAGTCAAGCGTTGGAGATACGCTGGTGTAGCTCAGTTGGTAGAGCAGCTGATTTGTAATCAGCAGGTCAGGGGTTCGAGTCCGTTCACCAGCTCCAATATGGAAGAGTTCCCGAGCGGCCAAAGGGAACAGACTGTAAATCTGTCGCTATTCAGCTTCGGTGGTTCGAATCCACCCTCTTCCACCAAATAAAAACCAATCACTTTTGTGATTGGTTTTTATTTTTATATAATCAGTTGGATTCGAACCACTAATGGAAGTGAACGCCGAAGTGAAGCGAGGCAAGGAACGACAGAGAAACAGTCCGGCGGACTGTTTCGACATTAGTCCAAAGGTGCATAGCACCTGCGATAAAATCCACCCTCTTCCACCACGTCGTCACAAGCTATATATCGCTTGTGGCGATTTTTTTATATCCTTTTTTAAAATCGCCACGTCACTCATACCGCTGCTCCTCCTTTTCCCCAAAAAGCTTACGCTTTTCGGGGACCCCGATATTTATTTTGTTTTATTTCAGCTTTTTAATGCATTTAATTGCCAAACAATAATTAAGCATTTGTTTAAAAATAAGCAGATTTAAAACGGATTTCTCTTAATTTTTCGCAATTTTATATATAAACATTGTTAAAAAATAAACAATCTTGGTAATATTGCCAAAAAGGTAATAATATCTTGCAAAATAAAGCAAAATAATATATAATTGTTATCGGTTAAAATTATTTATAATCATTATTAAATATATGAGAGGTAAAAACAATGGACGCTTTAAACAAAAAGACTATTGAAGACATTGATGTTAACGGTAAAAGAGTTCTTGCTCGCTGTGACTTCAATGTTCCGCTTAAAGATGGTGAAATCACCAATGATAAGAGAATTGTAGCTGCTCTTCCTACTATTAAGTATTTGATGGAGCACGGTGCAAAAGTTATTCTTTGCTCACATCTTGGCAGACCTAAGGGCGAATACAAGCCTGAATTCAGCCTTGCTCCTGTTGCTAAAAGACTTTCAGAGTATCTTGGTGTTGAAGTTAAGCTTGCTGAAGATCCTGAAGTTGTAGGTGCTAATGCAAAAGCTATGGCAAGTGAACTTAAAGACGGCGAAGTAATGCTTCTTGAAAATGTAAGATACAGAGCTGAAGAAACAAAGAATGAAGAAAACTTCTCAAAGGAACTTGCTTCTCTTGCTGATGTTTTTGTAAACGACGCATTTGGTACTGCACACAGAGCTCACTGCTCAACAACAGGTGTTGCTTCATACTTGCCTGCAGTTTGCGGTTACCTTATTCAAAAGGAAATCAAGTTTATGGGCGGAGCACTTGCTAACCCTAAAAGACCTCTTGTTGCAATCCTCGGCGGTGCAAAGGTTTCAGATAAAATCGGTGTAATTGAAAACCTTATTGATAAGTGCGACACAATCATCGTAGGCGGCGGTATGGCTTACACATTTATGAGGTATTTCGGTCACAATATCGGTGATTCACTCCTTGAAGCTGACTGGGTTGAAAAAGCAGGCGAAATGATGAAAACTGCTGAAGATAAGGGTGTTAAATTCCTCATCCCTGTTGATAACAAGGTTGGTAAGGAATATGATGAAAATACAGAATCAAAAATTGTAAGCAGTGATGAAATTCCTGACGGCTGGATGGGACTTGACATCGGCCCTGAAACACAGAAATTGTTTGCAGATGCCATTAAGGGTGCAGGCACAGTAATTTGGAACGGTCCTATGGGTGTTTCTGAATGGGAAAACTTTGCTTCAGGTACAATCAGCATTGCAAAGGCTGTTGCTGATTCAGGCGCAATTTCAATCATCGGCGGCGGTGATAGTGTTGCTGCTGTTACAAAGCTTGGCTTTGCTGATAAGATGAGCCACATTTCAACAGGTGGCGGCGCATCACTTGAATTTCTTGAAGGAAAGGACCTTCCGGGTATTTGCGCACTTCAGGATAAAGACTAATATATTTATTTTACGAGGTAAAACATAATGAAAAAGGATTTAAGAAAAGCTATTATTGCAGGTAACTGGAAAATGAATAATACTCCGGCTCAAACTACTGCTCTTATTAACGAAATGAAGCCGCTTGTAGCTGACGCTGATTGCGAAGTTGTACTTTGCGTTCCTTTTGTTGATATTCCTGCCGCAGTTGAAGCTGCAAAGGGTTCTAATATTAAAATCGGTGCTGAAAATGTTCACTTTAAAGACAGCGGTGCTTTCACCGGTGAAGTTTCAGCAGATATGCTTCTTGAACTCGGTGTTGAATATGTAGTAATCGGCCACAGCGAAAGAAGAACATATTTCGGCGAAACAGACCAGACTGTTAACCTCAGAACTCTTAAGGCTCTTGAAAAGGGATTAAAGCCAATCATCTGTGTTGGTGAAACTCTTGAGCAAAGAGAACTCGGTTATACAGAAACACTTCTTAAGTATCAAACAAAAATGGCTCTTACAAATGTAACTGCTGACCAACTTAAGAATGTAGTTATCGCTTATGAGCCTGTATGGGCTATCGGTACAGGTGTTACTGCTACTGCTGACCAGGCAGATGAGGGCAACGGTTTTGTTCGTGCGGCAATTGCTGAAGCTTACGGTGCAGATGTAGCTGAAACAGTTACAATTCAGTATGGCGGTTCAATGAATGCCAAGAATGCAGATGAGCTTACATCAAAGGTTAATGTTGATGGCGGTCTTATCGGCGGTGCTTCACTTAAAGCACAGGATTTCTCGGTTATCGTTAAAGCAGCAAGCAAGTAATTATAAATTTATGGGTGGGTGTGTTTCGGCATACCCACTTTTTGTGAAAAACAATATGGAGGAAAAGTTATGAAAAAACCTGTTGTATTATGTATAATGGACGGTTATGGCAAAAATGACAGTGATTACGGAAACGCAATTGCAATGGCAAAAAAGCCAAACCTTGACAGACTTATGGCACAGTATCCTATGACATATATCGGTGCAAGCGGGCTTGATGTAGGTCTTCCTAACGGGCAAATGGGCAACTCTGAAGTTGGGCATACAAATATCGGTGCCGGCAGAGTAGTATATCAGCCGCTTACAAGAATTACCAAGGCATTTGAAGACGGCGAAGCAGAAAAAAATCCTGCACTTAAAGGTGCTATGGATAATGCAAAGGGCAAAGCACTTCATCTTATCGGCCTTGTTTCACCGGGCGGTGTACATTCACACATGGAGCATCTTTATCATCTTCTTCAAATGGCAAAGAACAACGGTGTGGAAAATGTATATGTTCACGCTCTTCTTGACGGCCGTGATGTTGCGCCTGCATCTGCTGTTGAATATCTTGCAGAACTTGAAGATAAAATGGCTGAAATCGGCGTTGGTAAAATCGCATCTGTAATGGGTAGATTTTATGCAATGGACCGTGATAATATTTGGGACAGAGTTGAAAAAGCTTATGCTGCAATAGTTTACGGTGAAGGTATTCAGGCTGACAATGCAGTTGATGCAGTTAAGGCTTCATATGAAACCGTTGATGAAGACGGAAAGCATCTTACAGATGAATTTGTAATTCCGACTGTAATCGGCGGCAGTGAGGGCAGAGTAAAGGCTGATGACAGCGTTATATTCTTCAACTTCCGCCCTGACAGAGCAAGAGAAATCACCCGTACTTTTGTAGACCCTGATTTTGACGGATTTGAAAGAAAGAACGGATTTTTCAATCTCTACTATGTATGTATGACTCAATATGACGCTCAGATGCCGAATGTAAAAGTTGCTTTCGGCCCTGAAACTCTTGTTAATACTTTTGGCGAATATATTTCAAAGCACGGTATGACCCAGCTTCGTATTGCTGAAACTCAAAAGTATGCTCATGTAACTTTCTTCTTTAACGGCGGCGAAGAAAAGCAGTATGATGGTGAGGACAGAATTCTTGTAGCATCACCTAAAATTTCTACTTTTGACCTTATGCCTGAAATGAGCGCACCTGAAGTATCACAAAAGCTTAATGAAGCTGTAAGAAGCGGCAAGTATGATGCAATTATAGTTAACTTTGCAAACTGCGATATGGTTGGTCATACAGGTATTATTCCGGCAGCTGTAAAGGCAGTTGAAACTGTTGATGCGTGCGTTGGTTCACTTGCCGAGGCCGTTATTGAAATGAACGGTAATCTCTTTATCACAGCAGACCACGGCAATGCTGATAAAATGCTTGATGAAAACGGTGAACCGTTTACAGCGCACACAACAAATCCTGTTCCGTTTGTTGCAGTTAACTGCGGTGACGGTGTAGAACTTCGTGACGGCGGTAAGCTTTGCGATATTGCACCTACAATGCTTCAAATGCTCGGACTTGATAAGCCTGCTGAAATGACAGGTACATCTTTAATTAAATAATTGATTTTATTTATGGCAGGCAGGGTGAAAACTCTGCCTGTTTGATTTTATATGCTTATCTTATATAGAATGAGGGGTAAATTATGCCGATTGAAATAATCAGAAATGATATTACAAAGATGAAAGTTGATGCCATAGTTAATGCCGCAAATCGCACTCTTTTGGGCGGAGGCGGAGTTGACGGTGCTATTCATAAAGCAGCAGGTAAAAACCTTTTGAAAGAATGTATGACTCTCGGCGGCTGCAAAACAGGGCAAGCGAAGCTTACAAAGGGATATAATCTGCCCGCAAAATATGTTATTCATACGGTAGGCCCTGTTTGGCACGGCGGAAATAATAATGAAAAGGAGCTTTTAACTTCGTGCTATAAAAATTGCCTTGCAATAGCAAAGGAAAACGGTTTTAAAACAGTAGCGTTTCCTCTTATAAGCGCAGGTGTGTACAGATACCCCAAAGCGCAGGCACTAAAAGTTGCAGTTGATACTATTCGTGATTTTCTGCTTGAAAATGATATGACGGTTTATGTTGTTTTATTTGATAAAGAGCTTGATGAAATCGCCACAAAGCTTTCAAAAAATTGGAGCGAGAATGTTAAGTAGGATTTTAAAAAATACAACCCCCACGATTAAATTTTAATCGTGGGGGTTGTTGCATGTAGAATTATTCATTTACCGGTTTGATTCTGTAAACTACCGTTGAATGTTTAGGTATAGATGCCGAAATAGTAGTTCCGGTTGTGCGCTCGTCAGTCCACAAGTCGTGCAGTTCATATCCTGTCGGTACTTCTTCAATACCCAAATACTTGTCTTTAACAAGTTCATCAAGCTTGAAGCTTACGCTTTTTGTGGAAGATTTTGTGTTAAACAAGCACAGTGCAACATCACCGTTTGCAAGCGGCCTTGCAATAATATCAATTCCGCTTTCTTTTTTTATCCTTTTTGCCGGTTTGCCGAGAACGTCTTGGTCAACTGCAATCATATGCTTGTTTGTAACTATTTTGAGCGTGTTGTTTTCTTTATCAGGCATACCGTTTGTTACAAATTGCCTAATATCATTGCCGAGCATAAGCGGAGCGGCAAGCATACACCAAAGTGAAAAATGCGCTCTGTTTTCATTATCGTCAAGATTTCCGTTGCCAACTTCAAGCATATCAGGGTCATTCCAGTGGCCTGCACCCGCATATTTGTAAAGCTTTAATGTGCGGTTATATATCCAAACAATGCTGCTCCATTTAGGCATAATATCAGGCGTTGTGCGCCACATTGAACCTGCCTTTGCGCCCCAAATGTATGGGCGTGCAGTACCCCATTCGCATATTGAAAATGTTATAGGCTTTTCCGGTGTTCTTGTAACTTTTGCCCACATTTGCGTTGCTTCTTTAAGTGCGTCACCCATACGCTTATATTGAACAAAAGATGAATCAATATTAGTTACAATAGGGTTTTTGATTGTCATATGGTTTGTGCCGCTTGCAAGTTCAACCACAATTTGCTGCCTTCCCAAAGGGCTGAAACCTTTTGTTTCAGGGAAGAAAAGTTCATGCATTTTGCCGTCAATATCAATTTGCATATACTGCTTTTTCTTTGCTCTTGATTTATGGAAAACAAAGGTTAATACATATTCACCCTTTGTATCAACATCGAAATCAAAGCTTGCCGAGCCTGAACCGTGGCTAATAAATCCGATAGCCTTTTTGCTTGGCACATCGGGCATTTTAATAATCTTTGCTCTTCCGGTAAACTGTGCGTCCTCCGGCCTTAAATCAAGCTCAAATGCACTTTTTTGCTTTGTAATTTCTATATGTTCAATCGCCGGGCAGTCACCGCTTATTCTGTCATGGTGGCAAAAATCATATTTGAAAAATTCACATCCCCAAGATGCAAGCGTTTTGGCATCAAGCCTTTCATTGCCGAGTGATGCAGGCAAATCCTCGCAGGTGAGTGTACCGTTTGATGAATAAAGCCCTACCTTTAAGCCCAGAGCGTTAATATCTTTAATAAGATTAGGTATACCGCGGCTGAAAGTGCCGAGGTCACCCTGCAATTTACCGTCGCTGTCACGAAGAGAGCTTTGCCAGCAATCATCAAGGTTAATAAATTCATATCCCGCGTTTGCAAGGCCGCTGTCTTTCATGGCGTGGGCTGTCTGCATAATTATATCTTGATCAATATTATTTCTGAATGTATTCCAGCTTGACCATCCCATCGGCGGCGTTTTTGCAACCTCGTTTGAATAATCTTCCTCTTCGCCGATGTCAATGGTGAGCGAAGTCGGAATAAATACTTTCTTTAAAGCACATATCGGACATTTACCGTTAGCTTTCATATTCAAAAACCAAGAAACGAATAAAACAAGTAATACCAACAAAACAGCAATTAAAATTATAGCAATGTACTTCATTCTAAACCTATCTCCTTAAACATCTCAAGCTCCTTTTGAGCTAAAATATACGTCTTTTCATCATCAAGCGAATTTACTGCATTTAGCATAAATTCTTTTTTGTGTTTAAAATTATAAATAATTCGATACACCCAAGCGTACAAAATAAGCCAAGGCCTACCGTTAATAAATTTTATATAATCAATATCCTTAAGTTTTTTATACGGCGGAAAGAGCAGGCGAAGCTTTGTCATAAAAGATGAAACTTTTCTACCTTTTTCAAGCTCTTTTCTTGCAATGGCAATACCGTTATTTTCATTATCATTGCCAAATGCACCGCAGTTGCAAAGATATTCTTCAACTTCTTTTGTATCAATATTGTAATTGACACCGTACCCAAAAAAATTGTTGCAAACATTAAGCATTGTTTTGCCGAATGTTTCAAGGCCTACGGGTTTTAAATATTCAAAAACCCGTACTAAATCAATGTTTGAATTTTTAAGCATAATTGCAAGGTCAACAATAAGCTTAATTCCCGCACCGTAAAATTTGAAATGGTGTGCTGTATGTGCAATTAGATATGCAAAGTGAAAATTATTATCAAATGTTCCCTCAAATCCGTCAAATACGGCATAATCAAATGCATTGCAAAAAGGCTCTTCATCATAATGGTTTATAAGCTTTGTGTGAATTTCAAACAAAACATTGTTTTTAACATAGTTATATACCGGCCCATTTTGCTTAATGCAGTCAAAACCATTTGATGTGAGAAGTTTTTTCACTTTGTTTCGGTCACATTCTTTAATAAGTATGTCTATATCGCCCATAGCGCGACTTTCAGGCACAGGGTAACTCTGTTTAAGCATTGCGCCTTTAAACACGATATACGGCACCTCAGAAGCTTTGAGAAGCGTTTTCACTTCTTTGAGCATATTTGATTGTAGGTTTGCAAGGTATATCAAATCAAAAAAGCTGTTTTCAACCGCATTTTTAAATTTTGGCGATATATCATTTTTATTTTCAGCATTGGCAACTGCACAGTTAACAATTCCCAAAAGGTTATGAACCTTTGCATATCTGTAAATTTTTTTGTAATCAACGCTTGTATCGAAAATAAAGGCGTTATTGTTAATATAATTTTTGCAAAGGTTGATAAGTGCTTTATATTCCTTATCCATATCAGTTAAATACTGCATTACCTACTACAAGGCTTAATAATGTAATAATAAGGCCTGCAATGAACACACCGAGTGAAATTACAATAAAACTCTTTTTCTTATCAAGATGGAGGAGGGAAGCGAGAAGTGCGCCGGTCCATCCGCCTGTACCCGGAAGCGGAATTGCCACAAAAATAAGAAGCCCCCAAATACCGTATTTATCAATTTTATCTCTCTTTTTTAATGTTTTATCTTCAAGCCAATAAACGAATTTATTTATGCCCGGAACTTTTTTTAATAAGTCAAAAATCCAATTTATTAAAAGAAGTATAAAAGGAATAGGCAATATATTACCTAAAAAGCTGATAATAAAGCCAACAAATGGGTTCATCTGCAACAGCACGATTGCTGTGAACATACCGAGTCTGCATTCTAATATAGGGCAGAGTGAAATTATAAATACAACAAGCCAATCAGGTATTCCGTGAGCGGTTAAAAATTCCTGCAAATTTCTACAAAGTTCTTGAACCATAAATTATTTCTCCTTTAGATTTGTGGTTTTATTATTTGCTTTTTTTTAGATTTTCTTTATATTTTTGTTTTTGCTTTTTCTTATAATTTTCATATCTTATTTGTTGCTTGCTTTTCTGCGGCGGGGTAAATTGCTTTTGCCTTTCCATTTGCGCTATTCTTTCCTGCCTGAGTTTCTCTTTTATTTCCATTTCTTTTTGAACATCTTGCGGCAGAGGAATATCTTTTGTAACAATAAGATTGTTTTTAAGTAAGAAATCAACTGCTTCACGCAATATTTTTTTATCATTTTCAAATGATAAAAATCCAATTGCCTGGTCATAAGCAAGCCACATAAAGTCATCAATTTCTTCTTCCTGAACTATGGTTCGCATATCATCGGTAGTTGCAACAAAGATTGAAACTTTTTTATCAACATTATTTCTGAGCTTGTATTTTGATATTCCTTCATATCCAAGTTGAATACGGATATGAAGCCCTGTTTCTTCAAGCACTTCTCTTTTTGCTGCATCATATTTTGTTTCGCCCATTTCAAGATGGCCTTTAGGAAATCCCCAATTTGCCGAGCGTTTGTTTTTAATAAGAAGATAACGAAGCTTTCCTTTAATTGACCTATATACAACTGCGCCGGCACTTGATTCATAGTAGCAAATGAGGTTATATTGCGGAAAATCGTTTTCAACATCAATAACCTGTAAAATGTCTTGATTTATATAGCGTGAACTGCGTGACGCCATAATCCACATAGTTTTTAAATTTTTGTTCTCAGAGTCTTTAGGAATGAGTGCTGCAATAATTCTACCGTCAAAATTGCATACTGTGTGAGTTACTCCCATTACAAAAGCATATTGGTTTTTATGTCCGTTAATTTCAACTACATTTAAGGGATAAACATAACCGCTTTCGTCAACAGAATTTATAGGTTTAACAACTCTTCCTTTGGCTGCCTTGCCGAGAAGCATAACATCACCACCAAGTAAAAGATATAATTCATTTGATATTATATCTTATTTTTAATGGTAATACAAGATTTTTTATTTATAAATATAAAAAGATAATATAAATATAAAAAGATAAAGGGCAACTCCAAAAGGAGTTGCCCCTAATTTTTATTTCGGCTAAAACTTTATGTTTATGCCATTGTCTGAAGAAGGTCTACAAGAGAAGCAATAACTGTATCAGTATCACCCTTAAGAACAGGAAGAACCTGATTAACAACTCCGGATACAGTTTCGTTACCGCCTACAAGACCTGTGATAAGATCACTTATGTTCTTGAAGTTATCGCCTGTGTTAACAGTTTCGATTAAGTAGCCGAGTACTGCAATGAGTGTTTCTGATGAATCACCTTCAACATAAATTCTTGCACCGTATGTAGCAGCCTGTGAAGTGTCTGTAATTACTTTACCGTGGCTTGCAAGCTTCAACCAATCTACATCATTAAGCTTAATTCCGAGTGGTGCGCCCTTAATCTTAATAAGACCAAGGATATTATTTACAAGAGGAATAATAGCGTCACCGCCAAGGAGTGGCTTAAGTGTTGCATTAAGGTCATAGATGTCAAGAGAGAAGTTTGTAACACCAATCTTACCGAGAATTGAATTAAGGTCAACTTTAAGTGCCTTAAGAAGTGCAGGTAAGAGAGTATTAAGATCAACTATTGGTTTGATAGCATCAACAAGAGCTGAAATAGGAGTGAGGAGGTTGTCAAGAATCTGGCAAAGTCCGTCATTACCAATGAAGAGTGCAAGGTTTGGAAGCATTGCAAACAATGTTTCAAGAGGAGCATTAAGTATATCCTCAACCTTATCCCAAAGAGGATTGATAATATCAAGAAGAATATTATCGTAAGCTTCGTTTATATCTTCTCTGTATTGATACTGAGTTTTGATGTTATACATTGAGAATGCTTCCATAAGAGGAACGATTGATGATGTATAACCGTTTGAACCAGGAATTCTTACTATGTCAAAGATTCCGAGTGATGCATCATTAAGAAGTACATCGAGTACACCGTAGATAGGACGGAGAACTGCAACAAGTGCGTGGAAGAATGTATCTGCATCCTTAACACCCCACTTAAGTGATGCTGTGTTAACCTTTGACCATGAACCTGCCTTTGCGATTACGCTTGCATTTGCAGCATAAGTTTGACCGTAAGATTCATCTGTAAGAAGTTTAGCAACATTGCTTGTTGAGAAGTCAATGTTAGTTTGTGCAAGGAGAGAAACGAGTGAACCGTCGCCAACCTTAACACCTTCAACTGCACCGTAAAGTCCGGTAAGAAGTGAGTTAATAATGTCATCCTTGAAGATAAGACCGCCGATTAACTTGGTAAGACCGCCGTCAACCAAACCGCCTACAAGTCCGTCAAGCATTGGAGGAAGATTCTTAAGGAAGTCAACATCAACACTTTCAGGATAAGAGAAGTCATATGAACCTGTCTTATAAGCTGTGTAATCCCAGAATGCATTAGTAGGTTCGCCTGTTAAGAAGTAGAATACTGCACGAACAATATCATCCTTATCAGCAAGGCCGATTGTAGTGAATACAGTTGAGATGATAGATTTGAGCATATCATTACTCTTAATAGCTTTAATTGAAGTAATAAGTGATTTGATAGATTTTGAGTTCTTAACAAGAGTATCTGCAATATAACGGAGAACTGCAACAAGAACTTCGCCCTTATCAGCAATTACTTCCTTATTTGTAAACTTGCCTTCGGCATTCTTAGCCATTGATTTAGATGTAACAACCTTACCGTGTGATGCGATTGTTGACCACTTAAATTCAGGAAGCTTAATACCGGTTTTCTTAAGTAATGAGTTAAGAAGAGGAACTACAATATCTTGAATGTTGCAAGACTTAAGGTTTGTAAGTTTGATGTTAAGTTTAACACCTTTAACCTTGAGTGCGTTTGTAACAACTTTGCCAAGGTCCTTGCCGAGTACCATTGTAAGAATCTTATCAACATCCACACCTGCTGATTTAGCAGTTTTAAGAATGTTTGTAACAGGAGCAAGGAGATTATCGAGTAACTGGCCTATGCCGTTGTTATCAATAAAGTATGCAAGGTTTGGAAGAACAGATGTGAGTGTATCAAATGGCTTATCAAGAAGTGTATCTACAAAGCTCATAAGAGGATTGAGAACATCAAGAATTACATTATCTTTAGCCTTCTTGCAATCTTTCTGATACTGCTTAAATGTTTTAATCTTGCTGTTGCTTACTTGAAGAACATCAAGAAGAGGAACAATTGCGCCTTCATAACCGTTAATACCGTTAACGCCTACATTAAGAGCGTTAAGGTCAAGCTTAATTGTTGAAAGCTTGGAGTCAGGGTTCATATCATCCTTAAGGGTAAGAGTGAGAACGCCTTTCTTAAGCATATAAGTAAGTGCAACTTTGCTTGTTACTTTACCGTTGCTGTCTTTAATATCAAATGAAGTTGAAGCCTTCTTGATATTGATATTACTGAGGTCAATCTTTCCTTCATTGAGGAATACAGCAAGAACGCTGTTTACAGGACGGAGGATTGCTGCAAGAGCATTGATAAAGCCCTGTTCTGCTTTTGCTGAACCATCTTTGAAGCCCCAGTTAATTGTTTTAACTTTCTTCCAGCTCTTTGCCTTCTTAAGTGTGTTGGCTGCTGAAGTGTAAGTTTTGCCATAGCTCTTATCTACAAGGAGATTAGCAACACCCTTTGGTGATACTGCAATGCCTACCATATTGAGATATGGTGAAATCTTCTTGGTATCAAGCGCACCGTAAAGTGCCTTTGCAAGAGATGTGAGGTTAGCGTTTGTAAATGCCAATCCGCTGACGATGCTCTTAAGATTTGATGCGTTAACTACACCGAAGTTGGCGAGAAGAGCCATAACTGCATCAACTGCTGTGTCAAGCTGTGAAACAGCGTTATTTGCATCAAAAGCTGTAATTCCGTCAGGATACTTAAAGTTTAATGATGTACCCTTGTAATTCTTATAAGTCCAGTAAACTTCTGTTGGTGACTGAGTGAAGTCAAGAAGCTTGCCGATAACTTTAAGAAGTCCCATAGCGTCAAGCTTACCTGTTTCGATGTACTTGATAAGCTTTTGAATTCCCTTGCTAATCTTGTTGTTGCCCATAATCAACTGAATGATTGTGGTAAGATTATTGTTTGTCTTTACGAATTCAATTACATAATCAAGAACATAAAGAAGTGTTTGAGCAGGAGAAGCTGTTTTGCCGAGTGCATTCCAGTTAATGTTATTAAGCTTAATGCCTGTTTTAGCAAGAAGTGTATTTATAATAGGTATAATATTATTACCTGAAAGAAGGTATCCCTTTACTTCAATACCGATTTCCTGCTTATCATTAACTGTTACCAATTTACCGAATGTTTTAGTAGCAATGTTTTCAAGGAATGAAGCAAGAGTAGGTGATGTTGCACCAAGAGTACCATTGCTTATTCTGAGGATTTTTGCAAGTCCGTTAACTTCATTTGAAATAGGTTTAACGGCGTTTGCAATTGTTGAAGCAAGTGTAGGAGCTGTTGTGTCATCTAATATAACACCGATAGCCGATACAAGGTTCAACAATGTAGTTACAGGTTTTTCAAAGAATTTGTCAAGTAATGCAACGATTGGGTTAACAATTCCTACAAATACTTCATCACGGTATGGATTGCTCTTGTCAGCAAACTTTTCAGGAGTATCAACTGTGATGCCTGTTTTTACTGCGATTGTATTAAGAACCGGATAAAGTGCATTTTCGTAAATGCCTGTGTCAATAAGAAGTACGCCGATAATAGATGTGAGAAGTCTGAGTGATGTTGAAAGACCATTCATAAACTCATCTCTGTTGCCGGCTGAAACACCCCAGTTAATACTTACATTGAGTGTTCCGTTGTCATTAACAGCATCGCTCCAGCTTGCAAGCTTCTTAAGTTTACCGCTGGCATTCTTAATATCTGTGTCTTTAATTCTTACAGCTAATGAGTCAGGAGAAATAAGTCCGTTAACTGCTTCGCTGATAAGATTGTATTTAGCTGAAACATTGTTTGCACCTGTGTATGAATAAGCGTACTTATCAGTAAGGTTTGCAACAAGTGATTCAATGAGTGCATAAGTTCTTACTACTACTGTGGTAAGTCCTTCATTTGTGTAGATATCCTTAGGGTTAACATTACCGTTAGAATCAGCTGAGCGTGAATCTTCACCGTTAAGGTAATATAAATAGGTATTAAGTAAATCTATTACTGCATTTGCTGAGTTAGCACCGATGTAATTTGAAAGTAATGAAATTACGCCGACAATAATATTATTTGTTTTGTTGATTGAATAGCCATTGATTCTTGAATCAGCAAGGAGAGATGACAATGCTTTATCAAGCTTTTCAATTGTGCTGTCAACACTCTTAACATCTTTGCTCTTATACGCTGAAATGTCAACTGATGAGTTAGAAGTTTGAACTGCCTGTGTAGGAGCAGTTGTTGTATTATTATTTGTATTATTATTTGTATTGTCAGTCTTCTTAAATGATTTAACAAGACTTTGAATTACATCTACAAGCTTGCTTACATTAGTAATAAGGAAGTAAGCATTGTTTTTATCAAGTCCGACAAATCCGCTTGCCTGCTTTTCAAATGTAAAGCTGTATTTGCTTTCACGGGTGATTTGGAAAATGCTGTTAAACAAGTCTGTAAGTGCGCTTGTTTCGCCAAATCCGCCGATTGACTGAAGAACACCTGTAATGAGAGGAAGGTTCTTTGCAAATGCGCTGTTGTCTGAATCAATAACATTGTTTACAAGACCGAGGATTGCATCAAGCCAATCTTCTACAAAGATACCAACGAAAGTATCGAAAATCTTTGTTGAATCAGGATTTTGAGCATATGACTTGAATTCAGTTACCTTTGTGTTAGAAACAGCGGTATAGGTTTTACCTGATACTGTAATTTTTTCAGTTTTAAATTTACCGTCGTAGCAGTATGTCCATGCATTTTTGCTGACACCGTACTTATCTGCTCCAAGGTCTTCCATAATATCGAAGAGCTGTGGAATAGCAACCATTAAGTTGTTAAGTCCGCTGTTAGCAATATTTCCGTTGTTATCTTTACCCTTAACTTGATTTCTGAGTGATGGGGTATTTACATAAGTGTCAACTGCTGTTGTAAATAATCCTGCAAGTTCGTTAATTACTTCTGCAAGTCCGGTTGCAAGCTGAGCGTTTGTGTCTGAAAGAACGCCTTTATCATCTGTAAATGCTTTCTTAAGAACCTTATCAAGTCCGCTGAGCTTAGCGTCCCTAAGTGCTTTATCGGCAATGTAAATTCCTGTGATGTAAGGAACTTTTGCTTCATATTTACTGTAAACAGTAAATTTAGCATTTGTTGGAGCTTTTGCAAGAGCTACTGAAATATCATTGCTTGTTACACCATTATATGTATAGTATGTAACATCTTCGGTATATTCAACTGTCTTTGCAGTACCGTTTTCATCCACTTCTGTTTTTGTCTTCTTTTCTGTTACAACTTTAGAAGTGATTTCGTTGCCTTTACTGTCAACAATCTTTTCATATTTAGTAACATATTCTGGTTTGCTGATAACAGTACTTGTTGTAATATTCTTTGTCGTAATTTTATCAAGTCCGCCTGATAAATCGGTATATTTGGTGATTTTGAAATTCTTTTCAGCACCGTTATTCCAATATGTACCGCCCATCTTGTCATAAGAACCATCATTCTTGAGCCAATGCATAAGCAATGGAAGCATTTCATTAAGGTCCCAAGCAAGTGTGTCAATACCGATGTATGAGCCGTAATCAGCAGTTAAGTCATAGAGAAGACCATCATGTGTGAAGTTATAAAGCATATTGTTTTGCTTGGTTTCACCTGATTTAGCACTGAAGAATATCGGTTCAAGTACTTCATTTACAAGAACAACAACAAGCGGAAGAAGATTAAATATTGTTTCAACCGGTGATTCAATAAGGTTAGCCCAAACATTGTAAGTTGCTTTTACAAGGTCAATTTTTGTTGAAGCAAGTTCATCAAGAGCACCGTTGATAATATTACCTATTGTTGAACTCGGATCGAGATATGTGGAAATAATAGAGTTAAGAACTATATTTGTAAGCTGTGTACCACCGTTACCACAAAGAGCTGCAAGTGCATTGTTGATAACAGGCTGCTTTTGAGCGTCTGTAAGAGTTACACCTGTTGTATCAAGATGTTCTTCAACATAGTCATTGATAAACTTGCTAATATCCAAAGAACATTTGATTGAATTGTTATCATAAGTTAAGTCGTCAGACGCAGTGCTTATTTTTGAGCAAAAATAAGATGTAAGAGTTGACATATATGAATATTTAACCCATTCATTTAAATCTGCTTTTGAATAAGTATTGCCGGTATGCTTGTATGCATAAATACCGGTGTTAGGATCTGAATTTTCTGTATCTAAAAGAGTAGCATTTTGAATATAATCACTTGTTTTATTGCTTCTGTTGCTAATCCAGTTACCTGCAAACAAGTTGATAACCTTGTTACGCTGTTGTGCATCAGAGTTGTTATTCTTTCTGCTGTACATCTTCAAGAATGTAGCAAAATATTCAATAGTGGCTGTATCTCTGAGATTCTTAGGAAGAATGAAAGTTTTAGAACCGTCTGTATCATTAAACTTCATACTACCGTCAGCAAAATATCCGTTTATTGTTTCAGGGAAATTGTTATCTTGAGTAGCAACCAAGTTCAAAATTGAATACATCTGCTCAAGTTCATCATCTGTAAGGAAGAATTCATCTCCGTCTTGCCAGTAGAAGTTGAAGCCCGCAGGCATATCCTTATCAACTGCTTGATTTATATCTTCAAGTTTAAGTCCTTTAAAGTCAACCAATGCTCCTTTTAAAATATATTGAGCATAAGGAGCGTTTTGTCGTCCGCCGCCATTTACATCATCAACAAGTGAAGCGTATGATAATATGATATAAAGGCTTGTGATATAATCCTTTACAGAAGATATTGACGATGCATCTGTGGATGCACTATCTCTGCTGAGCATTTCGCTTACTGCAGCGTCAAGATTGTCGTATCCGACAGCTTTAGCAAAGAATGGCTCAATCTGTGATAATAATTCGTCAACAGTTTTAAAAGTTTTAATACCGGTTGATTCAATGGTGTATGGGTCTCCGGTAGGAGATGTAACTTTTGGGTTCCATTGGTCATTAAAGAAATCTGAATCAGCAGAGAGTTTGAAATCTGCACCGCCGTCAACAGCAAGTCTAATGTAAGGCATGGTTCTTGCTAAGTTACCGCCAAACATATTTGTGAAAGTATCTGATTGAGGTGAATATGCATAGTAAATACAATCAGCAACATCAGAGGCATTAAGATCAATACCAAAAACTTTATAGTAATTGTTTAAGTAACTGCATACTTCATTTACGGTTTTCTGCTGATCTTCTGTGAGTGTGTAGGTTGCGGATTTAAGCTGTGAAAGGCTTGCCATCATAGATGTTTCACCTATTCTTACAGGTCCGCTGTCACCGTTGAAGTCCAACATATCTGTGATTGAAGAAAGTTCAACAGGTTTGATTTTACCATCTGCAACTTGATCGTCATATTGCTGTGCAATTGCAGGCAAAATATTATCAACAGCATCGGAAATATCAAAGTTAGTAGAAGTATTTGAATCTACTAATGTTGTTAAATACCACAAACCTTTGGTGTTGTATTTAATGTTAACGTAGTGCTTGTGCTGACCTGTTGAGTCAACAGTGATTTTTTTGATTGCTTTACCCTCAAGGTTGCGATCGCCTGCACCATAAAGAATATCTTCAAGTGCTTTCTTTGTTTCTTTGTTTGCAGAAATGTTGCTTACACCGTCATAAATGAGCTTATGGCACATACCTGCAAGCTGGAAGAAATTGATGTCGTCGCTGAAATTGTTGAGGTAGTCATAATTGCTTACATTTGATGATGATTCACCAATAATGTCTGTGACAAATTCCGATTGGCTTGTAGATACAGCCATTTTGCCGACAGCATTGATAAGCGTAGGCTGAAGTGCCTGCAACATCTCAGGAAGAGTCGTATTCTCCTTAATTGATTCTTTCTGGTCTTTAGTCAACTTGTCTGAAGTTGTACCAAGACTGATTGCCCCTTTGTTATAGACTACTTTTGATATTGCGTCTATACCCATGAGAAGGGACGGAAGCTCATCTGCCAAACCGTTGACGGTTTTATATGCGGATGAAGCATTAACGCTGGAAGTGTTCCACAATGGGTTGTCATTACTGTTTTTTGCAAATGCAGTAAATCCAACTGAACAAGTGGTCACGACCATTACCACAGCTAAGAAAAAGCTGAGTATTTTTTTGCTCGTTCTCATATAAATTTTCTCTCCTTTACAATATGATTTACGAACTTTGTCGTATGGTAACGCATTTTGGATTATGCGCCGAGCAGTATTTGTTTATTACACAGTTTCTACACAAAAACTGCTTTTTAGGCGCAGGATATCCACACGCGTATTAACAAATACAATATATTTATATCAAATAAAATCTAATAAGTCAATAATTTTATAACATATTTTGAATTTATTGTGAATTTTAACATATTTTGTGTTTTGAATTTGACAACGGAGTGCTTGTAAATGGACTTAATCGGAAATTATGTCTAACAAGCGTCGGTTTTATTAAGAGTAACTGAAAAACGAATAAAACAGAGAAAAAGTGCATTAACAATTTTGTAAAATGTAAAGCCCAAAACCTTTACAAATGTAAAAATTGTGTAAAGTATTGTCGCTTTACTCGCCGTGAAAAGCTTATTTTTCTCCTTTAAATTATTAACAAATTGTAAAATTTTCGTAAACTAATTGTGCAGAGTGACAAAAAAACGAAGTCGTTTTTGGCTAAAGTTACAAAAATGAGGATTGTAGGTTTAATTTATTGACTTTCGGGTGGCCGTATGTAATAATTATAATGTGTTTAAAGCACATATTGCGCCAATTTAATGCTGTGGCTTGTAATGAGCCTTCATTCTAATTCAGATTGCCTGATGGTCAGAGATTGCGACGGGCATTACGCACAATATGTTAACACTTCACTTTAAATTTTTTAAAATTTTACGGAGGTAAAAAATGAAAACGAAAGCAAAAAAGTTTTCCCATAAGCTGCTTGCGTTGTTTATGGCTGTTCTTATGGCTGCTTCTTGCTTAACATGTGCATTTTCAGCTCACGCTGCACCTGTTAGTTCAGAAAAGCAGTACACAGATGATGCGTTAGAATATAACGACCTTGCTTGGAATATTCTTTCTGACGAACAAGCCGCAACAGCATTGCTTGACTATGCGGATCTTATGCTTCCTACAGTTGCTCCAACAGTTTACAACCTTCTTGCAAATCTCCCATCCAGCGTTACAGCTTATATGACATGGGATGCCGCTAATAAGCATCTTAATATCAACGCGTTCGGTATTATTAAATATACCTTAACAGTTAAGCTTGACAGCGTTGATGATGTAATGCTTACACTTGAGAGTGTTGCAGGTCTTCTTTCTAAGTATGGTAGTTATGTTGGTGACGCAGGTAACATTCAGCTTAAATCATTAGCTTCAAGTGATGCCAGCAAGAATTTCTGGCATGTTACAAGAGAAAACTATTCATCAACTGAGATTGTTAAGAGAGCTCTTGCTCTTCTTCAAATCAACTCAGCTGACTATGCCGGTAAGGATGTAATCGGTCAGGTATTAAGAGGTGATTTCAACCTCGGTGTTCTTAAGAGTGCGGTTAATATCTACAAGCTTCTTGCAGGTCCATTAGGCTTCAGCGATGAAAGTTATGCTAAAAACCTTGTTTATAACATTGTTCAGCAGCTTATTTTCAACTATACTAAATGGTATACACAGGATGAAATCAATGATTTCAAGAGTGGTAAAACCCAATGGGTATATGATGACCAGCTTTTCGATAAGCTCTCTACCGAGCTTCTTCAGAAGATAAGCGTTCTCGTTACATATAACCAAGAATATAATGAAAAGAACGAAGATGGCTCACTCAAGCCTATTCAGAACACATCAGCTACTCGTTATCTTGAAATCAAGGCTGAAATGACTAAGTCAGGCTCGGATTATGCAACAGCCGCTGCTAAACTCGGTTATGACCCTAACCTTGTATATTCAAGCGAATTTAAAGATGATGACGGCAATCCGCTTAATGTTCTTCTTTTTGCTTATGGACATCCGGATAAAAACGGTTATGCAACAGAGCAAACAACAAAGATTACATTTAAGCCAACCGATTCTCTTTTCAAATTCGGTTATAAAGCACTTGATCTTGCTTGGGATACAGTTCTCAAGGGTTCAATCAAGCTTCTCCATGTAAACACCCAGGGTGACAGAAATCTTGATAATGCATACTATTATTATTTCGACCAAAAGGGTCAATGGAATTCAAGCGATATTGCTTCTAACTATACACAGGAAAAGATTAACCAATGGGCTGAAGCTAATTACGAAGCTTATGGCGATAAATCAGCAGATGACTTTATTGCAAAAGCTAAGGAACAGCTTTCATTTGACCGTGCAGCTGCTGAAACATCAAAAGGCAAGTGGTCAGATATTGATGAAACAAAGCTCTTTGCTAAGTTAAGATACAGTCCTCTTGCTGACTACGGTTTCAATATGCAAACAGGTCCTATCAACCTTTACTTTGCACAAACCGGAACAAAGAATATTGACGATTTCTTTAATAATGAATATTCAAATTACGGTTCAATGGTAGCAGGCTTTAACGATGCACTTGTTGCAGCAGTTAATGATTTGTTCCCACAAAGAGATAACATTATCGGCACTCGTCCGAAAATGGCAAAATCTAAAACTACAAAGGCAGACGGTGTTGAATCAATCAATGATGCAACAATCAGGAAAATCACTTCAACACTCGTTGGCAATGCACTTAAGATGGTTCAGTACACAGCAGATGCTACTGACGCTAACATTCTCAAGGCATTCTATGATGCTAACGGTAAAAATGCTGTTCTTTCAGAAGCAAATCTTGAATCAGCAATGGTTCCTATGCTTGTTGCTTGTATCGGCCAGGTTAACCTTGGTGCAGGCAAACTTCAAGATATTATCCACCCAGCAGAATGGGATGGTTGTAAGGATGCAGAAGCAGTTGCTTATGTATGCCTTAAAGAATACTTATCATACGTACTTCCTAATAAGGATTATTCATCACTTGTAAATGTAGCCAATGACGGTACAATCACCGCAACACTTGAAGGTACAATTCTTCCTATGGCTCGTGACGCAGTTGCATATGTACTTGAAGGATATGTTCCTGTATCATACCAAGGCAAAACTTGGAAGACAGAAAACGAAGATGTTAATTCAAGTGCTACAATTTTTGACCTCTTGAATTCAGTAGTTCTTTACTACGGTGGAGATTACTCAATGAAGAAGTCAACTAACTCAGGTGAAAGAGCAATGGGTGTTGCAGCTCTTCTCGGTATTTGCGATGAAAACGGTAACAGTGCTCTTACAAATGACCTTTGGGAAAATATTGATAAAGTCGCTAACAAGTTCTTCCCTGTTCTTGGTACACTCCAAGGCAAGGATTACGGTAAGTTCGATTCACATGACCTTATCTGGAACGATGTAGTTCTTTCAATTCTTAATATTGCAGATAAGAAAGACAGCGGTTTCTGTGGCGTATCTAATTTCGTTTACAAACTTATCACAATCGTATCTGCTGAACCGATTCAGTCAAAAGGTTTTGTAAATACTGTTTATGATTTGCTTGCTGACCTTATCAACGGTCTCCTCGGTAAGCGTTATTCTTCACAGCCGCAGAATTTCACAACCATAGTTCCTAAGTCAAACGGTGACAACAAGCCATTTGATGATTTACTTCAGGTTGGCACTCTTGCAGGTACCGGCGGTACTGACATCGGTGCAATCCAAAAGGCTATTTGCAACTTTGTTGAATTCACCGGTTATGGTGCAGACAGCACCAAGGGTAATGCTAACAAGTATGGCGATTCAGTAATGAGGGGTATTTTCTTTGCTCTTTCAGCAGTTAACTCTTTCGTTCCTGAAGCTATCACTCCAATCGGAACTCAGCAGCTTAAGACTGCTTCAGCAAGCTTTGCTACACCTTCTATGAAGACAACAGCAGGCGGCGATTGCAGCGATACTGTTTCATTTACAAATAACTGCACAGGTCTTAACCGTGCATATATCTCTAATGGACAGCTTGTTCAACTTTCTCGTTACTATTACAAGCTTAAGTCAGCAACTTATATTGACAGTAACAACGCAAAAACTGATATTACATCTCAACTTACATCAGGTCTTATTGCTCCGAACGAAACAATAAAAACACCTAAACTTTCTATTACTTTCAACTCAGCAGCAGGAGAATCAAATGTAGTTGAAGTTCAGTTTGTATACGACATCGTACTTAAAGATGGCACAGTTGTTGCAGCTGATAATAATGTTTCAGCTTATAAGTATATGACAACCGCAACAGGTTGGAAAGAAGCTATGTATAATAGTAACAAGCAGTTCTTGCATGATACAAATAAACCTGATGAAACAGTTGGTGTTGAGGGTGCTTATGTAAAATCAACATCTAAATTTAGTAGTGATAATACTCTTGTTGCTAACTATCCTGAATACATGGTACTTGATTCATCAAACCTTGCTGATATTTCTACATATTCAGTTAGATATAGAAGTAACAGAAATAAGATTGCACAAGGTAAAAAAGCAGTTGACGGTATCTACTTCTATGATGAAAATTCAAATTATCAGTCAAACACACTTGATGCAAATAATGTTGTAACAAAGTATGATAAAAATGCTGCTTATACAACAGTAAACATCACCAGTGCAAACGCTATCCCTGCTTGGGATAAGACAAACGGTAACCTTCTTAAGTATAATATGTATGACTACCGTGTTGAAACTGCTCCTGGTTCAGGTGAATTCGGTGAATGGAACCGTAACGAGGTAACAGAAGCAACACCAGGTAACAAAGATAAAATTACTTATTATAAGGGTTACACAAGCGATGAAATCGAAGCAGTTAAAGCTCAAACTAACCCGGACGGCATCGCAGCTGAAAATGTTAAGGCTATTCAGACAAGAACTCATGTAGTTTACACTCTTTCTGAAGCTATTGCTAAAAATATTATCGCAGGTTACCATGTTGGTGACGGTGATATTTACGAATCAGTTTATTTGCAGAACAATGGTGGTCAGATTAACTACGATAACCTCTTCAACATTGTTTCAATGGGTAACACCAAAGTTCCTGGTTTCTACATTGAAAGTGAGAAGAAGGAGATTCCAAATCAATCTGCTCTTGAAGTTCAACCGTTCCGTTATGATGGTGAAACCAACATTCAAGGCGGCGAATATCCGGTTGATATGTGTATCTACAATGGTTCTAAGTCAGCTTATGCTCACTTTACTATCCTTGTAGGTGATACCAGCCAGCTCAGCGGTATGAATACTGCTTATGATAATTTGGCATCACTTGTATCACAGTATAAGCCTTCTGACTTTACTAACTCAGCTGTTTTCGAGCAAGCTAAGCAGGCTCTTCTTAATGTACTTTCTATTAAGTCATCTGCTATGACAGTTGCTTTTGCACAGAGCATTAACAATAAGACTCATCTCACAGCAACAACTAAAGAAGTTACATCAAAGTTTGGCGATTTAGCTTATGTTCCTTATACAAAATCTGCTCCAACAGTAACATCTAAAGGAAAAGAATATACAATTCCAAAGGATGTTTTGGCTAACGCTTATGTTGGTGGCGAAGCTCTTGCTGACGGTTCAGGTAAAGTAGGCGGTGTTGAAGGCGTTTACTACTTCGATGCTGCAGGTACAATGCCAATCTATTCACCATTAGCTCTTTCTGATGATAATGGAAAGGTTCGTACAACAGACCAAGCCGGAATCAAAGTAATTAAGAATGCAGATGGTAAATACTATCTTGCTAACTCAGTTGTTTATGAAACAACTTGGGATAATGCTATTACCACAAATGGTAATCCTTGCCAGATGCCTACTAAAACTCAGGCAACTGACGCACAGGGTAATCTCCTTTACAACCAGGTTCAGTATGTATACCGTGATGCCGATGGCAAGAAGGTTAACTCAAATGAAGATTGGTCATGTAAGTTCCCTGTAACAGATTATACTATCGTTCCTAACGAAGTTAAGTCTGACGGTTCAATCGTTGATAACCGTGGTGCTGTTGCAAAGGCTGTTGATAGAATCAACTATGTAACAAGCATTATGAATGACACACTTAAGCCGGCTGCAGATAATGCATTCAAAAACATTTCTGTTGCAAGAACCGGTCTTAATGACACAAACTTTAACATCTTAACATTCTCTAAGATGACTGACATTGCCAGAAACATTGAAAAGAACTTTACTGTTGATCTTGAATATCATTATGATAAAGTTGTTTTAGGTGCAGATGGCAACCCGGTAATTGATGAAGCTACCGGAGAGGCTAAAACTGAAGATGCAGTTAAGAAGGAATTAGGCGTTTCTCCTGCAAGTGCAGCATCAACTGTACAAAACTGCATTGACAACGGAAAGTCTTATACTTATGTAACTCATTCATCACTTTCATCAGCAGCAGTAGCTGAATATACCAGACTTTTCAATATCTTTGCAAGCGCAGCTGTTGAGCGTGGTTACCAGGGTGCACAGCTTGAAAAAGAAATCAAGTGTGCATCAGGCAACATCTATTCAACTCTTACTGCTACTAAGGCTGTTTATGCTGAAGACGGTAAGACTGTAACAACTGAAGCTTCAGTTTCAAAGACAACAGGCGCAAACGCTCCTCGCTTTGGTAAGTGGGATGCTGAAGGTAAGCTTGTAAACGATGGTTCTTACTCTGCAGAATCATGGACCAGATATGTCAGAGCTCTTGCAGCAGCAGTTGCTCTTGCACAGTATGGTCACGGCGATTATGCTCATAAGGATCCAGCTAACTTTGTTCTTTCTGATAAGAAGGGCTACGATGCTTCACTTACAAATATCTACACTGTTGATACAGAACTTCAGGCTGCAGAGATTGCTCTTGCCCCTGCTGAAACTACAAACAGCACTGTAACAGTTAATGCTGTTGAAGGTGCTACTGTAACAATCAATGGCGTTGCTTACTCAGCTCCTGTTTCAGTAGAAACCGGCTCAACAATCACAATTGATGTTAAGGCAGCTGAAGGTTACCAAGTTGTTAATGAACTTACAATCAACGGTGAAAAGGTAACAGTTAATGCATTCCCTTATGAATATAAGGTTAATGGCGATGTAACAATTGCTCCTTCAGTTAAGCAGGCAGCAGCTGATACAATCACTGTAAGCGGTAAGGTTCTTATTGCAACAAACACTACGGGTACTGATTCAACAAAGGGTATTGTTGGTATTGATATAGTTGCTAATGGCGAAGTAGTTGCTACTTCAGCAAGTGACGGTTCATTCACTGCTACTGTTCCAGTTGGTACAACATCACTTACTGTTCATAGAGAAAATGTAACTATCAAAAGAACTGTAACACTCAGCGGTACAAAAGATATTTCAAATGTTGAAATTCCTGTATGTATCTGTGATTATGCAGGTGGCCAATCAGTTGATGCTTTTGATAAAGCAATATTTGCTTCAGCATATGGCAACAAAGATGCATATGATATTTATTGCGATTTAACCGGTGATGGTCTTGTTGATTCATTTGATAAAGCAATATTTGTAAAGTTCTTTGGTAATACAGTTGAGTATGCACCACTTGCTCTCGACTAATTAAATTAAATCATATCAGGGGTAGCAATACCCCTGATATGTAACCGTTAATTATAATGGTTACTTTATTTATAAATTCGATATAATCGGGTAATCCCCGTTTATATACCGGCCCTGTTTTAAGGGTTGGGAGGTTAAAGGCGATTGCGTTTAGTCACTGTTTATCCCTGATTTTACAATATCATTTCTTCAAAGCTTGCTTTTACGCTTTTGCGTTTTTATAACCGAGGTTTGATTTGGTGTTGTATGCGCTCTCGTCTCTCCCTAAATTTTATTTACTTGGCAAGGAGGTAACACCTATGCAAAATGCATTTGTTAAAAAGAGAATAGGTGCTGTAATTGGTACACTTACTTTCTTGGTGCTTATTGCACTTTTCGTGTGCCTTCCTAATACTTCATACGGTGCAACTATTGGCAGTGAAAAGCCAAATATTTATTGCACTTATACAGACTCTGACGGAAAACAATATGACGGTGATAAATTGCCTGCCGGTACTTACGATGTAAACTTCTATTTAGAAGGTGTTTCCGAGTTATCGGTTGTGCAGGTAACTGCAAAGTACGGTGCAGATGCTACTGTTGATACAGCGGCACAGTCGCTTCTTTCAGATGAAGTTACCGGCATTTCGTCAATGGGAACTATTACACAAAATTCAAATTTGGTGTTTGGCTTTGTTTCTGATTCTGACTCTTGTTCAGCAATCAATAGTGATGGCACATTGCTTGCAACTTTTTCAGTTGCTTTTGCTAATAAATGTGATGCATCAAATGTAATTTCAGTTTCAACCAGCCCGAATGAGACTTTTGTTTTAACAGATTATAATGATGGGCTTAAGGATGAGTATGCACTCGTTAAACAAGCCGATGATTATGACGGTTCTTTATATCTTATGACCTGCGATGTTTCACCGAAAGGTCCGGGTTGTGATATAACAGGTAAGATTACTATTGCTACATCGCTTGATGGATCATTATATAATGATAAAGGTGTTGGCAATATAAATCTTACAGTCAAAGCTGCCGATGGCTCAGCCGTTGCCACAGCAGTTACAGATTCAAACGGTAATTATACACTTGCCGATATTCCGGCAGGTGAGTACAAAATGTTAATAAGTGGTGAAACCACTATTGACAGAAAGGTTACATTAGTAGTTTCCGAATCAAAGACTGTTGATACTGTCGCAGTTTGCATTTGTGATTATACTAACGATGGTGTAGTTGACACATTTGATAAGTCTAAATTTGCCGAAGCGTTTGCAGGTAAGTACAATGTATATTGCGATTATGACAGGGATAATAAGGTTGACTCATTTGATAAGTCGATTTTTTCAGTTTTCTTTGGTAAAGAAATCAAGTATATGAATGTAACTTTGTAATAAATAGGGGGAAAGAAAATGAATAAAACTTTCAAAAAGGCAATTGCTGTCATTTTGTCAGTTCTTATGGTTGTTTTATCAGTACCTTTCACAGCACTTGCAGCACCTGGTGATTATGCACCAAATGCTAAATTGTCTTTTGGTATGTTTACTGAAGCAAGTGCAACGAGCTTTACTGATTATTCAACCAGTGGCACAGCAGCATCGGATTTTGGATCATATGCTTCTCTTTACGGTGTGCCTGTAGATTATAATTATAAAGTAGTTGATGGTAATAAGACTTCGGGTACTCTTTCTATCAACAAGGATAAAGCAAACACATACATTGACGCTGCTGGACTTTCTTATGATAAGCTTTCACAAGATACTCAGCTCGGTGTCGGTGATTATTTCACAATGACATTAAGTCTTGAAGGTATGTCTAACCTTTGTGCTTTTGTTGCACAAATTCAGTTCAGTGATTCTATTGAGCCTGCCGGTGTTTATTCTTATAAATCAGGCAGAAAGATGGTATACGCACTCGGTACTGAAAATGAAAGAGTTGCTGCCAGTGGTACATGGGTTGCAGATAAAGGCGGTACAACTTTTTTGCCAACATATTCACTGTGTTCCACAGGCATTGACAAAAATTCTTTTAACCCGGAATTTGACCCGAACTCCTCAAAAGTCAAAGCTAACGATGAAGACGGTAAGATGAATGTAATCAGTTATGAATTTGGAAGTGCGGGTTCTAGTACTGCTTCTTTATCAGACCCTGACGGTTATTTCGTAAATCCTGAAACAGGCGAGCCTGGATATACATTTACTAATAATCCACCAATGGCAACATTTGTTTTCAAAATTGTAACTGCGGATCCGATTGAATTTAATGTTTACCATCCATCAGAGCTTAATAGTATTGCTCTTGCAGCAGATACAAGTGAAGTACAGTCACAATACAAAACAACATATGCTAAGAATGCATGGAACGACAAAACCAACACTAATGATGGCGATGTTGAACATCCTGGTTCAAAAAAGTTCACTTTCATGGGCTTCAATGAATTTAGAGAAGCTCCTAAGCCATCAACATATACAATCAAATTTAAGTATGCTAACGGCGGTGAAGAAGTTTCAAAGACTGTAAACGCAGGCGAAATGCCAACAGCTCCTGAAACAAATACACCTCAAACTGTAGAATCTGATAATGCAGGTAATCATACAGTAACAACTTACACATGGCCTACTGTTGAAGCAGCAACTGCTGATAGAGTTTACGATGAAGTTGCAAATCCTGTAAAATCAGAATGTCATTACATAGAAAAAGTAACAGTTAAGCCTACATACACAACAAAAGGTGAAGCAACATACACTTGTGATGTTTGCGGTCATTCTTACACAGCAGAAATTGATAAGCTTGTATGTGACCACGCTGATACAAAGGTTGTAAACGCTACTAAACCTACAATCAACAATGCTGGTTACACAGGTGATACAGTATGTAATGTTTGCGGCGAAACAATCGTAACAGGTACTGAAATTGCTCAGCTTAAAGGTGAAGCTTACAGAGCTGCACTCAAGGCTGCAAAGGATGTTGACGGTTCTAAGTTTACAGCAGATTCTTATGCTAAGGTAACAAAAGCACTTGCTGATTATGATGAAACAACAGTTGGTGCTTACACATCACAGGAAGATGTAGACGCTGCAACAGCTGCACTTAAAGCTGCAGTTAAAGATCTTGTAGCTAATCCTACAACTGAAACTTATACTTATAACTTCATTAACGGTGAATCTAAAGAAAGAACTGTTAATAAGGGCGAAACACCTGAAAACTATCCTAACACTCCTGCTAAGGTTACCGATAATAAGGACGGCACTCATACAACAACAACTTATACATGGTCACAGGATGGTTTTGTATTTACTGAAGTTGGTAACGACACACAAGATAGTTGTACTCTTAATTACGAAACCGTTACTCAGCCTACAATTAAAGTAGAAGGTTCTAAGACAGCTACTTGCCCAGTTTGTGGTCATGTATCAACACTTCCGATTGATAAGCTTAACGGTACAGAATACTATAATGCACTTGATGCTGCACAGAATGTAAAAGCTGATGATTTCACAGCAGCTTCTTACGCAAAGGTAGCAGAAGCTCTTAAGGCTAATGCTCAGGCTACAGTTGAAGCTTACACAACACAGGAAGATGTAGACGCTGCAACAGCTGCTCTTAAAGATGCAGTTGCTAAGCTTGATGCAGGTGTAGTTGTAACAGTTGCTTCAACAAAACTTGGCACAACAACTCTTAACGGTGTTGATGCTACAAACGGTGCTAACGCAAGACTTGCAGTTGGTGACGATGTAGTTCTTACTGCTAAAGCTAATAACGAAACAGGCGAATTCGTAGGTTGGAAAGTTGGTAACAAGATTGTTTCTGACGAAGCAACATTTAAAACAGCTGCAGCTGCTGACATCACTTACGAAGCAGTATTTGCTGAAAAGGTTGATGAAACATTTACAGTAGTATTTGTAGACCCATACGGCAATGTAATTTCTACACAACCTGTTACTAATGGTTCAGCTATCACAATTCCGGATGCTCCAAAGATTACCGGTTACACATTCACCGGTTGGTCAATGACTCCGGAAGAAATCAGCAAACTCACAGACGGTGCTACAATCTATGCTCAGTATAAGAAGGACGATGTTGCTAAGTATACAGTAACAGTTCCTGAAGATGCTACTCTCACAGTAGACGGTGTAGAAACAGCAAGCCCGGCTCAGGTTGCTTACGATGCTAAGGTTAGCGTTCATAAGGACGGTGCTGAAGCTTGGAAGTTAGCTGACGGTACAGTAGTTGGTTATGGCGATACTTACACATTCTTCTGCGGTTCTGATATGAGCCTTGAAGCTGAAATGACTGCTGTAAAGAAGGAAACAACAGTTGTAATTACAGGCGTAAATGAAATTGCTGATTCTGTTCAGGTTTCATTTGCTGCAACTCGTAATGTTGCTCCTGGCGAAACAGTAGTTCAGCAGGGCTTTGTATATGGTAAGAACTTAGCAGATTCTGAACTCACACTTGAAAATGTTGGCAATAAGGGTGCAGCTGCTAATGCAGGCACTGTAAAGATTCTTTATACCAAGAATTCTGCACAAGATATCGCTCTTAGATATGGTCTTGCTAAGAAGGACGGTAAGGTATCAGCAAGAGCATTTGTTATTACAAAGGCTTCTGATGGCTCATTAAAGACAACTATGTCTAACATTGAATCTTACACTTATGCATAACAAATTATAATTTATTAGTGCTTTCCCTCTGCCTTTACGGGTGGGGGGGTAAGGCACCGGTAAATTTAGGAGGAAAACCAATGAAAGAGCTTTACACAAAGCCAATGTCACAGATTGATGAGTTTAAGACTTATGATGTTATAACTACCTCAACAGGCGGTAGAGAAGAAGGCGACGGAGGCTTAGACTAAGCAATCGCTTTTAGTTTGACATTGAAATAAAGCTACGGGAGACGGTAGAAATACCGTCTCTTTTTGCTTTTTATAAACTAATAAAATATAGGTGTAAGCACCATAAGATTTTGGTTGACATAAAACAAAGCCATCGGTTTTTAACCGATGGCTTTTATACTGTCGATAAACTGAATTAAAAGTAATACAAAATCTGACGCACTGCTGTACGACAGATTTTGAGAGGCGGAGCAAAATTCTCACCCATAAACAAAAGGAAATAATTAAACAGGGCTCTTATAAGAAACAAAGATACTACAAAACAGTTCCCCGAACTGTTTTTCCCAAATTCTTTGCTCTCGTTGTTCGCAGAATTTGGAACTACGGGGTCCCTAAAAAGCGTAAGCTTTTTGGGGAAAAGGAGAAAGGAATAGAGTGTTTATTATGAATTTCAAAGAAATTCATTCAAACACGGAATTGCTTTTGACGCGTCACAGGTTCGAGCAAAATTCTCACCCATAAACAAAAAGGAAACAATTAAACAGGGCTCTTATAAGAAACAAAGATACTACAAAACAGTTCCCCGAACT
>ERZ772889.26-NODE-26-length-149638-cov-6.124299_pt1 | contig 149638 bp, 115 predicted proteins | sample MGYA00512127_ERZ772889 | MGnify/ENA primary metagenome ERZ772889 (study PRJEB29015, sample SAMEA2737689) | human gut metagenome | biome: human gut; feature: human-associated habitat; material: faeces | place: China | collected 2012 ...
TGAAGCGCCGTTCTCTCTCGAATGCGGGTGCAAAAGTAATGCTATAAAACATACGGTCCAAATTTATCGGGCATTATTTTTCAAGTTTTTTACGGCAACGGATATCGGGTACATTATAATATAGGATACCCTATTTAGAGTCTATATTCATCTAAAATAACTAAGTTCGCATCAAAATAGAGTTGGAAGAGAGTGTCGAATTTCGTTTTCGAGTTTGTTAGCCGAACCTTAAACCTATTTCTTCATCCCTCGTACGGGAAACTAATCTGAATGCCACACTAAATTAAAAAATTATGTCGAGACCAATCAAGAAAGGATTAAGTTATTTTCCACTGGACACCGATATGCTGTCCGATCGAAAAATACGTCGCTTATTTCAAAATTATGGATGCGAAGGTTTCTCCACCTACATGGCGATCCTGTGTGAAGCGTATGGCACCACGGGATATTACATCCGATACACGGACGATTTCTGTTTTGATATCGGATTTACGCTCAATCTGAAGGAAGAACAGATCCGTGAGATCATCGGATTTTGTGTTGAGATCCGATTATTTAATCAGGAACTATTCGCCCTGCAAGGAATCCTCACATCTTTCGGAATCCAATCCCGCTATCGGGAAATCAACAAGCGGAGCATATCCCGTATCTCCCCCGAATGGGAAATCCGGGAAGAGACCGCCCCTATTTCTACGGTAGAAATATCGGTTCCTGTTACAGAAACCCCGGTTTTAGCGACAGAAACAGCCCCAAAAGGAAAAGGAAAAGGAAATAAAACAAACACGGTAACAAAAATTCAAGCTAGAAATGAACATTCGACCTCAAATGATAACGGAGAGGCAGGCCGCAGAGCCGAGTTACTCCAAATGGCAGCCAACGCCACAAGCGCTAGCCGACATGCGTAAACGATACGGAGACGCCCAAGGTTTCCTATCGATATTCACCCCCGATCTACAGATCGCCGCCGCCCGTCACCCGGAGCGGACCTATACGGGCACGGCCCCTACGCTGGCCACGATAGCCGTCGGCTACGGTGAACCGGTAGCTATCGTATGGATCTGCATCCAGCTGGAGAACGTAAACCTGTTCGCGGGGGTAAAAGAGAAAATGCCCGTCAGCCGCCAAAAAGAGCTGTCAGCCTTGATTCTCACAGAGTACCCATTTTTAAAGGCTTCCGAGATACTCCTTTTCTTCCACCGGCTGAAATGCGGACGGTACGGACGCTTCTACGGATCGGTGGATGCCTTGACCATCACGACCTCGCTCCTGCAATTCATGGACGAGCGACGGAAAGAGAGCGTCCGCTACCGGCAACCGGACACGGCAGCTCCCGCCACGACCACCCCCTCCTCGAGTGGTATCACGTATGAAGAGTATTTAAGATTAAAAGAACAAAAACAGCAACACCATGAACACGAATAGAATCTATGGCCATCAAGAGTTGGCCCTTTTATATTTCCCGAACGTACTCCCCTCCTCGGCCTCCACGCAATTGACCCGTTTCATCCGCCGGGACCCGGAGCTACTGTCTGCCCTCGAAGCCATCGGCTATCGTAAAGGCATCCGCCTTTACACGCCCTTGCAAGTGCGGACCATCGTCGATCATATGGGTGACCCCGAGAATTGGAATCTTTAATTTCCAAGCCTCAATTATCAATTTTCCATTATTAACGGCATAACGGTGATTTCTCCCGTAATCCAACTCTTTTTTTCGAGCGAATCACGGCCGTAAATGTTCTCAAAAAAACACGTACATGTTTTTCGAAAAACACGTACGACTTTTTCCGAAAATACGTACGTCTTTTTTTCGGGTACAAATCCCGACATTGACCGACACTGACCGACTGCCCTTTTTTCAGTCTCTTACCTTTGCGGAAAAAAGAAATGATGAATAAACTTGTATGTATCGGGCTAATTATCCTATCCGCATTGTCTTGCTCGGTTTCACGAGATAACAAGCAAAGGCTGTATAAACACGAGAAAGACTCCCTCTCGGCAATCCGTATCGACCATCTCTTTCGCCAAGCCAAAAGCGACAGCCGGAATCACCTATCGGCCACCCTGCGCCAAGTAACCTTCTCTTCCCCCGACAGTTCCGGGCGGCAATATCCGCTGTCCGTGACCACCGCCACCCTGCAAGAACAATCCCGGCGATCGGCAACAGACACCTCTTCCCTATCCAGCGCCCAACGATCCACGCAAACCAGTACCGCCACGCACGTATCGCAGGAGAGCAAGGAGCGAAAAAGACAGGCGACCCCTTGGTGGCTATGGCTAGCGCCGGGCCTTGCCCTCATCGTGATTCTCAAAAAACGACCTCGACAAAATAAAAACTCATCCTATGAACCATAAAAGAAATAAGTATCAGAAAAGAATAAATATACAATTAACAGTAGCCGTGATGTTATGCCTAGCCGGCCTCTCGCTGCTGTTCATGGGATTCTGGTGTAGCCCCACGGGAGAGATCCATAATTCCGTATTAATCGGCTTCGGTGAGGTCTCCACTTTCGCCGGCGCCCTATTCGGGGTGGATTACAAATATAAGGAGAAAAGGAACTATTAAGAAATAAGAAAACGGTAGGTGATAGTATAAATTTTTTTATTACTTTTACCCCTTACATATAATGGACTTATGAGAAAAACCTTTGTTTACCTCTTAATACTAGGCTTAACCTATTTTATTTCTTGTGATAGGCCAAACCATCACCCTTCAATCTTCCAGAAGGTAGAGAGATTAATGCCCCAACATCCGGATAGCGCCTTGGCACAAAAACAGTGGGAACAAGCGGCTTTATTATCCAAACGCTATGAGTTATCGCATGATTCCATAGAAAAAGCACGTCTGGAACAAGAGCTGGAAACAGAAAAGAATAAATGTATAACCTTGAGCAAAAGAAAAGACGTTCTAACCTATGTCATGTAAAAAAATAGCGGAATAAACAATAAATAAAATAATAGGCAAATGAAAACATTCAGTTTTATAGGAGTAACCATCCTGTTTGTAGTGACAGGGTGTGGAGGCAGTCATTCATCGACCGATGAGTTTATTACCGTAGATGTAAATGAAAGTTATTCAACCAAAAAAGAACTGGTACTGCAAGACTTCATGGATGTGGAATACATTCCTCTGGAAACAAACGATGAGTTTATTAATCAGGGATATGTACAAGCGGTTGGTGAAAAATACATAATAGTGGCAAATTATAATAATGATGGGAATATATTCGTATATGACCGGAGCGGAAAGGCCATCCGTAAGATAAACCGTAAAGGACAAGGAGGGGAAGAATATATAAATTTTAGATGTGTTACGTTGGACGAAGAAAACAATGAAATATTTATAAATGATCACTATAAGAAAAGAATAAAGGTTTATGATTTAGAGGGAAATTTTAAACGCAGTTTGAAGCAGAAAACAGAAGGTGACTCTCAGTTCTATTGGGAAATATTCAATTATGACAAAGAAAATCTGATTTGTTACGATGAAATCAATGCTGAGATACCCTTCCTGCTCGTATCGAAGCAGGACGGGAGCATAACCAAGGAAATAAGACCTTCCTTTAAAGAGAAGAAGTACTTTTTTCAAGTCTTACGGATGGAAAATAGTACAAGAGCTGCCGGACCGGGATCTTACAGCAGAATCACTCCGTTTAATGGTAATTGGATTCTATTAGAACCCTCATCAGATACGATCTACACATTGATGCCCGATTGCAGTTTACGTCCGTTTATCGCACGAACGCCACCTATCCATACCATGGATCCGGAAGTGTTCTTGATTCCGAGGTTGATATCCAATCGCTATTATTTCATGGAAGGTATAAAAAACGTATATGATTTCAGGAAAGAAGAAGGATTCCCTAAAACCTACTTTGTGTATGATACCCAAGAAAAGGAGTTTTCTAGGTATATTATATACAATGGAGATTATACTTCTAAAAATGAATTCTATATGGTTATGCTGACCCCTATCAATGCCCAAGGTGAATCATGGGCTACCCTGAACGCTTTCGATCTTTGCCGGGACTATCAAAAGGGAAAGTTGAAAGGCAAACTAAAAGAAGTGGCCGCGACATTGGAAGAGGATGACAATCGGGTGGTAATGTTGGTGAAATCTAAAAAGTAAAAAAATATCAACAGTGATGGAAAACAATTCATCAGCTGGTGGTCATAGGGAATCACGCCAACACGAAGGATGCCGTCATCCGGATAAGGCATTGGAACGATCTGAGGTGAACATAGAGGGCTTTACTACCAACAAAAAGAGCCTCAATAAATGCTAGACAACACCTTTACGAAAATATCGGAGATATTATTTGCTTATATACAGGAAGAAGTATATGTTTGTCGTGAGGACTCTGTAAACACAAATCATCATTCCATTTTCATGGAATGATTCAACTTGTGTAATATTCATTGTTTAAATAAAAAAACGCATGAATAAAATCATATATTACGTATCGATCACGTTACTAACGGTTGTTTCCTCATGCGGAAATAAAGAGACAAATGTATCCAGAAAGTTGACCTTGGATAATTGCCCGGTCATAGCACAGGTTATTAATCTGCAAGGAGATCCGGTGACTAATTTAGACTTTTCTTCCGTAAAGGATACATTCAATTTACCATTAAGCTCCTTGCTATCTTCCTTTCAAGTTATTCGCCTAGAAAATTCGGAAGACGCACTGACCGCCGCAGGACAAGATACCCATATAGCCGTGAGTGACCATTATATTTTAGTGAAATCTTTTAGGGCAGGCTCTTCTTGTAAGCTCTATAACCGTAATGGGGATTTCATCAGAAAGATCTCCTCCCAAGGACAAGGGCCGGATGAATATAACTTATCTATTTATGATCAGTATTTAGATGAAAATAATAATAAAATCTATCTAATGGAGATTCGTGCCTCTAAGATATTAGTGTTTGACCTCGACGGGCAGCCACAAAAACACATTCCTCTGGCCTATATAACCCATAAAGGACGATTTGTTATCAATGACGAGAAAAAAACAGTAACCGTCATGTGCATACCTTTTCAGGGAACTCCCACCGCATTGATCTGGACACAGGATTTCGAAGGCAATATCATCCAAGAATATCCGGTCTCCGACCAATTCATGTTGATCCCAAGCACTTACGATTATGAGGTACGGTAGTCCTTGAATACCAACGCTTCCGACTTCTATCTTCATAATTGTATAGCCTCGCAAGACACACTTTATCATTATGACATAGACTCGAATACGCTACACCCTGTTTTTACGATGCATACGGGTCATGAGCCGATCTGCCATTATTTCACGGAGCTGCCCAATCACTTTCTAGTCACTTGGTATACGCAAACCTCTTGGAATAATGAGTTACCCCGTTTCCCGAAAATCCTAGTAGACAAACAAAGCCTTAAAGGTTGTTTCGTGAATTTGAAATGGAATATGCTAGGGAATATAGATGGGCCTACCAATCCGTCCTTCAATCGAGGTTATTTCACTGCGATCATGGAACCTTACGCATTAAAAGAGCAATTGGAAAAAGTTTTGATTTCCAATCAAAAACTATCTCCGGAGGTGTTGAGAAAAGTAAAAGAGTTGAATAATCGAATTACCGATGATGATAATTGTATCGTCTTTATAGGAAAATTGAAAACAAAATAAAAGAAACATGAAAGCCATAATCACAATCTCAGCGATATGCATACTTTTAACGGTAGGATGCAATCGAAACCCAGAGAATCCGGATAAGTTGCGAACCATACTTTTCGAGCGATGCATAGAGACAGAGCAAAAGATGAAAATCTCCGAGATAGCCGATACCATTGAGTATTTAGAGTTGAAGACTCCACATGATATCGTAATCTCCCGCATCTTAAACATTGTCTGCGGTGATAATTTCTGGTTGATTCACACAAGGCAAGGAATTTACAAATTTACGAGAACCGGTGAATTCGTTAAACAGATAGGCCGTCAAGGACAAGGACCCGACGAATATCTCTATATTCTAGGCATAGATATAAATCCTACTCGAAAAGAGATCATCCATGCGGATACGCAACAGATCTTATATTATGATTACGATGGAAATTTTCTTCGGAAGGAGAAAATTAATGATTACTTTTTTAATATAGTCTTTGTGGATTCTGTATTATGGACTTGTAATCTTTGTATGCATATAGATAAATATATGGCTTGCGCATTGAGTTTAGCGGGTGATACCGTTACTGTCATGCCCAATCCGAATTATGGGATAGAGAGTCTCAACGAGGGATTTTCTTTTGTCTCCTCCTCTGAATTGAGAGAATTCTCGAAATATAAAGAGAATGTTTATATGAAAACCCGCTCGTCAAGAGATACCGTATATCAGTTATCGGGAACAAAATGGAGACCTTATCTCTATCTAGATATGGGTAAATACCAGATGCCCATAGAGTACGAGGCTTGGTATTCCGAGGACGCATATAACAAAAATGCGATTAATTATTGGAATATACCAAGATTGGAGGAAGACGATCGTTACTTCTTTTTCACCGCAGTCAGGCAAAAGCAGACTCAACGGGGAGAGAATGAGAATGATTACAAATTCGTGATTTACGATAAAAAAGAGAGGGAGGGTTTTGTTGTGAAAAATGAGGACGGGATGAAAATCACCGACGATATTTTAGGTGGCCCCAATTTCTGGCCTCGTTGGAGTACTAACGACCTATACATTACGACCATGGAATGGTTCGACCTAGCGCAATGGATAAAGGATAAGAAACGCACCCTATCCCCTACCTTGCAAAAACAGTTCGAAAGTTGGGGAGAGGACACAAATCAACTGATCGTGTTGTGTAGAAAAAAGAGAACAAATATTTTGGCATTTGGGCAAAGAAGATAATCCCATCATAATATTAATGGAATAATTTTTGGTAGTACGAGCAAACTGTGTCAACTAAATATTTTTCATCCGTTGTCATATCCGGCTGAGCCAAATAGACATGAACCTATCATACACGATATACCCATCCGGTTGCCTCAATATAAACTCCTTATCTATTAAGATCCTTAAGGAAGTATTCACGCTACTCACCGCCTTCAAATCATACTTTTTGATGAAGGCGGCAGCATTGACCTCCCGGACAATCCCTTCCTTGGCGATCGCTTTCAATAGCTGGATTTGATTAAATGTCAACAATTGGAAATAAGTCTGGTAGGTATATTCTTCTTCCCGTAAGATCTCCATCATGAGAGAATCAAGAAGCTCCGGAGAAAGTGTTTTTTCCGGTAAAGCGAAGAGACGGTTCAAAAGATATTGCACATACCAAGTATGCCCATCTACCCATGTGTACACCTTATCAAATATTTCTTCCGGAAGCTCCTTCCCTTCCTTCTCGAAGAAAGAATGGGCAAAGGAAAAATACACCTCCTTGCTGATCTTGTCTAAAAATAATTTTTGGGTGGATTGATAGAAGGGGCGCTTGATTGAGAAGAATATATATTCCATCAAGTGCTTTTTACTCCCCGAAAAGATAAAATGAACATTCGGCAAAAATTGAATATAAGAACGCAATAGGCCTTCCACCCCTTTCTCCGGATATTCCATGATTTGCTGGAACTCGTCAATAGCCAGATAACATTCTCTTCCAGACTGCCGCAAGTAGTCGAAAATCTCCTTCAGCGTCTCCTCCTCTTTCGAAGGGACGATATCCAAGGATACAGACGGAATGCCCGATAACTCATCCATTGTTATCACGGGACGGCAACTCTTAAAAAAAGAAAGCAAGGTCTTCAGCGTAGATTGAGAGAGACTATCCAGCTTACCTAAGATTTCCCTTCCCAACAAAGCGACAAACTCACGCAAATTTTGAGTAGAGAAAATATCTAAGTAGAAGCACTTGGCATTCTTCTCCTTTTCTTGTAGCGTATAAAAAACATTCTTGATCAAACCGGTCTTTCCCATACGGCGAGGGCTTACCAACGTGATATTTCTCCCATTATGAAGAGCGGATAAAATCACTTCAGTCTCTTTCTCCCGATCACAAAAATATTCTGGACCTTGATAACCAACTATTAAAAAAGGATTATTCATATTCAGCATCTTATTTGCATTACGCAATTCACGTAACGCAAATTACGTAATAAAAAACCAGAATAACAAGTAAACCGACTACTACTTACATATCCCGACACTCACCGACACTCGCCGATTCCCGTTTTTCAGAGGCTCTATCTTTGCATTGTCATTAGTAATTAACCTTTTAAAATTCAAAATTATGGCAGTGAAATTTAAAGTAGTAAAGCGTAAGGTATTGAACGGCGCAGAGAAAGACTCAGTAAAGAACTACGCGATCGCTAAAACGTCGGGGACTTCGGACCTCAACAAATTATGTAAACTGATTTGCTCTCGCTCCACGCTTTCGTCGGCGGACGTGAAAGCGGTGCTCGATTCATTAAACTGGGCGATGGATCTGGAACTTTCCTCCGGCAACGTGGTGCAATTGGGAGAATTTGGAAACTTCCGTATGTCTATTAACTCCGAAGGAACGAATACGCCCGAGGACTTCGACGCCACCAAGATAAAGGGGGCACGTATTATCTTTTTCCCGGGCTCGGCCCTGCGGACTACCCGCAATGAGGTGAATTTCGAGCCTCTGGAGGTTACGAAAAAGAGCGCAGATTCTGATAGCGAAAGCCCGGACGAGATATGAGAAAAATTGACCTGATCGTGATTCATTGCTCGGCAACCCGTGAGAATACGGATTATAGCCCGGAGCAACTGGAGAGTGACCATAAGGCACGGGGATTCCTCCGTGCCGGTTACAACTTCTACATCCGTAAATCGGGAGAAGTAGTGAACCTGCGCCCGCTAGAGTAAATTCCGGCTCATGCGAGAGGACACAACAAACACAGCATCGGGATTTGCTACGAGGGTGGACTGGACATCACCGGACAGCCACGGGATACCCGCACACAGGCTCAAAAGACCTCGTTGTTACGTTTGATCCGGCATCTCTTAATCTGCTTTCCCGGCTCATGGGTCTGTGGGCACCGGGATCTCTCGGAGGACTTAAACGGAGACGGGACGATCTCGCCGGATGAATGGATCAAACAATGCCCCTCATTCAACGCGATCCCCGAATACAAAGAACTCGTGTATGAGCTACGAAAAAAATAAGTAAAAAATCTATGCTCCCACTAAGGGTTTTCAAATTTGGTTGCGACTATTAGTATAGAAACAACTTAAAATGGAGAATAGCATAGATCATATTATCACAAGGATATTAAGTGGCAACAGCTCCTCGGAAGATTTTCTTTCGCTGAGCGAATGGCTGAACGCAGACGAAAAGAACAAAAAAGAATTTCGGTTGCTAAAGAGTTATTGGGATGCGGAAGTCTCGTTCAGCCATTCCTTAATGCCTAATGTGTCCCTCGATAATTTGAGAAAGAAGATCGACGATCAAAGCAGGCAAAAGAGATTGAGGCTGATCCGTTTCATCGCTACTCCCATTGCGGCGGCAATCGCCTTTCTTGTTCTGTTTTTCGCTACGACGCACTTAAATACCCGGGAAGGGAAGGTTCAGCAATTCTATACCTATATAACCGATAAAAATAAATCTCATTTTACATTGGATGATGGTACGAAGATCATTTTGAACCGGAATAGTCGCTTTACCTACTCTGACGCATACGGTACGGATCAGCGAAAGGTTAATTTGGAAGGAGAAGCCTATTTCGAGGTGGCGAAAAATCCGGAAAGACCTTTCATCGTCGATATGGGAAATGCCTCCATACGGGTATTAGGAACGACCTTTAGTGTAAAAGCCGATAAAGGGAAGGATCAGATCACAGCCGTCCTGCTGGAAGGGTCTATCCGTTTCGAAAGCCCGACACAACAAGTCTTACTAGCTCCCGACCAGCAACTTACATTCATCCGTTCAACGAACAAGATTGATATCCAATCCGTCAACGCAAAAGAAAATCTGGCATGGAAAGACGGCTTGCTAAAGTATAAATCAATAGCGCTTTGTACCTTGCTGAATGAGCTTGAGAAAAAATACGAGATCCCGATCCATATAGAAAACAAGAAACTGATGGACCCGAATGTCACTGTATCCGGAACATTCAGCGAGGATCAATCTTTAAAGGAGATTTTACAAGTAATATCTCGCAGTTTGCCGATCAAATGGTCACAAAGAGATGGAACTTACTATATTCAATAAAATAAAAATATCAACACATCTTAAAAAAAACAAGCAATGCCTATGAGATAACACGGATCATATCTTTCAAAAAAAACAAAACCGGCTGCAAAAATACAGCCGGCCCCATTAAAAAGAATTAATTCCTGCTTCTGCTACTCCACGACCAAATTTTGTGGCAGACGCATATTATCAACCTTTTATCAGTACAAAAATATGGAAAATGTTTCGTATTATAGGTCTTTTAGGTCCAAAGACTTAAAAAAAATGCTCTCGGTCCTAAAAATGTCCTTTATTTTACTTTTCTTGACACTGTTCCAAGCGGTAGCGACTAATTCCTATTCACAATCTGTAACGATTTCCGTGAAGACGGATCAGGCCCCGCTAACCGATCTATTCGCTATTATAGAAAAACAAAGCGATTTCTTATTCTTCTATGTGGATTCTGACGTAAAGAACGTAAAAGTGAGCGTGAACGCAACCGATAAGTCCATAGAAAATATCTTATCGCAAGCACTACGCAACACGAGTTTGAAATATTCGATCGAAGGACGGAATATCAATGTATTTAATAAAAACATTGTCGCCCAGCAAACTAAAAAACGTATTACCGGTGTCGTTAAAGATGCGGAAGGAAACGCTATTATCGGCGCTAACGTTGTCGAGAAAGGCACGACCAACGGTACGATTACGGATCTGGACGGTAAATACATGATGGAAGTATCCTCAAACGCGACCCTTGAGTTTTCCTATATCGGTTACATGACACAGTTGCAACCGGTAGGCGGCAAAAACGAGATCAATGTAAACCTGAAAGAGGACACTCAAAAACTGGACGAGGTAGTCGTAGTAGGTTACGGTACACAGACAAAACGTGAGATTACCGGTTCTATCACCAATGTGACCGCTGAGGATTTCAACCAAGGTCTGACTCGTAACGCAGCGGATTTGTTACAAGGTAAGGTGGCAGGTTTAACGATCAATACGGGTTCCGGCGACGTAACGGGCAACTCGACGATTCAATTAAGAGGTATGTCAACCTTGCAAAAGGACCAAGGTCCGTTGGTTGTTATCGATAATGTACCGGGCATGGACATGTCTACGGTTAATCCGCAGGATATCGAATCTATCTCTATCTTGAAAGATGCGTCTTCAGCCGCTATCTATGGTTCCCGTTCAGCGGGTGGTGTTATCCTTATCACTACGAAGAAAGGTTACGCCAGCAAACCGACCATCGCTTATAATGGAGCGTTCGGTGTATCTACCTTGGCCAACAAGCCGAATCTGCTGACGGCGGACCAATGGCGTAGCTATACTTCCTCTACCCCGGGTAAGGATGGTAAGGATTTTGACATGGGAGCGAACACGGATTGGTTCGACGAGATCACGAGAATCGGTTTCCAACAGGATCATGCCGTGTCTTTATCAGGAGGTGGTTCACACCATAACTATAGAGGTTCCCTTTCTTATATGCAACGTGAAGGTATCGCACGCGATAACTCCATGAACCGTTACAACGCCCGTTTCCAATTCTCCCAACGTGCGCTGGAGGATCGTTTGAAAGTAAGCATCACCGGCGTGGCTACCGTTACGGATAACGCACCGACAAATACGACAAACTTCTTGCTTGCCTACAATATGATTCCCGTACGTCCGGTTAAGCTAGAGGATGGATCTTGGTTCGACACACGTGAATACGACCAAGGAAACCCGGTACGTAACCAGAAAGAGAATACACATAAGAACCGCATCAATAATTTCTATGGAACCGCTGATGTCGGTTATACGATTATCGATGGCTTAGAGGCTAAAGTTCTTTTAGCTAAAAGCCGGAACACGGAAGATGAGAGTAAATACAGTAGCATCGAGTCTCAAGCCGGCTACAACGATGGCGGTAAGGCCGAACGTTGGTCGAGATTGCGTGATAAGGATTTGATGGAATGGACCGCCAATTACTCGGCCGAGTTCAATAAGCATAAGATCAATGCCTTGATCGGTTATTCTTGGGAAGAGGAGAACTATGAGGAGACTCACGTACAGACCCGTGGTTTCGTCACTGATTTATTAGGCGCTAACAATTTGGCCGCAGGACAAAACCTGAACCCCGGAGACGCGGAGTCTGAGAAATGGCAAAGTCGCCTGATCTCTTTATACGCAAGAGCCAATTATAGCTTCAATGAGAAATATATGTTGACAGCTACCGTACGCCGGGATGGTTCTTCCAAATTTGGAACGAATAACAAATGGGGTACCTTCCCTTCCGTTTCCGTGGGTTGGAATATCACCCAAGAATCATTTATGCAAAAAGTAAACTGGCTTAACGACTTAAAGTTAAGTGTCGGTTATGGTATCACTGGTAATCAAACAGGATTGGACCCCTACAAAACCCTCGAGCTTTACGGCACAGATGGTGTATATTATGATACCGGTTCTTGGTTGCCTTCTTATAAGATCAGCCAGAACGCCAATCCGGACCTAAAATGGGAACAAACAGCGATGTTGAACATCGGACTTGATTTCTCCGTATTGGATAGCCGCCTAGGAGGTCGTATCGAATGGTATAACAAAAAGACCTCTGACATGCTTTATACCTATCCGGTACCAACCCCTCCTTATTTATATAATAAGATCATGGCAAACGTAGGTGATATGCGTAATACGGGTATCGAGCTGAGTTTGAACGCAGACGCTATCCGCACAAAGGATTTCGACTGGAACATTTCCTTGAACTTGGCTCACAATGAAAATGAGGTAACTCGTTTATCCAACGATGTATTCACGATGGATAAGATCTTATTAGGTGACGTATTCATCCGGGGTGGAAGCTCCAGTGGTACGCACGTATTGGAAGAAGGACGCCCTATCGGACAATTCTACGGTTTGGTTTGTAACGGTATTGACGAGAACGGTAGATATATCTTGGTAGATAAAGACGGCGACGGCGAGATTTCCGATCCGGCGGATTACGACTACATAGGTTCCGCACAGCCGAAATTGACTTACGGTATCACCAACTCTTTCCGTTACAAGAATTTTGACTTATCATTTTTCTTGCGTGGAACGATCGGTAATGATATATTGAACGCGACCCGCATGGCATACGCTCAATCCGGATTCCTGCCGGGAACGAATGCGCTGGACGATCCATTGACCTATACGTTAAGCGAAACTCCTAGATTCTCCAACTATTATTTAGAGAAAGGATCTTTTATGCGTCTCGACAACTTGACTTTAGGATATAAGATCAAAGCTTTGAACGGTATCCGTGTTTATTTCACGGCACAAAACCTATTCGTTATCACGAAATATAAAGGTCTTGATCCCGAAGTCCCTATGGATTCAGGAGACGGTTTAACCCCGGGTGTAGAACCTCGTGAATTTTATCCGAAGGCACGCACATTCTCTGTTGGATTAAACTTGAATTTCTAATACATAAACAGTAACGATCATGAAAAGATTATTCAAAAATATAATATGTGCCGTACTCGCTCCGGTAGCGCTTGTCTCTTGCATGGATTTGGACGAGAACGTATACGACAAACTTCCTACCGACGAATTCGGGACAACGGAAAAGCAGATCAACGCAATCATGGCTCCGGCATATCAATCTTTGAAAAATATGCTAGCCTACGACGGTCCTTGGGGGGCGGCCGATATGACAGCCGATATCTTGATGGCACCGACACGTGTAGGTGGTGACTGGTGGGACGGTGGACAGTATATGGAACAATGTATGCATAGCTGGAAACCGAACTCTTACTCTGTAGAAAATTGCTGGGATTATTGTACGGGAGGCCTAACTACGGTTAACTCCGTATATAATATTATAGAGAAAAGCGAAGCCATGAGCGATGAGCTTAAGCTTCAATACTTGTCCGAGTTAAGAGGATTACGCGCTTTCTGGTATTATGTAATCGTAGATATCTTCGGTAACGCCCCACTAGTGACAGATTTTGAGGATACCTCCTTGCCCTCCAGCACAAGCCGTGCGGACATTTATAAATATGTGGTTAAGGAATTAACCGAGATCATCCCGAACTTGCGCTCCGATGTATCAGATGCCAGCTACGGTAAGTTTACGCAAGGTGCTGCCCGCATGGTATTGGCGAAGATGTACCTCAACGCCGAGGAATGGATCGGTGAACCGAACTGGAAAGGTGTTGTGGAGCAATGCGACGAGATCATGAAACTCGAATATATCATCGAACCGAATTGGAAAACCAATTTCGAGGTTCATAACGAGGTATCACGAGAGATCATTCTCCCGATCTGCTACAAGGCATCCGATGAGTGGGGCAACTCCATCCATCTTTGGACATTGCATTATCTGGATCCCGATGTATTAGGTTTCACCGGCGGTATGTGGAACGGTATCAACGCCCAGCCGGATTTTGTCCGCACATTTGATACGGAAGATCCTCGTTACGAAGGTTCGTTCTTGATCGGCCCGATGATCGACCCTAGCACGGGAGAGATTTTGAAAACGACCCTAGGACATGACTTGATCCATACGATCGACTTAAATGTGGTACCGGGAACAGAGAAAACCGATGCGGACGGTAACTTAACTCCGTGGGGCGAAGTTCACCAAGAAGACGGCGCACGTATCAATAAGTGGGTATATGAGAAAGGCATGCAAAATACCAATATGGAGAACGATATCGCTATTTTCCGTCTGGCTGATGTATACCTAATGAAAGCGGAAGCCTTGGTTCGCATGGGCGGGGATCTCGGTGAAGCTACTCGTCTGGTAAACGCTATCCGGGAAAGGGCTTATGGTAATTCCGATCATAATTACACGAGCGTGACATTAGATGATATTTATAACGAGCGTGGTTATGAGTTGGCATTCGAATTTGTCCGCCGCCAAGATATGATCCGCTTCGGGACTTATCTGAAACCGAGATATATGAAGCCGAAACAGACTCCGGAATATCGTAAGATCTTCCCGATCCCGTTCAAGGCTTGGCAGAAGAACAATAATTTGGTTCAGAACCCGGGATATCCGGCATTCTAATCATATCAGTCTGTTTTTAATCTCAATTCTTTAGACCCCAATTCAATTATTAATCATAATATGAACAAATTTATGAAAGAGGTAAATAAACAATCCAGTCCGACTGGAATCTCTAGAAGGGAATTCCTTGGGATGGCAGCCACAGGCGCTGCCGCCCTTACGATCCTGCCCAGCTTTACCGTAGCGGGATTAGGACATGTAGCTCCCAGCGATAAGCTTTATATCGCGAAAATAGGCTGCGGCGGTATGGGAGCCGCCGATTTGGGTAGCTTAATGAATACGCCGCATAAGAACGCGGCGATCACCTGTCTGTGCGACGTGGATGACCGTCAATCTGTCGACGCTCGCAAGACCTATCCAAAAGCTAAGTATTTTAACGACTTCCGTGAGATGTACGAGAAGGAAGGTAAGAACTTCGATGCCGTATGTATCTCCACCCCGGATCATAACCATGCGATCCAAGCTTTCGGCGCTATGCGGATGGGTAAGCACGTATATCTGCAAAAACCGATCGCGCACGATATTTACGAGGCACGTATCCTTACCGAGGCTGCCAAGAAATATAAGGTCGTGACCCAGATGGGTGACCAAGGTAACTCTTGCGACGGTATGCGTACCCTTCGTGAATGGCTCGAGGCAGATCTGTTGGGTGACATCCAGAAAGTATATTGCTGGACCAACCGCCCCGTATGGCCGCAAGGTATTCCTTGGTTGAACCAGAAACCGCCTGTTCCTAAAGGCTTGAATTGGGATTTATGGTTAGGAACAGCGGAGTATGTAGACTATGTGGATAATTTGGTTCCGTTCAACTGGCGTGGTTGGTGGCGTTTCGGTACAGGAGCTCTTGGAGATATGGGTTGCCACATCATCGGCCCTCCATTCAAATTGCTTCAATTAGGCTATCCGACCGAGGTTTCTTGCAGCACGACCAATGTTTACTCCGGAATCTTCGAAGAAGCCTATTATCCTGAAAGTTGCCCGGTAGCCAGCTCGATCCGTTATAAATTCAAGAAGAAAGACGGAAGCGACTTGAGCCTATATTGGATGGACGGCGGTATCATGCCAGAACGTTTCGAGGAGATCGACCCAGATGCCGATATGACCTGCACGATGGGAGACTTGGATATGATGGACGTGGAAGGCGCAACCGTATTCGTAGGTACGAAAGGTATGGCTTCTTGCGGCTGGGGTGGTTCCGATCCAAGATTCTGGCCGAAGGGGGTAAAGGCGAACAAGAAACCTTTATTCAACAAAGACGTGAACATTCCTCATAAATATAAACGTATCGAAGGGGGTACGAATGGCCACTATTGGGCATGGATCGACTCTTGTATCGCAGGGTACGACAAGGCGGACGTAGAATCTCCATTCGAAGGATACGCCGGTCCGTTGACGGAGACCGTATTGATGGGTAACTTGATCTTACGGAGCCATAATATCCGGGAACAAGTGAAACATAACGACTCGATCTACGGAGAGCGTGAAGGCTTCATCTATCCGGGAAGAAACAAGACTTTCCTATGGGATGGAGCGAATATGCGTATCACCAATTTCGAGCAGGCGAACCAATTCATCAAGCGGAAATACCGCGATGGATGGGAAGACCTGAAGTTATAAAAGCTAACAGGAATCTAACGGTAACCTAACAGGAACCTAACAAATTCCTAATAATTATCTAACAAGTTTCTAACAAACAACAAACATTCATAATAGCGATGAAAAAGATTTATAGCAGTATTATGGCCGTAGCCTTATTCGCATCGGCCTTGTCATGTACCTCCGGCGGTAATACCAACGATGCCGGAACGCAAACCGCCCAAACCCAAGCCCTCGATAGCGACGGTATCCCTACGGGAGGCGAGTGGATCACCATGTTCGACGGCAAGACCTTGAACGGATGGCGCGGCTATTGCCGTCAGGATGTACCCCAAGGTTGGGTGGTTGAAGACGGATCGATCACCTATAAAGGTAGCGACAATAAGGCAGACACGGGCTTCGGCGACTTGATCTACGACAAGAAGTTCAAAAATTTCGTTTTCGAGATCGAATGGAAGATCGACAAGGCCGGTAATAGCGGTATCTTCTATACAGCGCAAGAAATTGAGGGTACACCTATTTATTACTCCAGCCCAGAATATCAGTTACTCGACAACGAGAATATGCCGGACGCATGGGAAGGTTGCGACGGTAACCGTCAGGCCGGTGCCGTATATGACATGATTATGCCGGATCCACAACCCGTAAAACCGTACGGAAACTGGAACAAGACGAGAATCGTTGTCTATAACCAACGCGTGATCCATTACATGAACGACGTGAAAGTGCTGGAATTCCAGTTCGGTACACCGGTATGGCGTGCGTTAGTGGATCATAGTAAGTTCAGCAAGTTCAGCACGAGTCCGGAGAAATGCCCGGAAGCTTACGACTTGATGCTACAATGCGGAAAACAACCGGGTTACATCGGTATGCAAGACCACGGTTATGGTGTTTGCTTCCGCAATATCCGAATCAAAGAGCTCTAAAATCGTATGAGAATAGAGATTTGTCAATCTTATGAGGCATTAAGCCTTAAGGCAAAAGAGATTGTTACCTCAGAGTTAGGGCAGCACAAGGCACTTACGCTTTGTGCCGCCACTGGGGGCTCTCCTACCCGGATGTATGAGTTGCTGGTAGAGGAAGCCAGTCGCCAACCGGAATTATTCTCCCAATTCACGGTACTAAAGCTTGATGAATGGGGAGGAATCCCGATGGACCACCCGGGTACGTGCGAGTCGTATCTACGGAACTATTTCGTAGGTCCGCTTCAAATCCCGGAAGACCGGTATATAGCGTTCCAAAGCGATCCGGAAAATCCTGAGGCAGAATGTGAGCGGATCCAACAGATACTGGATCAAAAAGGCCCTATCGACATTTGTATATTAGGAATAGGGATGAACGGCCATATCGCCTTGAACGAGCCGGCTCCTTCCTTGCATACGAATTGCCATGTGGCTCATCTGTCCCAGAAATCCTTGCAACATCCCATGATCGCCGGGGATACGGAGAAACCGGGATACGGACTGACATTAGGCATGGCGAATATCTTTCAGTCACGCCTGATTATCCTTCTTATCAACGGGATAAAGAAAAGGGAGATTACTCAAGCTTTCCTTGAACAGAAGATCTCGACGGAGTTGCCGGCCTCCTTATTGTGGCTGCACCCGAACGTGATTTGCCTGATCGACAGGGAAGCGGCGCATAGTTCTAATTAAGCTTTTACAATTATCATGAAATACGCTATCGCATTAGACATTGGAGGAACAAGCATAAAATATACTCTTGTGAACCAGAATGGCGACATTCTTTACGAATCGTCGGAAACCACACAATCAAAAGAGAATCCACGCCCATTATCCGATACCATAAAAAGTATCGTACGGAAAATGACAGACTACGCCCGTTCCCGGGATTGGGGGATTTACGGAATTGGCATAGGTGTACCTTCCGTAGTAGATAATGGGGTGGTTCTCTTTGCCAATAATCTTCCTGAACTAGATAACCAACAATTGGATCTTGCGTTAGCGGAATTTAATCTACCGGTATTCATCGACAACGACGCAAACCTTATGGGGTTGGGCGAGGTGATATATGGGGCGGCTAAAGGTCTCTCCGATATCGTTTTCCTGACGGTGGGTACCGGCATAGGGGGCGCCTTGTTCTTGAACGGCCGGCTTTATGGCGGCTACCGGAACCGGGGCACCGAACTTGGGCACTTAATTATTCATGGTCTGAATGGGAATCAATGTACTTGCGGAGCGTCCGGTTGCCTAGAGGCACACGCTTCCGTAAGTGCGTTGATCGCCTTATACCGGCAATTATTGGAGAAGAACGGACGAGAGATACCTTCCCGTATCGATGGAAAATATATAGTAGAGCGCTATAAAGCTCAGGAGAAAGAGGCCGTACTCGCTATGGAGGATCATTTCCGGAATCTGTCCCTAGGCGTAGCGAGCCTTATCAACATTTTCGCTCCGCAAAAGGTGATTATCGGCGGAGGCATTTCGGAATCCGGAGATTTCTACATTGACAATATACGGGAGCAGGTCGGGAAATACGTGATGAAGGAAACCTCGTACTTCACGACTATCGAGCTTGCCCGATTAGGAAATAAGGCCGGATGCCTCGGGGCGGCGGCATTGGTGTTTAATCATTGAATCTATCTATCATGAATAAGAATAATTGGATCGTACTCCTCATCTTGTGTATTTGGTTTGTCATTTCTTTTGTTACCAATATATTAGGCCCTATGCTACCGATGATTATCGATAGTTTTGGGCTGAGCCTGACATTGGCCGCATTCTTGCCGTTCTCGTTTTTCTTGGCATATGGCATCATGTCGATCCCGGCAGGAATGATCATCGAGCGTTTCGGGGGAAAGATTTCCTTATTGATCGCTTTCAGTCTGGCGTTTTTGGGTGCGGGGCTTTTCGTCATGTTCCCGACCTACCCTATCGTATTAACTTCCCTTTTCGCTATCGGTCTGGGCATGGCGATGCTACAGGTGATCATATTGCCTTTGATGCGTGAGGCGGGCGGAGAGAAAAAATATGCCTTTAATCAGGTATTGGCCCAGATCGTATTCGGAGCCGCTTCTTTCATGAGCCCGTTCGTCTTGGCCAGACTTATGCGAAAATTAACCGGTGAGGATTCGGCAAACGACTTCTTCATCCGTTTCCTCAAAGGGATAACGCCGGAGAGCTTACCTTGGAGCTCGCTCTATTTTATCTTTACGATTGTTTTTGTCATCATGTTAGTGGTTATCTCTTATGTCAAATTCCCGAAAGTAGAATTAAAGGAAGATGAGAAGGCGGGAACGGTACAGAATTATAAGGAATTGCTCAGGCAAAAACAAGTTATATTCTATTTCTTAGGGATTATCGCTTATGTGGGAACCGAGCAAGGATTGGCGAATTGGATGAGCCTTTTCTTGAATATGTATCATGGGGTCAGCCCGGAAGGAGCCGGGGCTACTACGGTTGCTTGGTTCTGGGGATTGATGTCCATCGGCTGCTTGTTGGGATTGGTGATCGTTAAGTTAATCGACTCAAAGCTGATGTTACGTATCTTCTCGATGATAGCGATCCTTAATTTAGCGATAGCGCTCTTCGGTCCTACGCAAGTAGCGATTATCGCTTTCGCTTGTTGCGGCTTCTCGATCTCGATCATGTTTTCGGTGATATTCGCCTTAGCCCTTAACTCCGTGGATAAGCATCATGGGGCTTTTTCCGGTATCTTGTGTACGGGTATTTTCGGTGGGGCATTGATTCCGTTCATCATTGGTGGACTTGGAGATCTGATCGGGTTGCGCTATTCCATGTTTTTCCTATTTATCACGCTGGGCTATATCTTGAGTATTTCCTATTGGGCAAAACCATTGGTCAAGAATGAGACCGTCAGTCTTAAGGAATTGTTGAAGCAGTTAAACCGTACAAAATAAATATGTATATCTTTGGCCTATAAAATTATCATCCATGAAAAAAGAATCAATCTACCTCGTTCTGGCATTTTTTATACTTTGCGCTCACTCTTTATACGCAAATAAAAGCGTGCGATTGTCTTCTCCAAACGGAAAGATCAAGTTCTCCTTGGTTTTGGATAAGAATAGCCCGGTATACAGCGTAGCGTTTAATAAACAAACCCTGATCCAAGACTCTCCGCTAACGTTGACTTTCGATAATGGGGCGTTCGGGGAAAATGTAAAGATCAACAAACCCGTGTTCAGTACGAAGGAAGAGACCTACGAATTGATCGTTGGTAAGGCGAAACATATACATAGCCTTTCCAAAGAGGTAATCATCCCGCTAGAGGAAACCGTTCAGCCTTTTCGCAAGATTAATCTGGTCGTAAGGGCTTTCGATGACGGTATCGCCTTCCGCTATGAGTTTCCGAAGCAAAAAGGATGGGATTCGTATATCATGTATGACGAGGGAACCACCTTCAACCTACAAAGTAACCCGAACGTAACCACTTTATTCCTCCCCAACTACCAAAGTTCCCACGAAGGTAAATATACGGTCACGGATTATACCGACATGGATAATAAACGATTGATGGATATGCCCGCCCTGTTCTCTTTCCCGAACCATGTTTATATGGCGATTACCGAGGCGGCGGTTCGTGATTACGCCGGTATGTACCTATGGAAAGAAAACGGGGCTCTTCTCGGGAAACTATCACCTAAACTGGGACAAGAACGTATCAAGGTAGAGGCATCCCTACCCCATCAATCTCCTTGGCGGGTCTTGATGATCAGCGATCAAATCGGTTCCTTGATAGCGTCCAATATCCTTACGAATCTCAATGAGCCTTGTAAGATAGAGGATACGTCTTGGATTAAGCCGGGTAAGACTACTTTTACGTGGTGGAACGGAAATGTCGTTCCGGATACGACTTTCCTTGGCGGAAACAATTTCCCCACGAATAAATATTACATTGATTTCGTAGCCCGTAACGGATTGGATTATCACTCGATCTACGGGAACGCCGAGCAAGCTTGGTATGACGAGGATGGAGCCGGATTCGGTTCTCCGGGCCCGAAAGCGGACATCTTGAAAGTCGTTCCGAGCCTTAATATGCAGGAGATTTGCGATTACGCCAAGAGCCAAGGCGTACGTATCCATTTATGGACCAACTGGAAGCCTCTGTACGCGAAGATAGACGAGGCTTTCGCCCAATTCGAGAAATGGGGAATCGCCGGTATGATGATCGATTTCATGGATCGAGACGATCAAGAGATGATCCGCATCCAAGAAGAGTTCTTGGCGAAGGCGGCCAAGCATCATCTATTCGTGCAATTCCACGGAGCTTGCAAGCCGTCTGGATTGAACCGTACCTATCCCAATGAGTTCACCCGCGAGGGTACGCTTAATTATGAGCATTGTAAATGGGACAAGGATACCGATGCGGATCATGACATCCATATGCCTTTTACCCGTTTATTAGCGGGAGCGACAGATTATCATTTAGGTGGTTTCCGCTCTTTGCCAAGGGATAAGTTCAAGAACCAAGAACGTAACCCTTACGTAATGAGTACCCGTTGCCATATGTTAGCGATGTACGTGGTATTAGAGAGCTATCTCGGCATGATTTGCGATACGCCGGAGGCTTACGAGGGACAACCGGGATTCGAGTTCCTGAAAGCCGTGCCTACGACTTGGGACCAAACAGTCGTTCCGAACGCTTCCGTCAATGAATACGTAACGATCGCCCGCAAAAAGGGAGAGGATTGGTTTGTCGGTACGATCAATAACAGCCAAGCACGCAGTATCGATGTAGACCTCAAGTTCTTGGATAAGGACAAGAAATATAAGATAACGATCTATAAAGATGCTGAAGATACGAATATAGACTCGAACAAACTCGTAAAAGAGGTTAAGGAGATCACCTACAGGGATAAAATCACCCTTCCGCTGGCCTCCGACGGAGGATCGGTCTTTCATATTCAACCCATCTGACGCAATCCACCCACTGCAACCCGGGTTGCAGTGGTACTGCAAGGCTGATGCAGTAATACTGCAACGCCCATACAGTAACGCTGCAACGCCCGTGCAGTAATAAGACAAAGCTTTCGGATAAAAAGCAAGTATTGGAGGAACCGGAACAATTGATTACTTTTGTGCTCAAAAGTATATAAATGAGTTACAATTGGAATACACGGACGGAACTTTTGTTTGGAGCCGAGCGTATGGAGCGCTTATCCCGTAGCCATGTATTGGTAGTTGGGTTAGGAGGTGTGGGAGCTTATGCCGCCGAGCAGATTTGCCGGGCCGGAGTAGGAAAGATGACGATCATAGACGCCGATACGGTAAACGAGAGTAATATCAACCGCCAATTGCCCGCCCTTCATTCCACCCTAGGGATGCCGAAAGCCGAGGTCGTAGCCAAGCGTTTGCTCGATATCAATCCCCAGTTGCAACTAACCGTCCTGAATGAATTCCTGCGAGACGAGCGGACGGAGGAGGTACTCCTATCGGCCCCTCTCGATTTCGTGGTAGATGCCATCGATTCCCTAAGTCCCAAGGTATACCTGATGTACCAAGCATATATCCATAAGATCCCCATCGTGTCCTCCATGGGGGCGGGCGCTAAGGTAGACCCGTCCTTGGTACGGATTGCGGATATCTCCAAGACAATCAATTGCGCCCTCGCGAAAGCGGTGCGGAAACGGTTGCGTCCTCTAGGCGTAAGCAAAGGGATTCCCGTCGTATTTTCCACCGAGTTCGCCGATCCGGACGCCGTGATCGAAGTTGAAAACGAAACATGTAAACGTACGACCACGGGAACGGTCTCTTATATGCCGGCCACGTTCGGTTGTTTCCTTGCCTCGCACGTCCTAAGAAACTTGATATGATACAAACCGAAGGAATAACGAAAAGTTTCGGTGCCTTACAAGTATTGAAAGGCATCGACCTCACGATAAACAAGGGCGAGGTTGTCGCTATCGTAGGCCCTAGCGGGGCGGGTAAGACAACCTTGTTGCAAATCATCGGCACGCTCGACGCACCGGATAGCGGGCGGCTGGTTATCAATGGCACGGAGACAAGACGATTGGGCGATAAGGAACTGGCGGCTTTCCGCAACCGGAATATCGGCTTCGTCTTCCAGTTCCATCAATTATTGCCGGAGTTCACGGCCTTGGAGAACGTGATGATCCCGGCACTGATCGCCAAGGAGAAATCGGCCGTGGCCGAGAAGCGAGCGAAAGAGATGCTGGACTTCCTAAAACTCTCCGATCGCATGGCACACAAGCCCGCCGAGCTATCCGGCGGAGAGAAGCAACGGGTAGCGGTAGCCCGTGCGCTTATCAACAACCCGGCGGTCATCCTAGCCGACGAGCCTTCCGGAAGCCTCGATACCAAGAACAAGGAAGAGTTGCACGCACTCTTTTTTGAATTGAGGGACCAGATGAACCAGACGTTCGTCATCGTGACGCATGACGAACAACTGGCTACAAATACAGACCGTGTAATCCATATTAGAGATGGAGTGGTAGAAGCTGCTTATTGAACCCGCAGCTTCACCGTCTTCTGGTCGTGGGCGATCTCCGCACGGATGATGTAGATGCCTGCCGGGAGATCGAACGTATAAGTCGGACGAGCGGGATATAAAGTACGTACCAAACGACCCATCGGCGTAAACACCTGTATCCGCTTCAACGCCTCGCTAGCACTGGCCACTACCCTACCCGATACGGCGGAATAGACAGAGATAGATTCCGCATCGCCTACCCCCTCATTACCGGTAGGCGAGCCCGCACTTAGGAAATAACGTCCATGGCTGCTGCCGTCCAAACGCAAGGTATACGTATTGTCCGACAGCTCCGTACTTTTACGGGTCACGGCATCGTACAGGTAAAGCGTCTCCGCCCAATCGCCGATACCCTCTATCGTCAGTGTAACCTCGCCCTTACCCTCGTCGGCATATACGCCAAGGGGCACTTGGTCGATCCGTCGTACTACGTTCACGCCCACGGCACGAGTCCCGGCGATAGTGTACACCTGCGGGATCTCCTCCAGTTCCGTATCCAGCAAGATTACGGCATCCTTATCTGCCTCATAGCTGTTCGTAGCATCATCCTGCCGCGTCAGCAAGGCCGTGCTGCGATATGCATCCCGCTCCGCTGTCAGCCTCAATACCGGGTTCTTGGCCATAGCGGTACGCAAGGAAGAAGAGACCTTCTCCGGCTCTCCTTGCATCATGGAGGGATCGAAACGAACGACCTTCAGATCGGCACCGGTTGTCGTACCTTCCGCTTTCGTTTTGGCCGCATCTTTCAGCTCTACAAAGAAGGCCTGCATGGGGGCGATAACGGCTCCGGAAGTAGTATCAGTATCTCCATTTTCCCATGCCACATCAAGCGTACCGACAACAAGCCCCTCTCCAATCTTCGTATCCAATGTCCAATATTTTTGCGCTAAGATAGCCTCATTCCCTTTCAAGAAACGAGCGATATCCAACAGATACATATACGGATTACCCAGCAGGAAGTGCTTACCGTCACCATCGGCGATGGCACGGACGGTTCCATTATCCGTATTCCACCATTCTTCCGTTCCATTCGCATCTGTCAATACCACCTCGATAGGCTCGTTATCCGCCAGCTTGCCGGCATTGATCCGTTCCGCTAAAGTCGGGGCTTTGGTCATGGCGGCTCTCAATGTAGCGTTTTTCGTCTCCGGTTTCCACGGTTCATAGTCGTAAGAGTCATCCGCTTTCGGCAGGCGTACCAAGACATTTCCATTCAAAGCATCCGCATTCTTCTTTTCTACGCTGGCATAGAATCCCTTTCCTAATGCGTAAGGGACGTTCACATCGTTGTATTCACGGCTCCAGTTGGATTGGACTACCTCGTAATGAGTTGTATCCAAACCATTCTCCGGAAAAGAAGCTATTTGATCTGCTTCGCTCTTCGGCACGTACATCGTGATCGCCTTGTCCCAAGCTTTCTGGTAGAAGGCAGGAGCTTGGCGGTCGTTGTCAGCCGTGCTGTAGGTGATATCGGCGAAAGCATTGGTGTTCTGACGGCCCGTGTTCTTCACGGTGTACATATCGCCGGCGAATACGCTTTGCAGGGGCGATGCCATCCAATATTTCGCATTAGGTGTCATCTCGAATTCCACGCGGGCGGTGTCGTACGTCAGGAGTTGCTGACGGCGTAACTGCGCCTCGGGTTTGAAATAGATAGCCTTTACCTTATTTATATAGTACGGAGCTACGATAAGTCCTTTATCATTCTTATTTACCGCCATATCATATTGGATATATTGGGTAGCCTTTGTTTTAGATGTCGTATCAATTCCTTGCAGTAAATTCTTATCCTCTTTCAAGTCTTCCAATTCCAGCGTCTGCCCTCCCGGGATCGTGATACGGGTGAAATGAAGCGGGGCGAAGGCGGCAGTCACAAGATCTTTACCGTTGGCATCCGTACCGTCTGTTCCGTTCGGATCTATATACAATTCCCCTTTCGTGGATTGATGCCAGTTCATGTCATTATACCATGCCTCGCCGGTGTTTGTACCCTGCCAAGTCAGATACTCCGGTACGATCTTGACAAGCAAGGTAGCATATCCCTCGCAAGAGCCTTTTACGAAAATTCCGTCCTTATATTCACCGAATGGAATATAGAGTGAATAGATTTGGCCTTCGGCGAATTCTTTATAAGCATCCTCATTAAAGGTCATCGAGAATAATCCGCCGCCATAATCTTTTTCACTTTTAGCTTTCGCAAACAAAGCCGTCAAATCACCTACCTCTGTATAAATCTGCCCTTGCCGCAAGAATATAGTCGTAGCGTCACCGTTGGGCTTACCCAATTGGTTAGATCCTTTCATACCCATTGTCAAGCCTTCTCCTTGAATGGGAATATCCGTTATGCTTCCCTCCATGATATTCGGCAAGCCGATACGCAGGGGTACATGGGGATAATGCTCCATTCCTTCCGGGTACTCCACATCCGGGAAACCGGCAAGTAGTGTCGGAGCGGGAGCGGCTTCCATTGTTAATTCGTGAGGCTCATTACAAAAGAGCCATATACGTCCCTTTTCATCCTCATGATCATCAGGCAAGTAAGGAATCGCCACCACCTTTTCTGTCCAGCGGAACTCTGCTTTTCCATACTCACCACCAATCACTAATCGTGGCTCGTTGTCTACATCACCCAAAAGCAATTCCTTCAATTGTCGGGTTACCTCTTCCTTGTAGTTTTCTTCGCAGTACCGAATCAAACCATCCGCAGAAGCTTCAGAACCCTTAAGCTCATCTCTATAAGAGCGCAATATATCCGTTAACCCCAGCTTTCCGTCAAGAGTTGCAAAAGCCGACGAATCTCCCAAGAACCAATCGAATGTATATGGAACATCAGGGAAAACTTTTTCAAACTCATCTGTTACCCCAAGTGAATTATTGTCGTCATCTACTTCTTCCACCAACACGGTAGCCTTTTCAATCACGCTGATCCGTCCCTCGCAAGCGATCGCACCCTCCGGGAACTGGGTCTTGGTATTTGCCACGATCGTAACGGATGGGAGTACGGTGAAAGGAACCGTCAGAAGGCAAGGATCGTCGAAGCCATATCCCGCATAGGCATTCGGGAAATTCACCACTTCATCACTAGTCACTGTTGCGGCCGCACTAAATATCACCACATCATACTTGCCGGAAGCAGGCTCTACCTGCGTCCCGCTTCCGTATGGTTTCTCACCTTTATATTTCAGCTCCGTCTTATTCACATCAATGGCACCCAACTGGATGATATTTGTATTTTCCGCATCCCACCAAGGCACACGAGGACGAGAGATACCCATCACCGAACATACGGCTCGTATCAATTGTTCATATATCTCATAGCCGTTTATGACCGCATCTATATTAATATTTTGCGGATCCGGTACGATATAGTCCCAATTTTGTTTTTGACAAAGTGTTTTCAAACCCTCTGTCAAATAGTTGATATAGGCTGCCTTATCCTCGTATAGTCCACCATATTTTTTTGTAACGAGTGTGTCTATATCCGCATTCCAAACGTTGCTCTTGGCATCGTATAAGAAATCATTGATCATACGTAGGTTGACAACAATCTGCCGATGCATTGCGGTCTCATAACTTGTCAGACCTTGAAATCCATCATGATTTAACCCTTTCTCTGTCGGAACGATGATACGATACACTTTGCTTCGATTGTTATAGTTCTCATTCGCATAGTCCTTCAAATCCGTCTTCAATGTAATCCAGTCTTCAGGCTTGTCTATATCCCCGGTTTCCTTTTTATCGGTAGCTCCGACATAAACGTTTCCAATCGTTTCATTAAGACTCTCTTTTCTTTTCTTCGGATCACTCCCCATCAAACCATAGCGGTATTTCCATATATGCTTTGAGTCTTCCGTAACACCGTCTTTCATTCTATCTTTAATGGTAGCCAACGCATCCGGTTGAATGCTCCAGCCCATATTCTGAAGCAAAAGCTCATATTCCGTAGAAACGGTCAGGTTGGCAGAAGAACACACGTCTACTCGTTTCACGTCGATCTTGGGCTTGGTGCGGTAGATACGCAGACCATCGATGGCGTAGTCCGCACCGTTAGAGTGAAGGGTGTTGTTTTGTACTTCCAGATAATATTTTTCATAACCAACAAGCGATTCGGGCACAGAGAAGGTGTACATTAATTGTTGCCATTTGCCGATGTTACGATTTGTCCAAGATCCCCCATTTACAATTGAATCTTGGAGCGCATTTCCCGAAGAAAAACGGTGTAAAATGACTTCAACCTCTTTACCATCCTCCCCCTTCTTCACTCCGATAAAATTCATATTAATATTAGGAGGAAGAGTACTTCTAGCGGAGGAAAGAGTCATATCATTCACCCAAAAATTAACCAGAATACCAGTATGCTGGCATATCGTACCATCCAATTCCATTTTCACCAAGCGTCCCGGCAAATTCGCTGCATCTACATAAAAGAAATAGCCTAATGATTTTTTTCCCGTATTATAATAAGTCCGATCGTAGATTCCTTCTTTACTAGGAGAGCTACCAAGGAGCATAATCCAACGATATTTTCTGTTAGCAATTGATTCATTATTCGTTGATATTCCCTCTATATTCGCAGTACGAAATAATCCATATTGATTTTGCAGGGGTTTAAGATTATTTTCTATGATGTGATTCTTATAATCATACGGGGCATACTCTGTAATTCCCAAATCCAACCATTTCCCGCTTTCTGGAAAACCAATCGGTGCTATATTGTTCTCCGAGTTTAACTCATCTACGGATATAGTATCACCCCGGTCGAAATTTATATGCCCGATTCTCTCATAAAGATCCGGATGATTATCCGGGTTACGTCTTGTATCATCGGATATTTCTTGCCCCGACTGCAACATAAAACCATAATCACCGGGGATAAGCTTGTATTGAGCTAGCACAGGACTCTTCTTGCCACTTGCACTTATCGCCCGCACATCATACTTCACAAAATCCGTGTTTACCTCTATCGAACTTATCATCTGCTTCCAATGAAGTTTATCTCCCGATTCAATATTTGTCCATGTCCCTCCATCTTTGCGATATTGGTAATAATCTCCCTGCACAATAGTTCTATTATCATCATCGTACCACGCATAGTTATTGGCAATTTGGCCCAATTGTATATTGATCGTCTTGCTGTTTTCAGGAACGTATATATCCTCTTTAATAAAAGGAATCATATCATTCGCTCCGGAAGCTTTTATTCGCTCAGCGATCTCCTTAGCCGGACGAATAACGAACTTATAGCGTACGGAAAGGGTTGGTTCTGTAAATTCCTTGGAAGCTATGTTTTTATCATTATAATCTGTATTTTGGCTCACATCACAAAAAACAACATCGTCTTTCACCGTCTGTACTTGATATTCAATCGTAGACGCTCCCGGTACATTTTTGCCTGTGGCAAAACCTTTATACCAAAAAAGAGAAGTTCCTGCATCCCGTAAACAAGTAGGATACTTGTTCGGTTCTAAGGAACCTCCCTCCACAAAAGAACCATCATCCATAGGATTTACATCTTTACCTTTTATATTATCCTTTGTCAAGGTTTCACCATCCAATCGATACCAACGGACATACCAATCATACTCTGATAGATGAACACTTCTTAACTCCGGAATAAACAACTCCCTCGCTTCCCCGTCCGCTATATACACCGTATCCACACGTTCTGTAATATCGGTTTGGGGTGAACCATTCTTATAATTGATTGTGTACGTCTGCCCCCACGCCGACGCAACCGTACCGGCGGACAGGATCAGCAAGCAAGTTAATAACAGGGATTTATATCGTAGGTTGATTGATGGTTTCATCCGTCAGGTCCTCCTTTCTTAGTTTGTTGTTGTTATATTATGGTTGTTGTTGTTTTTCGTAGTTTCTTATTTGAATGGTGTAAGGGATTTGCATCTCTTGCTCCATGTTCTCGCCGTATTTTATCACGAGTGTGAGGACGACCGTGGCATCCGCTTCTCCGCCCAGTTCTTGGGTACGGATCGTGAAAGAGCCGGCTTTCTTCAGACCGCCTTGTCCCGTACCCGGCGTAAGCGCAGTTTCGGGAATATCCAATTCCGCATCCGTCTCAAAGCTCGTTCTGTCTACGTTTATGGCCGTGATTAGCGGTTTATTCGCATCGGCATTCTTCCAGCTGACGGAACTGTACTTCTCTGTCGCGACATTTCCCCCCTCCTTTTCCTCATAGCCCTTGATGGAGAAATCTCCTGTCACGCCATCTATGCCGGATATCTCGAAACGGATCGACAAGTCGCCGGCGGCTTGCAGGGTGTGTTCTACAGGTGTCAGGATCTGCACGCCCGTCTTCTCACCATAGACCAAGGCGGTCGGGTAGACTCCGATGGGGAGGCGTTGCTCGGCTACTTCCAATTTTGTCGTGATGTTGGTTATCAAGACCGGGATAATCAGCAGGTCGTTGCGGCGCACGAAACCGAAGCTCGTGGTATGCTCCGTGCGAGGACGGCCTTCGATATCGACACCCAGCAGGATCTCTCTCGCCCCCGCATTGCCTTCGGGGATGTAGCGGGTATAAGTCTTTATGTTGTGGCCTTCCGCACCGTCCTTGATCTTCGCAGGTACCTCTTGATTCGCTTCGGAAGGGATGATCTCCTCTTTAAATAAATCCGTTTCCTCTACCGTCTCTCCAGTCGGAAGATTCGGGGCAGTCGCTCCGCACCACCTTCTCCGGCAGTCTCCAAATACTTGTTATTTCCCCAAGGCAAGAGCCAGATCGGCAGGCTTCCCTTGCGGAGGTTCATGATGTCCAATTGTTTTACGGTTATAGGTTTGTCTAAGTTGTTAGTTATCTTCACTTGTACCTTGCCGATCATGCGGATCAAGGGAATCTCGAATTTGTTCTCTGCCGGAGCGGGTTTCAGCGTATACTCCTGGGCGTAGCTGCTCATGGGGATGCGCTTTCGAGACGCTTCCTCGCCTCCGAATTTACCCTTTTTCTCCTCATTCCTTGTATCGATACTCGTTCCCGAGTCCAATATCTTCACCTCCGACAGTTCCGCCAAGGAATGTGCCCCGGTAATTTTTTGATACAACGATGTACCATCTTCCAGCGACTGCAAATTGGCGAACGCATAAAAAGAGTATTTGCCGAGGGGTAACCTCATCTCTACCTCCGTATGAGAATCATCAGGATCATTGACATCCGGCGTCCACGTACCCTCTCTAGATGTATATCCGGCCAATTCAGCGTTCTCATCATCATACGCCACCACCAGCCAGTCCGTGATGTCTCGCTCGTATTCATCATCATCTTCCCAAGTAATTGTCTCGCCGGCTTTCGTTTGCGGCGGTCGTGCCGAGCGGGAAGTCCGCAGGGTGATGGTCACGACACAACTGTTCGGGTCGTCGTCGGGGAGATCGCCCCGCCGGTCTTCGCCGCAGGCTACGCAGAGCCAGCAGAGGCAAAGACCGGCGGCGACCGCCATCAATTGGTTATATAGGGTATAACGTCTCATCATTCGCGCTATTTAATAAATCTCAGTTTACAATATACCATCGTTGATACGGATCACCCAGTCTTTCACCTGTATCTTGAAGCAGGCGTACCCCACGATCGTAGGGTCTTCCGGATCAGGCCCATCGGGATTATCCGGGTTGTCAGGATTGTCAGGTCCCGGCGGATCCGGAGGCGTAGGCTTATCCGGGCAATCGGGGCATACCTTCGGCGTAAGGAAGAAGATGATCGAGTACTCATCCTGCCGGTCCAGATACTCCTGCGGGGAGATACGGTGCCCCTCCATCTTGGTGAGAAGGAGGTAATCGTTGAGGTTCACGTTCAGCACATCCTTCTCCCATCCGTGGTGACGGATGATGAGGCGGTAGTTGCGGCCCGCCATCAGGCGCATGGTGTTCATCTCGGCCACGGCCACGTATTGCCCGCCCACGGTAGCGCCGGGGGTCGGGTCGGCTCCCAGCTCCACGTTCTCCGTATAATAAGGCAGGTAGTGGATGGTGGGATCTTGCAGCAGGGAATTGTCGTAATCCATATACCCGTTGTCGGCCACGATCCGGAAGGAGAAGTTATTCACGTCCATGTCCTCCCCCATCACGTTTTGCAGCACGACACGTAGCTTGTTGGTATTCTTGGCGAGGCTGATCACCTTCTCCTCGGGCATGTCGCGCGTCACGGTGAAGGTATCGAGGCTATGCCAAAGCGGGTGCAGCTCGTTGGGTTGTGTCGTATCGTCCTCACGCAAGGTACGTACCTTGACGTCTTGCGCCCTCTCGACAGCCCGCGACGCCTCGGCGGGATCGTTCCATGCGTAACTGCCCTTGTCCAGCCCGGCCCAAGTGACTACCTGATAGGTACCCGGCTCCATGTCGAGGGCGATGGAGTTCCGCTCGTCCAGCTCGCTCTTCTCGATCCGCCGCTGGAAGAGGAAGTTCCCTTCTTGGTCGCAGAAGAAGAGCGTAACGAAGTCTACCTCATGCTGGAAAGCGTCGGCGAATTTCATATTATAGTCGTACTTGAAATACAGCCGGAACTCGCAAAGCGGCAGCGAGTCGTCGTGTATCCAATCGCAAGCGTATAGCCCCACGGACAAGGCAGCTACGCCAATCAACTGTTTGCAGGTATGAAATAAACGGTTCATAATCATTTTATTAAGATACACAGTAATCCTCCGCCCGTACTACCGGGGATGGAGGTAAACCATGATGCCCATTATAAGGTTCTTATGATGGGCATCGTAAGGTGGCTTGGATGGGCATCGTAAGGAGCTTACAATGCCCATCGTAGGAATCCCCCGGAGGGGTAGGGTTAAATAATGATGTCTTTGTTCGTGCGTTTCACCCAATCTTTCACGTAGATGGTGACGTCGATGGTAACATCATCCGTCTCATCCGGTTTGTCCGGCGTATCCTTACCCGGCGTGTAAGGCAGCGGGTCACCTAAGCCACGCACACCCGTCACGTACAATTGGTACACGTTGTTACGCACGATACAGAACTCCATCACGCCCATCATACCATCGTTCCCGTTATCGTTATGACGGATCCAGAACTTGTAATAGCTCTTTCCGCCTTTGTATAAGGAAACGTTGTAGAATTGGTACAAATTACCGATCTGATCCGGGGTGAAATCATTCGGATCAGTGTAGGTATCAGGGAGATGACCACCGCCATTCTCATTTTGTTTCTTTCTAAATTCAGTATAGCATAGGCGCATTGTTAGCTCTTCCTTCCAGTTTGTTTCGCCCTTAATCATGTCACTAAGATATTTCTTAAACGCGATCTCAAATCCGTTCTGATCAGACATGGAATTAATCGCCTTTTGTACATCAGCAAAATTCGGTAATGTTATCCCATCCCAGCCATTCATTAAGCCTTTCAATAAATTAGGATTCGAACCCTCTTCCAAATTAAATGCGCAAGCGGCAACAGACGGAAGATCTTTATAGACAGAACGGACAGTCGCACCCTCACCGTTCTTATGGACTGCCAAAAGGAATGTTTTATTGTTATCTAAAGGAACAGACTCAATAGAACCCGCATCTTTATTATAGAAACTGACTTTAAAATTATCACCATCTGGCATAAACTCAGACTCGAAAATAACGCCGGTAGAATAACCATTTACTTGCGCCTCACGATCCAACGTGTTCTCCTTGGTGTACACGACGGGGTAATATATTCTATCATTCAATCCTTTATAAAAAGCTTCAGTATTAGCATCAGGAATCTTAGCCATATTCTCAACCCTATTTAAGTCTTTGTTTTCCGGATTAAAATAGTTGATATAAGAGTCCTCGAATTGAGTCCAAGGATCATCGCCTTCATTCATAGGTACCTTTTTTCGGTTGATCGACGGATCCAGCACATAATTATAAGAGCCATCCGCATTATTTAGCACCGTCATAGACCATACTTCATCACCCAAATATTTAAAGTCATTACCACTTTTAGTATAACTTCCAACCATCGCATCCGTTAAACTTGACCCTTCGCCAAAGTTCTTTGTCGCTTTAGGAGAGACCTGCTTAAACACGTAGCAGTTACCCTTCCATTGGTTCACGACCTTGTAACCCGTCAATTTGAATGAGCCTTTATTCTTTACCGGAGAGCTTTCGAGTATTTTATCTGTCTCTAATACAGCAGCATATCCCAAGTCGATACGTGCGGCCATACGCTCCACGAATACGGTTGTTGTCGCCGGTTTCGTCTCATCTGTATTTTCCACGGAAATGCGAACAAGCGAATTCCCTATGCCATCTACGCCTTTCATCTTGTGCGTAGACATAATGAAGTGATCCGCTTTCGAAACCTGATTAGTGCCAGTCCATAAATCCTTTAAAGTTACTCTGTCTCGTAAGTCACCCAAAGTAGTAATACCCTCTATTCTATTTCCGGCATTAACTACTGTAAAGACTTGATACGTATGTCCTTCTGTTGTCAGCTCCTCATTCATCGTCACCTTCATCGTCACTTTTCCGGCACTGTCATGATTAGGCTCGCCACCTCCACTCGGATCAACACCGGTCTTAGATTCATACCAACCCTGTCCGGCAATCTCTAAACTTTTATTTACGTCATCATTAAAGAAGTCCAAGGGGTTAGAGTCAAATGTATTACCGTCATATTTCACCAAGAAGATATTAACATCATACACCTTACCCTCATTAGCGCCATCGAACTCTTCCAAGAAACCGTTGCCGTCCTCGCCCCAGCCGGCACCATCGTTATTAGGATTAGAAGGAGTTCCTCCCGCCTTCGTCAATGCCCCCTTCGACACCGTGGAGACGTTCACTGTCATATAGACTTTGCCGCTATCGCCCTCACCACCGGAATTGCCTCCGTTTTCGATATCATCGGAGCAACCCGTAACCGCCAGCAAGAAAGCGGCAGCCGCACTTAATAAATAATTCTTTTTCATGTTTCTCATCCGTTTTTATATTTGACACTCATTATTATCATCCTACGATCACGACTCTCGTCATCAATCAGCCAGTTCCTCCCGCTTCGCGGCGATCTGCCTCAAGTTCTCCTCAACCTGCGAGGCTACGGAAGGATCGTCGGACAACTTACCCAGCAGAGCCTCCGCCTCGTCCAAGCGGTTCTCCAGCATGGCGATGGCCGCCTCCGCCAAGGTACGCTCCGCGGAATCGGAAGTCTTCGCCAGATAACGGTGGGCCGATTCCAGGCGACCCGCGTCGATCGCCGTAAGGGCGGCGTTCAGGTTCGATACCGGATCGTCCGGATACATGCGCACGGCAATCTCGAACACCTCGCGGTAAGCGTCGCTACCCGGTTCCATCGTCTGCGCCACCCGGAACATCTCGTTTAGACTCAACTGCCTAGGGTCCGAATAGATCAACTCACGGGCCTCTTCTACCGTAAACGAACGGATCGTGTAGCGCACCGCGTAATCCGAATGGCGCAAGGCTGGATAAATATCGCGCAAGAGCACCCGATACGAGGCCCCCCCGTTCAACGCCTTCAGCTTCGCCTCGCGGCGGTCGTAATCCTTCGGTTCGTCCGCACGGATGATGGCCAGCAGCTCCTCCTTGTCCGCAAGCGAGGAGTTCTCCACCCGTTTCTCCAATCCGGCCCAGTCCTCCGGCTCGAAATCCACCGTGAAACGGGCCTGCTCGAAGTGGTAAAGACCCTTCACATATTCGATCAACGCCTTGGCGCGATGCTCGGCCAAATAAGTGTTATGCTTATAGGTACCTTCCGGCGACGCGAAACCCTTGATATATACCTCCGTGATGGTAGCGTAAGGATCCTCCTTCACCGATGACACGGTCTCGAGGATCTTGCGTAACTCCGAGGGATTGTCGCGATACTCGGGATATATCTCCGTGCGGTTTACCGGGAAGTCGAGGAAGGCGCTTCCTTCCTTCACACGCTCTTTCACACGTTCCGCCTCCGGCGTGACGTAGGCCAAAAGCGGCCGCAATACCACAGGCTCCGCGATTCGGATCGGGAAAAGCGGCGACTTGTCATTACTCAACGCCTCCCAGCCGCAACCGCAAAAATCGACTACCAGCGACACCTCCGAACGCTCCATCCACTTGGCGAAAGGAATGGAGGCATGGTAATCGAACGTCTGCTCCTTCCCATTGTAACGGCGTAAGACAAACTCCCCGTTCGCCGCCGCGTCGCGCCCGGACCGGTCGTACTGGATCTGGCGGTTACGCCCGTTCACAATCACGGGAGGCAAAGCCCTTACGCTATCGCCCCGCTCGATCAGCGGCGTACAGACCAAACTCCGGTTGGCCGATAGCGACAACTCGTCCAACGCTAGTTTCATATCAATTATCAAGCGATCGCCCACATGCTCCACCAACCGCTCCTTCACGACGATGGCGGTAGCCGTCTGCTGCGCCTGTACGGGAATCGTAGTACCCACACAACCGGCCAAACATGCGATCCCAAGTATCATCCATCCTTGTAGATTCTTCATTTTTCAGTCCTCCATCGATTTAAAATTGGTAAATGAGATTGATCGCCGCCTGCGTAGGCCCGAAGTAATGCTTCTTGATCCCTTCTTGCTTGCGGCCGCAATTTGCGCAGGGATACTTGTCCGACTTCAAGTACAGATAGCCCACGCCCACCGTGGCCTCCAAGTTCCAATGGCGAGACAGCAGCCACGAGTATCCATAACTGATACCGGCTCCCGCGCCCCATCCCTGGTGACGCTCGCCCTCTGTACCCAGCCATTTGATATCGGTTACATTATATAATAGGTACGGAGTATGCACGCCGAGGAAATGGCCGTTAAACGTCTCGCAAAACCAATACCTCAACTCCGGGTGCAGACGCAAATGCTTCAGTGAGCGGCCATAACTCCCATCATCGTTCTTGCCGCTGAACGGATTCAAGCCTGCCTCCAACTCAAGTGTCCAATGACGGGCGAGATAAACTTCAGCCCCCAAATTAAACGTGGCAGTAGCCCAATAAGGAATATTACTCTTGATCCCAATCATGGAGCCTTTCCCTTCGACCGGCACCCCCTGCGCTCTCGAAAGAAACGGGACTGACAACAAGAATAGCATGAAAATCGTCTTCTTCATTCTTTCTTATTCATTATGGTTGTTAATCTTATATCTTCTCACCCTTCTGCCCCTCAAGACCCAACTTCCTAAAATCAACTAACGGCAAGAATGGCCCGTGGACTTATTTATGGAATAAGGTTTAGCGTTTCAAAAACGTTAGAGGAGAATAAGCGTTAAACAACATCTTATTGTCGTTTATATAGTATATCAATAAACCACACGGAACGTTTCAGAAAAACATGTACATGTTTTCCTGAAAAGACGTACATGTTTTTTGGAAAACACGTACATGAAATCCAATAAATATTATGGTGTTTCTATACAGCTACCAATCAATGGCTTACATATAGGCCTATCCAAACGAGCTTATTGTATTATTTGTTTTTGATATTCAGGAGGAATTTGTAGAGTATAGAAATTCCTCTTTAGTTGAGAGAGTGAATCAATAAAGGTGAATATGGTTCATTTTAAAGACATAGCTTCCCCTAAATTCCTTATTTGGTGAAAAGAACTTGACAATTTTAATGCAGAAAAGTTGTGATAATAAAATATTTATTATGTATTTTTGTGAACTAATAGGGAGGAAGTTACTATTTTAACGCTAAAACTCCTTATTCCATAAATAAGTTCACAAACCATCCATCCTTTTCTCTAAAATCCGATTTACAGAGCCTATCACCTTCATGTTCGCATGAGCCAAACGTGATATATCCAATTCTTCCAGATAAAAACGAGTCGTTTTCTCCGACGAGTGCCCCAACGCCTGGCTGATCAAGGCCATCGGCATATCGCAACGTAAAGCTTCTGATGCCCAGCTATGGCGAACAACATACGACGTAAACGGATTCGGTAACCGTAAAGTTTGCCCAATCCGTTTCAGCCGGGCATTATGCCGAGCCAAGCTACGCTTATACCTCAAATGGTCCGGATTCCCGGGCGGAAGAATCGGGAACAAATACGACGATCCGGTCGCTCGCTGCCGATCCGCGTATTTCCGGATCAATTGCAACATACTACTGGTTATCTCCAACCGGATCATACGTCCTGTCTTATGACGGTGATATACCAACTCATTCCCCCGGATATTCTGCCTCGTCAAGTACGCTATATCCACAAAAGGCATCCCGCAAGCCATAAAACTGAATAAGGAAAGATCTATCGATAATTCCACTTGCGGGTCATCCACCACCTTGATCTGAGCGATTTGCTGGAACAAAGATGCGGGAATCGCACGCCTCGCCGTCATCGCACGCCGGAGTTTCAAATTCTCAAACGGATAATATGACGCAGGAATCAACGCCTCTTGGCAAGCCATATTATAAAGCGCCCGCAAACTACTGATATACGTATTTACCGTATTAGTAGCTAATCCTTTTCCCTGAAGATACGTGATGAAATCTATCACCAACGCACGATTCAAATCGGCCAAACAGAACCCCGGGTTCTTCACGAATCTTAAAAAATGCCTTACGGCCACCTCATACAACTCAGCTGTCCCTTCTTTCTTTAACTGCCGTTTCATGTCTCTTCGTTTTCCCATATAATCCATCAATGAGATTGCTAACTTTTTCTTACGTCCTCGTTTCATACTCCTTTCACTAAATTATTTATACTTTACACGAACAAATTAATTCAAATTATTACTTTTGCTCCCGAAAATAAGAAAATAGGTAACAATTAAAAGCATAAAAGCAACAATAAATAATATGGCAAACAATCGAGTCACATTCGGTAGTAAATTGGGCGTAGTACTAGCTACCGTAGGATGCGCCGTCGGATTGGGAAGCGTATGGCGCTTCCCGTATATGCTGGGAGCGAACGGAGGTGCGGCCTTCCTACTGGTCTACATACTTTTCATGATATTCTTGGGCATTCCGGTAATGATAACCGAGTTTTTCATCGGCCGGCATTCCCGCAGCAATACGGTGGGTTCTTTCAAGAAAATGGCTCCCGGTACAAAATGGTGCTGGATTGGGTACAACGGTATCTTGGCCGCATTTTTGATCTTAAGTTATTACTCGGTCGTCTCCGGTTGGACGCTTGAATATGTTTGGCAAACGCTAAGTGGCCGTTTGTATGGACAGCCGGATATAGACTATACGGCCGATTTTCAGGATTTCGCTTCCAATGTCTTCCGTCCGATCTTTTGGATGGGCGCTTTTATCGGGTTGACTCACTTCGTGATTGTCTCGGGTGTAGAAAAAGGTATCGAACGGGCCTCTAAGATCATGATGCCGCTTTTATTCTTGATCTTGCTGATCATGTGCGTACGTTCCGTGACCTTACCGAACGCTGAGGCCGGATTGCTTTTCCTTTTCAAGCCAGACTTTAGCAAATTGACTTCCTCAGTGGTCTTGAGCGCACTAGGACAGGCTTTCTTCTCTTTGAGTTTGGGTATGGGCTGCTTGATCACTTACTCCTCTTACTTCGGGAAAGATACGAATATGCAGGCCACCGCTTGGCAGGTGACAATCATTAATACGCTTGTCGCCGTATTGGCCGGTATCATGATATTCCCGGCGGTATTCAGTTTCGGCATCACCCCTTCCGCTGGTGCGGAACTCGTGTTTATCACGTTGCCGAACGTATTTGGACAATTACCGCTGAGTGGCTTGTGGTCCTGTATTTTTTATATCTTGCTAGCGATGGCGGCACTGACTTCCACGATCTCTTTACATGAGGTAGCTACGGCCTACGTTCTTGAGGAGTTCCACATGACACGCAAGAAAGCGGCTTTAATCGTTTCCTTAGGGGTATTTTTCTTAGGAATTTTCAGTTCTCTCTCATTCGGGGTGATGAAAGGATTCACGATTGGAGGCTTGGCCTTTTTCGACGCACTGGATTACCTGACCGCCAAGATCATGCTACCGCTGGGAGGTATGCTCACTTGTATTTTCGTAGGTACACGTGTCGATAAAAAAGTATTGAAAGCCGAGTTGACCAATGAGGGGACTCTTAAGTTCCGTCTTTTCGGCGCTTACGTATTCTTTATGAAATACGTGGCCCCAATCGCCATCGGTATCGTATTCTTGAACGAATTAGGGATCTTGAAATGGATTACCGGTAAATAATACCGAGAATTCCTTGTCAATAGAAACGGAACTTCTACCTTTGTCGGTGGAAGTTCCACAAATCAAAACATAAGACTATGAAATGGCGTGATTTACTTTATTTCTCCAAGGGGGAAAGGCAGGCTCTTACCCTACTCCTTTCCTTAATAGCGATGGCATGGATCGCAATTATCGGGACGGATTTCTACCGTTCCCAATTTCAAACAGTTCCATTGGTAAACACCGGAATCAAACAAGATTCCTCACGGATCTATTCGAATAAAACACCTTCAAATTCCATTCGGAAAGAAAAAGAATCCCATTCGAACGAAACTAAAATCCCTTCCGAATGGAAATCCAAACGCATCCGAAAGGAATCAAAGCCCCATTTTCCCTCTTATCCCCAAGCAGAAAAATGGCCGCAAGGAACGGTTGTCGAATTAAACTCGGCTGATACCACCGCCCTTAAAATGGTTCCGGGAATTGGTAGCGTTTTTGCCAAGCGGATCATTAAATACAGGGACTTACTAGGAGGCTTTTATTCCGTGGAACAACTAGGAGAAGTATATGGTATTGACGAGGAACGCTATGAAGCGATGAAATCGTGGTTTTCCGTGGACCCGTCAGTTATTAGTCATCTATTTGTCAACCAACTGTCAGCTAAAGAACTGGCCAGTCACCCATATGTCAGTTATAAACAAGCTAGGATCATCGAAAAAATGATCCGGAAAAAAGGGAAATTACAAGGTTGGGAGGATTTATCCCTATTGGAAGAGTTTCCGGAGCACGAACAACAACGATTACGATATTATCTTTCATTCCATTGATATTTTCACTATGTTTGTAACAAAACATATTCTGTATGATCTATCTGAAGCAAGTAAAATTACTGGACCCGGACTTGGTAGCCGGCAATCCCGAGGAGCTAAAGTATCCCTATAAAGCTCCGGCGGTACGTTTTACGGAATCATTCATTTTCCGCAAGCCGGTTACTTTCCTCGTGGGAGAGAACGGGGCGGGAAAATCCACCCTGCTGGAAGCGATGATGAGTAAATATGAGGAGAGGGATGAGGAAGAACCGGGTATGCTCTATGACGGAACCGAGGCCTACAAGATTTACGCCAATGTCTTACCCGAGCATATTAAGCTGATCGAGACCCGAAAACCGGAAAAGCATTTCTTCTTCCGGGCAGAATCCTTTTTTAACCATGCGGCCGAATTGGATAGGCAAGCCCAACTGGAATTACGTAAGTACAGCAAGATCTACGCCTATAAAGCTTACGGTGGCAGGAGTTTATTGGAGCAATCGCACGGCGAGAGCTTTCTCAGCGCTTTCCTGAATTATGCCAGCCGCAATACATTATTTATATTAGACGAGCCGGAAGCCGCACTCTCCCCACAACGGCAGCTGGCCCTTTTGGTGCGTATCCATGAACTGGTGAATAACGGTTGCCAACTGATTATCTCCACGCACTCCCCGATCTTGATGGCTTATCCGAACGCGGACATTTATGCCATCGATGATACCGGAGCACACATCACCCCGTATGAGGAAACAGAGCATTACCAGCTCACTAAATATTTCCTCACGCATACGGAGCAAATGATGAAAGAACTGCTTGAGTGAGATTACTTCTCCCAAGCATTTACGATCTCGGCAATGTAAACGATATGCGCATTGCCGTTCTTCTCATCATACCAACGAGGGAAAACGCTAGGATCTAAAAACTTAGCCTCCTCGATCTCGGACTTATAGACCACTTTACATTCCAACGTAAGGCGAGCTTCCTCGAATACAGGATTACCAGCCTCCGTAAAGAACGGTGTCAACCCCGTAGCGGCCACTTTATCAATCTCCCGGCCGGATTTAGAGCCACAAATGCTATGGGCTTTCCGGTGCTCCGGTCCTAGGAAAGTAATCGTGAACTCATTTTTAGCGTCGATAAACTCACGGGTATAACGCTCCGGACGAATAAAAGCAAACACCACCGGACGGTTCCATAACACTCCCACGCCGCCCCAACTGGCAGTCATCATATTAAACTTCTCCTTATCACCGGCGCTTACCAGCATCCACTCCTTACCAATCAACTCGATAAAGTTGTCTTTGATCTCATTCGGATTAATCGCTTTCATATCTCATTTTATTTTCCCTCAAAGATATAAAATATTCCCTTATTTACCGGTACTCATTACCCCCGAGTCATTATCGGCATTATTCACTTTCTTCTGACCAGCGCTAAATTTACGGCCGAAAGAGAAGTTATAGGAAATCGTCGCCACAAACAAACGGGAACTTTCCTTGATGTAATTCGAACGGTGGAAAGAGGCGTATTGGTTCCAGTTCTCGGTCTCCTGCTTATAGTTATCCGTAAACGGATTAAAGACACGCAAGCCAACCATCAAGTCTTTATGCCTATAACCGAGCTGGATTCCTTGGATATTCTCACCCCCACTCATCGTCTCGCCCTTAAACCAGTTCCAATTCGTCATCAACATATACATGAGTGACCAATTCTTCCAAGTAACGGAAACATTCGCATCGCACCACCAGTTCGTATATCGATGCGTGTAGGTATTACCGTTACTCATATAATGGTTCATACCACCATTGACTGAAAATTGCAAGATGTCCTTGATCGGACCGACCCGCAAGTTGACGGAAGCGATAACCCGTTGCCAGTTTTTCTGATTATCCCAAGTCTGGATGATCTTATTCCCTTCCAGATATTTCTCGTCCATGATAGCGTCCGGCTGATACTCATAAGCGCCCAAGGCATTCACGTAAAACAGACCTTTGCGAAACTCGTAATTCAATTCCGTATAATAACTCATATAAGACTTCAAGTTAGGATTACCCCGCTGTATTTGCAAGGAATCGATCACTTGGTCGATAGCGCTCAGCTCACCCAAAGAAGGAGTCACATTCCCCATCGTTGATTTCAAACGGATGGAAGATTCCCCGGGCAAAGCATAAAACAAGGTCAACCGGGGACTCACCGTATAACGTTCATAATCCGCATCCTCACCCCGTTGGCTATAAGACGATCGATTCACGGTCACACCCAACGAGTAATCCAGTTTTTTCACCTTTCCCTTGAATTCCGCATATACGGAACTCTCCATCTGTTCCATATGTGTCTTATAGTTATGCCCATTGATATAACTGTTATCCGAGAAAGATTGGTTATGGCGTAAACCGCCGCTCAACCGATTACCATTCGTTAATTTCTTCTCATAGATAGCCTCGCCGATAATCGAGTATTTATCACCATCCACCACATTATTTACATCAGTCAACAATTGTTCATGTTTACTCTCTTGATAGATACGGGTCGATTTCGTTTGGTTATAAGTCCCTACCACGTTAAACACCAAGGTTTGGTTATGCTTCAAATCCCGTTGGTAATATAAATCCAGCGCAGGAGCTTGATAAGCGGATCCCGATAGGTCGATCATATCCACCTTGTCCTCCGGATTCGCCTTATTCATCAAGACCCCTTGATAATCCCAATGCGGTTGGTGATTATTCCGGTAGCGGAACGTAGCGTTAAACAGATACTTATCCGGCTTTTGATAGCTATAGTTCACATTCAGGTTATGCATGAATAAACGAGCGTGCGAAGGTTCGCCTATCTCCACACGGTTCAAGGTCGTTCCATTCGCTAGATGAAACTCTTCCTCATTATTCCGTTTCATTCCATAAAAATCACGAGGACCGATCCGATAAGAAGCACCCCATTCCGAATTCTTATGATTGATCTTTCCCCGGACATTATGTTCGCCCCACATAGAATTGATACCTTGCGCCATATCCAGGCCGAAGCTGCCCCCCGTATCCGGACGGCGAACGATATAATCCAGCACGATATCGGCATTGCCATAACGTAAACCCGGATTATCATGATATTCTATACGGATGATATCCGAAGGATTCAAAGCCTTGATCTCATCCTGCTCCACCTTCACACCATTGATACGCACTTGGACTACACCATTTCCCGTGGCCTTGATCTCACTGTTCAACAAATCCACCTGCACTCTCGGTAGCATCATCTGCTGCAACAAATCCATACCGTTTCCCGAAGCCTTCATCTGGCGATCCGATGGGAAGATCACTTTTTTATCGGCATGGCTCGTCTGGGCAGAGGCGCTAACCGTCACCCCGTCTAAGGATACCGCATCATCATTTAAGGATATTTCTCCCAAAGAAATATTCTTGGACAAGCCTTCCAAGGAAATATACTCCGTCTTAAAGCCTAGACTAGAGACAGATAGAATATAACTCCCTTTTTTAATCTTATTTAATAAAAAATGCCCCTTCATATCCGTAGTCGTACCCGCTACAAAAGAAGAGTCCATCGTTTGCAATACCACATTTGCAAATTCCAAGATTTCTTTGTTGCGAGCGTCCCGCACCATTCCCTTTATCTCCAAGTTCTGAGCAAAAGCTCCCTGTACCATACCACCTAGCAGTATGATCCAAATCATCATCCGTTTCATTTTTATCGTATTTTTTCCGAATATAGCAGGGTGGCCTTTCCCGCTTATCATTTGTTTCTAACTATAAGACGACAGCCGTTTGGAAAACGTTACAAGAAAATGATAAAAAAATAATATTTCGATGAATTTGCTTCGTAGATACGTATCTTTGTAACCAAACAACAGATTATAAATCATGGAGCTATTGAATAATTGGATCAACGGAGTCAACGATATATTATGGTCATACATCCTTATTATCATGTTATTGGGATGCGCCGTATGGTTTACGATAAAAAGTAGGTTCGTGCAATTCCGCATGATTGGCGAGATGATCCGATTATTAGGCGATTCTGCCGGGAAAGGAGAAAAAGGGGAAAAGCATATCTCCTCTTTCCAAGCCTTCGCCGTATCTTTAGCCAGCCGTGTAGGAACCGGAAACCTAGCCGGTGTAGCGACAGCCGTAGCGATCGGCGGACCCGGATCCGTATTCTGGATGTGGCTGATCGCTTTGCTTGGTTCTTCCAGCGCATTCGTGGAGTCTACGTTAGCTCAATTATATAAAGAAAAAGGGAAAGACTCGTTCATTGGCGGTCCCGCTTACTATATGCTACATGGTTTGGGGTTACGATGGATGGGGGTATTATTTGCCGTATTGATTTCGATAACCTTTGGTTTTGCCTTTAATTCCGTACAAAGCAATACCATCTGCGCAGCTTGGGAAGGCGCTTTTGGCATCAATCATGCTTGGATCGGGGCGATTCTTACGGTACTTACGTTAATCGTCATATTCGGAGGTATTCATCGTATCGCGAGAGTAAGCAGTATTGTCGTACCGGTCATGGCATTAGGATATATAACATTGGCGTTGGGAATCGTACTGTTTAATATTACCCGCCTACCCGCTGTTATAGAAACCATTCTGTCAAACGCTTTTGGTTGGGAACAGGCGATAGGCGGCAGTGTCGGAGCAGCGTTGATGCAAGGGATTAAACGAGGTCTATTCAGTAATGAGGCCGGTATGGGATCGGCACCGAACGTAGCGGCTACGGCGCATGTCTCCCATCCGGTCAAACAAGGATTGATCCAAGCATTAGGCGTATTTACCGACACGCTGATTATCTGTACCTGCACGGCGTTCATCATCTTGTTTAGCGGAGCGCCATTAGACGGCTCCATCAATGGAGTCCAGCTCACGCAACAAGCTTTGAGTAACGAGGTGGGTAGCATCGGTAGTACGTTTGTCGCTTTAGCGATCCTTTTGTTCGCGTTCAGTAGTATTATCGGTAATTACTATTACGGAGAAGCGAATATTCGTTTTATCACGTCCAAGAGAAGTGTCTTATTTATTTATCGTATATTAGTCGGTGGAATGGTCATGTTCGGTGCGTTGGCTAGTTTAGACTTGGCTTGGAGCCTAGCGGACGTGACGATGGGACTTATGACGATCTGCAATTTGATCGCGATCTCATTGTTGAGCCGTCAAACATTCCTCTTATTACAGGATTACGTAGCCCAAAAGAAAGCGGGTATTAAAAGCCCTGTATTCGATAAGAACAAGATACCCGAGTTGAAAGACAAAGCGCAGTGTTGGTGATCAGACAAACGTATTGAAGTATGATAAAAAGCAAGATGATAAGCTTTTACATAGCGGTCATGATGATATGGACCTGTACGGTAAAAGCTCAAGATGATAATAAATCCCTAATCCACAAAATTGGATTCGACGTACGTCCCTCGTATGTCGCCCCGACTAGCAAATTCCTGAAAGATGATGGCTATGGAAACGGGCTTACTTTACGTAAGGCGGCTTCATTCCATTTGAAATACGGGTTCCAACAGAATCCGAACTCTAAGGAGGGCCAGCTCTATCCGCACACTTACCAAGGAATAGGCGTTTCTTATAATACCTTTGGCAATCGGCAGGAAGTAGGTAATCCTTGGGCGGCATATGTTTTCCAAAGCTCCCGCATCGCCAAGATCTCTTCCCGGCTATCCTTCGATTATGAGTGGAATTTCGGAGCCTCATTTGGTTGGCATCCGTATGATGATAACAATAATTACCGCAATAAGATCATCGGTTCTAAGATCAATGCCTATATCAATCTGGGCTTTTTCCTCAATGCGAAACTATCCCGTTATTGCAACCTGCTTGTCGGGGCGGATTTAACGCACTACTCAAACGGAAATACTCATCTTCCGAATGCGGGATTGAATACGATTGGTGGCCGGATCGGACTCGTCTACACGCTCAATCCTATCGAGGAAAGCCATCATGAGATAGGTACCGCACGTTCCTTACCTGAAAATCAGTTGTACCTCTCTAGCTTTTGGCAACGTGTCAGTTACGATGTCATCCTATACGGCGCGACCCGTGCTAAGGGGGTTATGCTTGGCGACGAGGCTCATATCTTTCCCGGTCATTTCGGTATCCTCGGATTCAACCTCAACCCGATGTACAAATTCAACCGGTTCCTAAAAGCAGGTATCTCCCTAGACGGCCAATATGACGAAAGCGCGAATATTTATTCCGACGAGATCATCCAAGTCGGCGAAGAACCCCGATTCTACCGCCCGCCCCTACACGAGCAAATCGGTATCGGCCTCTCCGCCCGTGGCGAGTTCACGATGCCATTCTTCTCGATCAATATAGGAGTCGGACATAATTTATTTTACAACAAAGGCGACCTGAAAGGATTATACCAGATCCTAGCCCTCAAGGTATCGGTTACACGAAATTTATTCCTGCATGTCGGATACCAACTGCACAAGTTCCATAATCCGAATAACTTGATGTTGGGAGTTGGGTATAGGTTCCATAATAAATAAAAGATAATATCCCGCTTGCTAAGATTATAAAGTTCAATCGTTCATAAAATCTAAGAAAACATATCGATCAAACTTCTTTTTGAAAGTAAAATTGAAGCTGTGCCTTTCATCTTTACTTGTAAGTGGTATAGCTCTATATCCTTTTTTTCTATAATAAGCTTCGTAGAGAAGAAGTTGTCTCCCGATACCGTAACAATAGAATCTTCTAACCCTTCTATTTCCGCTTTCAATAATCCATACTCTGATGAGGCGTACCCTTCAAACTCAATATCGGCCGACATACCTTTATGAACTTTCGTGATAAACCGGTAAGGTACAAGTGCCGTCACTTCCACATACCGCTCATCTACCTGTGTAACAAAAACACTCACCGTCACATTCTCCGGATAAGGTATAAAGCATGCTACCAACGCTAAACAGACAAGCACTGTTGTCAACATCCCGATGCCGTCACGCACGATTCCACCTGGAGCCTTACCAATTATCTCCTGTACCTTCTCACTACGCAACTCTATATTATCATACTCTGCCATACGTATATACATTTCTCATTCTCAAGACCCTAATTCCAATTGATTCTCCACTAAATTATAATAAGCACCACGTTTTTCACACAATGATTTGTGATTCCCAACCTCAACGATTTTCCCGTTATCAATCACAATGATCTGATCCGCATTTTTCACGGTACTCAGCCGATGAGCGACAACAACTACGGTCTTACCTCTATAAAAATCATTCAAGTTCCCCACGATAACCCGCTCGTTCTCGGCATCCAACGCATTAGTGGCTTCATCCAAGAAAATATATTCCGGATTTTTATAAACAGCCCTAGCTATCAAGATACGTTGTTTCTGTCCTTGACTAAGCCCAACACCATCCGGACCGATTTGTGTATTGTATTTCAATGGCAGTCTCATAATAAAACTTTTTATATTCGATATGTCTACGGCCCGGAGTAACCGCCCCGCATCAATCTCTCCATCATCCACGGCAATATTTCGTGCGATCGATTCAGAAAAAACAACCCCATCCTGCATAACGACACCGCATTGACGCCGCCACCATTTCAGATTCAACTCACTAATTGGGGTATTCCCGATACAGATCTTCCCTCCTGATACCGGATAATAACCTAATAACAATTTAATCAACGTAGTTTTACCACTGCCACTGGTACCGACAATAGCGGTCACCTTCCCTCCGGGAATCGTAAAACTCACATCATCTATCGTCTTTCGGAGACTGTGCGGATCATACTTAAAATCGACATTCCGAAAAGACAAATCCCGGTTATCATCCGGATAAGTAGCCAAAGAGTCGGAATGGTCCTCCTCATTCATTTGCGCATGGATCTCATTGATACGATCCAAGCTGATCTTCACATCTTGAGACGCATAAATGAAGTTCATCAATTGTTCAACCGGCCTGTTCAACTGCCCAATAATATATTGTACCGCCAGCATCATACCCAAGGTCATCTGTCCCTCCAACACGGAGGTAGCTGCCAAAATCGTTATCAAGATATTCTTCACTTGGGTAATACATACTCCACCGGCCTCTTGTGCCTGTTTCAACTTCAAGCTACGCATTTGCAAATGAAATAATCCAGCCTGTACATCCTCCCACTCCCAACGGCGACGTTGCTCGCAATCCTGCAACTTGATCTCCTGCATAGTGGTGATGAACTGGTAAGTCTTATTATTATTCTCCGCCTGTTTCTCGAATAGTTCATAATCCAGCACCTTACGCTTACGCAAGAAAAATGCGATCCATACGCCGTACAACACGCTCCCCATCACGAAAATCAGAAATATCATCTTATCATATATCAATAGTACGATCCCGAAAACAACAAATGTCAAAAACGAGAACAAAACCGTCAATGACTGAGTTGTGAGAAATTGCTCCACCCGCTTATGATCACCCATCCGTTGTATCAAGTCTCCCATCAACTTTGTATCGAAAAAACCCATCGGGAGCTTTAGTAACTTAATAAAGAAATCCGAGATAAGGGATATATTGATGCGCATGCTGATATGGAGCAAGATCCATCGCTGGATAAAATCCAAGATCGTTTGGCTGAAAATAAGGGTAAGTTGTCCAAGCAAGATTAGCCAGATAAAGCTCAAATCCTTATGTGTGATACCCACATCAACAATCGCTTGTGTCAAGAAGGGAAAGATTAGCTGCAAAACGCAGCCTACAATCAACCCTAAGATAATCTGTCCGAAATAATATTTGAATTGCTTGAAATAACCAAGCAAAAAAGCGAAAGTACGTTTTCCCGCAGCCTGAGTAGATTCTTGTTGATAAAAAGCAGGCGTAGGCTGTATGATCATGGCAACTCCCTTATCCTCTCCTTTCGAGCGGACCGTTATCCAACGATCCACAAAATCCTTCTCCTGATATTGCATCAGACCATTTCCCGGGTCCGCCACGTAGTAAACACTTTTCCTCCCTTTTCTGGATTTGATCTTGTAAAGAACTACAAAATGATTCTGGTTCCAATGTAAGATCACAGGTAACTCAACTTTCGCTAACTGATCGATAGACATTTTTCCGCAAGTTGTTTTCAAGCCTAATTCACCTGCCGCCTCGCTAATGCCCAGTAAGGATACACCGTCCTTACTGGCAAAGCATATCTTAGAGAGAGAATCTATCGAATAATTCTTCCCCAAAAAGGCACAAATCATCCGTAAGCATGCGATACCACACTGCATCGCATCGTGTTGTCGATAGAAAGGGAAACTACGCATAAGAATATTTATTTACAATCTGTTTATAACGTCTTGTCCTGCTCCCGAACCTTTGTATTTATTTCGTCCCATATTAAATTTAAACCGAACTGTTAGCCTGACAGACTCACTATCCAATTTAGCTCTTTGATAGGCAGTATTGATACCACTATACAAATCTATATTCTGTCGGCTTAAATGCCCTACATCAAACCATTGGAGATTAAAGCTCAAACGATCCTGCAAAAATGATTTCCGTAAACTTAAATCAATTTCCCCTGTCTGATTTAATATATAATTTTGTGATGCACCTTTTGTCTGATAAGAGAAATCAGCACGCACCACAAAACCTTTTGGCAAACTAAACGCATTATTGAAGTTAAACATCAACATCGGCTTATTCATAGCTTTGAAACCGTCCATCCAAGGAGTATCGAACCATTGTTTCCTAAGCCCTATATATGCCATTGGCTCCCAAAGACCAATTTTAGGAGATAAAGAGAGGGATGCGTTCAAACAATCCAGCTGTCCTTCGTTACGATAGGTTACGAACACTATTCTTGGATCCTTATCATAAGGATCTGCCACATTCAATATTACATCGTTGAATCGTTGATAATCCAAAGATAGTTGAACCCACTGATAAGATAAATCCAATCTCAAACTATGAATAATCTCCGGCTGTAACTTTGGATTTCCACCTTTATAGGAAAAACGATTTATATATACAATATTATTACTTAAATCCCCATAGTCCGGACGATGGATTTTCTCTGAATAGCTCAACTGGCTTTGAACTCGTCCTATAGGATAAGACAAAGAAACAAAAGGAAACAAGTTATCATAAGTCCGCCTAAGATCTGAATCTCCGGAAAACTTATCTTGGAAAGAATAATTCACATGCTCATATCGAACTCCCGCAGAAACATCCAGATTTCCCCAAGAACGAGTATAATCCAAGAAAGCCGTTTCCGTCTTCTCCTTTGCCACATTACCCGTACTTGGTAATATAGCTTCCTCATTTTTATAATACTCGTTTTTTTTCATGCTTGCAAATTCACCTCCAAATGAGAAATCCCCCCCCCATAAAGGATGGGATAAGATTAGTTTAGCAGCAAATAAATGAACTGAATTATCTGAAAAAGAACAAATTGCACGATCATCAAAATGTAAGCTACTCTCCTCTGCATAATCCTCTGCATAATCTTTATTCCATAATAAATCTGCGTTAAAATCAATATTTAATTTCCCGATCATTCCTGTATAATAAGCATTTAATTGTTGTTTAGGACCTCTACGTTCATTTGTCCGACTGTTATTCTCCCAGTAGTCGTACTGACTCTCATTCGCATATACCTGACTCCTCACAAAAGACACTTTCGAGTTTTTAGGCATAGCATTGATTGAATAGCGGACTCCTGCCGAATGCCTTTCATTAAACTGATTGTTAATCCCAATATTCCCGTCATAAATATGCCGCTTATAATCCGTATCAAACGTATAATTTTGTCGCCACAACGTATCTAAGCATGTAATCTGCTCTAACGTACTTTCTTGATAAAAATTCCGCAATGTATAAGCGAATCCCCCAAATAGGTCTAATCCATTTTTGCTATATTTGAGATTAAATTGCTCCATGAGTCCGGACTTATGCGACTGTTCCACACGGGAACGTACATCCAGCCCCAACCCTTCACCAACCGGACGAGCCGTCCGAATTCGTATAACCGCTTTAACACTTGCATCATATTGGACTCCTGGATTATTCAACACTTCAACCCTAGCAATATTCTCCGATCCAAGCCTTTCCAGTTCTGACAAATCACGAACCAAGCGTCCATTCAAATAAATAGAAGGTGTACCTTTTCCAAACACGGAATAGGCACCATCTTTACCTTGTACACCGGGTATATGATTCAACACATCACTAGCTGTTCCTATTTTACTCAGCAAGGAATTTTGTACATTTGTAATTAACTTCCCATTTTTCAATTCATATACAGGACGATGAGCTATAACCACCGCTTCTCCCAACACCAATGATTGCTCTGGGATCACGATAACGCCTAGGGAACCAATCGTACAATTTCTAAAAACAGTTTGGAAACCAACAGATGATATCTTAAGTAAATAATTATCATCAGACGGAACCGGTATAAGAAAACCTCCATCCTTATCACTTACCCCTCCATCCACAAAAAAAGAATCTGTAGTCATAACAACCACATTCGCATAACTTAATGGGGCATTATTGTTATCTTTCAAAGTACCTGAGATTGCCTGAGCCCCTAAAGTGAACACAGTCATCCACCAACCTGCAAAAAATAGCAAAAACCATCTTTTTTCTTTCCCACCCATTTTCATATTGTATTATCTAATCATTATTATTAAATCTCTAAAGCGTTTCGCTTGCAATAAGAGACAGAGGAAGTAAATTTCTTGCCCTCAAAGACGGGCTTAAGTCTACAATTTTTCAATGCACATTGTTTTTTAAACTGACATTTTGGACAATCATCCAAATCATTCAGTCGAGTTATTCCTCTGAATCTATCCAATTTAGAAGATCTCCAAATATCATCTATACTTTCATGTAACAAATTTCCAATGACATATTCCTCATGATCAAAAGCATAAAAACATGGATATATATCAAGATTTTCATCCATAGCCAAAATACTATTCCCCGCTGAACAAGCGATAATATCACTCTTTTCTTTTTCTACCAAAGAAAGGTCGTCGGACAATTCAAGTCTACGACCATATTTCTTATGGGCTTCATTATACACTCTATATACTTCTTGACTCTCATCCTCACTCAAAAACAAATTTTTATTATCACCAGCTCTTCCTACGGGACGCAAACAATTCAAGAACAAGACCTCTGCTCTCAAGAAATCTAATGTAAAAGAAATCATATCCCGTATTTGATAAAAGTTTCTTTTATTAATAGAGCAAGTTATTCCAAATTTAACACCTGCATCTCTCAATCTCAATAGTTGCCGAGAAATTACATCAAAAGCTCCCTTTCCCCTAGTGAAATCATGAGTCTCACTATCCAATCCATCCAATGAAATCCCTAAATGGATATCACCCAACCGGAGGATTTCAATATCTCTATCCTTTATTAGCATACCATTAGTCAAAACAATTGTCTCAAAATGCCTTTTAGATAATTCAAGAAGAATCTGATCAAAATTAGGTACCGTGAAAGGTTCTCCTCCCGTTATTTTCAAAGTTTTCAAATTAATCCTATCAAATTCACTGAAAATGCGGGAAAATACATCTATACCATATTCTCGTATCCCAAATTTTGGAGAAGCTCCTTCAAAACAATGTTTGCAAGCTAAGTTGCAATGTTTAGTAATAACAAAATCTATTCGTCCTGGACTTATTTCTGTCAATGGTGACAAATTCTTCTTATCTTTATAAAAATCAGGTATACAAAATGATTCCTTTGTCGGAACTAATAAGTCTATGAACTCCGGATTTCTCAGAAAAACCAAAAAATCATCCATATTGATACCCATATTCTCGAATTTTTCTTTCACGTATCCCAAAGAAAGGGACGAATGTCTAAATAAATTTAGAATAAAGAATAGCTTGTATGAGAGTTCATAACGTTTTTGAATAGACTTATTATATAATGAATACTGATCATCAAGCCCTTTTCTTAGTACATAATTTTGATTTATAGTCAATTCATCTTTCATAATTTATTCTATATAAAATTCCATGGATTCAAAGCACGTTCCTCAACCCATGGAATTTAATTAATATTTACATGTATTATTTCCACATACGCCATAAAATGGATTACAAATTACGACTCCTTTTCGTCATCTTTTTTCCCATTACAACAGTTGCCGATGACAGACCCATCACCATCCTTCGCGACCTCAAACTCTGTTTTCAGAATTCTGGCCTTCCCGCCTTTAAGCAATTCTAAAGACTCATTGTCGATTGCTTCAAAAAGCCCTACAGTCATGTGTTTTGTTTCCATGTCTCTTCAAATTAGATTTTCGTCCTACTCATAAGCTTTTCGGAATTCGCTCCTATGTTATACAGATAGGTTCTGTTTCTATTTATAAATTACCGGTAAATCAAAAATCACCTAAATAATTTTGGCTCTTAATCGGATAGCCTATGTCATCAATAACATGATCTTCTATCCATATCCATTCTCCATCCACATTTACCCATTCCCCTCCACGAATCTGAGATAACTCAAATTCTGTAAGTTTTTTAAATTTCAAATTTTCCATATTCTCTGTTCTTTGTTCATAATGTAAAGGAAGAGGTTTTCAAACAAATCATTTATAACGAAAACATAATATTTATATCATTATTTTCAAACTCTTTGGTTATATTTGCGTAATCAAATCAATTATAAGATGAAAAAATTCTATTATATAACACTAATAGCCATGACTGCAATTACCTGTATACAAATAGGTTACACGAATAACCTATATAATAATTATAAGAAAAAAGAAATAATCATGATAAATAATCATTTACTGATCGCTATTGACGAGGAGCTTCATCTACGAAAATTAGTTCCTAAATCAACTGATAAACGTCTTATAACATATAAAAGATTAGAAGACATGACTCCCCAAGAAAGGGATAGCCTATTAAAGATAACCAAACCAGGGGATACGATCAATATAGATCAAGCCAGAACACAGAATATAGGCACAAGTGTTGGAGAAATGATAGGGCAGCTACGTCAAGATATGGCCTTTAGCGAAGGAAATCCTTTAAACTTAGATACCCTTAACCATATCTTCTCTGATTCTATCCCCCCAAATTTAGCCTATCGTATCGTACAATATGATAAGGATACGTTAGCCATCGATTCTGTCGGGTATAGCGGAAAGAAATCGTGGAATTATGTCTCAGAGCTATTTCCAATAGGAACCAAGGGACATGTATTCTTACAGGTTAAAGCGGCCATTCCCTGGTTTGAATTTGTCTGGCATCAATTATGGGATTTGATCACCTCTTTATGTATCATGTTGGTTACTTTCATATGTTTGGCCATCCAATTGATAGAGATTAAACGGCAGAATGAGCTATTACGTAAGCGAAAAGCCACAATAAACGGTACCATCCACGACTTAAAGTCCCCACTAAATAGCGTGGTCACGATGTTAAGCTGGTTCAAGGCCACCGAGAATGATCCGCAAAAGAGAAAAATGATAGAGACCGGGCTTTCCGGCGTAAAGCATCTGGTATATACGATCGAATCGCTGCTGGTAATCGCCCGGAAAGACGAGCACCGGATCGTTCTCAATAAAACGAGGGTGGATGTCCCGAAGCTAGTGGAGAAAAACAAACAGGAATTGGCATTTCTCTATCCGGAGAAATACGAACATATCCATATCATAAATCAATTGCCGGAGGGCTTCACCGTACCGGCCGACAAGATGTACATAGACAACGTCATACGGAACCTGCTGGAGAACGCCTTGAAATACTCGGACGAGGAGGTGGAAGTGACGGTGACAATGGAGACAAAGGAGCAGATACTCGCCGTTTCCGTGAAAGACAATGGCTGGGGAATCGCTCCTCAACACCAGAAAAAGTTGTTCACCCAATTCTACCAAGTTCCTCGCGACGAGGATAAACTCCGAAGAGGATATGGAATCGGCTTGGCGCAAGCCAAATATATTATAGAGGAGCATCAAGGGGAGATAAAGGTAAGCAGCGAGGAAAATAAAGGTAGCCTATTCACCTTTACGGTCCCACTTCAATAAATCAAGAAAAACAATCGATCATGGGAAAAATAAAAGTCTTATTCATCGATGATGATATAGCATTGGGAAATGTCGTTACGGTAGCATTGGATAGTCTTGGCTATGAGACTTATTACCAGACATCCCTTGTAGCCATCCGATCTGTCATTAAAGAATTATGTCCGGATATCCTCATACTGGATGTAGAGATCGGGCAAAAGAATGGTATCGAAGCTACACCCGAATTGAGGCTTATCTTACCGGATATACCCATCCTTTTCGTATCGTCGCATACCGAAAGCTCTTTTGTGACGCAGGCATTGGATGCCGGAGGGATCGCATATCTGAAGAAACCTTTCGAGATTGATGAGTTAGTGGCTTATATCAAGAGACATACAAATACCTCATCGCATGCTTCCTTCCTACAGATAGGACAGCTCACTCTCTATACGCAAGACTATATCCTGATGAAAGGAGAACAAATCGTAAAGAGGCTCACCCTATCCGAGGGTAAATTATTGACACTCCTCGCCAATCATCCGGATGAAACCATCAGCCGACAAGAAATGGAGCAGGAACTCTGGGAGGATGGCTATACGAACGAACAAAGCTTGAATAATTTCATGGCGAAACTCCGCAAGTACCTGTCCGAAGACGATACCCTGGAACTAACCACTATACCCAAGGTAGGCTACAGGCTGGCAACAAAACATAAGCCCGGGATTTGAGCATAAGTTCCATAATCCTCGCTAGCCACTCATCGGATAATCGGGAGAAAACGCATCATACATTTTGTATGATACATTTTGTATGATATTTTCGTTATCTTTGTAAGCAAACAAAAGCGTATAAGACATGGCAACTTCTAAAGTAAATCCATTTCCTACAACAGGTTATATGGGGAGAGAATATTTTTGCGACCGGGAAGAGGAACTTTCATCCTTGAGGAAATTCGTGGAAAACGGAATGATATCTATGCGAGTCAGTCCATAAAGGAATTTACGGAAAGTTTGTCACAAGCCATTTTGCAGCAAATCCCGGAGCAGAAAAGTATTGGGAAACGCTTTCTGGATCTACTGAAAGGTTTCCATCCGATCCTTTCTTACGATGCGCTAACAGGACAACCGGAAATCAGTTTTGAGTTTACCGAACAAAAAGGTGCCGAGAAAACCTTGGCGGCCATTTTCCAGTTTCTGGAAACCCAAGATCGAAGAATATTGATCGCTATCGACGAGTTTCAACAAATAGCCAACTACCCGGAAACCAATACGGAAGCATTATTACGCTCCTATATCCAGCAACTGAAGAATGTACGGTTTATTTTCAGCGGCAGCAACAAGCATATGATGAACGAACTGTTCAACAGTGCCAAACGCCCGTTCTTCTCCAGTACGCAAATGATGCCGCTAGCCGCCATTCCCAATAACTTTTACGCTACTTTCATCAAGAATAAATTTACAGAGTCAAATCGTGAGATTAGTGACGAAGCCATTCATTTTCTTCTCACGTGGACACGCACTCATACTTATTATACCCAAACATTATGTAATCATTTATATGCGTCTTCCTTAAAACGCATCCAAGAAGAAGATGTAAGAAACATTTGTAGCGACCTCTTGTCTTCCCAACAAGCTACCTATATCCAATACAGACGATTGCTAAGCCCGGTACAATGGCAATTGCTGATAGCCATCGCGAAAGAAGAGCGAGTGTTCCAGCCCCAGTCTAAAGCCTTTCTCGCCAAATACAAGATCGGCACACCCGCTAATTCCAAGCGGGCGCTAGAGGCTTTGTTGGACAAAGAGATGATCTTCAAGGAAGAGGATTTGCGAAATAGCTGGTATCAAGTGTATGACGTATTCTTGTCCCGATGGCTGCAACTGACGTTTTAATCATAGATTAAGCAAAACAACCGTTCCGGAGCGAACACCTCATTCGCCACGTCTAGGATTTGCTCGGCGGTCAGTTTCTCGATCTGGGCAAAAACCTCGGGGAGAGTATCGTAACGGTTGTAATGGAGGTAGCTTTTTCCTAAGCCAAGGAAAAGGCCCTCCCGGTTATCGCCCGACACACCCAGTTGACCGATTACCTGCTTCTTGGCGGCGGCTAATTGAGTGGCGGACAGTTTTACGTCACGTAAACGGGCTAATTCCTTATGCACCAAACGCATCGCTTTCTCACGGTTCTTCGGGTCTGTCCCGAAATAGATACTGGCTAGTCCGGTATCGGTATAAGAGGTTATATTGGATTCTACGTTATAGACCAAGCCATGCTTTTCCCGCAAGGAGACATTCAAGCGGTTATTCATGCCCGGACCACCCAAAATATTATTCAACAAAAATAAAGGAATGCGCTTTTTATCGTGCATACTGAAAGCCCGGCCACCGATCAGTACATGGGCTTGATGGGTATCTTTATGGATCTGGCGTACGCAAGCCTCGATGGGGTCCGGAGCTTTCCGGATCCGTTCAGCCATAGGGAAAGAGATATCGCTTAAAGCGGATTCCGCTGATTTCAAGATCTTCTTGAAGTCTTTTCGTCCCATCGAGAAGAACACCATATTCTCCGGGGCGTAGAAACGACGCATGAAAGAACGACCGGACTCGGAGTCAAAGCGAAGAAGAGATTCCTCATCCCCTAAGATATTATGCCCGAGGGCATGACCCTTATAAAGCAAGTTCTCAAACTCGTCGAATATAAGTTCCGAAGGACTATCCTCATACGAATTGATCTCATCCAAGATGACATCTACCTCCTTCTCGATCTCCTGTTTGGGGAATTGGGAATGGAAAACCAGATCGGTCAATAGCTCAAACGCCCGGCCGAAATCCTCCTCCATAAAAATGGAATAAACAAAGGTCTCTTCCTTCGTAGTATAGGCATTCAACTCCCCTCCTACGTTCTCCATACGGTTCAGGATATGCCACGCTTTCCGTTTCTCCGTACCTTTGAAGATCATGTGTTCAACGAAATGCGCCAAGCCAAACTCATCCTCGTTCTCATCCCGTGTACCGGCGTTCACGGCGAAACCGCAGTAAGAGACCGGGGAATTAACCGGGAGATGTACCATGCGAAGTCCATTCGGCAATGTATGAGCGATATAATCCATTTTCCTTCTTGTTTGTATCAGCCCGCAAAGGTACGAAAGACTTTCCGGAAAAACATGTACGTCTTTTTCAAAAAACATGTACGTGTTTCCGGAAAAAGACGTACGTGTTTTTTTCGATCTATTTGCCTCCTTGGAAAAAATACCTACATTTGTGTAAATTAAACAGATAAGGCTATGGGAAATATCGTCCGAAAATTACCGATAGGCATACAGAGTTTTGACAAACTACGTACAGAGAACTATTTGTATGTTGACAAGACCAAGTTCATTTATCAAATGGCATACCAAGGTGTCCCTTATTTCCTAAGCCGCCCCCGGCGATTCGGGAAAAGCTTGCTGCTATCGACATTCAAGGCTTATTTCGAGGGGAAGAAAGAATTGTTCCGGGGATTAGCCATAGAGAAACTAGAGACCGAGTGGAAAGAGCATCCGGTACTTCATTTCAGCCTCAACGCCGAGTTGTACGATAGCCGCAAGGCATTGGAGAATATGCTGGAACGCCAGTTGAGGGAATGGGAAAAAATATATGATACCGGAGGAGAGGGTATCACCTATTCCGGACGGTTCATGACCATCATACGAAGGGCGGCGGAGATAACCGGAAGGAAGGTGGTCGTACTGATCGACGAGTACGATAAGCCATTACTTAGGAACCTGCACAACGAAGAGCTACAGAACGAGTTCCGGGAATTATTGACCGCCTTCTATACGGTCCTCAAAGATGCCGATCCTTGGCTGCGCTTCGTATTCATAACCGGTGTCACCAAGTTCGCGCAAGTCGGTATTTTTAGCAACCTGAATCATTTGAACGACATCAGCCTAGCCCCGCAATACGCGGCCCTTTGTGGCATGACATTGCCCGAGATCGAGGCGACTTTCCAGCCGGAGCTTCATGCCTTGACCGAAGCGAATAAGCTTTCATACGAAGGTACCATCGAGAAAATTACACGCCGGTACGACGGCTACCATTTTGATTTCCGCAGCGGTATCGCCCTTTATAACCCGTTTAGCATATTGAACGTGTTGAGTAAACAGGTCTTTTACGACTATTGGTTTGCTTCCGGTACCCCGACATTCTTGGCGGAGATGTTACGGAAAACGAATTACGATATACGGGAGCTGGACGGGATCGAGGTATCCGAGGTATCCCTTTCGGACGATCGGGCGAACATCAATAACCCGGTTCCCCTGATTTATCAAAGTGGATATTTGACGATTAAAAGTTACGATGAACGTTTCCGGTTATATACGTTAGGATACCCGAATGAGGAAGTTAAATATGGATTTTTGAATTTTGTCGCCTCCATTTATGCGCATTTACCGGAAACCGAGACTCCTTTTTATATCGGGAAGTTCATCCAAGAGCTGGAGAACGGAAACGCCGAGGCTTTCCTCACCCGCCTAAAGGCTTTCTTCGCCGATATCCCTTACGAGTTGAACGACCGGACCGAGCGTCATTACCAAGTGGTCTTCTACATCGTATTCAAGCTACTAGGGCAATTCACCGAGGCCGAGGTACGTTCGGCCCAAGGACGTGCCGATGCCATCGTAAAAACTCCTCGCTACATCTACGTATTCGAGTTCAAGCTGAGAGGTACGGCGGAAGAGGCGATCCGGCAAATCGACGATCGAGGCGATCTGATTCCTTATACGGCCGACGAACGGGAAGTAGTCAAAGTGGGGGTCGCTTTCGACGCAGCCACTCGCAACTTAGGTGAATGGCTGATTGAAAATACATTATAATTCTATGAGAAACATGAAAATAGCAACCTGTTTACTAACGATCACCTCCTTGGTTCTTTCCGCCTGTGGAGGAGGAGACAACGATATAGAGAAGGCGAAAAGCCTTGCGACCACGGAACATCTAAAGCGATACACCGAGGCCATCTCGCATGACTCCTGCCAAGGCCGTAAACCATTCTCGGAAGGGGCCGACCGTGCGGTGAACTATATCGCCCGCCAAATGAAGGAAGTCGGCCTGAAACCCATCAACGGAGATTCTTATCTCCAACAGGTTAATATCATATCCTCACGTACGCAATGCCCGAAGCCGATGGTCTTGAGTACCCCGGAAGGAAAGATCTCATTGGATTGGCTAGAGGGCTATACCGCTTTCTCCGCACGGATCGAGCCGGAGATCGATATAGACAACGCGGAACTGGTATTCGCCGGCTATGGGATCGTAGCCCCCGAGTATGGGAAAAATGATTTCGAGGGAATCGAGAACCCGCGGGATAAAGTAGCGGTCGTTATCGTAAATGACCCGGGACTCGGAAGCGACAACACGGATTATTTTAACGGTGATATCATGACCTATTACGGCCGTTGGATGTATAAATTCGAGGAGGGCGCCCGACAGGGATTAAAAGGAGTCTTGATCATCCATGAAGACCGGGGAGCAGGCTACCCTTGGTCGGTCGTACGAGCTTCCGCCCAATCTAAGATGTATGTGGACAGCGATAGCGATGCTTATCATTGCCCGCTAAACGGCTGGATCCAATTCAATGCCGCCAAGCAATTGCTAGCCGATAATGGCTACGACATTGACCAACTAATCGAGCAATCTAAATCGCCGGACTTCAAGCCCATCTCCTTGAAATCTACGGTAACCGTCTCGATGAGGAACACCTTCGACCGCCAGCAAAGCCCCAACGTAATCGGTTATATTCCCGGTAGCGGGAACACGGATGAGAGTGTTATTTATCTAGGCCATTGGGACCATCTAGGCTATGGAGCACCGATCAACGGCGACAGTATCATCAACGGCGCTACCGATAACGCCGTAGCCATCGCATGGATGCTCGAGATGGCACGTTGTCTCAATGCCTTGAAAGAGAAACCCCGCCGGAATATCGTCTTCCTCTCCCCTACTTGCGAGGAGACCGGATTCCTCGGTACGAAATACTATGTGGAGCACCCGTTGTTCCCGATCGATAAGATAGCCGCCGTAATCAATCTGGATGTCTTCCCGCTATGGGGCGAGAACAACGATGTCACGATCACCGGATACGGCAACTCCGAGCTGGATGATACCCTAGCCGAGCTAGCGAAGAAATACAACCGTTACATCATGCCCGACCCCGACGCTTATAACGGGATGTTCTATCGCTCCGACCATTTCCCTTTCGTACAAAAAGGCATCCCGGCCATGTTCGCCAAAGGTTGGAACGACAACCGCAAACAGGGTAAGGAGTGGGCCAAAGAGCATATCGCACATTATTGGGCGGAAACTTACCACAAACCGACCGACCAGACCCATCCCGACACGGATGATTACAGTGGTCTGTTACAAGAAGTACAATTATTCTTCGACCTCGGTTATAAACTGGCGCAAGATACCGGATACCCGAAATGGAAGCCGAAGTCCGAATTCGCAAACGTCTTAAAAAGATAAATTGTCTGAAATAGATGATGCCAATATCAGTAAATATAAATACTTTCGCGATCGTTATTCAGGCAGGAATGCCGTAAAACAATCAATCAACAATATGGTAAACGAAAATATCACCTCTTTATTGGAGCAGGAAGCGGAAGCGGTTCGCAACATACCCGTTACGCCCGGATATGAGGAAGCGGTATCGCTTATAGTGAAACATGTACACGACCTAGGTGGAAAACTGATCATGAGTGGAATGGGTAAAGCCGGGCAAATCGCCTTGAATATCGCTACCACCTTTAGCTCGACCGGTACACCTGCTTTTTTCTTACATCCCAGCGAGGCACAACACGGAGATCTGGGAATCGTATGCAAGAACGATATCATGTTATTGATCTCCAATTCAGGAAAGACACGTGAACTGGTGGAATTGGTAGATCTCACGAGGGGTTTGGTGCCAGACATGAAATTTATCGTTATCACCAGTAACCCGGATAGTCCTCTAGCCGCCGAGGCGAACGTATGCCTGTTGACCGGCGCTCCCAAGGAAGTTTGCCCGTTAGGCCTTACGCCGACTACCTCCACGACCGTCATGACGGTAATAGGCGATATCCTCGTGGTCGGAACCATGAAGCGTATCCATTTCACCAACAAGGATTACGCCAAGCGCCATCACGGGGGCTACTTAGGCTCCAAGAGCCGTGAGCTAAGCAAGAACGAATAACAAACCAGTATATAGATCATGAGAAAAGTCTTTGGTATAGGAGAAACCATCCTCGATATCATTTTTAGGAACGACCAGCCACAGAAGGCCGTTCCCGGTGGTTCCGTTTTCAACGGATTGATATCATTAGGTCGATTGAATGTCCCCGTATCCTTTATCAGCGAGCTGGGCAACGACCGGGTTGGCGACATGATTCGGGATTTCATGGAAGATAACCACATCACGACCGAGTTCGTAGACCGTTTCCCCGATGGGAAAAGTCCTATATCACTCGCTTTTCTGGACGACGATAAGAACGCTAATTATATCTTCTACAAGGATTACCCGGCGCAACGGCTGGAGGTGCCCCTGCCTAAGATCGAGAAAGACGATATTTTCGTGTTTGGCTCTTATTATTCCCTGAACCCGGTCTTGCGGACTCGTATGGTAGAATTTCTGCAATACGCCCAAGAACGGAAAGCGATCATCTATTACGATCCCAATTTCCGCAAGGCACACGCTCATGAGGCGATCCGCCTCATGCCTACCGTACTGGAAAATCTGGAATTCGCCGACATCGTCCGGGGCTCGGACGAGGACTTCCAGAACCTTTATGGCAAGAGCGACGCGCAGGAGGTTTACAAAGAGCATATTCAGTTTTATTGTGATCGTTTCTTAACAACTCACGGGGCAAACGGAGTCAATCTCCACACCCGTAATTTCACACGACATTTCGATTCCCCGCAAATCCAGCCGCTTAGTACCATCGGCGCCGGCGACAATTTTAACGCGGGTATTATCTACGGACTTCTAAAGTATGACGTACGCCATGCCGACCTTCCCTCTCTGGATCAGGATACTTGGGGAAAAATCATCCGCTGCGGAATGGACCTCGCCTCCGAGGTTTGCCAAAGCTATGATAATTATATATCCAAGGAGTTCGCGGCGAAGTATGTTAGTCAGTCTTAAATATCATTAATGAAGAAGCGGGAAAAACTTGTTTTACTATCTTTGTAAGGAAAGCTTATTATAATAGAAGACAATGTTAGGAAAGATTCTCTCTCTATTCGCCAGTGTGATCCTGTTAGTGGGTTGTTCCTCTAACGCGCCCGACATACGAGCGATTTGCCTACGTGATGACATCGGAAATTACGTGATAAAATGGGAAACCGATCCGGTAATGGAGGGGATTGTCAAGATGACCGTGTCCGACAACCCGGATCTTTTCACCAACGAGTCCCCGATCATTTACGCCAACATCAAGGATGGCGTGGCTACTTACATCACGAACGATAATATATCACGTAAGTATTTCCGCCTTTCTTTTAATGATAAATACGCACGGATCATCGGGGCACGCTCGGCGGTTATGGATAGCGTACAGAATTTCCGGGATCTAGGCGGTTATACCTCTACAAACGGGAAGACGGTGAAATGGGGCAAGGTATTTCGCTCCGGCGAGTTAAGCAGCTTGAGCGAATGGGACTCCATCCGATTGGATAATCTAGGGATCAAGACCATCATCGACCTCCGTACGAACCAAGAAACCCTCACCGCCCCTATCAAATATACGAAAGCAAATATCCTGCAAATCCCTATCTCGGTCGGCAAGATCGCCGATGCCCCCCAACGTGTTATCGAGGGACGAATGCGGAAAGGAGACGCCGGGGTATATATGGAAGACGAGTACCTGCAATTCGTGACAGATAATACCGATCAGTTCGCCAAGGTACTGGAACAGTTCCAGAACGAGGATAATTACCCCATTCTCATCAGTTGTTCCTACGGAAAGGATCGTACCGGGTTTCTCACCGCCATGTTACTCGCCGCCTTGGATATTCCCCGGGATGCCATCATGGAGGACTACTTGACTTCCAATCAATATATCGATACGAGTCATTTAGCTGATATCGTGAAACATCTCTCCACAGACGCCCAAGAAAGCATTACGGTATTCCTTACGGCCAACGAGGGACTCATGGACCTAGCTTTCCATAAAATCAAGAAAGAGTACGGTTCCACCGAGAAATATTTGTCGAAAGGATTACGTCTTACTGATAAGAAACGTGAAAGGCTAAAAGATATATTACTTTATTGATATGAATCCGAATTATTTACGTACCTTTGCGGCCACTGAATATTATCATATATACACAATCGCATTTTGAAAACATTTGAAGAATTAGGAGTTGCCGCACCGATATTAAAGGCAATTCAAGAGATGGGCTACGAATCGCCCATGCCCGTACAGGAAGAAGTGATTCCTTTCTTACTGGGAGAAGATAACGACGTAATCGCATTGGCACAAACAGGAACCGGCAAGACAGCCGCTTACGGCCTGCCGATCCTGCAAAAGATCAATGTCTCTCAATATCAGCCCCAAGCGCTTATCCTTTGTCCGACACGCGAGCTTTGCCTACAGATAGCGGATGATTTGAACGATTATTCTAAATACATCGATAACCTGAAGGTTCTCCCTGTATACGGAGGTTCCAGTATAGAGAGCCAGATCAAGACACTGAAGAGAGGTGTACACGTGGTAGTGGCTACCCCGGGACGTTTGATCGACTTGATGAACCGCAAGACGGTTGACTTAAGCAACGTAAAGAACGTCATCCTCGATGAGGCGGACGAGATGTTGAACATGGGTTTCACCGACAGTATCAACGAGATCTTGGCGGCTATACCGGAAAACCGAAATATGCTGCTCTTCTCCGCTACCATGCCGAAAGAGATCGCCTCTATCACCAAGAAATACATGAAGGATCCGAAAGAGATCGTCATTGGCAGGAAGAACGAGGGAAACAAGAATATCCGCGACATTTATTATATGGTTCGTGCGCAGGATAAATATCTCGCCTTGAAACGTCTAGCCGATTATTACCCGAACATCTACGGTATCATCTTCTGCCGTACCCGTAAGGAGACACAGGAGATCGCCGATAAATTGATTCAAGACGGTTATAACGCCGACTCCTTGCACGGCGAGCTGAGCCAAGCGCAACGTGACTACGTGATGCAGAAGTTCCGTATCAAGAATATCCAGTTATTGGTCGCTACGGACGTAGCCGCACGTGGTTTGGACGTGGATGACTTAACCCATGTAATCAATTACGGTCTGCCGGATGAGGTAGAATCTTATACCCACCGCCGCGGACGTACGGGCCGTGCGGGAAAAACGGGTATCGCTATCTCTATCTGCCACGTAAGGGAAAAAGGCAAGATTCGCGAGATCGAACGGATCATCAACAAGAAATTCGACAGGGGCGAGATGCCTACCGGTGAGCAAATCTGTGAGAAGCAATTGTTCAACTTGGTAGACCAAATCGAGAAAGTGAAAGTGAACGAGGAGGAAATCGCCAGTTTGATGCCTTCTATCTACCGTAAATTGGAATGGCTGGATAAGGAAGATATCATCAAACGTGTCGTATCCTTGGAGTTCAACCGGATGATCGACTATTATAAAGATAACGATGATATCGAGGTTGTAGACGAGAACGCTCCCCGAGAGAGAGGTAAACGGGGTGGCAGAGGCGAAGCGGAAGAAGGTTACACCCGTTTCTTTATCAACTTCGGAAAGACAGACGAGCTTACGCCTCCTCAACTTATCGAGTTAGTCAACAAGTGCGTACCAGGCAAGGTTCGTATCGGTCGTATCGACTTACGTGATAATTTCTCATTCTTTGAGGTAGAAGAGGGAGAAGCCAACCGTGTCATGGACTCGATGAACGGCTTCGAGGTAGACGGACGACGTATCTCCGTGGAACCGGCGCAAGCGAAAGGCGAGGGAGGAAAAGGTGGACGTAGTCCTCGTGGAGGCAGTCGTGGAGGCAATGGCTTCCGAGACAGACGGGATAGCGGTAGAGGAGGCAGAGACAGCCGCCGGGAAAGTGACCGTGGAGACCGTGGCGGCAGACGTTCCAGCCGTAGTGACGACAAACCGAAGCGCAAATTCTATGAGGACACTCCTCGTAGCAGGAAGAAACGCAAGTAACATACAACTTATACATAATTTATCAAAGAAGCGTGGTTCGTTTATTACGGATCACGCTTCTTTTATTGTATATTTACAGCCGGAAAATCACAGTCAATCACAAATTCAAAGATAAGTCACATGAAGACACTGCTTAAACATCTTTCCTGCTTTTGCCTCTTCTTTATATTCGGAGCAAACTATGCCATAGCGCAAAACTACCAACATGATTTTGACCAAGTCGTAAAGAAGGTAGATGACCTCCTATGGTACGAGAAAGTGGGCGACATCGCCCATATCGACAAAGTCTACCTTTGCGGCCCCGCCCGCTGGAAAGAAACGAATCCTACCGGGATGAGCGCCGGAAACGAACTGAAATTCTGGACTTATATCTTCATCCCTAAAAGTGTGGATCCCGACAAGAAATATCCTTTGATCGTTCTCCCGCATAGTGGTGTACATGCGGATTTCAACACGTATTACGCCCATATCGTCCGGGAACTGATCGCCCAGGAATACATCGTGGTCTCCGCTGAATACCGGGGTAGCACGGGGTATGGCAAGGCTACTTACGATAATATCGATTACGGAGGATTGGAAAACGAGGATGTCTACGTTAGTCGTAATTATATGGTAGAGAATTTCGATATCGTAGATGCCAATCGTATCGGTATCATGGGATGGAGCCACGGGGGAATGATCACACTGATGAACCTCTTCACCTACCCCGGTAAATATAAATGCGGTTTCGCCGGAGTACCGGTAAGCGACGTGATCATGCGCATGGGATATTCCACCGATGATTATCGGAAAATCTTCTCCGACGAAGGCCATATCGGGAAGACTCCCCGGGAGGATATGGCGGAATACAAACGCCGCTCACCGGTCTGGCACGCGGAAAAACTACAAGATCCCCTGCTCATCCATACCAATACTAGCGACGATGACGTGAACGTAGTGGAAGTAGAGCATATGATACGCGCTCTCAAGGCCGAAGGAAAGAAGTTCGACTACAAAATATTCGACCGTGCTCCCGGTGCCCATAGCTTCGACCGGACCGACACGAAACAAGCTTCCGAGATACGACTCGGCATCTACCAGTTCCTCGCCAAGCATCTAAAACCCAATAAGCCATTCAAATCCGTAAAAGACGTACGAAAAGCGGCCTACAAATTTAATTGATACAAACATCTAAATAACACAAGAAAGATGAAGAAACTTTTTACCTATGTTCTTATGCTTTGCGCCAGCCTATCCGTTTCGGTAGCGCAACAAATCCAGTATCCGGAGCCGATCTTGAACCCGGAGAGTTGTACGAGTATCATGGTCGGTAAAAAAGCCTCGGCGGATGGCTCCGTGATGACTAGCCACACCTGCGATAGCAATTACCGCACTTGGATGGATATCGTACCTTCCGCCTCGTACGATCACGATACGACAACCACGGTCTATACCGGACGTATGCATACCGAATATGCCGAGGGAACCCGGGGGATGATAACGAAAGGAACACTGCCCGAAGCGCAGTCTACGTATCAATTCCTCAACACGGCCTATCCTTGCCTGAACGAGAAGCAACTAGGCATCGGGGAAACAACAATCACCGGCCGGAAAGCCCTTGTCAACAAGAAAGGTATGTTCATGATCGAGGAACTTCAGCGAATCGTCTTACAACGTTGCACGACCGCCCGTGATGCCATCCGTGTGATGGGCGAGTTGATCGAGAAATACGGATATGGCGACTGGGGCGAGTGCCTTACGATAGCGGATCCGAAAGAGGTATGGCATTTCGAGGTCTTCGGCGAGGGTCCGGATAAGATCGGTGGCGTATGGGCGGCGATCCGTATCCCCGACGATCATGTAGGCGTATCGGCGAATATCCCGCGTATCTCTAAGGTCGATCCGAAAGATACGGACAATTGCATGGCTTCCGCCAACGTATTCGAGGTAGCCAAGCGCATGGGCTTCTGGGACGGAAAGAAACCGTTCCGTTTCTGGGAAGCGTATGCCGGTGGGAACTATGCCGGTGAACTGAAATCATTCAGTATCCGTGAGTTCTTTATATTGAATAAATTAGCGCCTTCCTTACGTTTATCGTATGACGCGGAAGAACTTCCCATCAGCGTAAAACCGGACCGGCAAGTATCCGTAACGGATGTGATGGCTCTCCTCTCCGAAACGTACGAGGGTACGGAATACGATATGACCCAGAACTTGAAAGTAGCCGTAAAGAAAAAAGATAGTAACGAGACCGATACGGTTATCAGTCCGGTAGCCAATCCTTGGATGACTCGGGATATGGTGAACATGTTGAATGGGTTAAAACCGGACGCCGTAAAAAGCTACCGTTTGGTTGCCGTACCACAATGCTCCTACTCTACCGTGATCCAGTTACGTGACTGGTTACCCAATGCGGTAGGCGGCGTGGTTTGGATGGCCTATGATAATCCCGGACAAAGCCCCCGCATCCCCATCTTCTGTGGGACGAAAGATCTCCCGGCTTGCTTCAAGGTTTGCGGACAGCACCGTTACCGGGAAGATGCCGCCGTATGGGCTTTCCGTCGTGCCAATAAACTCGCTACCGTACGTTGGGGAGCGACTAAAGATCGTATGAAAGCATCTATCGCCCATTTTACGGAGAAAGGGCAGACAGAACTTCCTTTCGTAGAGAGCCGTTACAAAGAGATTCTTACCCAACAAGGTGAGGAGGCCGCAAAAGAATACCTAACCGGATATACCGCCGATTTCGCCGGAGCCACGATGCTACGCTGGAGAGAAATGGGAGACTCATTCTGGACCCAATTCGAAAGAGGCTTCTAATCACCACATCCGATAGTAGAGACGAGGCACACCCCGTCTCTACAATAATAATATAAACTTAAATTCATATACAATGAGAACATTCATTCTATCATGCGCCTTAGCGTTAGGTTCCTTGAGCACATTCGCTCAAGGCTACCAATTTACGGATGTAGTAAAGGTACCCGCCACGCCAGTCAAGAATCAAGCATCCACGGGAACCTGTTGGTGCTTCGCCACGACCTCTTTCATGGAGTCGGAATTACTCCGTATGGGAAAAGGGACGTACGATCTCTCCGAGATGTTTATCGTCCGCCAGAAATACATGAACCAGTTGCAGGATAATTATGTCCGCCAAGGTAGAGGTAATATCGGTCAAGGAAGTCTCTCCCACACCTTCATGAACGCTTTCAACCAAGTAGGTATCGTTCCGGAAGAGGTGTACTCGGGTATCAACTACGATTCCGACCGGCACAATCATGCCGAGATGGTAAAATACATCAAGGCGATCGCAACGACAGCTGTGGACATGAAGAAACGCAGCCCGGAATATTACAAACTAATCGATAACCTATTCGATACCTACCTAGGCAAGCTTCCGGAGAAATTCACTTATCAAGGCAAGGAATATACCCCGAAGACATTCGCCGCCTCCCTAGGGTTGAATATGGACGATTATATCGAGCTGACAAGCTTCACGCATCATCCGTATTACCAGAAATTCGAGGTAGAGGTTCCCGATAACTGGGAACATGCGCAAATGTATAACCTCCCGTTGGATGAGATGATGCAAGTCGCGGATTATGCTTTAAATAATGGTTACACGGTATGTTGGGATGGCGACGTGAGCGAGAAAGGTTTCTCTTTCAAGAACGGTGTAGCTATCAACCCGGAGGTGAAGAAAGTAGATGATTACTCTACTACCGACCGTGCCCGCTTTGAGAAAATGGACGAGAAGGAACGTCTGGAAGAAGTCTACAAATTCGAGAAACCTTTCCCGGAAGTAAACGTTACTCCGGAAGTCCGTCAAGAAGGCTTCGAGACATTCGTCACGACCGACGATCATTTGATGCACCTTACCGGCATCGCCAAGGATCAAAACGGTACGAAATATTATATCACGAAGAACTCTTGGGGAACCGAGCGTAATACTTTCGGAGGTTACTTGAACATGTCCGATAGTTTTGTCCGTGCCAAGACGATCTATATCATGGTACATAAGGATGCGATACCAAAGGCAATCAAGTCTAAATTAGGCATTTAGAACTTTCCTATCGTATAGGATATTACAATGCCCATCGTAAGGTTGTTAGAATAGGCATTCAAAGCACCTTACAATGGGCATTATTAGCTCCTTAGAATGGGCATCCGCGGAAATCATGGATGCCCATCTCTTTTTTCTCTCATCGAACCAGCTTCAACTCCTCAATCAACCTTGGGCATTTACCCCATTTATCGATCATGAAAAGGACATAGCGGATATCTACGCCGATGCAACGTTGCAAATCCGGTTCAAAAGCGATATCACCACTCATCGCCTCCCAGTTACCGTCGAAAGCAAGTCCGATCAAACGGGCGTTTTTATCGAATACCGGGCTACCGGAATTACCACCAGTGATATCATTGTTCGAGAGGAAGCACAGCTGCAATTCCCCTTTTTCATTTGCGTAAGGTCCGAAATCACGGCTACGAACCAGATCCAGTATCTCCGGTTGTACCCAGAACTCATCGCTCGTCGGGTCCTCTTTCTCTAGGATACCTTTATCCGTTGAGTAATAATTGTACCATGCGGCATCATAAGGACGATACCCTCCGATAGAACCATAGCTTAAACGCATCGTGAAATTAGCGTCGGAAGACAAAGCTTTCTCCGGATACATCTCCTTCAAGCCCGCGAAATACAAACGTTCTCCCTTAGCGATATCATACTCCGCATCACCCATCAACTGCTGTAACTGGAAGATAGACACCAATACGGACAAGCTCAGTTCCGCCGCCGGATCTTTTCTCAATTTCTCATATTGCTTCGGATTTCTCAACATCTCGGCGATCTTGTCGTACGACAATAAGGAAGTCTTCTTAAATACATCCGCCGCATATTTCTCATAATTTCCTTTATACTTCTTATCAACGCTCGTATAAATATCCGGCAAGAACTCCGAAGATACACGTTCTTTCGCGATCTTCATCATCGCGGCCAATACCTTCTGATCCAAAGACGGCTCGTAATCCTTGAAGAACGGTTGGATACGATCCTCTAAAAAGACAGTAATCTCTTCCGGAGTAGCTCCGTTTATATCCACCGATTGCACCATACGAGCCAAACGAATAATCTCCGCTCCACTGGAAAACGCCTCATTCAAATAGGTCAACGCCTCCCTATACTTATTGGTCGAGGTATATCCTTTTTCCAGCAAATTCAAGACCTCGCCATATTTAGCGCCCCGGGCCTGATCTTTCGCTACCCAATCAGCGAAGGCCGTCTCCTCCGCACGTTTACGTTCGATCACGTTTAGATTCGCCAATCCTTTATTCATACCGATCGAGTTCTTCCAATAATTGGAGCTTCCCGCATATTTGGAGGCATATTTGATACGTACGGCGTCGCTAGCCGACATAGCCTCTTTCCAGATGCCCTGCTTGATGCCACGCACCTCGATACGGGGCTTATTACTATTCTCGATACGCTGTTGCACGCCCCAAGAACACAAATAACGATCCGTGCTTCCCGGAAAACCGATTGTCATGGCATAATCCTTATCTTGATAACCTTGCATAGACACCTCCGCTACATATCTCGGGGTATAAGGCTTATTATCCGCGTTGTATTCCGCCGGTTTATTATCCGCGTTGGCGTACACACGGAACACGGAAAAATCACCGGTATGGCGGGGCCACATCCAGTTGTCCGTATCCCCACCGAACTTACCGATAGAGCTAGGCGGAGCGAACACCATGCGCACGTCACGAAATACGTCATATACGACCAAGAAATACTTGTTATTGTTATAGAAAGGAACCACGTCGGCTGCCTGGAACTCACTATTACCCACAGAGTCACAAATCACACGACCGATAGAATCGGCGGCGGATAAACGCTGGAACTCGTCCTCTATACCGGCGATCTGGCTGTTAATACGATCGCTCACGTCTACCGTCTCTTTCAAATAACGTACCGACAAACCCGGGACCAGCAACTCCTCTTGCTTGCTTTGGGATACAAAACCATCCTTCAAATAATCATGTTCCACGCTGCTCAATTGCTGGATAGAACCGAAACCACAATGGTGGTTCGTAAAGATCAAGCCCTCGTCCGAAACCGTAATACCCGTGCATCCGCCACCGAAGATTACCACGGCGTTCGCCACGCAAGGATCCGTCTCACTATACAACTGATCATAGGATGGGGTAAAACCCAACTCGGCCATTCTCGCCAAATTCTGCTTATTCAATTCCTTCAGCACCCACATGCCCTCATCGGCATATAACTGGCCGGAAGCGGCTAAAAGCAACAAAGCCGCCCACACTCTTTTCATCAACTTCATTCTTCTCTTATTAGTCTAAATTATTCGATTAGTAACTTAATGTTTTTTACCTCGACACGGGCCGACAACCATTCTGTAATCTTTTTACGCTCAACCTCTTTCACCTTCGTCTTACTCTTCAGATAAACCAGCATGACCGTATCCGGTTTCGCCGTCTCCGTATTCACGATATAGGTATGCGAGCAAGAAGCCTCTACCACAAAGGGGAACAACACTTTCATTTCCGGGATCAACTCGGATGTCAGGCGCCCATAACTCTGGTATTTGTCAACCTGCCGTTTTAAAGAATCGATCTGGATGGTTTGCACACGCAGCACCTCTTCGCTATTCTTATACAAATCCTGCATCAACAGGCTCTTCAGCTCGTTGATATCCGTCGCTTCCTGGCCAAAGCCCTGCTGTACGATCAAATGGACATTTTTCAATCCGTATTTTGGCATTTTGGCTTTTGCGTTCGCGATCATCTCGTCTGGTACGGTTTGTCCGATCAACACCACTTTTACCTCTTTCTTCTCGCTTGTATCCGTAATCACCTTACTCAATATTTGCGTATTCGGGAAACTCAGTTCTTCGGTGACAAACGTTCGTACCCTCTCATTAAAATAACTGCTACGGATTAAGTTATAACTCAAGAAAAGACTGGGTACGATCGTAAAGAATACGATAATACCGACATAGCGGGTCACGATCTTTTCCCGTTGTTTATCCAGGAATACTTTCTTCGGATACTTCAATAAACGTACCACCACATAAGTAGCCAAGCTAATAAATACCGTATTGATAAAATACAGATAGAAAGCGCCGAAAAAGTAATATAAATTACCACTCGCCAAACCGAATCCCGCCGTACAAAGCGGAGGCATCAACGCCGTAGCGATAGCCACACCCGGGATCACGTTTCCCTTGCTTTTCGTAGAGCTCGCCACGATTCCCGCCAGACCGCCAAAGAAAGCGATCAACACGTCGTATACCGTGGGCTGCGTACGGGCAAGCAACTCGCTTTGGGCCTCACTGATCGGTGATATGAGAAAATACAAGGTAGACGTTATTACGCTGAAGACCGTAGCCGTGGCAAAATTACGGAACGACCGCTTGATCAACTCGAAATCAGAGATACCCAATCCCAAGCCGAATCCCATGATCGGTCCCATCAGCGGCGAGATCAACATCGCGCCAATGATCACTGCCGTAGAGTTGGTATTTAACCCGAGAGAAGCGACAAACGTAGCGAAAATAAGTACCCATAAGTTCGTCCCCTTAAACTCTATCCCCTTTTTAATGGATTCTATCGTCTCCAGCTCATCTTCCTTTTCCTGCCTGACGTCGAAATTACGGACAAAAAAATCCATAATCTGTTTATGTAGCAATCCTTTTTCCATGCGGTATTAATCTTGTCCCATATTTATGCAAAGATATTTCAATTGTTTGTTTTTCTAACTATCTAATCGTTTTTTTATAGTGAGATTACGTATATTTGCACTTGTAACACAACAAAAAGAGATCCTATTTGTATGAAACGATATCTAATGCTTTTATGCTTATTGTTTATGTCCTTTGTCGTTTCATCTCAAACGACAACGCCAGACTCGCTTAAAAGCGCCTTGAAAAAAGCAACCTCCGAACGCTCTAGACTGGAAATCCTTACCAATTTAATGGATATCTCACGAAACGATGACATATTAGTAAACGCTAAACAACTCTATCAGGAGGCCTTAAAAGCGAATGACAATTACTATAAGGAAGCGGCGTTGACCGAGATTCTCCGACGTTATATCAACACGGACCAAACCGATAGCGCAAATATCTACATCGCCAAGGCCGAGCAGGAGCTAAAAGGAGAAGCCAGAGCCAGCCTCGTGTCGTTCATGAAAATGATACAAGATACGCGCGTCATATTCTACACATCCGGTGAACCGAGAAAGAAAGTCCTCATGAATTGCCTATTCAAGCTGGAAGAACCTGATAAATTGTCTCCCTACGAGAAAATAGCCTGCAATTATATACTTGGTATGGCTGTCAGCAACAGCATTATGGAAGAAAATATGCTTAAGGAGGACTTTAAGCAAGGAAGAGAATATTTCGACAATGTTCTGGCCGAGGCGGAAAAACTGCCCCTACGATATGCGTACAATTTCTTGCCTAACACCTATTTCATGCTATGCGCTTATGCGAGTAACCCTCAAGAACGAGGACAATATGCTACCCGTTACCTAAATACGATCTTAGGTTACTCTAACATCCCGGAGATGAGGAAACGTCCTTACGCAGTCAACAAACGTCAATTATTAAGCGCTTATTCAAACCTTGCCATTAGCGCCGAGGCTATTGGAAAGGATTTGGCGACCTCTTATTACCGTAAGTTCATGAATCTGCTGAAGGCTTATCCGGAATCAGCTAGCGCCGCCCCGGAGTATGAGCTCTACTACACCTCATCGAATTATTACCTAGGTATTAAGGACTATAAGAAATTCATTGAGTTCAGTGACTCTTTGATCAATTTCTCCAAACAGATACCGCTTTACAAGGAACATGTAATCGCTTATGTGTCCGCGAAAGCTGCTGCTTACGACAGCCTCCGGATGTACAAGGAAGCCTATGAGACATCCAAGGAATACGCTGTATTGCTAGACACCTTACGTATGCAAGAACTCAGGAAGAAAATGGAAAATCTGGAGATCGAGAAAGGGGCGAACGAGTTGGTGATCGAAAAGAGATCATTGGAATTGGAATTACAGAAAAGCAAGAAAGAGAATTACCTGTATATATCCTTATTGCTTCTAGCTTTATGCGCCGTGTTCTATATCTTTTTCCGATTAGGCAAGATGAGATCTCTTTATCGGGCATTGCAGAAGTCTAACGAGCAGGTCTTGATAGCGAACCAGAAGGCACAAGAGAGCGAGGAGATGAAGACCGCCTTCATCCGGAATATGTCGCATGAGATACGGACTCCCTTAAACGCGATCAACGGTTTCTCGGAACTCATCACCAACGGCGATATCTCCATGGACGAGAAACAGGCTTTCAGCCGTATTATCTATGAAAACTGTTACCACTTGACTTCCATGCTGAACAATCTCCTTGAGATCGCCCAGCTCGATAGCGGCAATGATTCCCTTCCTCTTGTTCCCACACGTATCCATGAGCTTTGTTTACATGAGATGCAACAGGTAAAGAAATATCAAGAGAAGCCGGAGATCAACTATGTGGTGGAAGGCGATAAGGAGAATGATATGATCTTGACCAATCGTGCTTATTTCAGTTTGATCATCTCGCATCTGCTGGCAAATGCGAATAAATTCACGGAGAAAGGAAGTATCACGCTTTCATACCATCTGGATAGCGGAGCCAATTTAGTGACCTTGTCGGTAACAGATACGGGTTGCGGCATCCCTCAAGACAAGCAGGAATGGATATTCGAGCGTTTCACGAAGACCAATGATTTCATTCCCGGCTCTGGCCTGGGGCTTTACCTATGTCGCTTGATCGTTAACCGGCTAAACGGTAAGATAAAGACAGATCCGTCTTATACGAAAGGCTCACGCTTCGTTATCACGATGCCAATCGCCACGCCGTCCAAGCCCTCCGAACCTACCGATTAACGGAAGAAACGTCCTACGTACGGGAGTTCTCGTAAAGGTAAATCCCTTTTAACCATAAATGCGATGAATACGCCTAATAAGATCGTGCGGTATCCCAACCGGAGCCATTCAGACTGTATCGGCAGTGCCATGCCTGCCACGTATAACACCGTCGCCACTCCGAAATAAAGAAACGCGGATTTCAAGTCGTACTCGATCGGGAATTTCTTTTGTCCTACAAAATAGGATAAAAGCATCATCAATAAATTACAAAAGAACGATGCCCACGCACAAGCCATATAACCGTACGAGGGACCGAACAGCAAGATGATAGAGACCGTGGCCACACATCCGATCGTGGAGAAATAGGCGCCCCATCGTGTCTGGTCGATCAGCTTATACCATAAGGAGAGGTTGAAATAAATACCGAAGAACAACTCGCCCAGCATCACGATCGGCACTACCCGTAATCCGGGATAATAGGCCGGCCCGACAAAGTACTTCAAGATATCGATATAGAACATTACCCCGAGGAAGATAAACAAGGCGAATATGATGAAATATTTCATCGCTTCCGAGTAGGCTTTCTTATTATCATCGCTCTTGTTTTTAGCGAAAATAAACGGCTCATAGGCATACCGGAAAGCCTGCGTGAACATCACCATCACCACGGCGATCTTGAAGCATGCGCCGTATATACCCAATTGCTCGTTCGCATACTCCTTATCATCAAACAAGAATGGAAACAGGATCTTATCTGCCGTCTGGTTAAAGATACCGGCAATACCTAGAATGAGGATCGGGAAGGAATAACGCAAGATTTGTTTCAATACCGTTCCGTCTACTTTCGCCCGTATGCCCGGCAAGATATCCGGGATCAAAAGCAATAAGGTTATCAGTGTCGTAAACACGTTCGCCACGAATACATAGCCTACCCCATAATCCGGACGATAGAACCAGCTTATCGCCTCCGGATAGTGCGTATGCAACCACGGACAAGTGATCAAGAAGAATATATTCAAGATAATATTCAAGAAAATACTCAGCAACTTAATCCCGGCGAAACGCCATGCTTTTCCCTTATACCGAAGATAAGCGAACGGAATGCAACAAAAAGCGTCTACCGCCACGATACCCGCCATCATCCCGATATACTCCGGATGGTCGCCATATCCCAAGCCGGCACTAATAGATGGTAACAAGGCGAAAACCGCTACGCTAAACAGCGCCGAACTTCCCAGCAGGCAATACAGCACGGAAGCGTACACCCGCATCGGCTCTTGCTCCTCTTTCTTATTGATGAAACGGAAGAACCCCGTCTCCATGCCATAAGTAAGCAAGACCAGCAACAGGGCTGTCCAACCATATAAATTCGTCACGATCCCATAATCCCCTGTTCCGGCCAACACACGTGTGTACATCGGCACCAACATCCAATTCAGGAAACGCCCCACTATACTACTCAATCCATAAACGGCTGTCTCTTTAGCGAGCCGCTTCAATCCTCCTGCCATATCGTATCTGTCTAATCAAATAAAGAACCTTGTTCCCCCACCCGGCTACGTCCCAGATGGGTATAAGCTAAATCGGTGACCTCACGGCCACGGGGCGTGCGTTTGATAAAGCCCTCTTTGATCAAGAAAGGCTCGTACACTTCTTCTAGCGTTCCGGGGTCCTCGCCCAAAGCCGTGGCGATCGTCGTTAATCCGACCGGGCCTCCCTGGAATTTATCAATGATCGTCGTCAGCAACTTATTATCGATCTGATCCAAGCCATACCGGTCTATATTCAACGCCTCCAGAGAGAAGCAAGCGATCGCCTTATCGATATCTCCGTTCCCCTTCACTTGAGCGAAATCACGCACACGGCGCAATAAAGCGTTGGCGATACGAGGCGTACCCCGGCTACGGGAAGCGATCTCCCTAGCGGCGTTCAACTCACATTTTACATTCAAGATATTAGCACTACGGAGCACGATCTTCGTCAGCGTCTCCATATCATAATACTCCAAGTGCATATTGATACCGAAACGGGCACGCAGCGGACTAGTTAGCAAGCCGCTACGGGTCGTAGCGCCAATCAATGTAAACGGAGCCAAATCGATCTGTATCGAGCGAGCGCTTGGTCCTTTATCGATCACGATATCGATCCGGTAATCCTCCATAGCGGAATACAGGTATTCCTCCACGATCGGGCTCAACCGGTGAATCTCATCGATAAAAAGCACGTCGTTCTTCTCCAGCGAGGTCAATACCCCGGCCAGATCTCCCGGCTTATCCAGCACCGGCCCCGACGTGACCTTGAAACCAACTCCCAACTCGTTCGCTATAATATTCGACAACGTCGTCTTTCCCAACCCGGGAGGTCCATGCAAAAGCACATGATCCAGCGCCTCCTTACGCATGCGGGCAGCCATGACGAACACCTTCAGGTTCTCCACCACCTTCGCCTGCCCGCTGAAGTCACGGAGCGAAAGCGGCCGAAGCACGTTCTCGTACTCTCGTTCGTTTTCCGGCATCCGGGCATCCCTTATATCAAAATCATCTTCCATATTCACGTTCATTGACTTGCAAAGATAATGTTAAACAACACATTCACGAAAATAGATGTATAAAATATTTTTCTAACAGTGAGAAAAGCATATGTTTGCTAAAGGGACACCTTTAAAAACATACTACCATGAAACTTATACTCACAATCTCTGCGATGATCCTGTTCCTGATAACGGGATGCGAAAGTGGTAAGCAACCGGCTAACGACTTTTTAACCGTGGATATCACGGCAAATTATCCGAAGAAGGAACTGATTCTTCAAGACTTTTTGGATGTGGAATACATCCCATTAGAAACGAATGAGGAATTCATAACCTCAGCCAGCATGCAAGCCATCGGCAAAAATCTCATAATCCTTAGAAACAAGAACGGACAAGACGGAGATATATTTATCTTCGACCGGACCGGAAAAGGCCAGAGAAAAATCAACCGCAGCGGCCAAGGTAGCCAAGAATACACGAATATCGGGTCTATTGCCCTCGATGAGGAGAAAGGTGAGCTGTTTATCAACAACTACTATTCGAGCCAGTTTATCGTATACGACCTGTCCGGAAACTTTAAGCGAACTTTAAAGTACGATAAAGATTTTAATTTCAATAGCGGGAAGATATACAATTTCGATCAAGACAACTTAATCTGCTACGATGAGATTGGTAATTATAAAAATCTGAGAAAAAGCGCATTTTGGCTCCTGTCCAAACAAGACGGGAGCATTGTCAAGGAAATCGAACTCCCTTATGAGCATAAGATATCACCGTTTTTATCGAAAGGAGGTTGGGCCGCGGGACCTCGTAATACCGAATTAATTTCCCAAAATGGAAGTTGGGTCTTAGTAGAGCCATCTACAGATACGATTTATAGTTATTCGCAAGATCACTCTATCAAACCCTTTATCGTAAGGACTCCACCTATCCGCACTATGGCCCCGGAAGTATTTCTTTATCCAAGTATTCTTACCGACCGGTATTATTTCATGCAAACAACAAAGAAACAATGGGATTTTGAGAAAGAAACCGGATTCCCCAGAACCGACTTGGTATATGATAAACAAGAGGACGCTATCTTTGAGTGTGTCGTATATAATAACGATTTCGTAGATCAGACACCCGTTGATATGTGGTACGAACACGGAATACTAAAGATCATCAATAACGATGGGATCGCTTTCATAAAGAAACTAGAAGCCAATGAGTTGGTGGAAGCCTACGGGAGAGGTAAGCTGAAAGGCCGCTTGAATGAGATCGCAGCGGGATTAAATGAGGAATCCAACCCCGTGATTATGGTGGCTAAGTATAAGGAATAAAAACTTCTTACTTATTGTCTATTTTTCCAGACTTGTTTTTTATTCGTACATGTTTTTCGGAAAACACGTACGTGAATTCCCAAAAACACGTACGTGAATCCGTGAAAACATGTACGTGTTTTTACGTAAATCCGACAAGCATATTTATCCATCTTACTATCAGTGAGTTATAAATCGACTTCATAGTAAGATATTATTGTTGAAAATTTACTTCTAAAGATACGGTTCCTCTCCTATATTTTATGTAACTTTGCTTATAAGTCGCATAAAATATAGGACGATATGAACCAGACAATTTATCCCATCGGCATACAGAACTTCGAGAGCCTTCGCAAAGATGGTTATCTCTATATTGATAAGACCGCCCTAATCTACCAATTAGTAACAACCGGACGATATTATTTCCTCAGCCGCCCCCGACGCTTCGGGAAAAGCCTGTTGCTGTCCACGCTGGAGGCCTATTTCCAAGGAAAGAAGGAGCTGTTCGAGGGACTGGCAATGGAGAAATTGGAAAAAGACTGGATAAGATACCCCATCTTACATTTGGATTTAAATGCGGAGAGATATTCTGACCCTGGGGCATTAGAGAGTATATTACGACGTTATCTGAACCTTTGGGAAGACCTGTGGGGGAAAGACGAGAGAGAGATAACACCATCCGATCGTTTCACCGGCGTGATACGCCGTGCCTATGAGAGAACAGGACGGAGAGTGGTCATACTGGTAGACGAGTATGACAAGCCTTTGCTACAGGCGATCGGGAATCTGGAGTTACAGGAGGCCTACCGCTCTATACTGAAAGCGTTTTACGGCGTTCTGAAGAGCATGGACGGATATATCCGCCTAGCGTTCCTGACCGGCGTGACCAAGTTTGGCAAGGTGAGCGTGTTCAGCGACCTCAACAACCTAATGGACCTATCAATGGACGAACGCTACGTGGAGATATGCGGCATCACCGAGAAAGAGATCCATACTTATCTGGAAGACGAGTTGAAGGAACTGGCCGACACGCAAGATATGACCTGCGAGGAAACCAGCCGAAAGCTCAAGGACCGCTACGACGGCTACCATTTCGTGGAGAACTCCATCGGTATGTATAATCCTTTCAGCTTATTGAACACCTTCGCCAGAAGGAAATTCGGTGACTACTGGTTCGAGACCGGAACACCCTCCTACCTCGTGGAGCTGCTCAAGCACACCCATTACGACCTCTACGAGATGGCCAACACGGAGACCGACGCCGATGTGCTGAACAGCATCGACTCCGCCTCGAACAATCCCATACCCGTCATCTACCAAAGCGGGTATCTAACCATCAAGGGCTATGATCCTGAGTTTGGCATTTATCGACTGGGTTTCCCGAACAAGGAGGTGGAAGAAGGTTTCGTCAAATACCTACTTCCTTTCTATACGAGCATACAAGCCTCTAAGACCCCCTTCGAGATCGGACAGTTCGTTCGGGAGATACGGTCTGGCAATTACGACGCCTTCTTCCACCGCCTCCAAAGCTTCTTCGCCGACACACCCTACGAGGTGATCGCCGGGCAAAAGCCGGAGCGAGACACGGAGCTGCATTACCGGAACGTCCTCTTCATCGTCTTCAAGCTGGTCGGCCTGTACACGCAAGTGGAGTACCATACCTCGAACGGGCGTATAGACCTCGTCTTGCAAACCGATCGCTATGTATATATCATGGAGTTCAAGCTCAACGGAACCGCCGAGGAGGCCCTGCGGCAGATCGAGGAGAAAGGCTACGCCCTACCCTTCGCCGGAGACGACCGGGAAGTCTTCAAGATCGGCGTGAACTTCTCTTCCGAGACCCGCAATATCGAGAAGTGGCTGGTTGGGTGAAAAAGTCATGTTTTTATCCAGATATACTTACTTTGCCGATACAGTATATATCCTATGCCCGGAGAAGATATACTTCAAGTGGCATCGAAGTATATTTCTCCCCCAAAAGGCTCCTCAAGTGAATAACTAATCATTTCCCAACTCGTAAGCTTACGGCTACCCCTACTCGTAAGTTATTCACTTGACAAACCGTAAGTTATTCATTTGACAAGCCATAAACAGACAGTTTACACCTAGCGTAACAATCTGTTATTCAATGCATTTACAACATTAATAAAAACCGTTCAAAAAAGTCGGACTTTCCAGCCGGAATATCCTCGCCTTTTTGTATTATCTTTATCGCCAACAAATAATACGCAGATGAAGAAAAACATTGTTTTCCTGTTAATTCTAATACCTATTATATGGATCTCTTGCGACGGAATGGGCCATCAAACCATAGACTTCCGAAAAATAGAGAACCTTATGCCCCAACATCCGGATAGCGCCTTAATGCTCCTTGAGCAAATAGAGAACAAAGAAAACCTATCCCGAAAAGATAAGGCACATTATTATTTATTGCTGACGGAAGCGCAAGACAAAACTTTTGTTAAGCATGAAACCGACTCGCTGATCACGATCGCAACGGATTATTATGAGGAAACAGACGATCTGGAACGAAAAGCGAAAGCTTGGTATTGTAAAGGAAGAATCAATCAAGACTTAAACCGTCCTTTAAAAGCACAAGAATATTATCTGAAATCCTTACGGGATGAAAAACAAATGAAGGATTACGCATTACTAGCACGGATTAACAATCATATAGGGATGCTCTATATCTATCAACATGTATATGAAAAAGCGATCCCTTATCTAGAACAAGCCAACAATTATTTCAAAATGATTCATGATACGATAGGAGAAGCCTACGTTTTAAGAAACCTCGGAAGGGCATATACCGTGACTCAACAACTCTCGAAAGCAATTGAGGTTTACCGTGAAGCATTACCTTATGCCCCATCTACGGGTAACGGAACTATACCCAATGAATTGGCAAATATTTATTTAGAAGAGAGAGAGTATAAGGCTGCCGCGAAATATATACATCAAGCCCTACAGCTTTTTCGAACAGAAGAGTCACGCTTTCCTGCCTATTTGGTACTAGGCAGATATTATTTAGAGACAGCGCAACTCGATTCCTCGGAATATTATCTGCAAAAGGCATTAAGTAGCCCTTCTATACAAACTCATGCGGGAGCATTGAAATATCTATCATATGTAAAAGAAAAACAATCCGCATGGATAGAGAGTATCGCTTTAAATAAAAGATATGAAGCATGCAGAGACTCTATCGATAGAATCGTGGAAACAGAGTCAATCCGGAGAATGGATTATTTTTACAACTATCAGAAAATTCAAGAAGCACTATACCTGTCTCAAATAAAAGTAATGAAAAAAGATAAGGAACGCTATCTGTATGCTTTGATTATCTGTGCATGTGTTTTTATAAGCTTAGGGATTTATTCTTATTGGCGAAGAAGAGAGAAAGAAATAAAAAACCAAAAAAAGATATTGGAGCAGACTATCGAGAAACAACGTCAAAACAATCTCCGGATAAAAGAAGAAAACAGACAACAGATTGAGAAATTGCAAGAACAACTAATAGCCATGGAAAAAGAGCGACAAGAAGGATGGGAAGGTCAACAGCTCTTGCAAGAGAAGAGAGTACTGGAAATTCATAATGAAAGTATAGATGCTGATGAAAAGAGACAATCTTTACGGATTGCTCAAATGGAGGACTCTGATATTTATAAAAAAATCCATACAGAAGACTGTGTAAAACTAACCGATGATGAATGGAGAGCATTAGAAAAACTATTAGATCAAACCTTCAATAACTTTACGGCACGATTAAAGGAGAGCTATCCGAAGATCTCCTATAAGGAAATACAGGTTTGTTACTTGACAAAGATGAAACTTAGCTCTACAAGGATGACAGAGATATTGCGATACAATAGTTCACCACTCCGTTCTCGTCTTTATAAAAAAATCTTTAAGGAAGCTGGAAGAGTTCAGGATTTTAATTCGTTTATTGCTGGTTTTTAACTCTATACAAATCAGAACAGACCCAGAACAAAAATATGTTCTGAACTTTGTTCTGGATTTTTCGCCTTACTTTCATTAAACTTTTTAAATTGCAGAAAATTCAAACCATATATTATGAATAAGCATTTGTTGACCTTATTAATTATCTGCTTAGGTATATTTTTACCTCAAGTAGTATTGGGAGATACCATTCCAACCGAAGGAACATGGGGTAAAGAAGACTATCGTATGATTGTTCCCAATCCTCCTACCCTATCCATCGACGGAAATCTATTGAGCATACATTTTATCGATGCTCTAGATGATTTGACTGTCCAAATTGTAAATGAGCAAGGAGGTATCCTGTATAACGAAGTAGTCTCCGGCGAAGCAGGTGAATGTGTATCCATCTCTTTAGATCAGGCTGGCACAGGATGTTTTTATGTAGTGTTAGAACATCGCCTAGGGCAGCTTATGGGAGAATTCATCATACAAAATAATTAGGTATTATTCTTTATCATATGCAAGCTTCAGGATTAAACAGTATTATATAGTTGATCCATCACTATCGTGATAATCACTGTACAGTGCCCCCAATGATACGTTTTTCCTGGATGCTTGCATTGAATTATGTTATTAGGAACTCTAAGTGTAACCTTACAGAAATACTAAGTTTGTCATTAATCAAGAACTAATACATATTATGATAATCTACGACCCCAAAATAGCGATTCTCCTTATAGCCTTTAATCGGTCAAATATAAAGCAAGTATTTGATCGTATCAAAGTGGTGAAACCGAGAAGACTATATATAGCAGTAGATGAATCAACTAATGACACACAGTGTAAAATATGTAAGGAAACAACGTCCATTGTTTCCCACATTGATTGGGAATGCCAAGTATTTAAACTATATCAGGAAAAAAATCAAGGATACGACAAACACTGTTTTCATTCGATTTCTTGGTTCTTCGAGCAAGAGCCCGAAGGAATCATACTAGAAGATGACTGTGTACCCTCTCTTTCATTCTTTGGTTTTTGTACGACATTACTAAAAAAATTCAGAAACGACGAACGCATCGGACATATATCCGGAAGTAATTATCAATTCGGTAAAAACAGGGGAGACGGAACTTACTATTATTCTAACCTAACCCACGTATCCGGATGGGCTGGTTGGAGACGAGTTTGGCAAGAGCACTGCCTTAACGAAAACAAGTACGATCTTTTTAACCAACTGGATTACTTATCAAATTTACCTTCTCACGCTCCATTCCAATATCGCTGGAACAGGCTCTTCAATATAGCAAATCACAGTAATGAACATTTTTGGGAGGTAAAATACGCATACACGAACCTTATCAATAATCGATTATCGATCATTCCAAACGAAAATTTAATAACAAAGATCGCATATTATGACAAAATGCCCCATGCTATAAAAAATCATCCATTTACCAACATCAAAAACGAGGAAATCGACCATATTGTTCATCCATCTTTCATCTGTCCGGACATAGAAGCCGATTTATATTCACAAACCAAAGAATATAATACATCTTTCGAGGAACTGTATATGCCTAAAGAATACTTTTACTTAAAAGAGCACTTTGTCGCCGCAATCCGAAATAATCATATACATCCTAAAATTCCACAGATCATTCATCAGATCTATGAGGATTTAGCGGGACCACCTCCTTCTTTAGTCGAGATTTCTCAATCATGGAAAGAGCTAAATCCCGATTGGGAGTATCGGTTTTGGAATAAAAATGATATAGAGACATTTTTGAAAACCTATTATCCGGAATTTATTCCGGCCTATAATGCTTTTCCACATAATGTACAACGTTGGGACGCAATCCGGTATTTAATACTTTATAAGTTTGGTGGTCTATATGTAGACATGGATTATGAATGTACGGAAAATATCACCCCTATATTATGTAATACAGAATGTGCCATGGGATTGGAACCGGAAGCTCACGCTGTCCGTATCCATGTACCTTACATTGTTGGAAATGCTTTTATGGCAACAGTTCCGGAGCATCCTTATTTCAAAGAGTTGATCGATGCTGTATTTTGTACTGAGAAGAATAGCAACATGTACTCTGATCTTTGCGAGTTGATTCTTAATACAACAGGCCCCTACATGACCACTCAAGTATACAAAAACAGCAATTATCAAAAGCGTGTGACATTAATTCCAGCAGAACTAATAACACCTCTAACTCATACAGATATAAAAAGAATCATAAACACTGAAACAACTAAGAATGTAGAGAGTAAGATTGAGAAGTCATTTGCCATACATTACTTTTTCGGCAGTTGGCATAAATAGAAAATAACCTAAAAATCGATGTCATCATGAAACCCTTTGAAGATTCTATCTACCAAGACATAAATAACATAACGGAAATTTCAGATAAACAGGAGCCTATTCTGATTCAATATTGCAGAATATTTTCTGCGGCCATTACTGGTAGCTTTTACGTATTAGATATATCAAAAAAACGTTTCATCTATGTCAAACCGGATGATTTATTCCTATGTGGTTATTCTGTCGAGGAAGCAATGAAACTTAACTTCGATTTATATCCTCTGATTATCCATCCTGAAGATCTATCTCTATGGAACAACTTTTTGGAAATTATCCCACAACTCTTGCAGGCATTACATGAAAAGAGAAATGAGATAGATCATATTTCATGTACATTCCGTTTGATCCGCAAAAACTCTTTTACCAAAGGTCCACTAACACAAATGGTCTACCAAAGAATGATTCCTGTTTGGAAGAATGAAAAAATGGGTTATTTAATCTGTTCTGTAGAAAGTGCCGCATATAAAAAAAAAGGCTTCTACTTACACTACAAAAACTCGCTAACTTATGAAAAATATGAATCGGAAACCATATCTTGGAGCACACATAGAATGATTTTTCTTAACGAGCGGGAACGAGTAATATCAGTTCTTGCTCAACAAGGCTTAAATACGAATGGGATAGCAGAAACTTTATGCCGTAGTAAACATACTATACAAAATCAGATCAAGTCCCTATTCGTTAAATTGGATGTTCATTCTATGCAAGAAGCCGTCGAAAGAGCTAGCCATTGTAACCTTCTGTACCCATACAAAGAAAAAAAAATCGATTTTCCTAATGAAAAAATGCATACCCCCCCAAAAAAAATCGGAAAAAAGTTGATGTGCGAGATACAAATATTATTAGATAAAGGTAAAAGCGTCCGCTCAATTGCTTCCATGATCGGTATCGCAGAAAGTACAATTCGAAGTTGGATCACGAAGAAACTACTAAAAAAGTAAATTTATGCGCAAGAAAATAGAAAAAGGTTCAAGCAGGCTATTGCTATTGCGCATTGGATGCTATACATTTGTAACATTAGTCCATGGAGGACAGAGTATTAACAATCTAATAACGAATAGTCATGGAAAAAGACAAAAAACAAATCCTTGGAAAATTAAAGCTGAACAAGCTTAGCGAAAACTCATTGGATAAGCGTTCAATGAAGGTTTTAAAAGGAGGATGTACTTGTGGTAGTACCTGCTCCGAGACTAGTGTGAGTTACAGCGCTAATCAGAGTGAACATTATTAAGCTAAAAAGCTTTTTAACATTTAGAATCTCCAAGTTTTTACTTGGAGATTCTAGTACAAATAGCATAAACTTTGTACTACAAATTATTCAAGATAGGTATGTTATTATTACATTAATATACTCTTCGTTATATCTAATTAATTCATCATGAAAGAATCAGTTGTTTTTTTAACTAAAAATAGTAATTCATATTTATATAGTGCTCAAAGTCTATTATCTTTATTGATACATCCTGAATTGAGAAAAGCTTATGATAAATCAGCAAATGTAGATCCATACTATTTAAAAAAATATGAATATTTAGAAAAATATGGCTTATTCAAAGAAGCTGAAAATACTGATTTTGAAACCTCCTTTGATGAATCAATAATAAAAAAAAATATTAGCCAAGTCCGCCAAATAGTATTCGAGACTACTGATCATTGCAATTTACATTGCTCTTATTGCTCTTTAGGGGAGTTATATAAAATAGGGAAAACAAACCATAAAAACATAAATACTGATTTTGCCATAAATTTTTTAAAATACATTTTCAATATTAAGCCTTCCAAATCTAAGTTAATAATAGGTTTTTTTGGCGGCGAGCCACTAATAAACATTGATTTTATAAAAAAAGTAATAGAAGAGACGAAGCAATTAAACCGTGAAAAAGGACTAGAATTAGAATTTAATATAACAACAAATGCTTCCTTAATACATAAACATATCAAATTTTTAATTGATAATAATTTCATTCTACTGATTAGCCTAGATGGAAACAAAAAAGGGCATAGCTATAGATCTTATATTAAAAATAATAAAAATTCATTCAATGATGTTATAAAAAATATTGATATGATACAGCAATATTACCCTAAATACTTTGACAAAAATATAAGTTTTAATGCTGTTCTAAACAATAGAAATTCAGTAAAGGGAATCTATCACTTTATTTACAATAGATATCATAAAATACCAAGAATATCCCAACTAAATACCACTGATATAACCCTCAATAAGAAATCTTTTTTCAATAAGATTTTTCGTAATAAAATAATGAGTGAAAAAGAATTCGAGAAAGAAGAAACAGCTTTATTACCTATAGTACGCAAGGAATTAACATCATATAAAGAATTAAGCAATTTTTTAAATAATTATTCTGTTAATTTTTATATTTCCAATTTAATCAACCTATTGAACAACAATATAATACCGTATCCAACAGGAACATGTTTGCCTTTTGATAGAAAAATTTTTCTAAATACAAATCATGATATATTACCATGTGAAAAAGTATACTATAAATATGCCATGGGAAAAGTAAACAACAATATAACTTTTCATATTTCCAACATAATAAATGAATACAATTTTTACTATAGTAATATAAAAAAAATATGTCAACATTGTTACGCTTCAAAGAATTGCAAAATATGTTTATTATGCTTAGACAATCTAGACAAATTAGGTACAGATGAATTCATTTGTCCGGGCTTTCAAGATAAAGAATATTTTAAAAATAGACTAAATAAAATTTTTTCTTTCTTAGAAAAACATCCAAGTGACTATTTTCAAATAATAGATAATAAAATGATATAATAACGATTATGAATAATTCAACTAATTATTGGCTTACAATAGAGCCATATGTATACATTAACATGGTTAAAAATCATGCTTTATTGTATAACACTCTAGACGGAAAAACTATAGAATCGGACAATATTGAGGTTATAAAATTATTGCATGAGATACTTCAAGAAGAAAACTGTGGTGTCACTTTATTAAAAAAAGATCAATATATAAAAAAAGAAATAAACGATTTCATAAAGGACATACGAGGGAAATATATGGGTGATATCATAGATGTATCCTTATCAAACGGCAAACCAATTCAGATATTGCCTTATATCATTTTTTCTAATATACGGAATAAAAGATATGATTTTTCAACGCTTGAGAATATTCTACATACTTTATCTGAAATCAACATCCATGTTGATCATTCTACTAACATAACAAAGTTAACATCCTTTTTACAATCGGTACCAGATGATTTGACTTTTAACCTCATTGGGAACTTCGCTAAAGATAACGAATTACTATTTTTTTTAAACAACTATTCATCTTTGAAAAATATTTTATGTTCATTAGATAATATCAAATTTCTAGAATCAACTTTTAAAAATAATTTCTCATACAAGATTTTAGTCCATTTTCCTGTAGATATACAACAATGGAACAAATCTAAACAACTATTGCTTAATCAATCTTTGCCGTTTGAATATATTTTTAATATAACTTCTTTAAAAGATTGTCTAGATGCAGAAAAACTTATAGAGCAAGATCAAATCGAAAAATATCATTTGAATCCTGTATATACTAAAGATAATATCAATTTTTTCAAAGAGTATATTTTCCTAACAAAGGAAAATATTTTGTCCACACAGATGTCTATGAAAGATTTATTTCTTAAGCAAGCAATTAATATAAATGATTTTGGAAAAATCCATATCATGTCGAATGGAGATATTTATGCCAATGTAAATCACCCAATATTAGGAGATATATATACCTTTAGTATTTATGAAATAGTACAAAAAGAAATAAACGAAGGTAAGTCTTGGTTACGTATTCGTAATCAAGTTCCATGTAAGAGTTGTATTTATCAATGGCTTTGTCCATCTCCTTCTGATTATGAAATAGCTATTGGCTATTCAAATCTTTGCCATATAAACAACCTTGAATTATAAAACAGTATAAGAATTAAAACAGAAAAAGATGAAGATGATAAATATTATTCTAACAATCACAATATTCATGTTCATTGGATGTATAGGATGTAAACATTCCGTCAATCAAGATAATGGCAGCATCACAATCAATGTATCAGAAAACTATCCTAAGAAAGCACTAATCCTTCAAGATTTCCTAGATGTAGAATATATACCTCTGGAAACGAAAGACGAATTTCTTACTTCAGGTATTGTGCAAGCTATTGGTAAAAAAATTATATTAATTAGAAATACCAATCGAGCTGGTTCCGGTGACATATTTATATTTGATAGAGAAGGAAAAGGATTAAGAAGAATAAATCGAAGAGGACCAGGTAATGAAGAATATACAAATATCACGGGACGAATTGTTCTAGACGAAGATAATGACGAATTATTTGTCAGTTGTATTGATTTAAGAAGAGTATTTGTGTATGATCTGTATGGGAATTTTAGACGGAGTTTTAAATATATAGAAGGTGAAGATAGTTCTAGTAGGTGGAAAACAGAGATTTTCTATGATCCCATATACAATTTTGATCAGAATAATTTAATTTGCCATGACAATAGTAATGGGCGAAACTTTGTTGGAAAAGGCTCTAATTTACAAGTAGATGTGGAACCAAGAAATATATTTTGGATTATTTCTAAACAAGATGGAAGAATTACGAGAGAAATAAAAATTCCTTTTGAGAAAAAAATATTGCAAGTCTTGTTTTCAAATGCAGGTATAGGCGTTGTTTTAAATCCTGGATTAATACCTTATAAAAACCATTGGTTACTTGTAGAACCTTCTTCTGATACAATATACAATTATTCAACAAATCATGATATGGAACCATTTATCGTGCGAACCCCGTCTGTTCAACTTATGAATCCAGAGGTTTTCATATTTCCTGGTGTCATTACAAATCATTACTATTTTCTCCAAACCGTTAAGAAAGAATACGACGCAACGGATCCTAAAAGCGGGTTGAAAAAAAACAATTTGGTATATGATAGGCAGAAGAAAAAAATCTTTGAATATATCGTATATAATGATGATTATATATATAGAAGACCTCTTAAAAACTTGACAGATGCACCATTTGAACTAACTGTGATAAATAATGACGAAATCGCCTTTGTTGAAAAAATAGAAGCATTCGAGTTGGTAGAGGCCTATCAAAAAAATAAATTAAAAGGTAAGTTAAAAGAGATTGCAGCAGGATTACATGAAGAATCTAACCCTGTAATCATGATCGCAAAATATAAGAAATGAAAGAGATCATTATCTATAATAGCACCCATATTGAGTTATCTCAAATCGTCGATAGGCTCCTATTGAACGGGACATTGACGAAATGTCCCGGCTTAATGCATGGCAAGTTGGGGATAGCTATTTTTTTTTTCGAGTACGCCCGTTATGCGGGAGAAGTTTTGTTTGAGGAATACGCTTGGGACCTAATTGCTGCAATCCAAGAGCAGATCCATGCTAATTATCGTCCAGACTATGAGAAAGGCATAGCGGGCATTGGAGTAGGAATCGACTACCTAGTTCGACACGGATTTATCGAGGCAGAGAAGGATCTATTTGAAGATTTCGACGAGCGGATGTATCGGGCGGTGATGTACGATCCTTTCGCTAATTACAGTAGAGATGAGGGATTGAGCGGATATGGATGGTATTGGCTCCATCGTACCGCAAGCCAGATGGCTGGAGAGTGCTTATCGTTGATCGTAGAACAAATCGAAAGTAATAATCGGAATTTGTCAGCGAATGAAGAACGGGATACATACTTTTTTTTGCAAGCGTATGCCGGAGAACTAGAATCAAGCCTACCATTACCGGATTCAGAACCAAAATTGATATCAGACAGCATGGGCTTGTCAAGTGGTTATGCGGGCAATGGCCTGTCGATGTTGACAGCCATAGGGGCAATTAGCGATTCGTGGCGGCGACTTTTATAAGTAAGGAATAAGTCTCATTTAAGCATATAAGGAAAGATGAATCTGTATATCTTTAATAACAAAAGCCGAGGTGGGTTGTATGGAGTGGGCACCTATGTACGTGAATTGGTCACGGCCTTGCGAGGTAGCGGAATCTGTATCCACGTAGTCCACTTACTATGTAACCAATCTCAAATAGAGAGAAAGGAAATAGAAGGTATTTCCTATTGGTATTTCCCAGAACCGGTTTCAAAAGAGTGGCACCCCTTGGATCAAGAACAACGGAAGGTCTATTCTCGAAATATCGTCTATCTGCTCCGGTATTATATTAAAGACCAAGAAGATATCGTTTTCCATTTAAATTCATACAAAGATGAATCGCTCGCATTAGAGCTGAAAGGTGCATTTGATTGCAAAGTGATCACAGTCTCCCATTTCTCAGACTGGAGTTCAGTCATCCATGATAATCCGGAACGACTTCGGGCTACCCTGCAAAAAAAGAAAACAGACGAGTGGGAAGATCTGATTCGAGAATCGTTCAACGAAGAGCGGACATGTTATGCGGCAATGGATCGGGTGATCAGCCTATCAAACTTTATGCGGGAATTATTGTGCCAAGATTACGGACTAAATCCCAATCGGATTGTGGTCATTCCAAACGGTATGAACGATAAAGCTGAAAAAGGGATAGATCAGAACCTCCTACGAAAGAAATGGCAACTACGGCCGGAAGAGCGAATGATCCTCTTTGTCGGGCGATTAGACGGGATTAAGGGAGTTCGTTTCTTGATTCGGGCTTTTCATGCGGTTTTACGGAAAATTCCGTATAGCCGCTTATGGATAGTCGGCGATGGGGACTACCAGAACTCTTTCTCTGAAGCTAATTTCATCTTTTCCCAGATAACCTTCACAGGTTTCCTAGATCAAACCTCGTTACTCGAGCTATACCATTTAGCCGATGTCGGTGTCGTACCCTCCTTGTTCGAGCCATTCGGTTATGTTCCGGTTGAGATGATGATGCATGAGTTACCCATCGTAGCAACCGCTACCTCCGGATTAAACGAGGTAGTAGACGAATCTTGCGCATTAAAAATACCACTTATCGTATCTTCTGATAGCGTGGAGATAGACACCTCCTTGTTGGCGGAAAAGATCGTGTACCTGCTGCAAAACCCGGAGGAAGCGAAACGACTCGGCAAAAACGGGCGCAAGCGATACTTGGAAAAATATTCCTCTGAGGTATTCAGGAAGAATATGCTGGCGTTCTATAACTCTTTGTGGTCATGAGCAAGCTGGAACATAACATAGATGTGTCGGTCATCATCCCTGTACATAACTCGGAGAAATATCTGGCCGTCTGCGTAGAGTCCGTGATGTGCCAAGGCGATCAGCGCATGGAAATCATCTTGGTAGATGACGGTTCGACCGATTTGTCCGGAAAGATCGCCGATGAATACGCAAAGAAAGAGAAACGGATTAAGGTGATCCATCAAGAAAACGGGGGAGCTTCTGCCGCCCGTAACGCAGGATTGGATATCGCCCAAGGTGAGTATATCGTTCTTCTGGATAGCGATGACTGGATAAGAGAAGGGACATTACCCCTATTATATAATAAGGCGATCCAATATTATGCCGATGTCGTGATGGGAAATATGTGGCTATGTCATCAAGACGGAAGTATAGATAAACCTTTTAAATGTATTTCCAACGGATCTATAAAAGAATTGCTTTCCGGTAAAGAAGGTTTCATAGAATTAGTCAAAACGTGTTTCTATTTGCCTACACCCGTCAGATACATATACAATAGGAAATATCTGCATAAAATACAGGTTCGTTTTGAGGAAGGCATCATGCATGAGGATGAGTTATGGTGTCCCATCGTCCTTTGCCAAGCGGAGAGGATGGTTATCACCAACATTGAGTTTTATTATTACCGCCAGAACGAAGAATCGGTCATGCATACGACAAGCCTAGCCCGAAGGCTGAAATCATTATTTCAAGTTACTGAGGGGTTGATGAACTTCTCCGATCGATTCATTTCCCCCGATACGGACAATGACTTGAGAAGCTGGTGGTACGTTAATACTTTCAGACTTTATACCTTGGCTTTTAGCTTACTCCCGAATGTGAAAGATTCCTCATACATCCTACCCAAACATCATCTGGATCGATTTTGGAGGAATTGTGGGCAAATGATTCCGGAATCTATACAAAGATGCAGAAATTATTACTACAAGGCAGAAGCCGGGCTGAAAGAATATACGGATTGGCGTGTTTCTGATTGGGTAGCAGGCGTAGATTGCCAAATAAAAGCTGGTAAAAAAGTGATGCTCGTATTCAACACGATAAATGGGGAAGATCTGCAGTTGAACATAGAGGATGTACCCGTTGATTGGGTGATAACCACCGACAGGAAATATTTCCAACAGGCGAATACAGTCGTTTTCCACCTTCCCACATTGCATTATGAGCTAGAGAATGATCTGGATAAGCTGGAAGGACAAACATGGGTCAGCTGGCATCTGGAGTCCGAAAAGGATGATCCGGGAATCAACGACCCGGAAATAAGCGAACTATTCGACCTTTTGATAAGTGACCCACAAGATAGCGAGGGTGAACAACATCCATTGCTAAGACTGTGCCAAAATTATGTAAATAACGGATAGAATTCCATTCACCGCTATAAGTTTTGAGCAAAAAGAAGGGATCACGAGAAAAAATAACCTATTTTTGTGATTAGGCATAATTGAGCGAACGTATCGCCCTAAGTGTTTAACCTTAAATCGGAAGAATAATGAAATGGATAATCACAATACCAGCGATCCTCCTCTTTGCGTTAGCGGGATGTGGAAAAGATAAGCAATCGACAAATGAGCTTATCACTGTTGATGTTACGGCAAGTTACCCTAAAAAAGAACTAATTCTTCAAGATTTTATGGATGTCGAATATATTCCTTTGGAAACAAAGGACGATTTTATTTGCCAAGGTCTTGTCCTAGCAATCGGAAAGGATATTATTCTTGCCAGAAACCGAATCAGAGATGGAGATATCTTTATCTATGACAGAAAAACGGGAAAAGGATTAAAAAAAATAAATAGAGAAGGGCAAGGTGGAGAAGAATATACGTTCATCCAAAGAATTGTGCTTGATGAAAAACAAAATGAAATATTTGTACTCGATCATTTTTCAAGGAAAATATCAGTATATGATTTAGATGGGAATTTTAAAAGAAGCCTTAAACGAGGTGATGAACTCTATTTCTTTCATTTATACAATTTCAACCAAACAAGTTTAATAACTAATAATTATTGGGTAACAGACAAGCCTGCTTTTACTATTATATCTAAACAGGATGGAACAACCAAACAAATCCAGATTCCATTTAAAGAAAAAATATCAATGGCTGTAAACTATTCTGATAAAGCAAAGGATATATATTACAACGTGATCCCTGATAACTATAATCCTATAATTCCCTATTTTGATTGTTGGGTACTTGTAGAACAATCATCCGATACAGTATATAAGTACCAATCAGACCATAAAATGATACCGATTATAGCAAGGACCCCATCCGTACAATCCATGAATCCGGAAGTATTCCTCTTCCTAGGGATTCTTACTAACCGCTATTATTTTATGGAAACGGTTAAAAAAGAATATAACTTCGAGACACATGAGGGATTTCCCACTACAGACTTATTATATGACAAACAAGAAAAGGCTATTTTTGAATATATTGTATATAACAACGATTATTCTGAGAAAAGAGCGGTGAATATGAAATCACTTCCTGTAGACGATAAAATCGCATCTTGGCAAAGTATCGAGGCTTCCCAACTCATTGAGGATTATGAAAAAGGGAAGTTGAAGGGACGATTAAAAGAAATTGCCGCAAGTTTAGATGAAGAATCCAATCCGGTAATCATGTTAATAAAGCATAAAAAACAAACCAATCCCTAATGGTTATGAATCCAATGGAGGCTGTCTCTTATAATACAAAAATTGAGAAACAATTATTTTTTTTGCCGGTCGGATTGACGAAATAAAGGGTGTGAGTTCTTTGATCAAAGCGTTCCATATGGTCTTAGAAGCTCATCCTAATAGTCGTTTGCTGATAGCCGGTAACGGTGATTATACAAGGGCCTTCCAAGAAGCAAAAAATATTTGACCACATGCATAGATTCCTTGATGTACCAAGGCGATCTGCACTTGGAGATTGTCTTGGTGGATGATGGCTCGACCGACTTATCCAGAAAGATCGCTGACGAATACGCTAAGAAAGAGGATCGTATCAAGGTGATTCATCAAGAGAACGAGGGAGCGTCCGCTGCCCGTAACCCAGGTTTGGAGATTGCCCAAGGTGAGTATATCGCTTTTTTAGATAGCGAAGACTGGATAAGTTGGAAGGACAAACATGGGTCAGCTGGCATCTGGAGTCCGAAAAGGATGATCTAGGAATCAACGACCCGGAAATAAACGAACTATTCGACCTTTTGATAAGTGACCCACAAGATAGCAAGATAGCGAGAGGAAACAACATCCATTGCTAAGCCTTTGCCTAAATTATGTAAATAACGGATAGAATTCCATTCACCGCTATAAGTTTTGAGCAAAAAGAAGAGATATCGAGAAAAAATAACCTATTTTTGTAATTAGGCATGATTGAGCGAATGTATCGCCCTAAGTGTTTAACCTTAAATCGTAAGAATAATGAAATGGATAATCACAATTTCAGCGATCCTTCTCTTTGCGTTAGCGGGATGTGGAAAAGATAAACAATCAACAAATGAACTCATCACAGTTGATGTTACAAAGAATTATCCTGAAAAGGAATTGACACTACAGGATTTCATGGATGTAGAATACATCCCGTTGGAAACAAATGATGAGTTTGTTACCCAAGGCAAAGTAATGGCCATTGGTGCAGAAGTTATATTAATAACCAACTGGGCCAACGACGGGAATTTGTTTGTTTTTGACAGAAAAACCGGCAAAGCCTTGAAGAAGATTAACAGGAAAGGGCAAGGTGGCGAGGAATATGTAGGTATTACGGAGATTGTTCTGGATGAAGCAAACAAGGAAATATTTGTCATAGCCTATACCGGAAGTAAAATCTCAGTATATGATCTAGACGGAAATTTTAAAAGGAGTTTCAAAGCCGAAGGTACGGAATCTCATATAAATACATTTAATTACGACCGGGATAATTTGATCTCTTATGTACCAGATAATAGTCTGGAAAACCCGTCAAACGCCATACCTCCATATTATTTAATCTTTTCCAAGCAGGATGGAAGTATCACCCGGAAAATATCAATTCCTTTTGATGAAGTTAAAAGCCCGGTCGCAAGAGATGGGGAAAACTGGGAGAACTGGGCCGCTCCAGTACCAACCGCCATGTATCAAATAGTTCCAGATCATACCAATTGGGTACTTATGGAGACATCATCCGATACCATATACCACTATTTGCCGGATGCTAATACGACAATCCCCCTTATCGTAAGAACCCCCTCCATACACTCCATGGATCCTCCTGAAGTATTTCTTATACCAACCGTTTTTACCGACCGTTATTATTTCATGAGCCTGTTGAAAGCGGAATTTAATTTTGAAACAGGGAGAGGGTTTCCAATTTCCGGATTGATGTACGATAGACTGGAAAATTCTTTATTCATACCTAAAATATACAATGGTGATTATACCAGCAAAAGAGAAGTGGATATGACGTCGAGACCTTTAGATCCGGAATTCGTAATCGGACAGCCATTGCAAGCCCACGAACTTGTCGAGGCTTACGGGAAAGGACGATTGAAAGGCAAACTGAAAGAGATCGCAACTACATTGGATGAAGAGTCCAATCCGGTGATTATGCTGATAAAACATAAGAAAAATAAATACTAGCATGAAAGTAAATTTAATTTCAGCAGTCCTCCTCTTTGCCTTAGCGGGATGTGGAAAAGATAAGCAATCGACAGACGAGCTTGTCACGATCAATGTTAACAAAGATTACCCAGAAAAGGAGCTAATCCTTCAGGATATTATGGATGTGGAATATATTGCGCTGGAAACGACTGACGAATTTATCACACATGGTAATGTCATGGATATCGGCAAAAAATTTATAATAGTAAAAAACAACACAAACGACGGGAACATATTCATTTTTGACCGGAAAACGGGAAAAGCTATACGGAAAATAAACCGTTTAGGACAAGGTGTCGAGGAATATCCGGGGATTGCAGGAATTACACTAGATGAGGAAAACAATGAGCTATTTGTTACACATACAGGGAAAATATCAGTATATGATTTAGACGGGGACTTTAAAAGAAGCTTTAATTTCCTAGACCCCGAGAGTGACTACCTTAAGGTTTTTAATTATGACAAGGATAATCTGATCACTTATGATAACAAAGGCTATGGAATGGTGGCAGACCAACAGCCTTATCATTTGATTATCTCAAAGTATGACGGAAGTATTATCCAGAAAATTACAATTCCTTCTAAAGAACAGAAAACACTGGTTATATTCGGAGATAATGATCAAAAAGTAATTCCTACTTTTTTTGCTACAACCGCCACTTCCGATAATTGGATACTTATGAATCTCTCATCCGATACCCTATATTCCTATTCGCCAAACGGTCATATTAAGCCTTTTATCGTGAGGACACCCTCTATATATTCCATGGATACAGAAATATTTCTTTTTGTAGAGGGGGTGACAAGCCGTTATTATTTTATGAGAACCGTAGAAAAAAAACTCGATATTAAAACGAGAAAAATACCGGTGAGTAGGTTGGTATACGACAAACAGGAAGATTCTATATTCAAATATCAAATATATAATACTGATTTTTTATATCAAAGACCGATCTATTGGATTTCATCTATTAATCAAGATATCGCGAACTGGTATCCCTTTGATGCGTCTGAACTGATTGAGGCTTATAAAGAAGGGAAGCTCAAAGGCAGGCTAAACGAAATCGCAGCGAAATTGAATGAGGATTCCAATCCCGTCATAATGCTGATCAAGTATAAGAAATAAGAACTAAATCATGTCTATATCCTAATGTTTTAATTTATGCTAAGATCGTTTCCACATTATCAGCAATTGGATTCTATGGACTGTGGTCCTAGCTGCCTCCGTATGATCGCCAAGTTCTATGGTCGTGTGTACTCGATCCAGAACTTACGGGAGAAAGCCTTCATCACACGGGAAGGGGTCTCTATGCTCGGTATCAGCGAGGCGGCGGAAGCGATCGGGTTCCGAACACAGGGCGTGCGGATCACGGTGGAGGAATTGGAAAAGGAATGTCCCCTACCCTGCATACTGCACTGGAACCAATGGCATTTCGTGGTTTGCTACAAGATAAAGAAAGGGAAGTTCTACATAGCGGACCCGGCGGCGGGACTTATCACCTATACTAAGGAGGAATTCAAGCGGTGCTGGGTCAGTACCAAGGTGGACGGACAGGATACCGGGACGGCGCTCTTGCTGGAACCGGGGCCGGAGTTCTACGGGATGGAGGACGAGGGGAGAGACAGGAAACGTAACCTCGGATTCTTTTTCCGATATATATCGCCTTACAGGCGGGAGATGGCACAGCTCGTGCTGGGCATGGTGACAGCCAGCGTACTGCAACTCATCCTGCCTTTCCTCACGCAGAGCCTGGTGGATATCGGTATACGGGACAACAATCTAGGTTTCATAACCTTGATCCTTATATCGCAATTGGTGATCTTTATCGCCAAGCTATCCGTGGACTTCATACGGAGCTGGATATTGCTGCACGTAAACACGAGGATCAATATCGCCTTGATCTCCGATTTCCTCGCCAAGCTGATGCGCCTGCCCCTGCATTTCTTCGATACCAAGATGGTGGGCGATATCATGCAGCGCATCGGAGACCATGACCGCATCGAGGCTTTCATGACGGGGACATCCATCAATACGCTCTTCTCTTTCGTTAACTTCATCGTGTTCGGGTTCGTACTGGCCTATTACGACTGGACGATACTGGGACTCTTCTTGGTAGGTAACGGGTTATACGTGGCGTGGGTACTCGCCTTCATGAGATGGAGGAGGGAGCTGGACGTAAAGCGTTTCTCGCAGGCGGCCGGGGAGCAGAGCAACCTATTCCAGCTTATCACCGGAATGCAGGAGATCAAGCTCAATAATTGCGAGACCAAGATGCGCTGGAAATGGGAACGGATACAGGTAAAACTTTTCAAGATAGGGATCAAGGGATTGGCGTTACAACAATATCAGCAACTCGGGGCGGTCTTTTTCAACCAGACCACGAACATACTCATCTCCTTCATCGCCGCACGGGCCGTCGTGCAAGGGGATATGACGCTGGGTATGATGATGTCGGTGACCTACATCGTGGGGCAGCTCTCTTCGCCTATCGAGCAATTGATCGATTTCTCACGGTCCTTGCAGGATGCGAAGATCAGTTTGGAGCGGCTCGGCGAGATACACGGGAAGGAGGACGAGGAACAGGTAGGCGGGATAAGGCTGAATGTTCTCCCCGATGACAGGACGCTGCGGCTGGAAAATCTCAGCTTCAGCTATGACGGGGCGGACAGGGATTACGTGCTGGAGGATATCAACCTGACGATACCCCATAACAGGGTGACCGCCATCGTAGGGGCCAGCGGGAGCGGGAAGACAACTATAGTAAAACTTCTGCTCGGTTTTTACAACCCCAACAAGGGGGACGTGAGGATCGGCGATACCTCCCTCAGGAACCTAAACCCGCACGTATGGCGTAGCAAGACCGGTTCGGTTATGCAGGATGGTTTTATCTTCTCGGATACGATCGCCAACAACATCGCCCCCGGCGAAGAGGTGGTGGACAAGGAACGCCTGCTTCATGCCGTGACGGTGGCGAATATCCGGGATTTCATCGATTCGCTCCCGCTGGGCTATAATACGAAGATCGGCATGGAGGGCAATGGAGTAAGCCAAGGGCAGAGGCAACGGATCCTGATCGCCCGGGCGGTGTACAAGAATCCCGACTTCATCTTCCTGGACGAGGCCACGAACGCCTTGGACGCAAACAACGAGCGGGAGATCATGGAGCAGTTGCACGCCTTCTACAAAGGACGGACGGTGGTGGTCGTGGCGCATCGGCTAAGCACGGTACGTGACGCGGACAAGATCGTGGTGCTGGACAAGGGACGCATCGTGGAGGAAGGGACGCATCAGGAACTCACGGCCTTGCGGGGGACTTATTATAAGTTGGTGAAGAATCAGTTGGAGCTTGGGAATTGAGAATTGAAAATTGAAAATTAGTTGGAGAAGAGAAATAAGGACATAGAACTGAGGAGCGAGGAGGTACAGGAGGTGATGGGGCAAGTGCCGGCCTGGATCGTACGGTGGGGGATAACGCTGTTATTCCTCGTGGTCGTGACATTGCTGGTGGGAAGCTGTTTCTTCAAATATCCTGACGTGATCACGGCAGACATGACATTGACGGGGCAACATCCCGCGACGGCGGTAGTGACACGGGCAGCGGGAAAGATACAGGAGCTGCTCGTCAGGGATAATCGCCCGGTAAGGCAGGGGGATTGGCTGGCGGTCATAGAGAATCACGCCGACACGGACGATGCCATCTATCTGGATAAGGCGTTGGAACGATCCGGAAGCGACGTGGATAGCCTGGACAAGGCATTATCAAAGTACAAGGAGCTATCGCTGGGTGATATGCAAGCGGCTTACTCGGGACTACTCTCGGCGCTCCATGCCTGCATCAATTACAGGGAGATCGATTATTATCCGCAAAAAATGACCTCCATCCGCAAACAGATAGCGTTGTATAAGGCTTACTATAACGAGACCGAACGGCAGCGGAAGACCCTCTCGGAGCAATTCGCCTTGACAAGGCGGCAATACGCCCGGGATTCATTATTGTATAGCCGGTCCGTGATTTCCTCCTACGAGCATGAGACCGCACGGGCTTCTTTGCTGCAAAGCCGTTATTCGCTGGAAGGGGCGGCAGCCTCGGCCGAGAATCTCCGGATACAGATCGGGGAGCAAGAGCAATCCTTGCTGGATCTGACGCTGGAGCGGAGCGAGAAAGAATTTACGCTACGGCAGGAATTACAGACCGCCCGGGAACAATTGCTGAACAGCATGAACGAGTGGAGGTTACGTTATTGCCTCATCGCCCCGGTAGGGGGTGTCGTAACTTTCACTAAGTACTGGAATGAGAACCAGTATATCCCATCCGGAGAGGTGGCTTTCACCGTCGTGCCGCAAGGCGAGGGCCGGCTGGTGGGGAAGGTGCGCATACCGATAGCACGCTCGGGAAAAGTCCGGAGAGGCCAGCGGGCGATCGTCCGTTTCTCCAATTTCCCGGATCAGGAGTTTGGAGTGGTAAATGGCGTGGTATCGAATATCTCATTGGTCCCCACCGACGAGTACTATACGGCGGATATCGATTTTCCAGAGGGCCTGAGAACCAATTACGGTATCGACCTGCCCGTCTCGCCCGAGACGCAAGCCTCCGCGGAGATCGTAACGGAAGAATTACGCCTGATCGAACGATTCTTCCTCCCGATCAAACGGATCGTGAAAGAAGGATTTTAGTGTAATATTATCCTTTCTTTCCTATGCGTTTATCACAGATGTCACGAGTGACAGAGTTCGCCGCAGACTATGTCATTCAACTTCTATTACAAATTCTTACAATTAAGACAGCTCCTTATGAAAAAATTTTATTTTATTACGCTTAGTTTTTGAAAAAACTTATTGTACCTTTGCCCTAATCACTCAATAAAGGTATAACCATGACAACTAAGTTCTTGCTCTCGTCCGATGACAATACTCGCAGTGGCCTTCTGAAAAAGAAGATCATACATTATTATATGGCCAATGGAGACGCTACTATAGCGGAGGTATGTAAAGAAATGAATCTCAGTATCCCCACCGTCACTAAGCTAATTAGCGAATTACAAGAGGACGGTTATATACTCGACTTTGGAAAACAAGAGACTAGCGGAGGGCGTAAACCTAGTATTTACGGGCTCAATCCCGTATCCGGCTATTTTGTGGGCGTAGATATACTGAAAGATCAACTGAATCTAGCCATATTAGATTTTAAAGGAGATAAGATCCGCATTGAGCAGAATATCCCTTATACACTCGAAAACACACCAGCCGCTTTAGACCATCTTTGCGAATGTATCAATGAATTTATAAACTCGTTGCCGATCCCAAGGGAAAAGATATTAAGCATTGGCATTAATATATCCGGACGGGTAAATCCTTTCGCCGGATATAGCTATAGCATTTTTTACTTTGAGGAGAAGCCCTTGTCTCAAATCCTTGAGGAAAAACTACATATAAAGATCTATATAGAGAATGACACCCGTTCCATGGCTTACGGCGAATATCTTCAAGGAGTCGTAAAAGGAGAGAAAAATATCCTATTCATCAATATATCTTGGGGATTAGGTATCGGTATCATCATAGACGGCAAGGTTTATTTCGGGAAATCAGGCTTCTCCGGAGAATTTGGGCACTTCAGCTTCTTCGAGAATGAGATTCTTTGCCATTGCGGTAAAAAAGGATGCCTCGAGACTGGAGCTTCCGGTTCTGCCCTGTACCGTACCCTCCTTGAGCGGTATAAAGAGGGTAGCAACACCATATTGGCCAGTAAAATCGATGCCGGGGAATACATCGGACTCTCTGACTTGATCGACGCTATTCACAAAGAGGATATGCTATCTATTGAGATACTGGAGGAGATCGGTTTTAATCTAGGTAAAGGAATAGCAGGATTGATGAACATTTTCAATCCAGAACTGGTCGTACTGGGTGGGCCCTTGTCGCAAACGGGAGAATATTTAAGTCTACCTATTAAAAGTGCCGTTAGGAAGTACTCTTTAAACTTGGTAACCCGTGATACACAGATCAAAGTATCCAAATTAGGTGAAAGAGCGGGCATATTAGGGGCCTGCCTGCTATCTCGATCTAAAATTCTAGGTATGATTTAACAACCATTTCAAAGGAATTAAATAAAAATCAAATAATTATTTCATTTTCTTGATAAAATATTGGTTTATTATTAAAATATTTTATTTATATTTGCATCGTAATTAAAATCAGAGGTTAAAACTCATAAAAATAACGCAGGTATGGATAAAATTAAAGGACTGATCGATGCTCCCTTCACTCCGTTCCATGAGAACGGGGAAGTTAATTACGAGCCAATTGAAGCTTATGCGAAACTTCTTGTGAAAAACGGACTGAAAGGCGTGTTCATCAATGGTTCTTCCGGAGAAGGTTATATGCTGACAGAGGAAGAACGCATGAAATTGGCCGAGAAATGGATGGAAGCAGCTCCGGAAGGCTTTAAGGTAATTGTGCACGTAGGTAGCACATGCGTTAAGTCTAGTCGTAATTTAGCGGAACATGCTCAAAAGATCGGCGCTTGGGGTATTGGCGCTATGGCTACCCCTTTCCCTCGTATCGGTCGAATTGAGGAATTGGTAAAGTACTGCGAGGAGATCGCTTGCGGCGCTCCTGCCTTACCGTTTTACTACTATCATATCCCTGCGTTTAACAACGCTTTCCTCCCTATGCTGGATTTCTTAAAAGCAGTAGACGGGCGTATCCCTAATTTCGCCGGTATCAAATATACATACGAGAGCTTATACGAATACAATCAATGTCGTTTATACAAGGATGGTAAATTCGACATGTTGCACGGACAGGATGAAACGATTCTTCCTTGCCTTGCGATGGGTGGAGCGCAAGGAGGTATCGGTGGTACCACAAACTATAACGGAAAAGAATTAACCGGTATCCTAGAGGCTTGGGCAGCCGGTGACTTAGAGACAGCTCGCGAGAGACAAAACTTCTCTCAGGAGGTTATTAATGTTATCTGCAATTACCGTGGTAATATCGTCGGAGGAAAACGCATCATGAAATTGATCGGATTAGATCTCGGCAAGAACCGTACCCCGTTCCGGAATATGACGGACGAAGAAGAGGCCGCAATGAAAGCGGAATTAGAGGCTATCAATTTCTTTGAAAGATGTAATAAATTCTAAGGTATGGCAGCGTTTGACAATTTATCTAATCCATCGGAATATCTAGCTTATTGGGGCAAGACCTATCGGAATGAGCTTCTTTCCAATATTCTTCCTTTTTGGATGAAATACGGACTGGACAAAGAGAACGGCGGTTACTTTACTTGCGTAGACCGGGATGGTACTCTGATGGACTCCACTAAATCCGTTTGGTTCCAAGGACGATTCGCCTTTATCTTGGCATATGCCTATAATCACATTGAGAAGAACGAAGAATGGCTGAGAGCCTGTAAAAACGGTATCGATTTCATCGAGAAACATTGTTTTGATACGGACGGACGTATGTTCTTCGAGGTGACAGCGACAGGCATCCCTGTACGTAAACGCCGTTACGTATTCTCCGAGACTTTCGCGGCGATCGCTATGGCCCACTATGCATTGGCATCAGGTGACAAAGGCTATGCCGAGAAGGCCGTGAACTTATTCAAGCAAGTATTGCACTATAAGAATACCCCGGGATTATTGGAGCCTAAATTTCGTGAAGGTCTCGTGGCGAAAGGCCATTCTTTCTGCATGATACTGATCGATACGGCGGCACGCATCCGTGAGGCCATAAACGATCCCATACTTACACAACAAATCGATGATTCCATAGCCGAGTTACGCCGTGATTTCATGCATCCCGAATTCAAGGCTATCTTGGAGACAGTAGGACCCAACGGTGAGTTTATCGACTCTATCGCCGGGCGTACCATCAATCCCGGCCACTCCATCGAGACCGCATGGTTTATCTTGGAAGAGGCCAAATACCGAGGATGGGACCCCCAACTGAAAGAGATGGGTTTACAAATCCTCAACTGGTCTTGGGACTGGGGCTGGGATAAGACGTACGGCGGAATCAACTATTTCAAGGATTGCAAAAACTTCCCTCCCCAAGAGTATTGGCACGACATGAAGTTTTGGTGGCCACAATGCGAGGCGGTTATCGCTACGCTTTACGCCTACCAAGCGACTGGCGACGCCAAATATCTCGAAATGCACAAACTAATAAACGATTACACATTTAATCATCTCCCCGACAAAGAATATGGGGAATGGTATGGCTACCTACACTTCGATGGTAGTGTCTCTCAATCTGCCAAAGGCAATCTATTCAAAGGTCCGTTCCACATTCCTAGAATGCTTCTCAAATGTAGTTTACTCTGCGACGAAATTCTTTCTAAATAACTTTATCTAAAATACTGAAAATTGGTCAATTGACATCAGGGGTCACAACCGTGGCTCCTAATGTTTCTAAGGCTTTGTTTTCCTTTTTATTTTCCTCAATCAAATGAAAAATAAGAAATTATATCCTTGGATCGTAGTCGGTTTACTATGGGTTGTCGCCTTACTGAACTATATGGATCGCCAGATGCTATCAACCATGAAATCAGCTATGATGGTGGATATCGTGGAACTAGAGTCTGCGGCGAACTTCGGACGTTTGATGGCAGTCTTCCTCTGGATCTACGGATTCATGAGCCCTGTAGCCGGTATGGTGGCAGACAGGGTAAACAGGAAGTGGCTAATCGTGGGTAGCTTATTTGTCTGGTCCTTCGTGACTTTGATGATGGGGTATTGCACGGATTTCAATCAGATCTATTACCTACGTGCCTTGATGGGGGTCAGTGAGGCCCTGTATATTCCTGCCGGATTATCGCTTATCACAGATTATCACCAAGAGAAAACACGGTCATTAGCCGTAGGTATCCATATGACAGGTCTATACGTAGGCCAAGCCTTGGGAGGATTCGGAGCTACGGTGGCCAGCGCTTATACGTGGGAAACGACTTTCCATTGGTTTGGTATCATCGGCATCGCTTATAGCGTGGTCTTGATCATCTTCTTACACGATAAGAAAGATCATGTCGAACAAGCCGTAAAACTGGAAAATTATCCGAAAGAGAATCCGATTTCCGGTGCGTTTAAAGGATTAGGGATGTTATTCACGAACATCGCTTTTTGGATCATTCTTCTTTATTTCGCCACGCCGAGCTTACCGGGTTGGGCGACAAAGAACTGGCTCCCTACCCTATTCGCTGAAAATCTCTCGTTGGATATGTCCGAGGCCGGTCCGTTATCTACATTCACGATCGCTATCTCTTCCTTTATAGGGGTAATCGCCGGAGGTATTTTATCCGATAAATGGATCCAGCGGAATGTCCGGGGACGTGTATACACAGGCGCCATTGGTTTGGCATTAACGATACCCTCTCTCCTATTACTAGGATTTGGGCACAACTTCCCGATGATTATCGGCGGTGGTCTTTGCTTCGGTATCGGTTATGGTATATTCGACGCCAATAATATGCCTATCCTTTGCCAATTCATCTCCCCCCGTTATCGGGCTACAGCCTATGGAATTATGAATATGACCGGTGTATTTGCCGGAGCCGCCATCACGGATATACTAGGAAAATCTACCGACGCTGGTAATCTTGGCCATGACTTCGCCATGCTAGCCGGATTGGTACTCATCGCACTTTTAATCCAAGTGATCTTCTTACGTCCGAAAGTCGCTAATATGACCGACGAATGCTAATTAATCTCATCCAATAAACTAAATAAACAACAAAAAAGTAATTCATTATGAAGAAGAATCTACTGCTCTTAATGCTTGCGCTCCTACTTCCGGCATTTATGTACGGACAAGAGCAGACAGTCTCCGGAACAGTGCTGGATACCTATAAAATGGGTGTCCCCGGTGCGTCTATCGTTGAAAAAGGCACGACAAATGGAACGATTACCGATTTCGACGGTAATTACACTCTCACCGTATCCAACAAAAACGCCACATTAGTATTTTCTTTCATTGGGTACAAGACACAAGAAATTCCAGTAGCCGGGAAAGCCAAAGTAGACGTGATCCTACAAGAAAACGCCGAACAGCTAGACGAAGTAGTGGTAACCGGTTACGGTGGCTCACAAAAGAGAGCGACCTTGACAACCTCTATCTCTAAATTGGATAACGCCGTACTGGAAAATGCAGCTATGGCCAATGCCGGACAATCTTTACAAGGTACGGTTTCCGGTTTACGCGTAGTAAACATAAGTGGCCAGCCGGGTAAAGACCCCAATATCGTACTTCGTGGTGGAGCTACCATGACCGGAAAAGACAATGGAGCTTTGGTAGTGGTAGACGGTATCGTTCGTAACTCTTTGGCAGATATCAACCCTTCAGATATCGAGTCCATCCAAGTATTAAAAGATGCTGCCTCAACGGCCATTTATGGAGCACGTGCGAATGGCGGTGTAATCCTTGTCACGACCAAACGGGGAAAAGAAGGCGTAGCTTCCGTTTCCTATAAATTTAAAGGAGGAGCAAACTTCGCCCGTACAGGATATGATTACTTGAACGCAGAGGACTATATCTATTATAATCGCTTAGGATACAAGCGAACCGGACGTTCGGGTATCGATAACCAAATGGGCTATGGAGTTGGTAACGATTTATTCGACATTCGCTATCTAGATGACACGACGAAAGGTCTGTTAAACGAAGGTTGGCAACAAATGACAGATCCCAATGATCCTACAAAGCAACTTTTATTTAAGGATTATTCAGGCCAATTGAAAGATGCAGCTTTCAAAGACCCCTCATTCACGCAAGATCATTATTTGAACATTACAGGCGGTAACGATAAGGGTACTTTCGCTGCTAGTTTAGGTTATTACAAAGAAGATGGTTTGATCAAAGGTACTAGTTACGAACGCTTCTCCGGAACGTTAAACGGTTCCTATAAAATATTCCCGATCTTAACTGTAAACGGCGGGGCGACTTACACTTGGTCTCGTACGCCGGGATTATGGATCGGTCAATACGAGTTCTTCTATCGTACGATGAGCCAACGCCCAACTTGGAACCCCTATATGGAAGATGGATCTCCCGCTTCCGGTTTCGGTACCGGTGATGGTAATCCTCTTTACTACAAGGACAAGCTAACGAATACAAATGGAATCCGTCGTTCAACATACAACATAGGTTTCGATTTGCAAATCATTCCCGAGAAATTAGTATTAAAGGCTAATAGCGCTTTGTATCACGTAGATAATCAAACGGATAAATTTGATAAAGCCTATCAACAACAGAACTCTAGCACACCGAACCTAACGCGCCAGGCTGAAGCGAAATATGTAAAGGAAAATCAACAGCAACATAGTGTGACCTTGACATATTCTGATAGTTTCAAGGACAAGCATAATTTGGAAGCCATGGTCGGCGGTGAGTATTTCAATTGGCATCAATATACGTTAAACGCCAAGACTCAAAATTCACCTTCGGATGATATCCCAACCTTGAACGCAGGAAGTAACCGTACGTATTCATACAGTTACAAACAAGGCTATCGTATCCTTTCCGGCTTCGCTCGTGTAAACTATAACTACAACCTCAAATATCTGTTGTCTGTTGTAGCTCGTTATGATGGTATCTCCAAACTGAGCGACCACCGTTGGGGTTTCTTCCCGGGTGTCTCCGCAGGTTGGAACATCATGGAGGAAGATTTCTTCAAGGACTCCAAATTAGCGGATATTATCTCGAACCTGAAACCACGTGTCAGCTATGGTGTAAACGGTAATGTAAACGGATTAGGTTATTATGACGTATACGGTAGTTACGGACAGAAGGACAAAGACGGAAACATCATAACAAACTACAACAATTCCGTTGGTTTTTACAATGACCAATTGGTTAATAGCGGTTTACGTTGGGAGCAAAGTAAGTCTTTCGAAGTAGGTCTGGATATAGGTTTCTTCAATAACCGCTTAAGCTTTATCTTAGACTATTATAACCGTACGACTTCCGATTTGTTGACTGATCTGGATTTGCCTAATTACACGGGATTCAAAAGTATCAAAACCAACTTAGGAACACTGCGTAACCAAGGTTTTGAGATGGAGGTAAAAGCTAACATCTTAAATAATGTAGGAGGTTTCAGTTGGGACGTAACAGCTAACTTATCTACGGTAGCCAACAAGATCATCAAGCTTCCGGCAAACGGAAACGAGAACAACCGCCAAGGTGGATACCAAGTATGGGATCCGAAAAAAGGCGAAGTCGTTTGGGTTGGCGGAAAACAAGAAGGAGGAAAGCTGGGTGACTTGTTCGCATTCAAGCAAGATCACATTTTCAAAGATTGGGATGACGTAAAAGCAAACGCAAATAATCGTTATGACGCCATTGGTGAATTATATGGTCCAGCGGCATGGGAAGCCCTGAAAGACAAAACCGGAAAACAACAAATCGAGCCGGGTGACGTATGTTGGGCCGATTTGAACGGTGACGGTGTCATCAACAATCTAGACCGTGTGAAGGTAGGCAATATCTTCCCGAACGTAACAGGAGGTTTCTCTACCACCGTTTCTTACAAGGATTTCTCTTTATACGCCCGTTTCGACTACGCATTAGGCCATACATTGTATAACGACTTGGCCGCACGCTCTATCGGACAATACCAAGGTTCATTTAACATCATCGACATGGTTAAACAAAGCTGGTCTGAAGAGAACACGAATACGGATATCCCGAAATTCTACTATGCGGATCAATTGAGCAAAAAGAATATCACCCGCTCCAACAACGGACTTACGGCTGTAGATAACAACAGCTCACGATTCTATGAAAAGGGTGATTACTTGGCACTTCGCGAGATCACATTGACATGGAACTTACCGAAAAGATGGATCAATAAAGCGTTTATGTCAAACGCCTCTGTTTATGTCACCGGACAAAATCTGTGCTACTTTACCGGTTATTCCGGAGTATCACCAGAACCAGCCGTAGATACCTATTATGGTCAAGGCATCGACAATGGTAGATATCCGACTCCTAAGACTGTCCTTATGGGTGTATCTGTAACTTTCTAATTAACGCATAAAAATTAAACATCATATGAAAAAGATATTTATAACCTTTATGGCGGCTGTGTCCTTGTTGACATTCAATCGATGCACCTCGTTGGACATGGAGCCAGTCAGCAGTATTTCCGATGCTAACTATTGGAAATCATCGGACCAATTCAAGGCATTCAATACAGGTCTGCATTCCTTGCTTCGCTTACGTAGCTATAATATATTCGTACTGGGTGAACCACGTGCCGATATTTATGGCGACCAGCCTTTCGGAGGTGAAGCCACTCAAGGCGTAGAACGATATCCGTATAATACGATCAACGCTGAATTTACGGGCATCAGCAATTTTGGAGATTTCTATGAGACAATCAACCAATTAAACCTCATGATCCGTAAGACCAACGAGACTACCTTATTAGATGAAAATGAGAAGAACTACTTCTTAGGTGAAGCATATGGTATGCGTGCGTATATTTATTTCCATCTATTACGTTCATGGGGAGATGTAATTTTGGTAACCGAACCTACTCTAGGTAACGAACTGGATATCTCTCATTTGGAAAAAGCGGCGTCTCCAGCAAGTGAGGTCATGGACCAGATCAAGAAAGACATTGACGCTTCCGTCAATGCTTTCGGTAGTGATTATTCTTACAAATATGGAAAAGGCTACTGGTCTAAATCAGCCACATTGATACTAAAAGGTGAAGTTTATTTATGGAGTGGTCGCCAAATGGGTGGAGGTACAGGAGATTATTCTACCGCCAAGGCTGCTTTGCAAGATCTTCAACAAAACGGCAACCTAAAGCTACAGGATAAGTTTACTGATGTATTCGCCTATGGGAATAAGGAGAATAGCGAGATCATCTTCGCTTTCAAGAGTATCAAAGATGAATTCACCATGTGGAAAGATTATAATTGGCGAAACAACATGGTTCCGCAACGTGAATACATGGCAAACTATTGCGATGAATCAGGAACCCCATTCATGGAAATTCCGGGTTATAATTTCCACGGTTTAATGCGTTACCAAGTTAAGAAAGATCATTACTGGAAAACTTTCCGCGAAAATGATTCCCGTCTGACAGGAACCTTGAAAGCTGTTTATCAAAAACAGGAAGACGGAAGCATAAAGTACATCGCTCCATTCGCATACAAATTCCAAGGAACAACATTGGAGGGTAGCAACGAACGTAACTGGCTGGATGATTATCCTATTTACCGTTATGCCGATGCCCTGTTACTACTAGCCGAGGCTAAAGCTCTCTTAGGAGAAGATCCTTCCACGGAGATCAATGCCGTACGCGAGCGTGCTTACGGTTCTGAATATTTCAACGCACATAAAAACGAGGTCGCTTATCCGAATGACAAGGGAAGTTTCTATAACGATAACCCATTTGAGGGGGGCGATGAGAACGTGATGGAAGCTATATTGAAAGAACGGCTGCGCGAGTTCTTCTTCGAGGGCAAGCGTTGGTATGACTTGAGACGTTTCGGTAATCAATATGTCTTGAAATACACGACCGCACAAGAGTCCCGTCTTTTGTGGCCGATCAACGAGGATGCATTGACAAACAATCCAGCATTGAAACAGACTCCCGGATACTAATCGTACATAGGTTTAAGGCGATTGGATATAACTAGGTTTTTGGCACGAATTCCAAAGGGGCTTTGTTCATATGAATGAATATCGCTACCTTTGGAATTCACATATCTATTAATTTCAACCTACAAACAAAAAACATCATGAAAAAAACTTTCCTGTATTTCTGCCTTCTTTTCATCGTACAAACGGCTTTTGCGGCAGACAGTCTTTATGTGCGAGAGCAACAAATCCCCATCTTGATAGACCGGATCGACAATGTACTTTACGAGATGCGGATACCGGCCCAAAAAGGGGATGTATTAAACGAGATCACGATACAGATCGGAGACAATGTCAACCTGTCGGACATCCAAGCGATACGTCTATTTTATAGCGGAGTGGAAGCTCCTTCCCGCAAAGGGGAACATTTCAGTCCCGTTACGTACATATCCAGCCATATACCGGGAAATACCCGTAAGGCTCTTGAATCTTATTCCGTACGGCAAGATGAGGTTACCGCCCCCTTGTCGCGCACGGTAAAACTAACCTCTAAGCAACCGATGCTTAAAGGCATCAACTATTTCTGGGTAAGTATCCAGATGAAGCCTGAGACTTCCTTATTGGCAAAAGTAGCGACTACGATACCTAACGCCCAGATCAACAACAAACCGATCGACATCACTTGGAAAGGAAAGGTGGACGAACGCCATGTAGGTATCGGCGTACGCCAAGCCGGGGATGACGGATCGGCGGCCTTCCGCATCCCGGGATTAGTGACGACGAATAACGGAACATTACTCGGAGTCTACGATATTCGCTATAATAGCAGCGTGGACCTGCAAGAGAAAATCGATATCGGAGTAAGCCGCAGTACCGATAAGGGACAAACTTGGGAACCGATGCGAGTAGCCATGACTTTCAAACAAACGGATGGCCTGCCCCACGGACAAAACGGCGTGGGAGACCCATCGATCTTGGTAGACGAAAAGACCAATACGATCTGGGTAGTAGCCGCATGGACGCATGGTATGGGTAACGAACGGGCTTGGTGGAACTCCATGCCGGGAATGACACCGGACGAGACCGCCCAACTTATGCTCGTGAAAAGTGAGGACGATGGTAAGACGTGGAGCGAACCGATCAACATCACGTCTCAAGTAAAAGACCCGTCTTGGTATTTCCTATTGCAAGGCCCGGGACGAGGCATCACGATGCAAGACGGTACCTTGGTCTTCCCGATCCAGTTTATCGACGCTACCCGTGTGCCCAACGCCGGCATTATGTATAGCAAAGACCGCGGGAAAACATGGCACCTGCATAACTTAGCCCGCACGAATACCACGGAGGCACAAGTTGCCGAGGTAGAGCCGGGCGTATTGATGCTAAATATGCGCGATAACCGGGGCGGTAGCCGTGCCGTAGCCACGACAAAAGATTTAGGCAAGACATGGACAGAGCATCCTTCCAGCCGCAGTGCCTTGCAGGAACCCGTTTGTATGGCCAGCTTGATCAAGGTAAACGCCAAAGACAACATCACCGGCAAAGACCTTTTACTCTTCTCCAACCCGAATACGACAAAAGGGCGTAATCATATCACGATCAAGGCGAGTCTGGACGGCGGACTTACTTGGCCTACGGAGCATCAAGTCTTATTAGACGAGGCCGAAGGCTGGGGATATTCCTGTCTCTCCATGATCGATAAGGAAACGGTTGGAATCTTCTACGAGTCAAGCGTGGCGCATATGACCTTCCAAGCCGTTAAGCTAACGGATCTTATTCCTTAGAGAAACAATCTATGAGATCAATACTGAATCTTATTCTTATTGTATATATAGGCATTTCCGGGTCTTTACAGGCCCGGAATCCTGTTTTATTGCCCTTGCCTCAAAAATACGTCCGGACAAACGCTTCGTTCCATCCGAAGGAAATCGCGGTTTCTTCCGAAGGGAAACTCCGTTCCATCCTAATGGAATTCTTGGAGGAGCTGCCGGTAAGCGTCCAACCGGACAGCCGATACAAGATAGAGGTTTCCTTGGTTGACAAATTGGACGGAATCCCCCTCAACTCCGAGGAGGCTTATCAACTAAGCGTCTCTTCCCGGGGGATAACCATCCGGGCGGTATCCGAGCAAGGAGCTTATTGGGCGATACAAACCTTGCGCCAACTGACCGAGCGGCAAGGGAAGCGATATTCCATCCAAGGTTGCGAGATCACCGACTGGCCTGCTTTCCGCATACGAGGATTCATGCAAGACGTAGGGCGGAGCTATATCTCCATGGAAGAACTGAAACGGGAGATCGAGGTACTTTCCCGCTACAAGATGAACGTATTTCATTGGCATCTCACGGAGAACCAAGCTTGGCGTCTGGAGAGCAAGATCTTTCCGATGCTGAACGACAGCTGCAATATGAGCCGTATGCCCGGAAAATATTACACGATCGAGGAGGCAAAGGAGCTGGTTCGCTTTTGTAAAGAACATAACGTACTACTCATCCCGGAGGTAGATATGCCGGGACATAGCGCCGCTTTCATACGGGCCTTCCGTCATGATATGCAGAGCAAGGAGGGTATGGCGATCTTAAAACTATTGATGGATGAGGTTTGCGAGGTATTCGAGGAGGTTCCTTACTTACATATCGGTACGGACGAGGTAAAGTTTACCAATCCGAAGTTCGTACCCGAGATGGTCGCTTATATCCGTGCGAAAGGGAAACAAGTGATCTCTTGGAACCCGGGATGGAAGTACAAACCGGGTGAGATCGACATGGAGCAAATGTGGAGTTACCGGGGAAAAGCGCGACCGGGCATTCCTGCGATCGACTCCCGTTTCCATTATATCAACCATTTTGATACGTTCGCCGACTTGATCGGCTTATACAAAAGCCGTATTTACAATGAACCGCAAGGAAGCCATGATTTGGCGGGTACGATCCTTGCCGTATGGCACGACCGGGTCGTACAGCCGGAGGACAAATTGATCCGGGAGAATAATTTGTATCCGAATCTATTAGCGATCGCCGAACGTTCTTGGTTGGGCGGCGGCTATCAATATTTCGATAAGAACGGAACGATGCTGCCTATCGATCCCGATAACGAGGAACATAAGGCATTTGTCGATTTTGAGCGGCGGATGTTATGGCATAAAGAACATCATTTCCAAGGATACCCGTTCGCCTACGTCAAGCAAACCAACGTGAGATGGCGTATCACCGACCCTTTCCCGAATGATGGGGAACTGACCCGTTCTTTCCCTCCGGAAAAGTCGCTTCAAGCGCAATATACCTATGAAGGGAAAAATTACGGTACGCACGACGCCATCGGTGCCGGTATCTACCTGCGCCATGTCTGGGGACCGCTGGTTCCCGGTGCCTATAAAGACCCGCAACCGAACCATACCGCTTACGCATGGACTTGGATCTATTCGCCCAAGGCGCAAGAGGTAGGTACGTGGATCGAATTTCAAAATTATAGCCGTTCTGAAATGGATCTACCTCCAATGCAAGGAAAATGGGATTATAAAGAAAGCCGTATCTGGGTAAATGATCAAGAGATAACGCCCCCCGTATGGACCGCTACCCACCGGGAGAAGTCCAATGAGATCCCACTGGGGAACGAGAACTGCGTAAGCCGTAAACCAACCCCGGTCCATCTGGAAAAAGGCTGGAACAAGGTGTTCATGAAGCTTCCGGTCGGTACGTTCAATACCCCCGAGGTCCGTCTGGTGAAATGGATGTTTACGTTCGTTTGCGTCACCCCGGATGGAGAGAAAGCGGTGGAAGGACTGGTTTACTCTCCAGATAAACAACTTAAATAACGTCTAATTCGGTTGAATGAAATGAGAAAAATAATAGGAATCTTATCCATCTTCCTCGCTTTCGCATTTATGAGCCAAGCGCAAAAGATCAAGGTGGCTTGCGTAGGTAATAGCGTGACCTACGGCTACGGAATCGAGAACCGGGAAACAAACTGCTACCCGGCCCAATTGCAACAGATGCTTGGAGATGCCTACGAAGTGGAGAACTTCGGGCATAGCGGGGCTACTTTATTAAACAAGGGATATCGTCCTTATACCCAACAAGAGGCGTATCAAAAGGCACTGAGGTTTGCCGGGGATTACGTGATCATCCATCTGGGATTGAACGATACGGACCCTCGGGCATGGCCGAATTACCGGGACGATTTCGTTCGGGATTATCTTTCCTTGATCGAATCCTTCCGGAAAGCCAATCCGAAATGCAAGGTATGGGTTTGCCGTATGACTCCGATATCTCACCGCCATCCTCGTTTTAAATCCGGTACAAGAGACTGGTACTGGATGGAGCAAGCGCTTATCGAAGAAATCGCCCGGATAGCCGGCGCGACCTTGGTCGATTTGCAGGAAGGATTATATGACCGTCCGGATCTATTGCCCGACGCATTGCATCCAAACGCTGAAGGTGCCGGTATCTTGGCCCGCACCGTTTATGGGGCGCTAACCGGCGATTACGGAGGATTACAGCTTCCTGCCATCTATTCGGACCGGATGGTCTTGCAACGGGATCAACCGCTTCCTATATCTGGCATCGCCAACCAAGGGGAGAAAGTAACCGTTACCCTCGCCGGACAAAGGAAGGAGACCGTAGCCGGTACGAACGGGAAATGGACTGTCACGCTCGATCCCTTACGGGTAAGCGGGAAATCCTATACCTTAACGGTTTCTACCCCCAGCCGCACGCTGAACTATCGGGATGTAGTAGCCGGGGAAGTCTGGCTATGCTCCGGACAATCCAACATGGCGTTCCGGGTAAACGAGAGCGTAAAGGAAGAACAACAGCAACAATTGGATTACGTGAAACAACACTCGCAAATCCGTTTATTCGACCTAAAGCCCCGCTGGGAGACCTACGCCGTGGAATGGGACGCTTCCGTACTGGATTCATTGAACCGCCTGCAATATTACCACGACGCCCAATGGGAAGTATGCGACACGCGGAATACCGCACGCTTCTCGGCCATAGGATTTGCCTTCGGGCGTATGCTGGCCGATAGCTTACAAGTACCCGTAGGATTGATATTGAACGCTGTTGGCGGCTCGCCTACGGAGGCATGGATCGACCGGAAAACACTGGAATTCGAGTTTCCGGATATCTTACAGGATTGGACGAAGAACGACTTTATCCAAGATTGGGTACGTGAACGGGCGGCCTTAAACATCAAGCAAGCGTCCAACCCGCTCCAACGCCATCCGTATGAGCCTTGTTATCTGTTCGAGGCGGGTATCCAACCCCTTCATCGATATCCCATCAAAGGGATTATTTGGTACCAAGGAGAATCGAACGCCCATAATATGGAAGTACACGAACGATTATTCCCGCTATTGGTGAACAGCTGGCGCCAGAATTGGAACGCAGACCTGCCTTTCTACTATGTCCAACTATCCAGCATAGACCGCCCGAGTTGGACTTGGTTCAGGGACAGCCAACGCCGCCTGGCGCAAACCGTATCGAATACGGGTATGGCCGTTAGTAGCGATCGCGGGGATTCTTTAAACGTTCACCCTACCCGAAAAAAAGAGATTGGCGAACGACTGGCACATTGGGCCTTGAACAAGACCTACGGACATAACGTAATCCCATCCGGCCCTTTGTTCCGCAGCGCAACGTTTACCGATAACGCCGCCTATATCACTTTCGATTACGCAAAGGGCTTGAGAACTTCCGATGGGGACCCCATCCGTACATTCGAGATCGCCGAGCAGGAAGGACTTTACTATCCGGCGCAAGCCGTGGTAGAGAACGGGAAAGTAAAGGTGTGGAACGATCAAGTGACTCACCCGAAGCTGGTACGCTACGGCTGGCAACCCTTCACGAGAGCGAATCTTGTAAACGAGGCGGGCATGCCGGCCTCTACATTCCGGGCTATAAAAGAATAAGCTATGCATAATAAACAACAAATCACCGGTTGGCTGTTCCTCCTGCTACTCTGCGTAGCGGGATGCGGCCAGCCTGTATCTAAAAAACAGAACACCATGATAAACTGGACAAAATTACCGGATCTACCGGGAGCAGCCGATACGGCTTCCCTTGGCGTTTCCGCCCCGTTCGCCGGCATCCATAACGGCGTATTGATCGTTGCCGGAGGTTGCAACTTTCCGGACAAACCCGTCACCGAGGGAGGAGCCAAGCGATATTATAGCGAGATATTCGTCCTTCTTCCCGAAGGCTGGAAAGAGATCGACCGACTGCCTCGTCCCGTCGCCTACGGCGCTACGGTTTCCACCCCGGAAGGTATCGTTTGCATCGGAGGAAACAACAGTGATTCTTCCTTGGTAGAGGTCTCCCGCATCTCCTATAACCCCACGAAAGGAGAGGTAGCGGTTTGTGCCTTACCCTCCTTACCGTCTCCAATGGATAATCTCTCGGCCGCATTTACCGGACAGGAGATTTACGTAGCAGGGGGAAATGAGAACGGACAGCCCTGCCATACCTTCTTACGCCTCAACCTCGCGAATATCGAAAAGGGATGGGAACAACTACCGGACTTCCCGGGAGCAGCCCGTGTACAACCGGTATTAGCGGCCGGAGAAAGTCCCAACGGCACACGTATCTATCTAGCCGGAGGCTTCCAGCCCATCCTAAACGAAGAGGAACCGATCGTCCCGACGGATGTATTGGTATTCGACCCGGCAACTTTTACCTGGCAACAAGAGACCGTTCTTCCCCCGTTTAAGGACGGAACGAACCGTACCCTAACAGGAGGCTGTGCCGTGACTTTCCAAACGGATAAAATCTTATTTATGGGAGGTGTGAACTACGATTGTTTCCTAGCCGCCATCGCCCGCCCGATCCATTTAGCGAAAGCGGAGGCGACGCGAGATTCAGCGGCCATTACCCGCCTGCAAGCGGAAGCCAAGGCCTATATGCACCATCCGGTAGAATGGTACCGATTCAATACCACCTTACTTCAATACGACCTATCCACGAAAGCATGGAGCGATCTGGGCGAATATGAGCAGTTGGCCCGTGCCGGAGCGGGAGCGGTTATCCAAGATGGCCGGTTAACTATCATCAACGGAGAATTGAAACCGGGTATCCGCACGCCGCAAGTGAATCAAGCGAAATTATAATAGGGATTTAGTGGGATCGCTGGTAAGTTTGCCAACGATCCCTGTTTACTTTTTCCACCCGATTTTAAGTATCCGGAGTCTATTTAGAGCATACGTATCCCAAGGCAAATCCTAGACAATAAGCACGTAAATAATGTTCTTATATAAATCACTGAACATAAACAACTTAAAAAGACAATTATACTTTCTGCGAAACACGTACGTGTTTTTGGAAAAAGTCGTACATGTTTTTCGGGAAACACGTACATGTTTTTACTGAATCACACGACAGGAAACAAGAGCGTATATGGAAATATACAATAAGCCTACCTTAAAAATAAGTATGCGATAACCTACACATCCGGATACGCCTCAAATTGCAGCACATTATTGGCCATGATGGGAAAAGAAGATATCGCAATCATAGATATGCACTCCTCTCTATAAAGGGCTTACCCAAACCGATTACGAATGCCAAGAGGGTGACAGTGGGGATGCATGCATGAAGGAGGGGGCTATTCCACCTTTACCTATAATAAATATATAGGCTACTATTGGCCTGCATCAATCAAGATCGTTTTCGTTTCTCCCTCGGCTAGATACGGGCTCTCGTTTGCTATTAAATTTCCTGTTCCAAATCATGTACGCTCATCAATCTGATGGAAAAGCACATCTTCATTCCTAAGTGCTTCTTTAAAACGACTAGCTTAAACCATCGTTTTAGCTATTCGTTTTCATCGCTTACAATTCTGGTAGGTAAAAATACGCTCTTTAACAACGTACAATGAAAGATAATTACAAAAGTCGGATTATGAAGAACTTATTTAATTACTGGTTTAAGACAAACAAGAAAAGCTTGTATGATCAATTAGGGAAAGAATTCAATGTCAGCGGCTTCCGTGTATATAAGTTAGCACACGGAAAAACCGCTCACTCTCATATGGATAGATTAATATTGGAGAAATTGCTTGAATTGAAGATTATCAGTGAAATCGAGTTCAGAATCTAAAGGTCCCCTCATTTCATACTTTCTTCTTTATAATTTATACGGACACCATACTTCGTGTATATTCGGTCTAACCCCATCAGGCCGCTGGGGTTAGGCTCGCTTTGCGCTTTACCGGATAAGATCTCCTCGCTCATCGTGATTAGATCCTTTACCCGTTGAGGGGTTTCCTTGTTCATTCCGAAATAATGTCCGGGGTAGAGGTATTTGATATCATATTTCTCGATCACCGCACTCATCTTCTTACAAGTAGATATGAGCGTAGAGAAGTCAACTCCCAGCAATAGATTACCGGAGCCGAACGAATCGCCGCTAAAACCATAAGCGGCATCCTTATCCACAAAAGTGGTTGAGCCGGGAGTATGCCCGGGAGTAAAGACTATCTCTAGAATACGCCCACCTAAATCTAGGATTTCACCATCTTCAAGGAAACAAACTTTGCCTTTATAATTCGGCATAAATTCCGGTATACCTACCGTATCCGCCGGATTGATATAGATCTCGGGGAAATAATCGATAGCCGAGCCTGTATGGTCCGGATGCACATGCGTGGCGACCAGCGTAACCGGCTTATCCGTGATGGAAGCCACGAGCTTATCCAAATTCTTGATCTTTGTTCCGGCATCAATCAAGATCGCTTTCGTATCGCCCTCGACCAGATACAGGCTCTCGTTCGCCATTAAATGACCTGTTCCAAACCATGTATGCTCATCAATCTGATGGAAAATCACATCTTCATTCTTAAGCACTTCTTTCTCCTCGATGCCTGCCGTCTGTGGCTGGCAGAATAAAGCGATCCTTGACAGGATCAACAACATCATTAATAAACCTAGTTTTTTCATTATCATATTCATTTTTAATTGTAGAGACGTAGCGTGCTGCGTCTCCTTTCGCCTAATAGTATTAAATCGCCGCGATCTTCCGAAGGCTTGCGTCCCATTTCGGCTCGGCGTGGATGAGACGGATAGCTTCTTCCGGCGTGTCGGCTACCGCCCACATCTTGGCGTGCTGGGGACGCATGAAATTCTCGTTCATGGCGTTCCTCAAAAGTTCCAACAAGGGATCATAGTAATGATTAATATTGAGGATTACGATCGGATTGAGGTAGAGACCGAGTTGTTTCCAAGTGATGATCTCCAGAAGTTCCTCTAATGTACCGCATCCACCGGGAAGGGCGATCACCGCATCCGAGAGATTTGCCATGAGCTGTTTACGCTCGTGCATCGTCTCGACCTCAATCAACTCAGTCAAGCCTTTATGATACCAATCCTGCTCCACCATAAAATGGGGGATAACGCCCGTTACCGTTCCACCAGCCGCTAACGCAGCGTCGGAGACAGCGCACATCAAACCGATATTCCCGGCACCATTGACTACCCGTAGTTTTCGCTCCCCCAAAAGACGCCCCAATTCCTTGGCGGCGTCAAAATAAACCGAGGGAATCTTCGTGCTGGACGCGCAATACACGCAAACAGACGAGATGTTATTTATCTTCTTTTCTTCCATATCTTTTTATTCTTGATTTATATCGTAGCCAAATAAGGCGAAATCCCCCAGACAAGGATCATCGGGGAAGACTTTCGCCAATGCGTCCGTTATCTCACGGGCCGTACGAAGGGTAGCGGTTTTTTGGCCTGTCAAGCCCAAGCGCAAGGAGATCTGGTGCACATGCGTATCCAACGGGATGATTAATTGGCGGGGATGCACGGCTGTTCTCCAGATACCGAGATCGACGATACCATCCGTACGCACCATCCAACGCAAGAACATCGCCAGACGCTTACAAGCGGAAGTTCCGTGCAAGACCGGAATGCCATTGAGATCTGCAAAAAGTTGTCGCAACCGCAAGATAGGATCTTCGCAAGGACCGGCGGCGGCCATAGCGTCTTCCATACAGTCGTAGGTATCGTATATATCCTTTAGGCGACAACAAAGGAGATGCAGATCATGATAGGTATAAAAACGGTAAAAGGTATCCCGCCCGCAAACCGGGCGGTTCCGTAGGGGAGCGAAAGAAGTCTCTCCGGTACGGATAAACTCGTAAGGACTTTCGCCCATCAGCCGGTGTAGCTCTTCCGCTTTTTGGAGAATATGCGCCCTGCGACCGTAAGAGATCCACGCCGTCAGGAAAGCCGATATCTCAATATCCCGTTTCTCCGTAAACCGATGGGGGAATCGCACCGGATCATCCTTGATAAACGATTCCGTATTGTACGTTTTCGCCCATTCACGAAGTAAAGAGATGGTCTTTGTATCCATGTTATTTCTTCTTTAGAAAATATTGCCGCTCGGGTTCCGGATAATGCTCGATAGCATAACGAAGCGCCGTACGAGGAAGACGAGTAGCGTTGCGTTCCAAGAAATCGGTAAGCGTCTGCCGCTCCTTTTTGCCGACCTCACGCAGCATCCACCCAACCGCCTTATGCATCAAATCGTGTTTATGACCGATCAACCGTTCGGATAACTCCAAGGTATCCCCAAAATCATTCCGACGGATAAATGCCCACGTAGAGACGATCGAGATCCGTTGTTCCCATAAATTCTCGCTTTCCGCCAAACGGTAGAGGAGGGAACGATCTTTGTCCACCAAATACTCGCCGACGATATCCCGACAGGTTAAGTCTACCAAATCCCAGTTATTGCAACGCCGCATATTCTTCAGATAGAATCGGAAGATGGCTTCCCGCTCTTCCGGCATCACTTTCCGATCCTGGAAACGATAGACCAAAATCAGCAAGGCACATAGACGTGCCTCATGCCACGGACTATCCAGCAACAGCTGCAGCTCATCGAAAGGAGTCGCCTTATTAGCCTTCGCTATGCTACGGGTTTGCGGGACAACCACCCCGAGAAACTGATCGCCCTCACCATATTGACCGGGACCAGTCTTGAAAAAGCGGCTCAAATGAACCGCCTTCTCGGGTGTACCGACCGACTGTAGCTCGGATAGGATAAACGCCGCCGTCATGGCCGGAGTACCCGTGATACGGGACGGTCGCCTTCCAAGAACCCGATCACGTTGTTGCATACCGTGCGAGCCATGATGATACGGGTTTCCGTCGTCTGGGTGCCGATATGAGGGGTTAATACCACGTTGTCCATTTCCAATAACTCGGGGAGAGGATAGTCTCCAAACTCGAATACATCCAGACCGGCACCATGAATCGTACCTTCCCGCAAGGCTTTTACCAAGGCATGCTCGTCTACCAACGGACCGCGGGCCGTGTTGATCAAGATAGCGGAAGGTTTCATCTGCTTGAACTCTTCCTCGCCGAGGATATGATAGGTATCGGGGGTGTAAGGGGCGTTCAAGGATACGAAATCGGCTTTCGCCAGAAGCTCTTCCTTGGAGACGTAGGTAACATTCAATTTGGTCTCGTCCTCGATGCAAAGCTGACGGCGATTGTGGTAGATCACATCCATGCCCAAAGCATTCGCCCGTTTCGCTAAAGCCTTGCCGATACGTCCCATACCGATAATACCCAAGGTCTGTCCGGTAACCGGCATACCGAGGTTCTCCAGTACACCGACCTTCATGTCCTTACCAAGCGTACGCAGCTTACGATCACATTCCGTGATACGCCGGGCGGTATCCAGCATCAAGCCTAAAGCGATATTGGCGGTAGGGGCCGTGACAGGATCAGGCGTATTCGCCACCGTCAAGCCTTTCTCGAGGGCGTAGGCCACATCGATATTATTATAACCAACGGCGTAGTTAGCGATCAGCCGCAATTTCGACGCATGGTCGATCAACTCTTTGTTTACCGGGAAATCGAACATGGAGCAGAGCACATCGTACTCCGGTATCATATCGAAAACCTCCTCATACGTAAAATCTCTTCCTTTGGGAAAGGTTACCTCGTACTTACTTTCCAACTCGGTAAATCCCTCGCGGAACATGTCGTATGTCACTAATATCTTCATCTTGGATCTATTTGTTATTCAAAAAGCAAAAATACAAATCAATTGGCAATTAATTCCTAAATTTGTGACCAATATATATTTATTATGGTACTAAACTATATTTGGATCGCTTTTTTCTTAATCGCTTTTGTAGTGGCTATCGGTAAATTGGTCATAGGTGGGGATACCGCTGTTTTTACCGAGATTATCAACGCTTCTTTCGCCTCGGCCAAGACGGGTTTCGAGATTTCGTTAGGATTAACGGGGATCTTGTCGCTTTGGCTGGGTATCATGAAGATCGGAGAGAAGGGGGGGGTGATACAAGCGTTCGCACGATTGGCGGCTCCCGTATTCAGCAAGCTTTTCCCGGATATCCCAAGAGACCATCCCGTGACCGGTTCTATCTTCATGAACCTATCGGCAAATTTACTGGGACTGGATAATGCCGCCACGCCAATGGGATTGAAAGCCATGCAACAGTTACAGGAATTAAACCCGAATAAAGAATCCGCCAGCAACTCCATGGTGATGTTCTTATGCATCAATGCCTCGGGACTGACCTTGATCCCGATCACCATCATGATGTACCGGGCGCAGTTAGGAGCGGCGAATCCATCAGACGTATTCCTGCCGATCATGCTTGCTACATTCACATCAACCCTAGTCGCTATTTTAGCGGTTTGCGTACGGCAGAAGATCAATATCCTCCAACGGAACCTAATCCTGTTTTTCGGGGGACTGGGGTTATTTATCGGAGGCCTGGTATGGTTATTCAACTCGATGGAACAGGAGCAAGTTTCCTTGTATTCGACTTTATTCGCCAACACGCTTCTTTTTACCATTATCTGCGGATTTATCATCAGCGGCATGCGTAAAAAGATCAATGTATATGATGCTTTTATAGAAGGGGCGAAAGAAGGTTTCCAGACTGCTATAACGATTATTCCTTATCTGGTAGCTATCCTAGTAGGTATCGGTGTCTTCCGGGCTTCCGGAGCGATGGATTTCATCATACAAGGCGTTCGTTTCGGCATTGCTTCGATAGGGCTCAACACGGATTTCGTGGAAGCGCTGCCTACCATGTTGATGAAACCGTTAAGCGGGAGCGGGGCTAGGGGCATGATGCTGGACGCCATGAACACGTATGGAGCGGACTCTTTCGTCGGTCGCCTGTCATCCATCGTTCAGGGCTCTTGCGATACGACATTCTATGTAGTTGCTCTTTACTACGGTAGCGTAGGTATCCGTAATACCCGCTATACAGTACAATGCGCCTTGTTAGCGGATCTGGCCGGGGCGATAGCGGCGATAGCGATGGCTTATCTGTTCTTTTAACATTCTCTGCAATCAATAGATTTGAAATGAATCTATTTAAAATCGAATGATTACATTTGTAACGAAATTTCAATACGATAAATAGACCTTATGGCAATAGCATATTACGCCGAAGATATCGAGCTTCCGGCAATCAAGAAAAGAGTGGTTAGCGGCTGGGTCAAGGCAGTGGCCGAGACATACGGAAAGAAAACGGGAGATATCAGCTATATCTTCTGTTCCGACGAGAAGATATTGGAGGTAAACCGCCAATATCTCCAACACGATTATTACACGGATATCATCACCTTCGATTATACGGAAGGAAATAAGATCTCGGGTGACCTGTTCATCAGCCTCGATACGGTCAGGACAAACGCCGAGACATTCCACACGGATTATAACGAGGAACTCCACCGTACCATCATCCACGGCATCCTGCACCTTTGCGGTATCAACGACAAAGGTCCCGGCGAGCGGGAGATCATGGAGGAGAACGAGAACAGAGCGTTAGCGATCTTGCCGGAGGAATGTCGGGGATAAAACATCAACCAATCCCAAAAACACAAATATGAAAACAGAAGACATACCTTACGATTACACGTATTGCTACGCCACGGACGAGCAATGCCCGAAAGCAGTTCATTGCCTACGTAGCCATGCCGCAAGGCTGAACGAGGAACAAGCGATCTCTCTTAATTCACGATTTACTGGAGATCAGAAACGCCATCCTAGATTGAATTGAATAACCCCATTATGATCTTTTCCCCTAAAATGATTGCTTCCACCTAATGAGTATTCCGGCTCCCTAAAGAAATGAGTACATCCTAAATTATAATTGGCGGAGATGACTAATCCCATGTCAAAGGTATAGCCAAGCCCCATTGAAACGGAGAAATCACAATTCCGGATCTCTTCTTTTTTATCACCGGAGAAATCGTACTCGCTCTGGTGCACCGGAGTAGGACCCGAGACGAAAATATAATTCGAAGCTTTCGCCCTTACATTAAAGCCAACTTGTGGGCCCGCAAAAAGATGGAATCCTCGATACAAATAAAATTTAGCGTAAATAGGAATATTTAAATAATCCGCCTTTAGCCGGGCTGTCTCGCCTTTAGCGTTTTCTTTTTGGTAACCTTGCATAGAATAATAAACACCCGGTTCTAAAGCAAACAGTTTACTAAAACGTATTTCCTCCGCCACACCAATATTTAACCCCGGACGCATGTCCGCAAAACTTTCGGGATAAGTATTTGCCAAATTCAAGCCAATCCTAGGAATAAAATGGAACTCTTGAGCATCGGCTCGCGACAAAGAGAAAACAAACAAGATAAACAGTAATACAACTTTTCTCATAACTCCTACATTTAAAACATATCTATATTTATAGATGATTTAAGATACATAAAAGTTGCACTCCCTATCTCATTACTTCACATTAGGGGAGGCACTTCTTCCTCCACCATGATGGTAGCAGCCTTGACAGCTCAAGCACCAAATATTACTCGATCAACAACGGTTCCTGTTTTCCCGAATCATATACGACAAACATAGAGCCGTCTTTCTCGATCATGACGCCACGGCCTCGTTCCTTCTCCTTGTTTTCTTGATTATCGACATTCACGGCAATCACTTTATAATGATAGAAAGTCGTGATATCATCGAAAATGGTATGACCTACAAAGATGCGGTTCACATTATATTTCTCTAATATTTTCCGCAAATCATCCCGGTCTAGCGGATGATACTTATCCGCACTACGTACCATACCCCGATACCAGATCGGTCCATACGTAGCGAACATAAAAGAAAGATCGGAGCCTTTATCTATATTACGTTCTTTTTTCGTCAAGAAGAGACCATCGCTCACGATCTCATTCACGGTAGGGATATCGTAATTCCGGTCTAAAAACTCCTTGCTCAACCCGGCATGGACAAACAGGTTATCTCCGACCACTTGTATCGAGTTACGAGTTTTCAACCAATGTCCCAACTCGCTTTTCTGCCAAAGCTCCGGATAGCTCATTCCTAAAGTATCCGCCAATTGAGTATATTTCTTCTTCGTATATCGCAAATCATTTCCCAGAACCATGGTCTCATGATTTCCGATTAAGAAAGTCACTTTTCCACCGGCATCCTCCGCTTCTTTCTCCAATTTGTAGATCAACCAATAGATAGGGAGTACATCCACGCCCCGGTCAAAGACGTCACCGATTATTACCAATTGGTTAGTCCCGAAAATCCAATTATAGTCCGCATCGATCACTTTTCCCGCCTTTAACAGGGAGGCGAAACAAGACCAGTTCGCATGTGGATCTGAAAGAACAAACGTCTTCTCTGGTTGCACATCTTTCCATTTCGGACGAGAGATGGAGTGTATGGTTACCGGAAACAATCTCTCCCCGTTATCAGAAAACACCTCGAATGAAAAGGTGGTAGGTATACTTTTATAATGCTTATCCAATAACCGGCCTTTCCCGTCTACAGATATCGCACGCATACTACCATCATCCGCTTTCAATAGATAGGGACCATCGATCGATAACTTCTCGATCGCTTGACGAGGTTTCTTATCTTTCCCATAAACCGGACTGAAGCAAGAGGTCAGTAAAACAAGGAAAACAAGGATACGGCATTGAATAGAATTCATAGCAGCTTAAATCTTTAGTTCGTTAAACCTGAAAACAATGTATGTATTTATTATACAAATATAAACGAATTCTTTCACGAACACTCACTATCTTCGCGTAAAATAAAAGGGAATAAAAATGACTTTCAATTACGATGTAATAGTAGTAGGCGCAGGACATGCCGGCTGTGAAGCCGCCGCCGCCGCGGCGAATCTAGGATCAAAGACGCTTTTGATCACGATGGACATGAACAAGATCGCCCAGATGAGTTGTAACCCGGCAGTCGGGGGAATCGCCAAAGGACAGATCGTACGAGAGATCGACGCGCTAGGCGGATATATGGGAATCGTGACCGACCAGACCGCTATTCAATTCCGTATGTTAAACCGTAGCAAAGGACCGGCCATGTGGAGCCCGCGTGCCCAAAGCGACCGTGCCCGTTTTATCGATTGCTGGCGGGGCATACTGGAGAATATGCCGAATCTATCCATCTGGCAGGATATGGTTCAAGAACTGATTATCGAGTATGGACAAGTCTGCGGCGTTCGTACGGGAATGAATGTCGTATTCCGTGCCGGAGCGGTGGTGCTTACGAACGGGACCTTCCTAAACGGCCTGCTTCATATCGGAAGAACCCAGATACGGGGCGGACGTATCGCCGAGCCTGCGGCGACCGGACTTACCGAGCAACTTATCTCTTTAGGTATCCAAACAGATCGCATGAAAACCGGAACACCGGTCCGTATTGATGGCCGGAGCGTTCACTTCGATGAAATGGAGGAACAACCGGGGGAAAACGATTTCCATAAGTTCTCTTACATGGATACCAGTCATCGTAAATTAAAACAATTGAGTTGCTGGACTACCTTTACGAACGAGGCTTGCCACGATATATTACGGGAAGGTCTCCCCGACTCTCCTCTTTATAATGGACAGATCAAAAGTATCGGTCCCCGTTATTGTCCTAGTATCGAAACGAAAATCGTGACGTTCGCCGACAAGACGCAACATCAACTATTCCTAGAGCCGGAAGGCGAGACCACGCAGGAATACTACCTAAATGGCTTCTCCTCTTCCCTACCCTTGGATATCCAGCTTCGTGCGCTCCAAGCGATCCCCGCTTTCCGTGACGTGCAAATCTATCGTCCCGGATATGCGATTGAATACGATTTCTTCGACCCGACTCAGCTAAGACACAATTTGGAGACCAAACAAATCCGAAATCTTTTCTTCGCCGGACAGATCAACGGGACTACCGGATACGAGGAAGCCGGCGGACAAGGTTTGGTAGCGGGTATCAACGCCCACATCAATTGCCACGGCGGACAACCTTTTATCCTCGGAAGGGATGAGGCTTATATCGGTGTCCTTATCGATGATTTGGTAACAAAAGGCGTAGACGAGCCTTACCGTATGTTTACCTCTCGTGCGGAGTACCGCATCTTACTGCGCCAAGACGACGCAGATATGCGACTCACCGAGAAATCCTACCAAATGGGATTGGCCAAACAAGACCGCTACGATTTACTGCGAGAGAAAAAAGAGAGCCGTGACGCTATCATCCGTTTTGTGGAGACCTACTCCGTAAAGCCTCAATATATAAATAGCGGTTTGGAGAAACTGGGCACAGCCCCCCTATCCCATGGTTGCAAATTATTCGATGTCGTACTCCGTCCGCAGACTACCTTAGAGAACCTAGCGGATCTAGTTCCGGCCCTTCGTGCGGAGCTGGACAAAGTCCCGGCCTCTCGTAAGGAAGAGATCATCGAGGCCGCCGAGATATTGATTAAGTATAGCGGCTACATCAAACGAGAGCAAATCATAGCGGACAAGATAAACCGCTTAGAGAATATCCGGATCAAGGGTAAATTCGATTACAATTCTATCCAGTCTTTATCTACGGAAGCCCGCCAGAAATTGACCCGGATAGACCCCGACACGATCGCTCAAGCGAGCCGTATTCCGGGTATTTCCCCTAGCGACATCAACATCCTTTTGGTACTGCTCGGAAGATAAAACACGAAATGTTCCACGTGAAACATATTAAAGGAGATATTCAAATGAATGAAGCTAAAACACTGGTTATACGAGGAAATCTGGTAGATATAATCAACAGGCGCACCTTCGGGGCAGAGATTTCAATCCTAAACGGGCATATCGGAAAGGTAATCCCTACCGGACAAGATGAGGGATCTTACCTCCTCCCCGGCTTTATTGACGCGCATGTCCATATAGAGAGTAGCATGGTAACCCCTGCGGCATTCATTCACGCAGCCGTACGCCATGGCAGTATCGGTGGCGTGGCGGACCCTCATGAGATAGCGAATGTAATGGGTATCGAAGGAGTCGAATATATGCTCGACAACGCGAAAGGGATTCCTTTCTACACATGGTTCGGTATCCCGTCTTGCGTACCGGCTACGATTATGGAAACATCCGGTGCGATCATAGACGCAGACGAAACCGCTCGTTTGTTGGAACGAGAGGATCTACACTTCTTGGCTGAGATGATGAATTACCCCGGAGTCTTAAATAAAGATCCGGAAGTTATGCGCAAAATAGAAGCCGCGAAACAAGCGGGTAAACCCATCGACGGACATTATCCCCTAGCAACAGGCCCCAAGCTAAAGGCATATATCGAGTCTGGTATTTCCACCGATCATGAAACCATCTATCTAGAAAAAGGCCGTGAAAAATGTGAGCTTGGGATGCATGTCCTTATTCGGGAAGGAAGCGCGGCGAAAAACTTTGACGCACTTCATCCGCTATTGAAAGAGTATCCCGAACAAATCATGTTCTGTACGGATGACGCGCATCCTTCGTTTTTAAACAAAGGACACATAAATAGGATGGTAAAAAAATCGCTGGATTTAGGATATGATCTATATGATGTATTACGGGCCGCTTCCTATAATCCGGCCATGCACTATAAAATTCCCGCAGGTTTCTTACGAGAGGGAGACTCCGCCGATTTTATCCAAGTAAACAATTTAAAGAATCTAACCATACAGGCAACCTATATACAAGGAACCTGTGTATACGATGGAGAGAAATGCACGCTTCCTTTCCACAAACCTATACTCCGCAATAATTTCCACACGAAACCGATCCCATTAGAAAAGCTAGCGGTAAAAGCGAAAGGAAAACAGATGCGTGTCATTGTTTGCGAAGACCGCGAATTAATCACGAAAGAAGAACTATATCCTGTACATACATTCGATGGATTTGTAGAATCAGATACAGAACGAGACATTTTAAAACTCGTCATTCTAAATCGCTATCAAACGGCTCCTCCCGCTATTGCCTTTATAAAAGGAACAGGGCTCAAGCTCGGTGCCATCGCTCAAAGTATTTCCCACGATAGCCATAACATCATCGCTATAGGCGTAACCGATTTCGAGCTTATGCAAGCGATCAATGCGGTAATAAAGGCTAAAGGTGGAATCGCAGTAAGCAGTATGGACGAAGTCACTCTCCTGCCCTTGCCGGTAGCGGGATTGATGAGCGACGAATCGCTGGAGGAAACAAGTCGCCGTTACGAAGAGATCGAGGAAAAGATCAAGCGATTAAAGACCCCGATGGATTCATTACAAATGACGCTTTCTTTTATGGGATTGCTGGTGATCCCATCCTTGAAACTTAGCAACAAAGGTTTGTTCAATAGCGAGACATTCCAATTTACTCCCCTATTCGTATGATAGCCGATAAAGACGAACATATCAAGACGATCCTATCGGTCATTCCGGAAAAGCCGGGATGCTACCAGTATTTCGATGAAAACGGAACGATTATATACGTCGGCAAGGCGAAGAACCTAAAACGACGGGTATCCTCTTATTTCAACAAGGTACATGACAGCAATAAGACACGTGTGTTAGTCAAACAAATCCGGGATATCAAATATATAGTCGTCGATACGGAAGAAGACGCGTTACTACTGGAAAACAACCTCATCAAACAGTATCGTCCCCGCTATAACGTATTATTGAAGGACGACAAAACCTACCCTTCCATCGTGGTAAAGAACGAGTACTTTCCCCGGGTTTTCCAAACCCGGAACATCGTTCGGGACGGATCGCAATATTACGGTCCTTATCCCTCTTTGTTCACGGCGAAAGTGATGCTACAGATGCTAAAGGAACTTTACCCTTTACGCACTTGCAAATATCCCCTCACTCCCGAATCCATCGCACAAGGACGCTATAAGGTTTGTCTGGAATACCATATCAAGCGTTGTAAAGGGCCTTGTGAAGGCTTGCAATCATTGGAAGAATACCAGCAAAATATTTCCGAGATCAAAGAGATTCTGCGAGGCAACATCTCGCAAATTAGCAAACACCTCTATGAGGAGATGCAATCGCTCGCTGCCGAGCTCAAGTTCGAGGAAGCGCAAAAGATCAAGGAAAAATACGAAGTCATCGAGAACTACCGTTCTAAATCTACGGTCGTAACCCCGATGCTACATAATATAGATGTATTCACGATCATAGAGAATGACCATTCCGCTTATGTGAACTTTATGCATATCGGAAACGGGGCGATCGTACAAGCCTATACATTCGAGTATAAAAAACGATTGGACGAGACCAAGGAGGAATTGTTAAGCCTCGGTATTATCGAGATGCGGAATCGTTTTAAAAGCACCGCCCGGGAGATTATCGTACCCTTCAAGCTGGACATGCAGCTAGAGAATGTCACTTTCACCATTCCCCAAAGAGGGGATAAAAAGAAACTGCTCGATTTATCCGAGATGAACGTCAAGCAGTTTAAGGTAGACCGCTTGAAGCAAGCGGAAAAGTTGAATCCGGAACAACGGAATACCCGTATCTTGAAAGAGATCCAAGAGGCCTTGCATCTGGAAAAACTGCCCGCTCATATCGAATGTTTCGATAATTCAAACATACAGGGAAGCGATGCGGTAGCGGCTTGCGTGGTATTCAAGATGGGGAAACCGTCCAAGCAGGAGTATCGTAAATACAATATAAAGACCGTAGTCGGTCCGGATGATTACGCCTCCATGAAAGAAGTCGTCCGTAGGCGTTACGGGCGAGCGATCGAGGAGCAATCTCCCCTACCCGACTTGATTATAACAGACGGTGGAAAGGGGCAAATGGAAGTGGTTCGCTCGGTGGTAGAAGATGAATTAGGCTTGTCCATTCCAATCGCCGGACTAGCGAAAGATGGTAAGCACCGAACCTCGGAGTTATTATTCGGGTTCCCACCCGTAACCGTTGGCATGCGTTTGGACAGTCCGCTATTCCATCTACTTACCCGGATACAAGACGAGGTACACCGTTTCGCCATCACTTTCCACAAGGATAAACGAAGTAAGACCCAGACAAAATCCGAATTAGACACCATTAAGGGTATCGGTGAAAAGACAAAAGTATTACTTTTACGTCACTTTAAAAGCGTAAAACGAATCAAGGAAGCAAGCTTCGAGGAACTGAAATCCGTGATTGGCGAGGCGAAAGCCAAGGCACTACAAGAGGGACTGGATGGAAAGCGAACAGAAAGCGAACAAAAATAGAACAAAAGCGAACAAAAAGCGAACAAGATGAGAACAGTTACACAACGTGTGCAGCACGCTTCCGTCACGATAGACGGACAGCTTAAGTCCAAAATTGGAAAGGGGCTATTGGTATTAGTCGGTATCGAGGACAAGGATACGCAAGAAGACATTGAATGGTTGGCAAAAAAGATCACCAACCTACGCATATTTGACGATGAAAACGGGGTCATGAACCGCTCGGTTATCGAAGCGGGAGGCGAGATCATGGTTGTCAGCCAATTTACCTTACACGCCTCTACGAAAAAAGGGAACCGCCCCTCCTACTTAAAAGCGTCTAAACCGGATATCGCCATTCCGATGTATAAAGCTTTTTGCGAAGAGGTAGGGCTTCAACTCGGAAAACCTGTACAAACCGGAACATTCGGAGCTGATATGAAAATTGAACTTTTAAACGACGGGCCGGTTACTATTATTATCGACTCTCAAAATAAAGAATAAGTATGGCAGATATAACTTTACAACAAGCCCAGCAAATGGTAGACTCTTGGATCAAGACCTATGGGGTCCGTTATTTCAATGAGCTTACCAATATGACCATCCTCACCGAGGAAGTGGGCGAGCTAGCCCGGATCATGGCACGTACCTACGGTGAGCAGTCTTTCAAGGAAAGTGACAAACACCGGGATTTAGGCGATGAAATGGCAGATGTCTTATGGGTACTGCTTTGCCTCGCCAACCAGACCGGAGTAGATCTTACCGCCGCTTTCGAGAAGAATCTCCAAAAGAAAACAGACCGAGATAAAGAACGACATATAAACAATCAAAAACTATAAGCATATGGCACATCATCACGATTGCGAATGTGGACATGATCATCATCATGAACATGAACACGAATCAAATTCCGTACAGATAGACCGTTATCATGAAGCTTTCAATAAGTTTGAGCCGGCCCTGCCGGATACCCAGACCACCGAGGCTGTAAACGCTCTTTTAGAGAAACATTTCCAAGAAAACTTTACACCGGAAGTATTGAAAACGATTCATGGTTGCATCGACTTGACCTCATTAACCAGTCTGGATACCAAAGAAAGTATCTGGAAGATGGTAGACACGGTAAATGATTTCGAGGGAACTCGTCCGGATGTCCCGAACGTAGCCGCTATTTGCGTCTATCCCCTATTCGTGGAAACGGTTAAGCAGGCACTTACCGCACAAGAGATTAAGATCGCGTCGGTTGCCGGAGGTTTTCCTTCCTCACAGACATTTACGGAAGTCAAGATCGCCGAAACGGCCATGGCAGTCATGCAAGGAGCCGATGAAATCGATGTTGTCATGAACCTAGGCTACTTCATGGAAGACAATTTCGAGGAACTGACGGAAGAATTACAAGAGATCAAAGAGAGCTGTCGCCACGCCCATTTAAAGGTAATCTTAGAGACCGGAGCTTTAGTCACAGCGGAGAACATCCAAAAGGCATCCATCCTAGCCATGTATTCCGGTGCGGACTTCATCAAGACCTCCACGGGTAAAGGATACCCGGGAGCCACTTTCGAGGCCGCCTATACCATGTGCAAAGCCATCAAAACCTACCATTCCATCACCGGAAACAAGGTTGGCATCAAGATCTCCGGAGGCGTACGCACGGCGGAAGACGCAGTTCGATATTATACGATCGTAAAGGAAATACTGGGCAACGAATGGCTGAACAAGGATTTGTTCCGTATAGGAGCGAGCAGTCTGGTCGGTGATATAGAAAAACGACTCGGGAAATAGTCCATTCTAATAAACCGGGCGCAAATGACTTAGAATCCTGTGTCCGGTAAGCACTCTCAAAGTCAGTTAACTTACCTTGGCATCGAAGTTAACTGACTTCGTCAAGTAAGTTAACTTCATTGGCTATTGAAGCATACTTACTTTTTTACTAACAAGAGCCATCTCTCTACAACTAATAGATAAAGGAATTTCTATTTGGAGCGAGTCATAATATAATCCGCCAACTGGATCAAGGATGTCCGTGCCCCGGATTCTGGCAATCTCAAAAGAACATCGACCGCCTTATCATGATATTCCTTCATGCGGGCCTCGGCATATTCGATTCCACCGTTCGCCTTGGCAAACTCGATCAAAGAATCGACATTCTCCGCCGCGAAATCCTTCCGTAAAATCATATCCAAATAACGGGCGGCCTCCTCTTCCCTACCCTGCCGCAAGGCATATAATAATGGAAGCGTAACCTTACCCTCACGAATGTCATTTCCCGTCGGCTTACCGATATTCGCCTCCTTGAAATAATCAAAGATATCATCCTTGATCTGGAAGCAATACCCCAGATACTCGCCAAACTCACGGCAAAGAGCGATCACCTCCGCGGAGGCGCCCGACGAAATGGCCCCAATCTCCGTGCAAGCGGAAAGCAAGGTAGCCGTCTTCTTCTTGATAACTTGCAGATAACAATTCTCGTCTAAAATACTCTCCTCGGCGGTCTCCAATTGCTTGATCTCACCTTCGGACAAGTCTCTGCCTAAATTAGAGATAATCCCGACAATCCGCAAATCGCCGGTTTGTATGGAACGGATCAAAGCGGTAGAAAGCACATAATCACCTACCAACACGGAAATACGGTTATCGAAGATAGCGTTCAATGAGGGAACGCCACGACGTTGCTTCGTCTCATCGATCACGTCATCGTGAATCAATGTAGCGGTATGCAAAAGCTCCAGCAAAACAGCGGAATTGATCGTGTTATCCGTAACCTGTCCACAGACCTTGGCGGTAAGGAGCACCAATAACGGACGCACATGCTTCCCGGTAGAATTCAGTATAACGTCGATAGCCGATTGTAACCGGGTCGTCTCGCTGCGTAGAGATGCCTCGAAATCCTTATTGAAACGTTCAAATTCAGCGGAAACCGGTTCTTCTATTTTCCTTCTTTCATCCATAATTCCATGCAAAGATTCGCAAAAGTAACAAAAACTATCGAGTAAGCGAGTTTTTTCGTACATTTACCCAGATTTTGTCCCACTAAAACGTGTTAAAAGTAATGAAGTTATTCCTTATAGATGCGTATGCGTTAATTTATCGCTCCTATTACGCCTTCATCAAGAATCCGCGTATCAACTCCAAGGGTGTGAATACCTCCGCCATTTTCGGTTTTATCAACAGTCTGGAGGATGTATTAAAACGTGAGAACCCGACTCATATAGCGGTGGCCTTTGACCCGAAGGGACCGACTTTCCGCCATGAGGCCTTCGAGCAATACAAGGCACAACGGGAAGAGACGCCGGAAGTGATCCGTCAATCCGTCCCTATCATTAAAGAAATCATAGAGGCTTACAATATTCCGATTCTGGAAGTACCCCGCTACGAGGCGGACGATGTGATCGGCACCGTGTCCAAACAGGCGGAGAAGGAAGGCTTCGAGGTGTACATGATGACGCCGGATAAAGATTACGGCCAATTGGTGTCCGAACATATATTTATGTATCGTCCGAAATTCGGAGGCGATTACGAGATCATGGGCGTGCCCGAGGTCTTAAACAAGTACGGCCTCACGAGTACGGAGCAAGTGATCGACTTGCTGGGACTGATGGGCGACGCTTCCGATAATATCCCCGGCTGTCCGGGTGTCGGCGAGAAGACCGCTCAAAAACTACTGACCGAATTCGGAAGTATCGAGAACCTGTTAGCGAACACTGATAAGTTGAAAGGCGCGCAAAAGAAGAAGGTAGAGGAGAACGCCGAGCAAATCCGTTTCTCCAAATTCTTGGCGACGATCAAGACGGATGTCCCTATCGAGTTCGATGCCGCCCGTTGCGTTCGTGAAAAGCCAAACGAAGAGCGCCTGACTGAGATTTACACAGAATTGGAATTTAGAACATTTATTAACAAACTAAGTTCTGAGCCGGTCAAAGCCGCTCCGAAAGGTCCCGTTCAAGGCGATTTGTTCGCGATTTTTACGCCCGAGAGTACGGAAGAGCCCAAAAAATCGATTCTCACGGACTTAAAGTCCACCCCCCATAACTATTATTTAACTGATACAGAGGAAAAACAAGCCGATTTAGCCCGCTTTTTATTGGGTCAAGAATTTTTCGCTTTTGACACGGAAACCGATGGCATCGATCCCTTGAAAGCCGGATTGGTCGGAATGTCGTTCGCCGTGAAAGAAAACGAGGCTTGGTATGTCCCTGTTCCCGCCAACTCAGTAGAGGCGGCGAAAGTAGTGGAACGCTTCTCCCCTGCCCTGCAAAATCCGAAATCATTAAAGATCGGGCAAAACATCAAATTCGATATTTTGGTACTTCGTAAATACAACGTGAAGGTAGCCGGTCCTCTGTTCGATACGATGATCGCCCATTACCTGCTGAATCCGGAATTGCGGCACGGAATGGATTACCTAGCGGAGACCTACCTCAAGTACCAGACCGTCCACATCGAGGAACTGATCGGCCCAAAAGGAAAGAACCAGTTATCGATGCGAAACGTACCCGTGGAGCAAATCGCCGAATACGCCGCCGAGGACGCGGACATCACGCTCAAGCTAAAGAATTATTTCGCACCCGAGTTAAAGAAGGAAGGACTGGAATCCCTCTTCACCACGATCGAGATGCCATTAATATATGTATTAGTGGAAATGGAGGCCACCGGCGTCACGCTAGACACGGTAGCGCTTAAGCAATCTTCGGGCGAACTTACCGCCTCCATGAACAAACTGGAGCAAGAGGTTTACGAGCTGGCCGGCACGGAGTTCAACATTAACTCCACGAAACAGGTCGGCGAAATCCTTTTCGACCGCTTGAAGCTGGACGAGAAAGCGAAGAAGACCAAAACAGGCGGTTACAGTACCAGCGAGGATGTATTGGAGAAACTTCGCAACAAGCATCCCATCATCGGCAAGCTTCTTGAATACCGCGGACTTAAAAAGTTATTAAGTACCTATATCGACGCTCTACCCGAGTTGATCAATCCGCAGACCGGAAAGATACATACCTCTTTCAACCAAGCGGTAACATCTACCGGACGCCTCAGCTCTACCAATCCGAACCTGCAAAACATTCCGGTACGGGACGATCTGGGCCGTGAGATCCGTAAGGCATTTATCCCGGACAATACGGATTGCCTCTTCTTCTCGGCCGACTACTCCCAGATCGAGCTTCGTATCATGGCCCACCTGAGCGGTGACCCGCATATGATCGAGGCTTTCCAAAGCGGAGCGGATATCCACGCCGCCACAGCCGCCAAGATCTACGGAATCCCGGTAGAAGAAGTAACCAGCGATATGCGCCGGAAGGCGAAAACCGCCAACTTCGGTATCATCTACGGCATCTCCGTCTTCGGGCTCGCCGAGCGTCTGGGCATCCCTCGTTCTGAGTCCAAGGAACTGATAGACGGTTATTTCAGCACCTACCCCCGCATCAAGGAATACATGGAGGAGAGCATCAAGGTAGCCAAGGAAAAAGGATACGTAGAGACCATTTTCAAGCGCAAGCGTTTCCTTCCGGATATCAACTCACACAACGCCGTCGTACGCGGCTATGCCGAGCGAAACGCGATCAATGCCCCTATCCAAGGGAGCGCCGCCGATATCATCAAACTAGCGATGGTACGCATTTACGAACGCTTTGAGGAAGAGGGATTGAAAAGCAAGATGATCCTCCAAGTACACGATGAGTTAAACTTCAATGTCTACAAAGAGGAAGCCGAGGAGGTAAAGAAAATCGTGCTGGAGGAAATGGAAAACGTCATGAAACTACAAGTCCCCTTAATCGCCGATTGCGGCGAGGGAGAGAACTGGTTGGAGGCGCATTAAAATAATGCCGGAATTCCCCTTAAAAAAACATGTACGTGTTTTCCGAAAAACTTGTACGACTTTTTCCAAAAACACGTACGTGTTTTTTTAAGACCATAACAGCCTAAGTAAAAACAACAGGGTGTCCTAAATCGCCGGAAGCTTTTTAGGACACCCTATTTATTAGTGATCAAAAGGAACTCTTATTGCTTATAAATCTTCTTAGAGATTATTCCATCCGCCGTCTTTATACGTAAGATATAATGCCCGGAAGGTATCGACAAGGTAGTCGTATATTGTTTCCGGCTATCTATGGTAGTTCCCCAGACAGACGCACCGTCGTAAGTATAAAGCATCATATTTTCTATCGCCACATCCGATTGAACCGATAATAGGCCGGAAGCGGAATCAAACGCATATTCCAAATCCGAGACAGACGGCTCGGTAACCTCATTAGAAACCACTAGCGAACCATCGATCTTTAGGCAGAACGTACGATAGCTTTCACGGATATCCGTATACTTGGTTTCCCACAGCTCACTCAAGTCACCTTGGTAAGTAGCCATTACGGCAAGCATATCACCAATACCCCAATCAAACGAGCCACTATAAGATACCGTCTGGCTTTTCCCTGCCGGAATCTCCAGCCAATTATTCACCTCCCAACTGTAATCGTCTATCGAGAGATTAGGATCTCGCACGTAAAGGCCGGCCGTACCTTGGAAATTCGTTTTTTGCTTGTTATAGAAAGTCACCTCAAAGGTAGCGGTCCCACTTTCCGCATCATACTCGACCTTTACAGGATCGGCGGTCAAGCTATTCCGTGCCTGTGAGAAAGAAATAACGCTATCCTTCACATCCAACAAGATATAATCATACGGATGATTTACCGAACGGATCGGACGTAGGATGCTATCTCCTTCCATTCCTCCCAGTACGTACATATACAGAGTAACCGTAGTATCCGTGATACCTAGGGACTCACAAAGGAAATCTTTCGTTATATAATTACCTAGCTGAAAGTCCGCGATCGTATCTAAAAATGCCGCTTCGCTGATAGGCAACTCCACCGCCTCATTCTCCTCGAAAAAGGCTAATGTATGGACATAGCTCCCATCTTTCCCCAAGTTAAATAGGTTATAAGTAATCGGAAACTTCTCACCTAGCTTGATACTTTCAATATCTTTAGTACCCAAAGAACTGATCGTTAACAACTTCACAGGCTTCGAGTCATCAGACGGTTTGCGGATACCCGTGATCATGGCTTGGCGTTCATTGTAAGTACGTAAATTATCGTCAATCGCACCTAACTCAAAATATCCACTACCAAACCAGCCCGTATTTAAATGGAAAAGTCCGCTCCGATTATAGCCATCGCAAACAAATGCCCATTTATAGGCCTGATTATTTTCTCCGCTACCTCCTTCATAATAAACCGGACGTTGAGCGGCTAGTTCCGTTTTCAGCAGATCCGTCCATTCTTTTCCGGAAAAGAAGGTCCTATCATACAATTGTATATTCTTATCATATCCAAAATTATTAATGAAAGCCTTCCGTACATCTTCTTTATTAGCCCCCATATCCCATTCATAATTCATATAGGCAGCCGCTCCACAATGAAAAATCAGCGTGGAAACAGCCTCTATCTCATCCCAAGAGGAAGACTCATCAAGAGTAGCAGGCATATTTTCCCAATCATACGTTGTATGCCCAAAATCAGCGGAAACAAGCAACGTACTTCCCGGATTCTTATAATTTACGTTACCCATACCGCTTTTCGGATATTGATAATAATTCATGATCTGCGCCATAGCGACACCTTCCCCACCCGCAAAAGTTAGAACATCATTGACAACCGGGCACATCTCATTGTAGGGAGCATCATCCTTCCATTCCGTTTTAATCAAAGGGATCACCGCCTCCGGAAACCGTGAAGAAGCCTCAACACTATCCACCGCTAGAGGCATCCCGGACCGTAACGCCTTTACATAATGGATATACATACGCATAAAATTCTCCATCGTAGCGGACAGACCTTTCTCCGGCAAAGACCCCTTATCGGATATACCCAATAACTGCTTTCCACGATCTTCTCCGGATACGATTACAAAACCTTGGTTATCCCCTACGTTATACAGGTAAAGTAAGGCATTCTCCACACTCGAGGAACGTAATTTAGAAGGAGCCTCGATGCCTTCCTCCGTCCCTACGTAGGCCAACTTAAACTCAGGAAAAGAACCGGCCCTCAACACCGAGGTATTCTCCATTGAATACTGTTGCTGGGCAATCCGGAGCGCTTCGGCCGAACCTATCGGATCAGCTGAAAGTGTTTGTACACATAGCGTAGCACAAGCTAACAAAGCCAAGTAGACGTGTTTCATTGACATAAAGTTTTGAATGAATATTAAATACTAATACATACAAAGTTATCAAAAGCTTTCAAATTCTTTCTATACATAGGCAAGTCTCTACGCTAATTCATGCAAGAAAATTATGACAAATTAGCCAAAGGATCAGTAAATCTAATAGTATGATGAGAATCTTGTCTAAATTTCCATATTGATTTCCTACATTTACAGACTTAATGTAACGAAATTATGATTAACACTTTAACATCTTTGCGATTTATATTCGCCATGATGGTTTTTGGGGCGCACTGTTATGTAATAGATAATCACTTCGATATCCATTTTTTCAAGGAGGGATTTGTAGGGGTTAGTTTCTTTTTCATGCTAAGCGGTTTTATTATAGCGTACAATTATCAAAAGAAATTTAGTGAGAATAAGATAACCAAACGCACTTTTTGGGTAGCACGCATCGCCCGTATTTATCCCTTACACTCGCTGACCTTATTGATTGCCGTCGCTTTAGGAAACTATGTAATAGCATCGGGAACTATAGATTGGTGCAAGCATTTCCTCGCCTCACTCACATTGACAAACGCCTATATACCAAAAGACAATTACTTTTTTTCATTCAACAGCCCTTCGTGGAGTTTATGTTGTGAACAGCTTTTCTATATTTGTTTTCCTTTCCTTATAGCATTCACGAAAGACTACAGAAAATTACTTAGCACTTTCTTGATTTGCGCGATATTGAGCGTTGTCGGTATGTATTTTACGCCTTTGGAAAGTATAAAAGGATATTGGTATGTTAATCCAATCACCCGACTTCCGGATTTTATAGCCGGGATGCTATTATTTCAATTATACGACCATTTGAAAACTAAAAACATCACCTCCAGCCAAGGAAGTATCATAGAGATCGCGTCAATAGCATTATTCTTAAGTTTCTATCTGTATGCCGCTGAAATCCCCAAAGTATACCGATACTCCTGCTACTACTGGATTCCCATCGCGTTTATCCTAATAAGTTTTTCCCTGCAAAAAGGTATGGTCTCACGACTCCTATCGAACCGCCTCTTAGTGATTGGCGGAGAAATCAGTTACAGTTTCTATTTGATTCATCTTTTTGTACTGCTCTCTTATGCTAAATGGCAAAAAGAAAGCGACTTTCATATAGACTGGTACATCTCGATCCCGCTTCTATTTTGTGTCATAATCCTGTTGAGCCTGTTTTCTTACTACCATTTCGAGAAGCCTATGAACAAACTCGTTAAAACATTATTAAACAAACAATCGATGAGGCAACCGGTTAAGCATGAAGAGAAAGCCTAAGAAAATAACCGTATCAGCCTAAAATTGATTATCTTTGCGAACTCAAAACAAGTCGCTTGGAGCGACTATATAACAGATTGATAATAAAAAATACGATAATAATATGGCATTACAATGTGGCATTGTGGGACTTCCGAACGTAGGAAAGTCTACCCTTTTCAATTGCCTATCCAACGCGAAGGCACAATCAGCGAACTTTCCGTTCTGTACGATCGAACCGAATGTAGGCGTGATCACCGTACCCGACGAGCGACTGAATAAACTAGCGGAAATCGAACATCCGCAACGAGTGATCCCCACCACCGTAGAGATCGTGGATATCGCCGGATTGGTGAAAGGAGCGAGTAAAGGCGAGGGACTGGGCAATAAGTTCTTGGCTAATATCCGTGAGACAGACGCTATCTTGCACGTATTGCGTTGCTTCGACGACGATAATATCGTGCACGTGGACGGACGTGTAGACCCGGTCCGTGATAAGGAGATCATTGACTATGAGCTTCAGATCAAGGATTTGGAAACGATAGACAGCCGTATCGCCAAGGTGCAAAAACAAGCGCAAACCGGAGGTGATAAGCAAGCCAAGATCGCTTACGAGGTACTTTGTAAATACAAAGAGGCTTTAGAACAAGGAAAAAGCGCACGTACCGTTTCTTTTGATACGAAAGACGAGGAGCGCATTGCCCACGATTTATTCTTGCTGACGGATAAACCTGTCATGTATGTTTGTAACGTGGATGAGGCTAGCGCCGTAAATGGCAATAAATATGTAGATGCCGTACGTGAGGCGGTTAAAGACGAAGATGCCCAGATTTTAGTAGTCGCCGCTAAGATCGAGAGCGAGATCGCTGAGTTCGATACCTATGAGGAACGCCAGATGTTCTTACAAGAGATCGGATTGGAAGAGTCTGGCGTAAGCCGTTTGATTAAATCGGCTTATAAATTATTGAATCTGCAAACCTTCTTGACCGCCGGACCGGACGAATGTCGTGCGTGGACGTTCCATAAAGGCTGGAAAGCTCCTCAATGCGCCGGTGTTATCCATACGGACTTCGAAAAAGGATTTATCCGTGCCGAGGTGATCAAGTACGAGGATTATATCGCTTATGGCTCCGAGGCTGCTGTTAAAGAGGCCGGAAAGATGAGCGTTGAAGGTAAGGAATATGTTGTGCAAGATGGAGATATCATGCATTTCCGTTTCAATGTATAAAGAGTAATCGAAATAAATTATATCTTTGAAACCGGGTAAAATAGCGTAAAGCTAATTTTACCCGGTTTTCTTATATCCTTTAAATCTATATGTATATGAAACGTTTTCTCAATTCTGTACTTTGTATGTGTATCGCCGTTTTTTGTACGCATGCCCAAAAAAAGAATGTGACTAGTGTGCTGGAAGTGATGGACATTACGACCGGGCAACGTTCCGTTGTCAAGGAATTCCCTTTTTTAATCGAGGCACCTAACTGGACTCCGGATGGTAATTGGCTTGTATATAATAGTGGAGGAAAATTATATAAGCTCTCTCCGGAATCTCCGGGCGAGCCGCAATTAATCAATAGCGACTATGCGACCCGTTGCAACAACGACCATGTGATCTCTGCGGATGGCAAACAAATAGCGATCAGTAACGGAACAAAAGAAGATGGTAAATCGCGTGTCTATACCCTGCCTTTCGAAGGAGGTGTTCCCCGGTTGATTACCCCACTCGGTCCTAGCTACCTACACGGGTGGAGCCCCGACGGAAAACAACTCGCTTATTGCGCTGAAAGAAACGGTAATTTTGATGTTTACGTCATTCCTTCCCTAGGCGGAGAAGAAAAACGTCTTACGACAGCCGAAGGTTTGGACGATGGCCCCGAATACTCACCTTGCGGACAATATATCTGGTTCAACTCCGTACGTACCGGGCTTATGCAAGTCTGGCGCATGAAAGCGGATGGTTCCGAACAAACCCAAATGACATTCGATGAGACCCGTAATTCTTGGTTTCCCCACATCTCTCCGGATGGAAAACAAATCGTTTTCATCACCTATACAAAAGGAGATCTGGAACCCGGACAGCACCTCGCCAATAAAAACGTAGAGTTACGCCTTATGCCGGCCGAGGGCGGAGAACCTAAGACTTTAGTCAAACTATTCGGCGGCCAAGGTACCATAAACGTAAACTCTTGGGCACCCGATAGCAAACGATTCGCTTTCGTCAGCTACCGGTTAAATTGACTCGTTCCCGTCTCTCCTGTATTCGGAAGGAATAACCCCCGTCTGCTTAATAAACGCACGACGGAACGTACTGATAGAATGGAAGCCCGAACGTTCGGCTATCTCTTGTATACTGGCCAGAGGTTCGGCTTCCAATAGACGTTTACTTTCCTCTACCCTGAAATGGTTTACGTAATCCGAGAAGGAACAACCTAGTTCTTTATTAAACAATTGGGATAGATAAGAACGGCTCATCGGGAAGATCCGCTGTAAATCCGTTAAGCGCAAATCTTCCCGTAGATAGGGCTTTTCACGTTCAAACCACGCCTGTACTTCCTCAACATACCTTTGGCGTATGATGCCTTTCTGTTCCTCACTACCTTGATCATCATCCGTATCCTCCTCCAAATCGGGTAATCCCCATCCGCTCTCGAATGTGTGATCCAAATGGATAACCTTTAGGAACAAGGCCTTATAAAAGAAATAGTACCATAAAACCAATAAAAACGTTTTGTCGATTACATATAGGCTAACCCGATCCGTAAACAACAATACCAAATAAAAAATATACATAGAAGAAAGGATCAGCATGGTCTTTTTCAACCAGTCCAGATCATAATCTTCCGGGTCCGATACATTTTCCCTTAAATACACCTTAAATCCCTCACTATAGCGCAAGATCAGATAAATAGGAACGATCATATACAGAAGCGTGAAAAATAAAATCAAAAGCCTTATAACCACATCCAGATTCAAGGTATCGAATACCTCGCCAAAAGAGTTATAACGATGAATATTTCCACCGGATAGCCGGTAAATCAAAAAAGAAATACCCAATACCCATATCGGACTGGTAAAAATAAAGAAACGGCGAACGGTCATATAGCAAGGTCGTAACACTTCTATCACGTAACAAGCCAATGTAGCTACCACAATACATCCCATAATCAGCACATCCGGATGAAATATCTCTTTTGAATCCTCTAAATACAGGTTAACCGATACTCGTACCGCCGCTAAAAACGCCCATAATAACATACTCCACCCCAAAATCTGTTTTGCCCTATTCTCACGGGCCCGTAGTAGCAGGGTAATACCACCAAAAACACAAAAGCCTAATATCTGTAAGCTTAGTAGAAACTGAATTTTATCCAACATAATAACACTACCTCCTATCTATTAAACAATACGCCCCCCGAATGTTCTTTTTGACCCCTCAGTTAACAATATGAACGCCTTAGACAATTTGAACGATCTAATTTTATACGATTTCACCGACGTTTTAGACCGTATGCACCTCCCTTTCCCCTTAACCACCCGATATTTGCATCCAGAAGTTTCACACAAAAATAAGTAAAATAATGAGAAATTTAGTACTCTTTACCAGTATGATTTTAAGCTTTTGGGGTTGCTCCAACGACAAAGACTTCGGAGGTCTTGAGAATATCGGCTGGAATGAAAAACCACTCCAAATAACGACTCGTATCCTAACTACAAAATCCACCAATTTTATACAAGAATTTAAAGAAGGCTCTATGCTCGGACTACAAATCACGTCCGGTACAGTCGACGATTTATACAATGGCATATCCACTTATAAAAACGTAAGCGTAAAAGCTTATAGAGTGAATGGAAAAATCCGGTGGCAACAGAGTCCGGAAGTGATCCTCGACTCTAATGAAGCTACGATATACGCATATTATCCATATCAAGAAGATATAAATTTTAACGCCCGGCAGATACCTGTTAAACTGGCCCCGAACGCATTGGAGACCGATGATTATATGTATGGAACCCATGCGATCGGACAAAAAGCAGTCAACAGTACCTCGCCACTTGTATTACTCAGCATGAATCATGCCCTATCGCTTATATCTTTCCAGCTGAACCTAAGCAAAGGCAAGACAGGTGCCTTTATTATAAGTTCCGTTCAAGTAGGAAATAAGCCCGGTGGAACAACTTTAGTCAGCGAAGGAACCCTCGATATCACGACAGGCGATATCATCGGTTCTACCGCCCGTAGCACGTCCGCATCCACGGTATTATCCTTGACGAATCCAGTTACCCTCATCAACGAGAAATATTGTGATCCTATGCGGCTCATGGTAATTCCACCTTCCGGCACGATCGGAACCGGAGACGTGGAGACCTTATTCACGATCAACGGAGAAACCTACAAATTTGACATACCCGCTAACACCCAATGGGAAAAAGGGAAAAAATATTTATATAAGCTAAGCTTTAACGGAAGGTCGTTACAATTGCGAGACGTCTCTATCACAGACTGGTTACCGGGTAACGACGAAGGATTGATTGGCAATATCATGTAAGTTTTTTATGTTGTGGTTATTAAGGTGTAATGCCGTGGCAAGCTTTGATCCGTTTGCCACCGGCAACTACACTGAAAATAACAATTGGCTCTATCATTCCGGCGAATTAGACCATCGGCGTCACTACCCGTACGATGTGTTTTTCACTCAGCCGACTCTATATATTCTCTCAATAAGAGAAACAACGGGTCTCGTCCAAATACCCTTTTACATTCAAGGGCTATCATTCCCTCTCAACTTATCGCCAAAAACACTCTTCTATTTGACTATTACAAGAACGAGACCCGTTTAATAATATCTTTATATCTCTTGGATATATTTATGTCTAACGTTTTTTGTTATACGATGGGTGGCAAAATGTTACGGGGAAAATTAAATAAAGAATTAGGCAGGTGATAGTTTGAGAAAGATTTTTTTTGGTTT